>Ga0307405_10000764_pt1 | contig 12573 bp, 8 predicted proteins | sample 322Cmetagenome_2_FD_203311 | JGI IMG/M metagenome (GOLD analysis project Ga0307405, IMG submission 203311) | Maize rhizosphere microbial communities from greenhouse at UC Davis, California, United States - 322HYB-C-1 | ecosystem: Host-associated > Plants > Roots > Rhizosphere > Soil | place...
AGCCATGGCATCGGCTATGCCTACGAGGCGATCAAGTTCGGCCGCCTGCCGTTGATGCTCGCCGGCGGCGCCGAGGAACTCTGCCCGACCGAAGCAATGGTCTTCGATGCGCTCTACGCCACCAGCCTGAAAAACGATGCCCCACAAACCAGCCCGCGACCCTACGACAAGGGCCGCGATGGCCTGGTGATCGGCGAGGGCGCCGGCATGCTGGTGCTCGAAGAACTTGAACACGCGCTGGCCCGTGGCGCGCGGATCCACGCCGAGATCGTCGGCTTCGGCAGCAATGCCGACGGCCAGCACGCCACCCGTCCCGAATTGAGCACCATGCGCCGGGCCATGGAACTGGCCCTGGAAGACGCTGGCCTGGAGCCATCCGCCATTGGCTACGTCAACGGCCACGGCACCGCCACCGAGCAGGGCGACATTGCCGAAACCCTGGCCACCAGCAGCCTGTTCGGCGAACACATGCCCATCAGCTCGCAGAAAAGCTTCCTCGGCCACACCCTGGGCGCCTGCGGCGCCCTGGAATCCTGGTTCAGCATCGAAATGCTGAACCGCGACCGCTACGTGCACACCTTCAACCTCGACGAAGTCGACCCCGAATGCGGCCGTCTCGATTACCTGCGCAACGAGTTTCGCAGCATGAGCAACGAATACGTGATGAACAACAACTTCGCCTTCGGTGGGGTCAATACTTCGCTGGTTTTTCGCCGCTGGAGCTGATCGACGTGAGGTTCGGAAACGGCGCCTACCAATTTCGGAAACGTCCCACAGCCAAGAGTATCGACTTCTCATAGGGTCTATGTCCTGCTACAGCCGCAAACACATAAAGGATTACTAAATGACTTCCAAGGCAGTGATCGTTTTCAGCGGAGGGCAGGATTCTACGACTTGCTTGATCCAGGCATTGACCCAATACGACGAGGTCCATTGCCTCACTTTTGACTATGGCCAGCGCCATCGCGAAGAAATCGCCGTGGCGCAACAGCTTTGCCAGAAATTCGGTGTGACCGCTCACAAAGTAATGGACGTGTCCCTGCTGAACGAGTTGGCCGTCAGCAGCCTGACCCGCGACAACATTCCAGTGCCACCGGCAAAGAGCGGCGAAGGCGGCCTGCCCAATACGTTTGTACCGGGCCGCAACATTCTGTTTTTAACCTTGGCTTCTATCTACGCTTACCAGGTTCGCGCTCAAACCGTGATAACCGGCGTGTGTGAAACCGATTTCTCTGGCTACCCGGATTGTCGCGACGAATTTGTCAGAGCGCTGAATAAAGCGGTTGAACTGGGTATGGACTACGCACTGCGCATTGCAACGCCACTCATGTGGCTGAACAAAGCCGAAACCTGGGCGCTGGCTGATTATTACGAGCAACTGGAACTGATCAAGCGGGATACACTATCGTGTTATAACGGAATCAAGGGCAGCGGATGCGGCCATTGTGATGCCTGTAGTCTTCGCGCAAAAGGCTTGAACCACTATCTTGAAAACCGAACGGAGATCATGAACAGCCTCAAAATCAAATTAGAGCTGGTCTCACCAGTCTGATACGAGCAATGCGGGCTATTGAGAGATAGCCCAATCTCCTGTTCACGCTGACTGTGCTCCCTCCACATACTTCTTGAATAATGCTCTTGCACCGTAAGCGGGTAAAATATTAAAAAAAGCAAAACACATTTTTATTACAATCTGGACATAAACGGCACTCAAAATGTCTGCGCTTTGCATCTTTCCATAAAACGCAACAAAGCAGAAAATAAAACTATCGATATCACTGCGAAAAAAGTGCTCAAGAATACTCGCAAGAAAAGAAATTTCGAACTCGTAAGTTCTTTTATCCTACTCAACAAATATGAATTCACGTACTCGGAAACAAGAAAAGAAACAGAAGACGCTATTAGCACAGAGGATACATGAGTAATAACTTCACTGTAGGGTTCGTCGAGCTTCCAACTAGGTAATCCCGGAAACCAAGCGCTTCCAGTTAACAAAACAAGAATAAATACGTTACTTGCGAAGGCAAACAAGATTGCCTTTCGGGCAAGTCTGAGTCCGAACGATTCGTTCAACACATCTACAACCAAGAAGGTCAGCGGATAAAGAAATACACCAAGCGTAACCACGACATCTAAATACTCAATGTAAACAAGCTTCGCGGCAGAGACGTTAGTAAAAATATAAAGCGCAAACAGCGTTAGATTCAAAGCAACATAAATCAACCAAGACCTTTCATGACGATCATTCACTTCATAGGCGGTCAGTGCAGCGCCACCTAAATAAAGTTTTTTATACACATTCTTGATTTCAGACTTGTTCAAACTATCTACCAATTCACTTTTTACCAGCTCATCGAGTTTTACTTTAACAACTCTGCCAGTAGCAATCACCATGATGACAGCGAGGCCCTTGCTCTTCTCAAACCCCAACAGCTATATTTCCCGTCTCCGTGCCCATCGTCATTAACCATTGAACCTTTCCTCCACGACTTCGCCAATAATAAACACAGCGCCGGAACTGAAATCAGACCCACTGACAATGGTCAGCTCTGTTGTTATCTTGTCGCACACCAACTTCTCGCCTCCTCCTTTTGAAACGCCTTTTTTAACTATCAACAGGTCTCCTGCCTCATACATTCCGTCAATATCGGACTCCAAGAGAACGGCTATTAAATTGCTTGCCGCGCCAAAGTAGTAGGTCAGTGGATGGGAAACAGCCAATTCACCTATTCTTTTTCCCAGGCTTTGACTCAGCTGGCTTTCCAAAATGACCGGCACCGCCGCCGGATTCATATTTCCATGTAAAGACAGGGTGCTTTCAACCGACTCCTCTCCTTCGAAGTCTACGGTTTCTATTTCCTGATAAGAGACGCCAAAAAAATCAGATATTTTGCGGACAGTAGACTGCTGTACGTTGAGTACCCGACCTTCCAAAATATTATAAATCGTCGTTCTGGTCAAACCACTCGCATTGCATAATGAAAGTCGTGTTTCTCCGCGACTTTTCATGAGGTATTTAATATTTTTCTTTAACTTTTCAGTTCGATCTTTTTTGTACATACAAGCCTCACCATTCCCTTATCGCGGCAACAAACCACACGTCCTAGCGAGCTGACCACGGGGTTACTCTCCGCAGGATTGGCATCCTACACACCTCGCCCGGGAGAAAACACACCCTTGCAATACTCCTTCATATCCTTCACTCGATATTAGGTCAGCGCTCTGCGATGCTTCGCCTAGCGATATTTCCTACAAGCCTTGAGGAAACTTCTTTCAGAAAGGATGTGCTATCGATATTAATCAGCGCCATAACTCAGCAGAACTAGCGAAGAAGTAGATTAAACAACCAAACATGAATTATTTTATTACATAGATGTTCATTATTTTGATTAAAAAAAATAAATTCTGGTATTAAATCATCCATAACGTCCGCTCATGCTGGGCCGCCGACATTCCTGTTTGGCCAATGAGATTGACGTTTTTAACCTTGCAAGGAGCTACTTAATGAAAAAGGTCATCCCAGACGTCGCAGTATCACCAAGCCCCACCGATACCGACAAATCATCCACGCCCACCAACACTGTGGAACAGCCTGTCAGCCCCCGATCACGCGACGTGGAGCGCCCCGATCCAGTCAGTAATGTGTTCACAATTATTCCGAAGTTGATATCGAATCCCTCCTCTGCCACGCCAGTGAGAACCTCGCGTCATTGAGCGTCATGTCCACCGATCTCGCCGACGAAATGGACGGCTCCCGCCGTAACATTGCGCTGGCTATGCAGCAGCTCTCCGTGCTTTGTGAGTTACTCGTGAACAGGGCGCTCGATGAGCTGGATGCCAGCCAGGAGCTATCTACCGCTTCAAGCGGCAAACGCTGAACAGCGTCGGCTCTTTCGAAGTGGCTTGTTCACCTGAAGATAAAGGGCGCCTTTCGGCGCCCTTCCCAAACAGTTCTGGCTCTTGATCCATGCTCACTCAGGTACCGTAAGCTTCTTCTCAAAAGCCGTCGCCTCAGAGCCGCCATTGCAGATGCAGACTTCCTGGACCTCATTTTCAGGTCCTTATTCAATGAACGTTATTCGCCGGTGCGCCTCCCTCTCCTTGGGTAAACACGCTAGGCCGAACGAATATCGGAGCGATCAATGAGACGTTGAAGTCGTGTTCGGTCGCAATCCCGAAGACTCGGGTGCTGGGGACGAATAGGAAAATTCGTAAAGGAAGAAAAGCTTTTCCTACGGATATGTTTGTAGGTTTGGTCGCAAAGCGGCGTGTCAGCGACTTCGAGGGCAGGCACACCGCCTTCGCGAGCAGGCTCGCTCCCACCAGGGAAATGGGGTCGTCTGCGTCTTGATGCGCTGGGTTTCGAGGTGAGCCCAGCGAGCCGCCAGCCTCGTCAGTGGAAAGCCGCACGGCCTGATTCATACAGTTTTTCTCTCCTTGCGTGCGGTATCCATATACCACCCTCTCCACCCGTATCGCCCATAGCGTGTGCTTCCGAAAAACTCTCAGGAAGCGACCATGCCACAGGACAACCCCTTATTGTCTTCATACGATCTGCCCCCCTTCTCGGCTATCGGCGTCGAGCATCTGGTGCCGGCCATTGAAAGGATCATTGCCGACAGCCAACGGGCCATCGCACAAATCATTGCCAGCCAAAGCCCTTTTCCGACATGGGATGATCTGGTGCTGGCAATGGATGCCGTGAAGGCACGGCTCAATGACACTGTCCAGGTGATTGAAGTTCTCGGCTCGGTGAAGCCTCAACAGGCTTGGACGGACGCGGTGGCACACTGCGTCGAGCTCGCAGCGGCCTACGAGGCACAGCTCAGGCAAAATGACGAGTTGTTCCAGCTGTACCAAAGGCTCGCCCAGAGCCCGATAGCGGCACTGTTCGATAAGCCTCGTCAAAGGGTGCTGGAAAAAATAATGGAAGAATTCCGCTTATCCGGGATCCACCTTCCAGAAGACCGGCGACAACGTTTGTACGAACTGAACAACGACATAAACCGACACGAGCGGGAATTCAAGTTGCGTATGCAGCAAGCCGGCGGAGCCTGGAGCAAGCCCGTCGAGGACGAATCGCTACTGGCGGGCCTCTCGGACACGCTAAAGCTTTCCATGGCGAACAAGGCCCAGGAAAAAAATCAGCCTGGCTGGCTGATCAGCCTGGATGACGAACAATATCGCCAAGTGATGCGTCATGCCGAACACCGTTCCTTGCGCCAGGAAATGTGGGTTGTCTATCACTCCCGGGCGACGGGGCGGGGACCGTTCAGCGCTCAGCTCGGCAACGATCAGGTGCTCGAAGCGCTGTTGGATGCTCGCCACGAAAAAGCCAGGCTGCTGGGGTATGAAAATTACGCTGAATTGGCCGTTGGCCAGCAGATGGCGGAGTCTACCGGTCAGGTGCTGGAATTTGTCCACAGCATGGTTGATGGATATCGAGAAACATTCACGTCTGAAGCACAGGCGCTCAAGGCCCTGGCGTTGCAACAGGGCATCACCGAACCGCAACCTTGGGACTATGAATACCTGGGCGAAAAAATACGTCAACGCCAAGGCGCCTCGCAACAAGCATCGCGGGAATACTTTGCGTTGGACGGGGTGCTGAGCCGTCTGTGCGAATTGACTCAACAGCTGTTTGGCGTCGAACTGCTTGAGCGTTCGAATTTTGATACATGGCATGAAGACGTGCGTCTCTTCGAGCTCAGGGAGCACGCCCAAACCATCGGTTATCTTTACGTCGACCCCTATCGACGTGAATCGACCGGCACGGTGGGCGAAATGCGCGCCCTTCGTGAACGCAGAGTGACCGCCGAAGGAAGGCCCCGGCTCCCCATAGCGGTGCTGTACAGCAAACTGATGCCAGGAGAGGGCGATACACCCTGCCTGCTCGACCTCCAGCAACTGGAAACACTGTTGCACGAGTTGGGTCACTGCTTGCAGTTGCTTTTGACCGGGGCGCAGTACCGGGATATTTCCGGCCTGGACGGGCTGGCACCCGATAGCCTTGAGTTCGCCGGTGAGGCCTTGAAAGAGTGGGGTTCCTCCCGAGAATTTCTAATGTGGATTTCAAGCCATTACCGCACAGGTGAGCCAATAGCCGCCGAGCAGCTGGATCGGCTTCTGGAGGCTGCCGGCACGCAAAACAGCTGGGCCGCGGCAAACTACTTTCTGTTGGTGCTTTTCGATTTCGAAGTGCACCGCACCCGTGGCGACGGGCGGAGCGCTCAAGAAGTCTTTGACGCGTTGAGCACGCAAATCGGCCACTTGAAGTGGCCTGAAGGCGCGCGACCTTACTGTAGCTGGATAACCAATGCTTCACATTATGCGGCCGGGGTTTACGCCTACAGCTGGGCAGCTCTGCTCGCTGGTGCAGTCTTTTCGCGGTTTGTCAAAAACGGAATATTCGACCCTCGGACGGGCCGCGCTTTTCGCGAAGCCTTCTTTACCCATGGAGATGTTCGGCCATTACAGGAGTCCCTGGATCTATTCTTACAAGACGAAGCAGCTGACAGCATCGCACCGCCGGACGCAGACGAACCGGCGCAGGCCGACAGCGCCACGGATTCGGATGTCTCGCTGACCAACCGGCTGGCGCTGTCACAACAACGAATGATCCGCTTGAATGACGCCGCTCCAACGCCCTCGGCTATCGCGCGACAGTACCTGGACGATTGGTTCGCGAACACCTTCCCAGCCCTGGCCGCCTCCGTCTCGGTTGAAGAGCTGTCGGTGCGCCCTCCGCGAGGGGAAGCCATCGGCCTCGGCATACTTTTCTGGCGCGCCGTCGGCGGGCAGGTCCTGGATCGCATCTTCAACATGGGCGATATCGACATCGTTCATGTCCGAGACGGTGCCGCCACCCTACCGGAAACCCTCAACAGCCCTGACGCAAAGGGCGCTATCGAACGGATGCTCGACACCGCTCGTGCGTCGTACGAGCCGCGACTCAAGCAGGCGCTGGATGATTTCTGGGACCAACCGGCTGATTTCAGCGCCGGTCGCAATGTCATCGACTGGCTCGCGGATGAACTCGGCGGGCAACTCATGACGCAAGCGGATCTCCATCTGCTGGATGCAACCCTGAGCCCGCCGTTGCACAAGGCAGTAACGGACTACGCGCTGTCCGCGCCGGACGCAATGTCGCGAGAGCAGTTGCTTGAACGCGAGCGTCCTGGCGTGTATGCCGTGCAGTACGCCCCGCCGGATTGGGGAGGCAGCCTGCCGGTACGCGACGCCGTGGTGGTGACTGAACCGGGCAATCACGTTGACTTCAGCGCGGCTGCGCTATGGCGCCCGGGCGAGCCCCTGGAAGCCATCGACAGTTTGATGGCGCTCAAGGCCTGCCTTCAACGAGACGGTGACGCACCGGGCGAGGTAAGCCTTGCCCCACTGCCAGAACACTTCCTCGTACGCCAGGCCAAGGCTGTGCGAGAGGCGCAGACAGAGGCCGTGCTGGAGGTGCTGCACTACGGGTCGCAAGAGGTCATGAACAAATGGGTGCAGCACCTGGATGAAGCGGCGGACATCGGAGACAGACTGGATCTGACGTGGACCATGGACGCGTACCAATTGCGCAGCGCCCAGATAAAACTCGATGACTGGCTGCACCGCTACCGGTACGTCACCGGCGCTGACCGCCTCGCCTGGTGGGCGGCGACGCGTGAGTGGCAGCAAACCGTGGCAAACATGGTCCTGCCGCCGCCTGATCCGGTGGCGCTGGCAACGCCCGAAGCCATCGCGCAATGGACCCGCACCGAACTTGCCCGCCTCATGCGCGAGAAAAACCTGGCGACCGATCCTGACCAGGTATTTCTGAGCATACAAAAGCAGATAATAGACCCGCGAACCCCACAAGGTAGATCGCCGTACGAGTCCGGGATTGTGTTGCAACCGGTGCTGAGGACCTTCGACGACCGCCGCTCGATTGTGGAATGGGCGATGTCCAACCTGACGCCCGATGAACGCAACGCCCTGTATCACCGTGAAGAAGGGCCGCTGAGCTTTGCCCAGATCAAAGACATCATTGAGAGCGCTGACGTAGGCGCCCGTCTTCCAGTCGCGTTGCGGCTCCAGACCCAAGCGCGGCGGACAGAATGGATGTCGTTGAAAGGCAAGCAGCTGCGGGCCGAGCTATGGGCCGCTCATATCTCGGGCGACCTGACACACGACCGGCAGAATATCGGGCTGAATCTGGTGCTTGCCGCGCTGGACAGCCCCAAGCCTGAAGGACGCCGCACGGTCGACGGCCATGAAACAGTGGTCCGTCAACTCCAATGGGGCGACAGCGTGCTCAACGATGTGCTGGCGTTCGGGGTAAAGACGCTGGCGAGCCGGCCTTCACTCACGCTGTATACCCCGCAGGCACCAGACGGCAAGGTGTTCCGCGTGGTACATGGCGGGGCAGGCCGGGATTTGACGCAAGCGGTTGCGAGAGCACTTACCCATACCCCGGAAATGACCCATTGGCTTATTTCCAGATTGCCGCTGGCGGAACAGGCCTCTCAGATCGCCAGCATGACGCCGGCCGCGCCGGCTCTTACAACGGAACAAAAAATCAAACAGGTCACTCAGTCCGTTTTTTATTCCGCCAAGTTCAGGGCCGTCGCTAGCTTCTCTTCTGGGGCCTCTTTTTCAGCCGTGAACGCAGATATGCTTGAAACCCTGTATGAAACGCAGATCGCCCACGCGCTCAAGACCGTGGATGCGCTGACCGTGTCCAACGCCGAGCGCGACAACGCCGCGGCCCAGGAAGGACGTCGGAACGGCATCAGTTTGCTGACGGGCGCGATGTCGCTGTTTCCCGCGAGCCGGCTGGGCGGAATGTTTGGGCGAATGATCTTGCCGGTAATGGCCGGCGGCGCTGCGGTGTCGGCGATAAGGGATGAAAGCGGCAGCTTCAGCCAGTGGATGAGTGACTTCATCAGCGGGCTGGGCGATGTGCTGGCGGAGGCCGGCGAAGACCTGATCATGCATCGCGCCGGCAAGCAACGGCGCAAGACCCGCCCGTTGTCGACCCTGCCGCCCATGCCGGTGCCGGAGCTCAAGCCGTTGCGCCTGAAAGGATTCGACCACAAAGGACTGAAAGCCGAGGGCCGCGACTTGTACCGCGACGCTGGCGGGCAGGGTTATCTGAAACTGGGTAAGGATTTTTACAGAACAGCGGTGCAGAGCGGTGAGCGGATTGTCTATGCGCCCAATAACCGTGCGCACCAGCAGACCGTGAACTGGCAGTATGGCGAATGGCACGTCAAGGAGCGCTCACGAGTGAGGGGCGGCGGCCAAATCATCGCTTCGCTACGCGCCTCGGAGACACCGCAACAGCAGATCTCCAACGCCTTGACGGAGGGCGTTCTGATGATCTTTGCCAATCCACCTCGTGAAATGCTCAAGGCGGCAAGGGATGCCATCCACTCCATGCCTCCAGATCTTGCCATGCGGATATTGAATGAAAGCATGCATGACTTAGGCACTTCCACTGTCAGCAGTTATCGCGCGCTGGTAGACGACCTGAAACATTTGCGAAGGGATGCTTCGAGCTATAAAGAAGCCTACAAGAAATTATTGTTTAAGCATCACCTTTGGATCGCTGTGGATAACTGCCTCAAAGACTTCGAGCAACACGTACCCGATGTCAGTTTCACTGATGCGCAAAAAATAAAAATATTTGATACCGCACACGCTTTCAGAAAAGAACTCATCGGCTCCGATGGACAATTTACCCGAATCGACATGACGATACTTCCCGACAATCTAACCGGCTCACTATTTCTGGGCATTAGTCCACCGCAAGGAAGGAAGAAAACAGCGCTCGTCAAACTGCACGATGAAATGCAAGAGCTGATAACCGCCGCAGAGCTTATTGTCAACACTCGTTTAATAGAAAAGTTTATTGGCAAAGGCCCCGAGTGGGAGACCCTGATGAGGGAATATGTGGCGCTACCAGAACATCGCGACGCTTTAAAAAGAGAGATGAGGGATGAGCTCAAGAAGTTGATGATTCAAAAAAATAAACCTGGCCTGCTCACCCAGCTCCGCAACATGGGCATACCTTATGTGGTCGTCAAGAAAGGAACAACACAGCACAACTCTAAAATTGCCACCGCCGAAGATGTTCAAAGTTTCTCTGGTGACCTTTCCAAATACAAGGAACCCTTTGAAATCGAAGCAGTGAAAAAGGTTGAAAAGAAGAAAACAGCCGGGGCCGCGCCCTCTGTCCCGGAAGCCCCCCAAGTACCGGCCCCGTCCACATCCGCTAACCCATTCACGGTCCGCCTGGGGCCTCTGGCTGAGGCGCAAATGTCTTATGACAACTTTCCTGGGCCCGCCAAAACCAAGCTGATGGATATCATGGAAGACCTCCGAGCCGGGAGGGCGACGACCAAAAAAATCCAAGGTTATTATTGGTACGACATGGCCCAATTGGCCCCAGGCACCGGCAGGGGCGCGTGGCGCGCCGCATTTGAACGCATCGGCAATACTTGGGTGCTTCAAGGTTTTTATGATTATCACAGCAACAAACCCGCGACAATCTGGGGGGACTGAGTAAAAAAGGCAAACCCAGTGATCGGGCGAGGGAGCTCACTCCCTCGCCACGGGATTAGCTCGGCTGGGCTTGTGAATGACCTTTGACTACGGGCCAGCGCCATCAGATGTCTGAGTCACCGGTCAGCAACGCCACGAAAGTCCGAGCCATCGGCGAGCGCTGGTCCTTGCGCTGGACCAGCCACACCGCCGAGACCGCCGCCGGATCGAGCAACGTCCGGTAGACCACGCCGTCGATTCGCATGCGCTGGTAAGACGCCGGCAACACCGAGACCCCCAGCCCCGCCGCCACCAGGCCGATAATCGTCATGGCCTCTCCCGCTTCCTGGGCGAAGTGCGGGCTGAAACCGGCGTCGCGGGCCAGGGTCAAGAGTTGGGCATAGAGACCACTGCCGTAGCTGCGGGGGAAGAACACGAACGGCTCCTCAGCCAACGAAGCGAGAAACAGGCCCTCGTCACTGCCCTGGGCTAACGGATGCTTGGAGCTGAGCACCGCCACCAAGGGTTCGCGGCTGAGTTCGATTTCGCTCAAGGCGTCGGGAAGCGGCAGCGGACGCATGATGCCCACGTCGATGGCCTCGTCGAGCAACGCATCGGCCACTTGGGTGCTGCTCATTTCCCGTAGGTTCAGGTGGACTGCGGGACAGCGCTGGCGAAAGGAGAAGATCGCCTGGGGAATAGTGGAATTGAAGGGGGCTGAGGAGGTGAAGCCGATTTTCAGCTCGCCCAATTCGCCCAACTGGGCGCGGCGGGCTACGTCGGCAGCCTTGTCGACCTGGGCCAGGACCCGGCGCGCCTCTTCGAGAAACAGCCGTCCGGCCTCGCTCAGTTCGACGCGACGGTTGGTGCGCTCGAACAGGCGTGCACCAATCTCTTGCTCCAGCGCCTGGATCTGTTGGCTCAGTGGTGGCTGGGAGATCCCAAGCACCAAGGCGGCGCGGCCGAAGTGCAGCTCTTCGGCGACCGCGATGAAGTAACGCAAGTGACGCAGTTCCATGTGCCCGTCCCAGCAAGTCGCAAAACGTCTTAAACAGGTCGAACAATATATTGGATAGAAACATTAGCCGGCTATATGCTTTTTTCATTGCCTGCCAGGCCGTGCTCCCCGAGGTTCATCGTGAAAACCGCTGTCGCTCCACTGGCCCATGAAATCCCGCCGCGCCCTCAGGATGATGCCGCTGCCGAGCTCAAGGACATTTATATCGAAAAAGGCACGCCGTTGTTCATGCGTACGGTGTTGGCTTTGTTTTGCGGCGGTTTTGCAACCTTCGCGCTGTTGTATTGCGTGCAACCGATGATGCCGCTGCTGTCGGCGGAGTTTTCCATCAACGCCGCCCAGAGCAGCTTGATCCTGTCGGTGGCGACCGGCCTGCTTGCCATCGGCCTGTTGGTCACCGGTCCGATTTCCGACCGCATCGGCCGCAAATCGGTGATGGTCGCCGCGCTGTTCGCAGCGGCGCTGTGCACGATCGCCAGTGCGATGATGCCCACCTGGCAAGGCGTGCTGGTCTTGCGCGCCCTGGTGGGGTTGTCGTTAAGCGGATTGGCGGCGGTGGCGATGACCTACCTGAGCGAAGAAATCCATCCCAGGCACATCGGCCTGGCGATGGGGCTGTACATCGCCGGCAACGCCATCGGCGGCATGTGCGGGCGGCTGATCACCGGCGTATTGATCGACTTTGTCAGCTGGCATACCGCGATGCTGGTCATCGGTGGCCTGGCCTTGGTTGCGGCGGCGGTGTTCTGGCGGATCCTTCCCGAGTCGCGCAACTTCCGCCCACGCTCGCTGCATCCACGCAGCCTGCTGGACGGTTTCACCCTGCACTTTCGCGACGCCGGGCTACCCCTGCTGTTTCTTGAAGCCTTCGTACTGATGGGCGCGTTCGTCACGCTGTTCAACTACATCGGCTACCGCCTGCTGGCCGCGCCTTACCATATGGACCAGGCATTCGTCGGGTTGCTGTCGGTCGTGTACCTGTCCGGCATCTACAGTTCGGCCAAGGTCGGGGCCATGGCTGACAAGCT
>Ga0307405_10000766_pt1 | contig 12559 bp, 13 predicted proteins | sample 322Cmetagenome_2_FD_203311 | JGI IMG/M metagenome (GOLD analysis project Ga0307405, IMG submission 203311) | Maize rhizosphere microbial communities from greenhouse at UC Davis, California, United States - 322HYB-C-1 | ecosystem: Host-associated > Plants > Roots > Rhizosphere > Soil | place...
GGGGAGGCGGCCCTCGGGCTGCAGAGACGGGTGCGAGATGCGGCCCGCGTGCCCGAGCTGGAGGACGATGCGGCCGCCCGCGCCATGCACCGCGCGCGTAACGCGGCGCCACGCGTCGACCTGCTCACCGGTATGGATGCCCGGAGTGAGCGCGTAGCCCTGGCCGTCGGGCGACACCTGTGTCATCTCGGCGATGATGAGAGCGGCGGTGGCGCGCTGCGCATAATAGAGCGCCATTGCCGCGGTCGGCACGCCGCGCGCGTCAGCCCGGTTGCGTGTCATCGGCGCCATGATGATCCGCGTGGGGAGCGCGAGCGCGCCGAGCGTCGTCGGGGAGAAGAGAGTGTGGGACATGATGGCTCCAGAACGGGTGACGTGTGTGGTCGACTGGGCGTGCGGGGAGTGCGAGTGGACCTGCCCCCCGGTGGTGATCGCGTAGTCCTCGGCGGGGCGCATCAGCGGGCCTCCACGGCGGCGGAGCGGCCCTCGATCGTGATGGTGTCGGATGCCTCGGCCCCGTCGTGATGCCAGAGCGCGTCGCCAGCGAGTGGGCTGCGACGTGCGCCAGCGGCGAGGAGCGCGTCCGCAGCCGCGGCCGGGGCGAGGGTTAGGGGTGGACGGACTTCAATCTCTGTCCAGAGATATCAAGTGGTATCTCTGTGCAGAGATATACGGGCAGCAGAACGCTAGGTCGGTGCGCCGGCGCGGACCTCCCGGGCCGCCGCGCCGTGCCCGAGAGCGCGGAGCAAGCGGATGGCGACTTCCTTTTCCTCGCGACCCAGGGCGGCGCAGGCGTACTCGATCACGCGCTGGTGCTCGGGAAAAATCCCGGCCACCAAGCGCTCGCCCTCGGGGGTGAGCGCCACCAAGCGGGCGCGCCCATCGCCCTCGACGGGGCGCCGCTCGACCAGCCCGCGACCCTCCAGCTTGTCGAGCACGAACGACATGCCGCCGCTGGACTTGAGCGCCCGGCGCCGGAGCTCGCCGATGAGGAGCGGGCCCTTGTGGTACAGCGTCTCAAGCGCGCCGAACTCGCCGGGGGTCAAGCCGTGCCGGTCGATGTCGGCAAAGGCGTGCGCCTCCACGGCGGCATGCGCGCGCACGAGCACGGTCCAGAGCTTGAGCGCGAGGTTGGAATCGGCGGAGCTGGGCATCGGCAATGTGGGTATATATCTCTGTGCAGAGAGATATACTGATCCTCTCGTTTCGTCAAGCCCCCCCGATGCACAGTAGCCGGTGCCAGCACGTGAACGGCGGCGCGCGACTCCCCGAATGGCGGATCGGCCGACCGCTCGAGGGCGGCGGACCTGCGTTGTTGCCCGCGCCCGCACGCCGCCCGGTGCGCTCTTCGCGGGCCAGACTCCGTGCCAGGCTCCGTGCCAGCCTAGGTGCGAGTGGCCACCCGTTCGCCGGCGCCCGTCAGCCGATCGAGGATCGGGTCGAGCTCCGGCGCATCCGGCAGGCGAAGGTCGAAGACGCCTTCCAGCGCCTGCCTCATCCGCGCCGCGTCCGCGAGCGCTTGCCGCTCGGTGCCGCCGCCGCGATGATGCACCGCGAACTCGGCGTTCCGGAGCGTGTAGCAGCGGTCTGCGTCCGCTCGCGTGAGGATGAGTCCGTGCAGGAAGTGCGAATGACGCAGGAGCACGTTGTGCTCGAAGCGGTACCGCCCGCGCCCACGAGCTTGCGCTCGAGCGACGCCGCGTCCAGTCGCACCGGCCAGCGGAGCAGCGGATTCAGATTCTCGAACGGGATCGCCCGCGGGTGCAGGCGGTGGATGATCTGCAAGGCGGCGAGCGTGCACCCACGCTCGCCGCCCTATCCAATCCGCTCGAAGTAGGCGTCGAGATCGATCACGCGACGTCCGCGAACGGTGAGCGACCGGCCTTGACCGCGAGCGCCGCCTCCGCGATGCGGCGTCCGTCCTCGCGCGCGCTCGCGAGCTCGGCGGCGCTCGGCGGGCCCGCCGGATCCACCGGCGTGCTCCCATCCTGGTCGCTGGCCCCGAAGGGCAGGACGACGCCACCCCAAACCGGAAGAACGGTGTGGATGAGCCTCCCGAGTTGTGCGCGGACGGCACCATCACGGATCGATGTTCCGAAGAGCACCACGTCCGCCCACGTCAGATCCTCCGCGCTCGCCTCGGGGACCTCCTCGGCCTCGCGGAGCACCTCGGCCCACTCCAGATCCGAGTGCGCACCCGCCGGCGGCGTGAGCTGCTCCACTCGTCGCACACGCACCTCGGCGCCGGCGTCCCACGCACCTTCGGCGACCGCCAGCGCAAGGCGGCACCCCCTGAGATCGGCCGCACCGTAGTAAACCACAGCAACCTTCGCCATCACGTGCATCGTTCCCTCCCGCAGCTCCCGAGAGCGTGATTGCTCGTCATGCGCCACGTGCCCAGCGACTAAACAGACGACGGTGCGGCGGATCAGCGATTCACTCGCGATCCTGGCCGCTCCGTCGTGAGGATAGCTTAGCGAGGTCATGCCCCATCGCGAAGAGCCGTTGCCTCCTTGTCACCTGTAAGACTACGACACCGGCCACCCGGTGTTTCTCGGCGAGCGCGCGATCGATCGAGCCGGACGTCGCGAAGATGAGCGTCGACGACATTCGTTTCTTCCCGCGAGCGATCTCGGGCTCTTCTCCCTTAGCCGCACTCTACCTTCTCGTCGAATGAGCGGGGGCGAGATCGACACGCTTGGTAACGCTTCGCGAGTCCCACACGCCGGCGGCCGCGGCGTTCCGCACGTACTCGGCGAAGTCCCGAGGCTCGCGCCCCAACGCGCGCCGGACGCCGTCGGCCAGCGAGGCGTTGCGGCCGTCGAGCACGGTGGTGAAGAGATAGTTCAACAGCCACACCAGCGGGGCGGGCAGGCCCTGCTCCGAGAGCGCGGACGCGAACTCCTCCGGGAAGACCTGGACGTAGCGGATCTCCCGTCCGGTCGCGCCGGCGATCGCCCGCACCGCCTCGGGGAAGCTCAGCATCCGCGGGCCGGTCATCTCGTAGAGCCGGCCCGCGTGCCCGTCCTCGGTCAGTGCGGCGACGGCAACGTCGGCGATGTCATCCGCGTCGATGAAGGGCTCCGGGACGTCTCCGGCCGGGAGCACCACCTCGCCGGCCTGCACGGCATCCCCCAGGAAGCTCTCGCTGAAGTTCTGGGCGAACCAGCTCGCTCGCAGGATCGTCCAGTCGGCGCCCGAGCTGCGCAGCACTTCCTCGGCACGTTGCGCCTCCTGCTCGCCGCGCCCGGAGAGCAGGACCAGCCGTCGGACCCCGTGCTCCAGCGCCCGATCCACGAACGAGCCGATCGCATCGGCTGCTCCGGGTATCGCCAAGTCCGGGTAATAGGTGATGTACGCTGCTCCCGCATTCCGCAGCGCCGGTGCCCACGTGGCTTGGTCCTCCCAGTCGAACGGCGGACTCCCTCGGCGGGAGCCGACGCGCGCGGTCCGGCCGCGTGCCGCGAGTCGCTCCACCACCCGGCGGCCGGTCTTGCCAGTGCCGCCGAGAACCAACGTCGTCTCCAGATGCTTTCTCTCGTGGGTGCTCATCCTGGCTCCTTCGTCGGTGAGGGCCGGCCGGCGTCGTGCGCGGTCGTCCGCACCGCGGCGGCCCTCGCGTTCATCGTCGATCGACCACATCGTTGATCGATCATGTTGTCGATCACGCTCGACGCGTCGAGCGTCGCGTGCAGTGTCGCCGGCTCGTGGGACAAGGACAATGACGGGGCGTCGCGGATTCATGCTCGTTCGTCCACAGATGCCAGATGACTACGATCGCTGCGCGTAGGCTCGACTTGATGAGCGGGCCGCGGCTCGCATCCGACCCGCTCGGCGGGGCGCTGTACTTCCTGCGGATGAGCGGCACGTTCTATAGCTGCTGCGAATTCACCGCGCCGTGGGGGCTGGCGCTGCCTGCATTCCCTGGCTCTCTGATGTTCCACGTCGTGACGTCTGGCCGGTGCTGGCTGGACGTCGACGGGTTCGATCAGCGCCTGCTCCAGCCCGGCGATCTCGCGCTCGTGCCGCACGGCGAGGGGCACCGGCTCGCGAGTGAGCCTGGCGTTCCCGGCGTGAGGCTTTTCGACGTCGCGCGTGAGGACGTCAGTGAGCGCTTCGAGACTCTCCGGCAGGGAGGCGGCGGGCCCGGCACCACGCTCGTGTGCGGCACCGTCCGTTTCGATCACCCGGCCGCGCAGCATCTCGTCTCGCTCCTGCCGCGGCGCATCACCGTCGACGCGTCGAGCTCACGCCAGGCAGAGTGGATCGAGAGCACGCTGCGCTTCATGGCGGCCGAGGCCAGGGAGCTGCGGCCGGGCGGCGAGACGGTCATGACGCGCCTCGCCGACGTCCTCGTGATCGAGGCCATTCGCGGGTGGATCGAGCACGACCCCGCCGCGCGCACGGGCTGGCTGGGCGCGCTCCGGGACAGGCAGGTGGGGCGCGCGCTCGCCCTGATCCACCGCGACCCGGCGCAGGCGTGGACGCTGGCGTCACTCGCCTCCGAGGTCGCCATGTCCCGCTCCGCGTTCGCGGCGCGCTTCACGGAGCTCGTCGGCGTGCCGCCGATGCAGTACGTCGTGCGGTGGCGCATGCACCTCGCGCTGACGTGGCTCCGCGAGCACGACGCGGGGCTCGGCGAACTGGCGGGCCGCCTCGGCTACCAGTCCGAGGCGGCGTTCAGCCGCGCCTTCAAGCGCGTCGTCGGGGTCTCGCCGGGCGCGGCCCGGCGGAACGCGGGCGCGGCAACCGGTTGGACGACCGGGTAGCCAGCGTCCCGTGAGGTCGGGAGCGTGCCGGGTCGCAGTGCGGACGCGCACCGGATCACGCGGCTCGCCGTATCACTCTCGCGCGCCTGGGCGGCCGTCTGTAGCATACCCGGATGTCCGGCGACGAGCGCATGCCCTTCGACCTCTGGCGACCGCACCCCTGGCACGGCCTCTCGGCCGGGGACGACCCGCCGCGGCGCGTGCACGCCTTCGTCGAGATCACGCCGTTCGACACGGTGAAGTACGAGATCGACAAGACCACCGGGTACCTGCGCGTGGACCGGCCGCAGTACACGTCGTCGCTGCCGCCCACGCTCTACGGCTTCATTCCGCGCACCCGTTGCGGGCCGCGCGCGGCCGCGCTCACGCCCGGCGCCGAGCGCGGGTGCGGGGACCCGCTCGACGTCTGCGTGCTGGGCGAACGGCCGATCACGCGCGCCGAGCTGGTGCTCGACGTCCTGGTGGTCGGCGGCATCACGATGGTCGACGACGGCGCGGCGGAGACAAGATCATCGCGGTGCTCGAGGGCGACCCGCTGTGGGCCGACGCGCGGGACATCGGCGACGTCCCCGACGCGCTCGTCACCCGGCTGCGCCACTACTTCGCCACGTACAAGGCCGTGCCGGGCGCGCCGGGGCGGGTGACGCTGCACGACAGCTACGGCGCGGCGCGCGCCGCGCGCGTCGTCCAAGCCGCGCTGGAGGATTACGCCGCCGCGTTCGACGCCGAGGGCCACGCGGCACGCGAGCGCCGGTAGCGACCCGCGTCATGGAACCTCGCGATGCGGCGGCACTCATCGGCCCGGCAGTCCCCGGCCCCGGCGGCACATGGGCGGACTTCGGCTCCGGCACGGGGACCTTCACGCGAGCCCTTGCCGCCCTGCTCGGTCCGAAGGGACGGATCTACGCGGTGGACCGGGACCGGCGCGCGGCCGCCTCGCTCCGGGCGTGGGCGGCCGCGCAGGCGCGCCACTTCGCGGGCGCGCCTGCGCCCCTGGCGGCCATCGACGTGCTCGAGGCCGACTTCGCCGATCTCGCGCGCCCGCTCGACCTGCCACCGCTCGACGGGGCGCTGATCGCGAACGCGCTACACTTCGTGAGCGAGCCCGAGCCGGTGCTCGCGCGACTGGCAGCGGGCGTGCGTCCCGGAGGCCGCGTGGTCGTGGTGGAGTACGACGACCGTCCGGCGAGTCGTTGGGTGCCGTACCCGCTGCCGCTGGCGCGGCTGGCACGGCTGGCCGAAGGGGCCGGGCTCGGCGCGCCGACACTCGTCGGCACGCACCCCTCGGCATTCGGCGGTCGGCTCTACGCGGCGGTGGGCGTCCGGGTACCGTTCGAGAACTAGTCCCGAGAGTCGACGCGAACGAGCGTAACGAAGCCCAATGATTATGAGATGATTACGAGAGCTCGATCCTGACCTGCAGGGGCTCGCCCTCCACCTCGAGCAGGTTCGCGAGCGTTCGCCGACCGCGCCGCGTGAACTGGAGGGCGACGCGGCTCCCGCCGACGCGCAGCCCGCGGATGATGAGGTCGCCGATGAAAGGCGGGAGCAGCGGCTGGCGGATGTGCAGCGTCCGCGCCGGTGCGTCGGGGAGAAGTCCGGTCATCGCCTGCAGGAGCATGAAGAAGGCACCGGACGCCCACGCCTGGGGCGAGCAGCTCACCGGGTAGAGAACGGGCCGCAAGTCATGCGTGCGCGTCATGCCGCAGTACAGCTCTGGCAGCCGGTGGTAGCGCAGATTGCTGGCTGCCTCGTGGAGCGCGGACAGGATCGGCAGCGCGTCGGCCGTGTGCCCGTAGAGCGACAGCCCTAGGGCAACGAGGGCGTTGTCGTGCGGCCACACCGAGCCGTTGTGATAGCTCATCGGGTTGTACACCGGGTGCGCCGCGCTGAGCGTCCGCACCCCCCATCCCGAGAGCATGTCCGGTGCGAGCAAGCGCCTCGCCATCCGCGACGCCTGCGCCGCGTCCGGAACGCGGCTCCACAGGAGGTGACCCGCGTTCGTCGTGATTGTCGGCAGCGGCGTCTTGGTCCCGTCGAGCGCGAGCGCGAAGGTGCCTTCGTCCTCGAGCCAGAATTTCGCCACCACGTGTTCCCGGAGCGCGGCCGCGTCGCGGCGGAGCGACTCGGCGCGGTCGCGCTCGGCCAGCGCCTCGTACAGAGCCGCCATCCGCGTCTTGGCGTCGTACACGTAGCCTTGCACCTCGACGAGCGCGATCGGCGGTACCGGGAGCCGCCCGTCCGGGAACGGGACGCCGTCCCAGGAGTCCTTCCACCCCTGATTGACGAGCCCCCGCGGCGAGGTCTTCGCGTACTCGACGAGCCCGTCGCCATCCACGTCGCCGTAGCGGTCGATCCACTGGAGCGCGCGCTCGGCGTGGGGGAGCAGCGCGCGGAGGAGTGCATCGTCCCCGGTCCAGCGCCACGTCTCGTGCAGCAGGATCAGCCAGAGGGGCGTAGCGTCGACCGTTCCGTAGTACGGGACGTGGGGGATCTCGCGGGCGCGCGCCAGTTCGCCGCGCCGCATCTCGTGCATGATCTTCCCGGGCTGCTCCTCCGTGAACGCATCCTCCCGCGCCCCCTGGTGCTCGGCGAGGTAGCGCAGCGTGTCGACCGCGATCTGTGGGGCGAGGCCGAGCGTCTGCAGCGACGTGATGATGGAGTCCCTGCCGAACACCGTGGAGTACCACGGGATGCCCGCCGAGATGGCCTGCCGGCCGCCCGCCTGCACGTAGAGCGCGCGCAGGTCGGTGGTCGCCTGCTCCAGGGCGTCGTTGAACTCCGCGACGTCCGTCGAGTAATGGGCGCACCGCGTCCGCCACTCGTCGTGCTCGGCCTCGATCGCGGTGCGCCGCTGCTGGATCGTGGTCGACTCGGGCAGGTGACCAGGCCCGGTCGGCTCGGGGCTCTCGAGGAGAGAGTTCGGCAGGAGGTGCCAGGACAGGACGAGCGGCTGCATCGGCTCCAGCGTGAATCGCCAGTACGCCCGGTGAGCGCTCAGCACGTCGGGCGGCGTGTCGAAGCTGATCCCGCTGCGCACCAGGGCGCCGTCGCGCCCGCGGTAGCGGAAGAGGATCGATCCCGGCTCGGCCTGCGGGGCGTAGAAGGTGCCGCGCTCGGCGCGCTGCCAGCCGCGCACCTCGAAGATGTCGGCGAAGTCACACCCGATCGAGAGCTCGGCCCAGAATTCGATCGGGTGCTGCAGGTAGTTTGAAAACGTCACGCGCTCCGTGAGCCGGTCGTCGAGCAGCAGCTCCCGACGGATGTGCACGACGTTCGAGACGTTCCACGTGTCGCCGCCGAGCTCCGCGTTGCTGACCGCGAGCTCGATTTGCGCGCTATACAGGTGGAACACCTCCGACGACAGCAGGGTCGCGGGCCCACCCGCCACGCGCAGCGCGTAGTGGCTCAACATCCGCGTGTCATCGAGGAACAGGCCGAGGCCGCAGTTCCCGGGCGGGGTGACGTCACCGCGCGGATCGAGGATGAGGAAGAGGCGGTCGCGCTTCAGCACAAGCTCGCCGTCCACGTGCGAGCCGTGCCGGCAGTCGATGGCGGGGTAGCCTACCGCTTCCGCCATCGACACCTCCGCCATCGTCGGCGGGGCGAGATCGAGATCCCGTTCGACAGTCATACGCAACGCGATGCGGGGGGACGCGGCATTCCGACCGTCAAGCGATTCGGCGCGTCGTGGGGTTGAGGCGCCGCGCGGGCGACAGCAGCTCCTGGTACAGGCGCTCGTACTCGAGGACCATGTGCGCCCGACTGAAGCGCTCGGCGGCCCGCTCGCGGCAGCGGCGGCGGTCGAACCGGTCCACGGCGCCGCCGGGCCGAATGAGCTCCACCATCTCCTCCAAGTCGTTCGCGACGAAACCCGTGAGCCCGGGCTCGACCAGCTCCGGCACGCTGCCGCGCGGGAATGCCACCACCGGGCATCCACTGAGCATGGCCTCGATGAGCGCCAATCCGAACGGCTCGTCCCACGAGATCGGCGCCAGCAGCGCTCGCGCGTCGCGGAGGAGCGGAACCTTCTCGGCCATGCCGATCTCGCCCAGGTACGTGACGTGAGTGCGTGCGAGCCGCGGCTTCATCTCCCGCTCGCCGAACTCGCGGTCGACGTCGTGCGCCTCGCCGGCGACCCGGATCGGGACCCCGGCGAGCGCGGCGGCGTCGATCGCCAGGTGTGGTCCCTTGATTGGCGCGAACCGCCCGACGAAGCAGACGTAATCGGCGGGGCGCGACGTCCACTCGAAATGCGCAGGGTCCAACCCGTGGTGGATGACGCGCACCTGCGGCAGCGGGATCTCGCGCCGGGCCTGGTCGGCCGAGATCGCCACGTAGCACACGTCCGGGAAGTGGGCGTAGAAGGCCGACAGGGTCTCGTCGCGCACGTGGTGCAGCGTGTAAACGAGGGGCAGCTGCGGCGCCCAGCGGCGAAACGCCAGCGCGCCGGCCGAGTGCACGTGGACGAGGTCGTACGAGCCGCGCTGCACCTGATGCAGCGCCCAGGTGGTGTGATTGATGTCGTGCAGGATGTTGGGTGGCCACTGCGCCTGGCCGTACAGGTATCGGAGTCGGGCGGTCGTGTGCGAATCGCCCGTGGCGAACAACGTGACGTCGTGCCCGCGCGCCACGAGGCCTTCGACGAGTTCCGAAATGACGAACTCCGTGCCACCGTACCGGCAGGGCGGCACATTCACGAATGGTGTGGAGACCACGGCGATGCGCATCGGCTCTGAACTCCGCTCTGAACTCCGCTCTGAACTCCGCGCTCGAACGGACCACTGGCGATCAGCAGGAACCTGCTGCACGGAGCGCGCCGATGGCACCGCCGCGGGGCGCGAACCGAACTGACCGCCCTCCGCGGCGTGTCCGCGCAGTCGCGCCCGCTCTACGGTCTCGCGCTCCGGCATGTCGCCCTTCTCGATGCGAGCCATATCCCGTCCCGCATCTCGGGTCGAACGGATCCCGAGGAGCCATGCCGAGTCACCCGCCTCTCCGGGGCGGTACTAGCGGGCCGAGCCGGGCATGTCGGTGCCTCCCCTGCTGCGCTCGTCGTGCACGTCCCCGGTTCGTCCGAGCGCCGGCGCGAGGTGCCGACTGAACCAGTCGCGCGAGCCGCGCGACCTCCTCGAGCGCACCCGGCTCCTCGAAGAGGTGCGTGGCCCCGGGAACGATCTCGAGTTTCGCCGGCCCGCGCAGGCGCGCCACCGCCTGCTCGTTGAGCTCGATCACCGGCTCATCCTCGCCCGCGAGGCCGCGCCTCTCCGGCTGCCCGGCGAGCCAGTCGGTGGCGCCGACGAGGCGCCCGACTCGGGCTCGCGCATCACAGCCTCGTCTCTACCTGGGGTGATCCCCCGCGCCGCGCCGCCTGACCAGGGGCGGGCTCCGAGATCTTCTCGACGACGCGGGCCACCTCCTTGTCGCTCACCCCCCGCCGGCGCTCAGCGGCCCGGGCCAGGTCCGCCTGCGCAATCATGCCCTGACAGCGCCCCTGCTCGTCGACGACCGGGACGCGGCGCACCTGCCGGTCCGCCATCGTTCGCTCGACGTCCTTCACATCGTCGTCCAGGCCGCAGCAGTTCGGGTTCGTCGTCATCAAGTCGCGCACCCGCGCGTCCGCGCCCATCCCCTGAGCGAGCCCGCGCAGCGCCAGGTCGCGGTCCGTCACCACCCCGACGAGACGCTTCGACTGCGTGTCCTCGACGACGGGGATCACGCCGCAGTCGCACTCGGCCATCAGGCGGGCGGCCTCCTGGGCCGTCGCGTCCGGCGTGATGCAGGCGGGGTTCGCCGTCATGATCTCGCGTGCTTTCATAGTGTCCTCCGCGGTTCCGGGTTCGTCGTGCGTTCCCGACCGCGCTCGTGCGCCGCGCGGTCCAGTAGGTCGTGCACCTCCTCGTCCGTAGTCTGTGAGAAGTCCTCGTACCAGAGGCCCACTGCGTAGAAGGGCTCCGGCGTCACCGCGCAGACGATGTCGTCCACCACATCGCGGAAGGCGTCGCAGGTCTCGGGCGCGGAGACCGGCACCGCCACGATGAGCTTGGCCGGGTCCTGCGTCCGAAGCGCAACGGCGGCCGCAGCCATCGTAGCGCCGGTGGCGAGCCCGTCGTCGACGAGGATGACTGTCTTGCCGCGGACGTCGGGGAAGGGTCGATTCTCGCGGTACAGTCGCTCTCGGCGCGCCAGCTCCCGGCGCTCAGCTTCCGTGACCGCGGCAAGCTCCGCGTCACTTACGCCGAAGCGTCGCACGACCTCGGAGTCGAGGACGCGTATTCCGCCCGAGGCGATGGCCCCCATGGCCATCTCCCGGTGGATCGGGAGTCCGAGCTTGCGCACCACAAAGACGTCCAGCGGGGCGCCGAGCGCTCGGGCGATCTCGTAGGCCACCGGCACACCGCCGCGCGGGAGCGCGAGCACAATGACGTCCGAGCGGTTGGCGTACTCGGTCAGATCCTTCGCCAATTCTTGGCCGGCCTGGGTTCGATCACGGAAGCGGGGCGGCATATGATCCTCCCGCGAGCGCGTGCCAATTGCGCCGAGCGCGCGCCGGATGCGCGCGCCACTCGGCGCGTCCGAGGCTAGTCGCCGCATGTGTCTTGCCAGCGCGGCGAATCGCTGCCAACCAGGGCACGCTCGATGGTGCGACGAGCCACTGTTCGAGACGCACTCATCAAACATGCGAATACGTCAGGCGTCACGCGCGCGACCGCATCGCGCGTACGTGCCGGCACGCGAGCTCAGGCGTACGATGAACAAATGAAGCCGATCTCCCCGCCGGATCACCGGTCCACCACGGCCAACCGTTCAGCGCGGTTCTTGCGGCGACCATCGGAAGCGGATAGGTGGTCCAGGTGGTCGCACAGACTCTTACGGGAGGTTGTCATGCGAGACGTTCTCCTACTGCGAAACAGGCTGGCGCTAGTGGCGGCTCTCTCGAGTGCCGTGCTGCTCGGCGCCTGCAACCGTGGTGACCGTGCCGGCGTGGATACGGCCGTCAGCGACACTACCGGAGCGATCGCCGCCGGCGCCGACACCGTCGCCGGTCGCGTGGCTGGTCGCGAGTACACCAACGCCGAACTCGTCGCCTTGATCAACACCTACAACGATGCGGAGGTCGAGGTCGGAAAAATGGCGCAGACGAAGGCAACCGACCCGCAGGTGCGCGCCTTCGCCCGCCGGATCGTCGGGGAGCACCAGGCGCTCAAGACCGAGGTGACCAACACCGCGAAACAGGGCAATATCACGCCGGCGATGCCCGACGACGACGAGGACCTGACGAAGGACCATCAAGACGGGATGCGCGACCTGAACGGCAAGGCGAAGGGCAAGGAGTTCGACGAGGCGTTCCTCGAGCACGAGATCAAGATGCACAAGAAGGTGCTCGACGAGGTCGACGACGCGCTCGGCCGGAACCGCAATCCGGAGATCCGCCCGCTCCTCGAAAAGGCGCGTACCGGACTGAGTGCGCATCTCAAGGCGGCCGAGGATCTGGAGAAGAAGTTCGGCGCCGTCTGAGGTCGCGTGGGAGTGGTACGAACACCGTGGGTCGATTCTGTCGACCTGAGCGGAGGACAGAGACGTGGAAGGCCCGCCGCTGGTGGCGGCGGGCCTTGTACGGTTGCTCCGCTCGAGGCCGACCGTCACGGCGCGAGTGGGACGAACACGAGCGGCAGGTCCCAGTGGGCGACCAGGATCTCGAAGCGACGTTGCTCCTCGCGGCGGAACGTGGCGGTGTCGGGAAAGAGCTCCGTGAGCTCCCTCCCTTGAGGGACTGGGCTGGACTGGTG
>Ga0307405_10000767_pt1 | contig 12554 bp, 11 predicted proteins | sample 322Cmetagenome_2_FD_203311 | JGI IMG/M metagenome (GOLD analysis project Ga0307405, IMG submission 203311) | Maize rhizosphere microbial communities from greenhouse at UC Davis, California, United States - 322HYB-C-1 | ecosystem: Host-associated > Plants > Roots > Rhizosphere > Soil | place...
ATCCGCAGGGCCACGTCGACGAGCCGGATAATCCGCTCGCCGAAACCGACGAATTCGAGAAGCTGGACAAGGACGCGCCATGAAACTGCCTTACTGGCATGTCGATGCCTTCGCCGACCGGCCTTTCGCCGGCAATCAGGCCGCCGTCATGCCGCTGGGCGAATGGCTGCCCGATGATGTGCTGCAGGCGATCGGGGAGGAGAACAACTTCGCCGAGACGGCCTTCGTCGTGCCCGACGAAAGCGGCGCGGCGGACTGGGAGCTGCGCTGGTTTACCCCGGCCTGCGAAATCCGCCTCTGCGGCCATGCCACGCTTGCCAGCGGCCACGTGTTGCTCGGGCGCGACGGGGGAGAGCGCGTGACGTTCCGCACCCGCAAGGCAGGTCTGCTGGAAGTGCGGCGGAGCGACGCGGGCTACGAACTTGCGCTACCCGTGATCCCGACCGAACACTCCGACTGGCCCGAGGCGGCCGCGCTGCTCGGCGCGCGGCCGCAGGAGATCTGGCGCAGTTCCGACCGCTACGGCATCTATCTGTTCGGCAGCGAGGACGAAGTGCGCGCGCTCACGCCCGACCTGCGCGGTCTCGGGGCGCTGGGGGATGATCAGTTCATCTGCACTGCGCCGGGCCGCGACGTCGACGTGGTGAGCCGCGTCTTCGTGCCCGGCGGCGGGGTCGACGAGGACAGCGTGACCGGCTCCGCCCACGCGGCGCTCACACCCTTCTGGGCGGGTCGGCTGGGGCGGGAAAGCTTTACGGCCCACCAGGCCTCCCGCCGCGGCGGCGATCTCACCTGCCGTCTCGAAGAGGGCCGCGCCTGGCTCGGCGGCCCGTGCGTCACGGTGGTGGAAGGGACGTTCCACCTGAAGGACTGAGTGCCGCGCCGGCTCAGGTCACCGGATAGAGCTCCACGATATCGGCGAGCTCCTGCAGCATCGCCTTGCGCTCCTCGGCATCCGAATGGCCGAGGCGGACCACGGTCAGCCTCTGCTCGGGCGAGACGAGGATGTACTGTCCCATATGGCCGATCGCGGCGAACATCGTTTCGGGCGCGCGGTCAGGGAAAAGCGGGTGGTCCTTGCTCGCGCTCTCGCCCTCAAGCGGGCGGTTGAGCCAGATCTGCATGCCGTAGTGCGGGCTGCGCGGGCTCGGCGTCGTCATCGCCTCGATCCACTTGCGCGGGACGAGTTGGATGCCGCGATACGAACCCTTGTTGCGCAGGAAGTCGCCAAACCGCGCCCAGTCGCGCGCACTGCCGTGGATCAGGCTGCCGCCGATCAGCGTGCCGCTGGCGTCGAATTCCGGCACCATCGAATCCATGCCCAGCGGCCCGAACAGCCGCGTCTGGAGATAGTCGGCGACGGCGCGCCGCCGCACCTCCGGATCGTCGCGGCGAGAGAGCGCGCGGGCCGCGATATCGGCCAGGATCACACTGGTGGCGGAGGAGTATTCGAACTCCCGCCCCGGCTCTGCCTCGAGCGGCTGGCTCTCGGCCCAGTCGGCCATGTCATCGCGCCCGTCGAGGAACAGCATCCGCACTTCGGACGATTCGTAGGGCGGATCGCCGCCTTCGGTATGGCGCAGGCCGCTGCGCATCTGGAGAAGCTGGCGCAGGGTGATCTCGCCGCGAGGATCGCCCGGGCGCTGCCAGCGAGGCACGGGCGGCGAATCGTCGAGCGCCAGCCGTCCGTCGGCGATCAGCATGCCGATCATCACCGCCGTCACCGTCTTGGCCATCGACCAGCTGACGAAGCGCGTATCCTCGTCGTAACCGGGCGCATAGCGCTCGGCCGCGATTTCACCGCCGTGCATCACGATCAGCGCGCGCGTTTCGCCAAGCCCCTCCTTGACGAACAGATCGTCCACCCGGCGTGCGAGTTGCTCGGTCGGAGCGCCGGGATTCTCGGTTACGGCGGCAAGCGCTTCCTCGGTCAGCGGGTCCGGTACAGGCGCCGCATCGCTGCACGAGAGCAGGGCTGGCAGCGAGGCGAGGCAGACGATAAGGGGGGCGGGCCGCAGGCGCATGCGGCGTTCCCTCGCGCAGCATGGCAGGCTTGGCAATGGCAAAATCCCCACCCCGCAAAGGCCAACCGCGCCGCCACCGCTGGCCGCTGGCGCTGGCGGTCGTGGCCCTGATCGCAGCGGGTTTCGCCTGGTACTTCCGCGCGCCGATCACCGGCTACTCGCAAACCGCAGCGGCCTATTCCGCCCGCGTCGCATGTTCGTGCCGCTATCTCGGCGGGCGGAGCCTGGAGGATTGCGAGAAGGACAAGCTGGCTGGAATGGAACTCGTCATGCTGAGCGAGGATGCCGAGGCAAAGAGCGTCACCGCCCGCTTCCCCCTCCTCGCCAACGAAACCGCCACCTTGCGCGACGGCTACGGCTGCGTGCTGGAGCCGTGGGAGGGTTGAGTCGCTTTGGGCCTCGCGCGACATAAGCATTCCCGCACACATCGCGCCTGACTGAATGGAAGATCGCTTTAAACCAGATCGTCCACCGCAACTTCGAGTGCTGCAGCGAGCCGCTTCACGGTATCGATGGACCCCTGTTTCCGCCTCGCCTCGATATCCGCAATCTGCACCCGGTTGACGTTCGACGCATCGGCAAGTTGCTGCTGAGTGAAGCCGCGTAGCTCGCGATACACGCGCACCGGGCTTTCTCCGGAGAGAAGGCGCACGACAGCGTCGGCGGGAATCAACTCATCCTCACCAGTATCCAGGCGCGCCATAGCTCGATCATAAGCGCGCAGATCGTCAAGTTCGTCGGCCGCCTCCGTCAGACGGTCATACTCGGCGCGGTCAATCGTCACAGTGTCCATCATCTGTCTCCTATTCGTATATGCTTCCGCGCGGGCCGATTCCAGAACCGTCAGCACGGTCCCATCGTCATTCATGATCACGCGCCAGCTATTGACCCACAGACGAAAACCGGTGCGGCCCTTGAGTTCAGTCACGTTGTTCGCCAGCGATGCCGGATCGACAGCATATTGCCCCACCTTCGACACGATCAGCTTCGCTGTGTTCGCGGGTATCTTCCGAAGGGTCTTGAGAGCCGCGCGTGTGTAAGTGATCCGCCTCATGCCAAAGTATGTAGTCAGTCGAACGACGTCGGGGTACTAGATCCGCCCTTTCGACTTCGAATAAGGCCCATCGTCGGCAACACCGTGGGTCGACTCGATCCAACCGCCGCCCACGACGCGTTCGCCGGCGTAGATCACGGCGGCCTGGCCCGGGGCGACGCCGTATTCCGGACTCGCGAAGCGGATCGTGCAGGGGGCGCCTCCACCGAGGGGGCCCTGAATGGTGACGGGGACGGGCTTGGCGAGGGAGCGGACCTTGGCTGTCAGCGGGGTCTGCGGCAGGGGGCCGATGCGGTTGGTTTCGATCAGCCGGGCAGCGGTGACCGCCAGCATGTGGCGCGGGCCGACTCTGACGGCGCGGCTTTCGGCGTCGATCCCGACGACGTAGAGCGGTTCGGGCTGGCCGCCGATCTCGAGGCCTTTGCGCTGGCCGACCGTGTAATGGACGATGCCGCTGTGGGTGCCGAGGGTTTCGCCGGTGGCCGCGTGGACGATCGGCCCGGGTTCGCCGCCTTCGGGGCGCAGCGACTTGACGATCCGGGCATAGTCGCCGTCGGGCACGAAGCAGATGTCCTGGCTGTCGGGCTTGGCCGCGTTGCGCAGGCCGGCGGCTTCGGCAAGGCGGCGCACGTCGCTCTTCGGCAGGCCGCCCAGCGGGAAGCGCAGGAAGTCGAGCTGGTCCTCGGTCGTCGCGTAGAGGAAGTACGACTGGTCGCGGGCGGGATCGAGCGCACGGTGGAGTTCGGGACCCTCGGTGGCCATGACCCGCCGGACGTAGTGTCCGGTCGCCAGGCAGTCGGCCCCGAGCTCGCGCGCCATGCGGAAGAGGTCGGTGAACTTCGGCCCCATGTTGCAACGGATGCAGGGCACCGGCGTGCGGCCGGCGAGGTAATCGTCGGCGAACGTCTCGACCACATCTTCGCGGAAGGCGCTCTCGTGGTCGAACACGTAGTGCGCGATGCCCAGGCGGTCGGCCACGGCGCGCGCATCCGCGATGTCATCGCCCGCGCAGCACGCGCCCTTGCGCCCGGTTGCCGCGCCATAGTCGTAGAGCTGGAGGGTTACGCCGATCGTCTCGGCACCGCTTGCGGCCGCCAGGGCCGCGACGACCGAAGAGTCGACCCCGCCCGACATGGCCACGACGATCCGGCTCTCCCGCGCCGGGCGCGGCAGGTCGAACAGCGCGGCGCGATCGAGTTCGCGCGCAAAGGCGGCGGGTGCGTTCATGCGCGCGCCCATACACGCCTGCGGCGCTTCCATAAAGCGCCTGGCGCGCGGGCGAATTTTCATTCGGAGGATCCCGCGCGGCTTTACCTCGTGTTGACGATGTCGGGCCTAAGGCGAGTCCATGTTCGAAAGCACCACCATTCCTGCCGTCGTCGATCGGACGGCCGACAGCGGCGCACTGCGCGCGCCCCGCTGGGATGAGATCGTCACGCGGCTGGCCGCGGCCGACGAAGCGCGTCACGCGATGACGGCCGCTGGCCTCCATCCGGCGGGCAACTTCGAGCGATTCGGCGAGCGCATGGAGGGTGCGCGGCGCAAAAACCAACCTCTCGTTAACCCTAATGATTTAACCCATGGCAAAGACCAGGGCGGCAAGACCTTGCCGCCGCAGAGAACGCGGTAGGCCGGCGACCGAGAGATAAGATGATCGAGAACCAGAAATTCCGCCCCGCCCAGGTGATCGGCCCGCTCGGAGAGCCGCTCACGATCGAGGACCTGCCGCCGCGCAATACGAAGCGTTGGGTCGTGCGCCGCAAGGCGGAGGTCGTTGCGGCCGTCAACGGCGGCCTCCTCACCATCGACGAGGTGCTCGAACGCTATTCACTCACGCTGGAGGAGTTCGCATCGTGGCAGCGCGCGGTTGACCGGTCCGGCATGCAGGGCCTGCGCGTTACGCGAATCCAGCACTACCGCGACCTCTACGAGCGGCAGCTGAAGTACTGATCCGCCCGCTTCGGCGCGACGCGGAATGCGTGCTTGGCCTAGCCCTTGCCCAACATTTATCGTATCCTCCGGTCTCGGCATGAAAATGCCGGGGAACCGCAATGCCTTGCGCTTCGTTGAACCGGGCACTGCACAAACAGGAGGATTTCCGAATGGGATGGATTATCGCAATCATCGTCGGCGGTATTGCCGGCTGGCTGGCGAGCCTGGTGATGAACCGCGACGCATCGATGGGTATCTTCTGGAACGTGGTGGTCGGCTGCATCGGTTCGCTGATCGGCAACGCGCTCGCAGGGCCCCTGTTCGGTGTCGAGGGGAGCGTCCAGGAATTTTCGCTTACCGGCCTCATCATCGCTCTCGTCGGCGCAATCGTGCTGCTGGCTATCGTGAACCTGGTCCAGCGCGGTCGCGTCCGCTAAGCCTCGCGATCTCTTGAAAACCGAAAGGGCGGGTGCGGCGGAGGCCGTTCCCGCCCTTTCGCGTTTCTTGGTCATTCGTCGGGCGCATATGCCCCCCGTCGAACTGCGCATTGCCGCGCATGGCGCAGCGGTTTAATGGCGAGCGGCTATTGCCAGCAGTGAGTTATAGGGGTAATACACTGCCCGGTTCCGGAAGGCTGAGAACGCGATGAACTACGAAACGACCGTCACGGCCGACAGAGCCGAGGGCTATCCCGCCGATCTCGACGGCGAAACGAACGTGCGCGCTAAGCGGCGGCGCCTTCTGATCATCATTGGCGTGATTGCGCTGGTCGTGCTCGGCGGCGTCGCGTTCTTCGTCACCCGCGGGGGCAGCGGCGCGAACGTGGCCGCCGGGGAGGACCAATCGCAGCTTCCTGTGATCTCGGTGATCACGCCGGGCACGACCACGATCGAAGGTCAGATCGAGGCAAGCGGAACGCTCGCAGCGCGCCGGCCCATGCCGATCGGCTCGGTAGGCGAGGGCGGCCGCGTGGTCTCGGTGCCGGTCGATGCCGGGGACTGGGTCAATCAAGGCCAGGTTCTCGTAGTCATCGACAGTTCCGTACAGACGCAGCAGATCGCCTCCGCCCGCGCCAACATCGCTGTGGCCGATGCCGACGCCGACCTCGCGCAGGCCGATCTCGACCGCGCGCTCCAGCTGGTCGACCGCGGATTCATTTCGCAGGCCGACGTCGACCGGTTGACCGCCACGCGCGACGCCGCCCGCGCCCGCGTCCAGGTCGCCCGCGCGCAGCTTCGTGAGCTCCAGGAGCGTACCGCCCGGCTCAACATCTACGCGCCGGCGTCGGGCCTCGTGCTCGAGCGCAATGTCGAGCCCGGCCAGACCGTCGCAGGCGGCGGGGAGCCGCTCTTCACCATCGCCAAGGGCGGCGAGATGGAGATGCTCGCGAAAGTGAGCGAATCCGACCTCGCCAAGCTGGCGGTCGGCGTCCCGGCCGCGGTCACGCCGGTGGGCACCGACAAGCGTTTCACCGGCCAGGTGTGGCAGCTCTCGCCGATGATCCAGGAGGTGAACCGCCAAGGCACGGCGCGCATCGCGCTGCCTTATGCGCCTGAGCTTCGCCCCGGCGGGTTCGCCAGCGCCACGATCGGCGGCGGGACCGTGGTCGCTCCGCTGCTGCCGGAATCGGCGGTTCTGTCGGACGACGAGGGCAGCTACGTCTTCGTCATCGACGACGAGAACAAGGCGCAGCGCCGCAGCGTCCGGATCGGTCTGGTGACCAGTCGGGGCATTGCGATCGCGGAGGGCCTCACGGGCACCGAGCGTGTCGTCCTGCGGGCCGGCGGGTTCCTGACCGAAGGCGAAACGGTTTCACCTCGCAAGGTGACTGCGGACGGGAATTGAGCGCATGAACTTCCGCAACATCTCCGCCTGGTCGATCCGCAACCCGGTCATCCCGCTCGTCTTCTTCACGGCGCTGCTGCTGGCCGGACTGATGTCGTTCGCGCGGATGGATGTGGTCAACAATCCGGAGATCGAATTCCCCGCGGTCAACGTCTCGATCTCCCAGCCCGGTGCCGCGCCGACCGAGATCGAGAACCAGATCACCCAGCGCGTCGAGTCCGCCGTCCGGTCGATCAACGGGGTGAAGTCGATCAACTCGACTGCCAGCGAAGGCAGTTCGAGCACTTTCATCGAGTTCGAGATCGGGACGGATCCGAACGACGCCGTCGCCGAAGTGAAGAACGCGGTCGATCAGATCCGCGGCAGTCTTCCCGACGGGATCATCGAGCCGCGCATCACCAAAGAGGAGATCTCGGGCGGCTTCCTCGGCATCTTCGCCGTCGAAGCCGACGACATGACGATCGAGCAGTTGAGCTGGTTCATCGACGATACGGTGGCGAAAAGGCTGCTCTCGATCGAAGGCATGGCCGAGGTAAACCGCTTCGCGGGCGTCGACCGCGAGATCGAAGTCATCATCGATCTCGAGCGGATGCAGGCCTTCGGCGTCACCGCCAGCCAGATCAACAACGTGCTGCGGCAGACCAATCTCGACGCCGCAGGCGGCAACACCGAAGTCGGCGGCACGCGTCAGTCGGTCCGTGTCCTGGGCAGCACCGAGACCGCCTACCAACTGTCGCAGCGGCAAATCCAGCTCGGCGACGGAAGAACCGTGAAGCTGGCCGATATCGCCACGGTGCGCGACGGCTACAGCGAGCGGACGTCGATCAGCAAGGTGCGCGACAAGGAAGTGGTTAACTTCTCGATGTCGCGCGCCAAGGGCGCCTCCGACGTCACCGTCTTCGAGGCGGCTAAGGAAGAAATCGAGAAGATCGAGGCCGAGAATCCCGGCGTGCGCTTCATCCCGCTGTTCAACACCGTCCAGTACACGGAAGAGCAGTACGAAAGCTCGATGGCGGCCATGATCGAAGGCGCGATCCTGGCGGTGGTCGTCGTCTTCTTCTTCCTCCGCGACTGGCGGGCGACCGTGATCTCGGCCATCGCGATCCCGCTGTCCGCCATCCCGACGTTCTGGTTCATGGACCTGCTCGGGTTCAACCTGAACTCGCTCTCGTTGCTCGCGCTGGGGCTCGTGGCAGGCGTGCTGGTCGACGACGCGATCGTCGAGATCGAGAACATCGTGCGCCACATGCGCATGGGCAAATCCGCCTATCAGGCGTCGATCGACGCCGCGGACGAGATCGGCCTGCCGGTGGTCGCGACCAGCTTCTGCATCGTCGCGGTATTCCTGCCCGTCGGTCTCATGCCCGGCATTTCGGGGCAGTTCTTCAAGAACTTCGGCATCACCGTGGTGATCGCGGTGCTGATGTCGCTGGCAGTCGCGCGCATGATCACCCCGATGCTCGCCGCCTACTTCCTCAAGGCGAAGGGCCACGCCGCGCACGGCGAAGGGCCGATGATGGACCGCTACATGGCGGTCCTCGCGTGGTCGCTCAACCGCGGCAAGATGCACGCCCGCCGCGAAGGACTGGAGGGCCCCCGCAATCGCTTCCTCTATGGCCTTGGGTTTCTGGCGACGGTCCTGCTGCTCATCGTCGTGCCGTTCGTCGTCGTCTTCGGGGCGTACAACGCGCTGCAGGCGGTCAGCATACCGGAGACGGTTGCAGGCGCTCTTTTCGCGAGCGGCGAAGGAATCTTCCACTTCCTCGTCCTCAAGCTGATCGAAATCGTCGAACTCCTGCTTGTCGTGATGATCGGGTTCGGCGCCGGATGGGGTCTGCTGAAGCTGATCGGTCTTCCCTGGCGGATGATCGGCGGTGGCATTCACGACACCTGGCGCTGGCTTGAAGCGCGTTTCTACGATCACCGCGTGTGGATGATGATGACCGGCTATTTTGCGCTGATCCTCACCGTCCTGCTGTTCATGAATGTTCCGCCGCAGTTCCAGCCGAACATCAACAGCGACAATAGCCAGGTCGAAATCGAAATGGTGCCCGGCACCACGCTTGAGACCACGGAGCGGGTGGCCGACGAAGTCGCGGCAATCCTTTATGAGGAGCCCGAAGTGCTGCGCGCGCTCGAACGCGTGCGCGTGGGCAATGCGTCGATCTATATCACGCTCAAGCCCGAGCGCGACCGGACCTCGGTCGAATTCGAACGTGCGCTTGCGCCCAGGCTGGCGCAGATCCCTGACGCCCGGGTCCGCTTCCAGTCGCAATCCGGCGGCTTCGGCAGTGGGCGCGACGTGACGGTGATGCTCGCAGGTTCCGATCCGGAACTGTTGGAGGAGACCGCCGCCACCCTCGTCGAGCAGATGAAGACGCTCGACACGCTCGTCGCGCCGCGCATCAGCGCGGACATCAACCGACCGGAAATCATCATCGAGCCGCGCGCCGATCTCGCTGCGGAACTCGGCGTGACGACGGCTGCGATGAGCCAGGCGATCCGCATCGCGACGCTCGGCGAGATCGAGCAGAACGCCGCCAAGTTCTCATTGGCGGACCGGCAGATCCCGATCCGCGTCAAGCTGCCCGAGCAGTCGCGCGAGAACCTGACGACGATCGAGAACCTGCCCGTGCCGACCCGCACTGGCGGAACGGTGCCTTTGTCACGGGTGGCAGACATCAGCTTCGGCTCAGGCCCGACTACGATCCAGCGTTACAACCAGAACCGCCGCGTACTGATCGGCGCCGACCTCGCGCAAGGGGTAGTGAAGGGCGAGGCGGACGCGCAAATCAATACGCTGCCGATCCTCCAGAACCTGCCGCAGGGCGTGATCCGCGATCTCGTCGGCGAAGACGAGTGGCAGCAGGAAATGATGTCGAGCCTGCTGATCGCGATCATGTCCGGCATTCTGCTGGTCTTCGCGGTGCTGGTGCTGCTCTACAAGCGGGTGATGAGCCCCTTGGTCAACATGACCTCGCTCGCGCTCGCACCGCTCGGCGGCATCTTCCTGGTCTGGCTCGTTGGCCAGCCGCAGTCGATGCCGGTCTATATCGGCATTCTGCTGCTGCTCGGCATCGTGTCGAAGAACTCGATCCTGCTGATCGACTTTGCGATCGAGGAGATGGACAAGGGTGTGCGCAAGCTCGATGCGATCATGGATGCGGGGCACAAGCGTGCCCAGCCGATCGTGATGACCACCGTGGCGATGACCGCGGGCATGATCCCGGTCTCGCTCTCGCTCTCGGGCGATGGCGCCTGGCGCGCGCCGATGGGCACGGTGGTGATCGGCGGGCTGATCATGTCGACGCTCCTCACGCTCCTCATCGTGCCGGCGGGTTTCAGCCTCGCCGACGGGTTCGAGAAGCGCCTCGGCCCGTGGCTGCGCGGCCGCCTGCTCACCTACCGTCCGGGCGATGAAAGTCATGGACCTGCTTCGCGGCCTGAGCACGGGCCCGACGGGGAGCCGGTCCCGGCGACGCGGCGCCCGCCTCCGGGGCCCTACCCGGCGGAGTGAGCAGCGAAACTCTGTCGCCGCCTGCGCGTTTCCTCTCCATGAGGCGCGCTCCGCTCCCTCCCGACCGTGCGCGCCGCATGCGCATGACCGCCACGGCCATGCTCGTGGCGATGGCGGGGGTGTTCCTGTTCTCGCACCAGTATCTCGCGGTGCATCCCGCCTGGGGCTACGTGCACGCCTTCGCCGAGGCGGCGATGGTTGGCGGGTTGGCGGACTGGTTCGCGGTTACGGCGCTGTTCCGCCATCCGCTCGGCCTGCCGATCCCGCATACCGCGATCATTCCCGAGAACAAGGATCGAATTGCCGATATGATGGCGCAGTTCCTGCGCGACAACTTCCTCACGCCGGCAGTGGTCGCACGCCGGATGCAGGCGATGAACCTCGCCCGGGCGGTCGGCGATTTCCTCGTCAAGCCGGGTGGCGGAGCGCAGTCGCGGATCGGCGCAGGCGCGGCCGAGCTGTTCGCCGGGGCGCTCGAATCGCTCGACCCCGAACGGCTGGGCGGGCAGGTCCGCAGCGGCCTGAAACGCCAGCTCGACAAGCTCGAGGCGGCGCCGCTCCTCGGGCAGATGCTTAGCGCCGCGATCGCCGACAAGCGCCACCTGCCGCTGATCGACAGCATCATCCGCTGGGCCGGTCTGACGCTGGAAGACAACGAGGAAATGGTCCGTGCGATGATCCACGAGCGGGCCAACGCGCTGTTGCGCTGGACCGGGCTAGACGAGCGGCTGGCGAACTCGGTGCTCGACGGCCTCTATCGGCTGCTGGCCGAAGTCCTCGTAGATCCCGCACATCCGCTACGCGGCAAGATCGAGGAGGGGCTGGAGAAGGTCGCGCACGATCTGGTCCACGATCCCGAAATGCGCGCCAAGGTCGAGAGGATGAAGCGCGAGCTGCTCGACAATCCGGCGGTCGCGAACTGGTGGCAGGGCGTGTGGGAGCGGATGCGCACCGGCCTGATCGCCATGGCACGCGATCCCGATTCGACGCTCGACGGCTGGCTCGGTGGCACCTTGGCGGAACTTGGCGGCGCGTTACGCGATGATCCGCAGCTACAGACGCAGGTCAACCGCTTCGCCCGCCGCACCGCCGTCGGCATCGCAACCCGCTACGGCGGGCAGATCGTCCAGCTCGTCTCCGAAACCGTCCGCCGCTGGGATGCGCGCACGATTACCGATCGCCTTGAGAACGCCGTCGGCCGCGACCTACAGTTCATCCGTATCAACGGTACGCTGGTCGGCGGACTGGTGGGCGTGACGATCCACGCTGTGGTTTCGGTTCTCTAGGAAACCAGAACCGCGAATTGGCAGTGTCAGGGTATCTCGAAGCGAACCCTACTGCGCCAGTATGATGCGATCGGGCGCCCTTGGGCATCCAGCGCGGGTTCGAAGCGCGCTCTGCGCATCAGCGCATCGCATACGGCCTTGTCGAAGCCCTCGGGCCGCGTCGACTGCTGGATATGGCACTGCGTCGGCTTTCCGTCCGCGCCCACGCTGAGGCGGAATTGAACGAGGCCCTGCGCGCCACTGCTCAACAGGTTGCGAGGGTAGTCTCTCGACTGTACCCAGCGCGCGGGACTCTCCTTCGGCACGACCGCTCTCGTCAATCCGCGGTGCGCTTCGAGATCGATTCCCCAGTGGGTCAGCAGCTCGTCGGTGCACTTGCGCATTGCTTCCATCGGCGGTCCCATGGAGCCCAATTTCAGTCTGATCGGACGTGCTCGTCCCTGCCGGATCTCGAGCCACGAGATCGTAGCTTCCTGCGCGGCGGAGAACTCCTGCCCGAAGACGTCGGTGTCCTGCGCTATGCTCTCAAGATCGAATTGCTCATTATCGGACGGATGTTCGATATCGGCGTCGGGCGGAGCGAAGAGGTACATCCCGCCCACCATCAGCGCCGGAGAATGGTCGCCAAACTCCCCGTCCTGCAACGGACCGTCGTATTCATAACCATCGGGACCGAAGCGGAAGATCGTGTCCAAATGTTGGGACGTCCTGAGAGGCTTCCCACCGACAAGCATAAAGAACGAGTCGCCGGGCTCGTAGCGCTCAAAGACGAAGGCGAATTCGTCATCCCCTTCGCCGAAGAGGCGGATCATGCGGCAGCTATCGTCCGCATAGTGCAGATGCCATTGCGAACTGGGTGCGAGGACGAGAGGGTCCTCGTCCTCATCCGCCGACGC
>Ga0307405_10000768_pt1 | contig 12550 bp, 10 predicted proteins | sample 322Cmetagenome_2_FD_203311 | JGI IMG/M metagenome (GOLD analysis project Ga0307405, IMG submission 203311) | Maize rhizosphere microbial communities from greenhouse at UC Davis, California, United States - 322HYB-C-1 | ecosystem: Host-associated > Plants > Roots > Rhizosphere > Soil | place...
TTGACCATGATGTTGTACTGGTCCTGCGTGAGCGGAATGATCTTCGGCTCGGGGTGCTGGTAGCCGAATCCGGGCCGCGCCGCAATATATGTCGGCGAGCCTTCTTCGCCGATCGCACCAACGGGCTTGAATTCCTTTAGAAAGTGCGGCGTGTACATCTTGCCGCCGGTGCCGACACTGGCGACCGCACGCAGCATCGAGATCGGGGTCACGACAACGGTGTCCTGCCCGATCGAGGCGTAAACGGTGCGGATGTCGCTCCAGCGGCCCTCGCGTTTCTCGATGATCGGCTTCCAGCTCGCCGGGGTCTGGCTGACCTTTTCGTTCGGCAGGTCGATCCCGGTGCGCTTGTCGTACTCGAAGGTGTGGATCATTTCGATGAGACCCTCGATGCCCATTTTGAGCGCCAGATGGTAGGCGTAACCGTCACACGATTTCGTGATCGCGTAGTCGAGTGGCGGCGAGCCATGACTTCCCATACAGCGGGTAAATTTGTTGCCGATCGTGATGCCGCCGCCGCACATAACGTTGGATTTTTGCGGCGTTATCACGCCCTGGAGCAATGCCCCGACGTACTCTGGGATCTTCCAGGTCGAGCCGGGCGGGTATCGCCCCTGGATCGCACGGTTGTAGAGCGGACGTTTCTCGTCCTGCCAGTAGGCGGCGATCTGGCGGCGCCCCTCAGGTTTGGAAGGGCCGTGAATAAAAATATTTGGGTCGTATGACGGGTGCGAGACCATCGCCATGATCTCGCCATTGTTCGGGTCCATCACGACGACGGTGCCGCGTTTGGTGGCAGATTCGTCCAGCTTCTGCTCGGCCGCCGTCTGCAGGTCGAGGTCGATCGTGGTAATGAGGTCCTGCCCGGCCTGTGGCTCGACCTTGCCGATCTCACTCTGCACGCGGCCGCGGCTGTCGACGATCACCTTCCTGTAACCGGGTTTTCCGCGGAGGTACTCGTCGTAATATTCCTCAAGGCCGCCCTTCCCGATGATGTCGCCGGCACGCAGGCCCTTTTCCTTCCATTCTGGCTTTTCGAGCTGCTGCGGGCTGATCTCGCCGACGTAACCGAGCACGTGGGCGAGCATCGTGCCCAGCGGGTAGAACCGCTGCGGCTGCAGCTCGACCCGCAGCTCGGGTAATTCCAGGGTGTGCGCCTCGACCCAGCTGATGTCCTGCATCGTCGCGTTCTCTTTCAGCACCATCGTCTCGAAGTCGTTCTGCTTCTTGATCAAATTAAGGCGCTCGACCACGAAACCGCGGTCCATCGAGAGGCCGGAGGCGTAATCGTCCACGCGCTCGTTGACGTTGATCTTCTTTAACGGCTCGTTGGAGATGACGACGTTGTAGGTCGGGCGCGAATCGACGAGGATCTTGCCGTTACGGTCAAAGATGGCGCCGCGCGGTGCGGGGATCGGGATCAAGCGGATGCGCTGGTTCTCGGCCCGGTCGCTGTAGTATTGCCCCTGCATCACCTGCAGGTAGTAAAGCCGGACGCCGAGGATGGTGAGCAGAACGAACGCGACCGCCTGGATCGTGCCGATCCTGGCGAAAAGGTTCTGCGATTGCTCGTTAAGGAACTTCATACCACGGTGCGGAGGGGAAAGCCTCTTGGCGACGCCTCGTCAGAGCTTGATCGGGTTACGCCGCCGCGTCTGGCGCCGTTTCGGGAACATCTCCGGCTTGCGGTTGCGGGCCCGCTCTTTAAGAAGATAATCGAGCAGCAGGAACGCCGCGGTTCCCGTTATCGTGGTCCCAATGAGCGAATACGACGTCACGATCACCACGTCGCCCGCCGGCGGCTGGCCGAGCAGCCGGTGAAGCCAAAAATAGATCAGATCGTCGAGCACGCACGCGCCCGCTATGACGGGTATCCGGAGCAAAAGGTTGTCCAGGTAGACCCGTCTCGCGAGCTCGGAAACCATATACGCGATAAGGGTTTTCGTGAACCCGCTAGACCCTAAAAGCCCGCCGCTCAGGGCGTCGATCGCGAGCCCGGAAAACGCCCCGAAAAAGATCGCCTTCATCGAGTCGCGCTGGAGCGCCGCGTAAACCACGATGATCAGCGGGAAATCGATGTACGCAAACGGTTCCGCCACGTTCCGCAGCGTCCATTGCAGCAGAACGGCGATGATCAGGGCGATCGTTATCTTTATTTGATCCACTCTCTGAAAGTTCCGGGTTCCCAGTTCCGGGTTCCGGGTTTTACGCGAATTTCCGACCTCGCATGTCGGCCTGTTTGAGATAGGTCATCAGGCCGCTGATCATCTTTCCGATGCGATCTAAATTCTCGTAGGCCCAGCGGAAATCGGTCTCAGAAATGAAATTCTGCTCGAACGCTATGTACAACTGCGAACGAGCCTCTCCGCATGAACCCTTTGCCATACTCAAGAAGTTAATGAACTCCTTATTACCCTCTTGCTCGAAGCCTTCAGCGATGTTCGACATGATCGAAGCCGAACTACGCCTTATTTGGTCCCTTAAAGCAAAATCGCGACTAAACGCTCCCGATCCAGTTAACTCATAAATGCGTTTCGTAACCTCGCGGGCGGTTTTCCGGGCTTCGATGTCCTCAAATCTCTTTATGGATACCATCCCTCAATCGCTCTGTTCCATACAAGTCTAGTCTGCTACCCGAAACCCGGAACCGGAAACCCGGAACTCGGAACTATTTATTTTTCACCGCATTAGGCAATTTTTGCTCGAATTCGACCCTGGGCGGGGGTTCGTAGAGCAGCACGCCGACGTCGTGCATCGAATCGAGCCTTCCGGTCGGGCGGATGAATATGTGGTGCGGGGTCGTCGCCGTGCCCGAATTAACCTCGACGATCTCCCCTATTTTCAAACCGGCCGGATAAATGCCGTCCTGCCCGGTGGTGTAGACGATCTGGCCGACCTTTACGTCGGAGCTGCCGGAAACGTAACGCATCTCGACGAGGTCGCGCTTGCTGGTGCCGACGACGACGCCGAGCACATTCGATCCCGCGATCTCGCCGACGACCGCACCGACGCCCGATCTGTCACGGGTGATGAGGTCGACCTGTGCGGTCAACGGGCTGACCGCGGTGACGCGGCCGACGATACCGCCGTCGGTAACGACGGGCATATTGAGCTTGACGCCGTCCATGCTGCCGCGGTTGATGATCGACGAATCGAACCAGACGGAAGGGTCGCGCCCAATGATCCTTGCCGTCAGGACCTTGTATTTGCCTTTCTCTTTGAGGTCGAGCAGCCCTCGCAGCCGCTCGTTCTCGGCGTTGAGCTCTTCCTTGCCCTTGAGTTCGACCTCGAGCTCCTGGACCTTCTGCTTGAGCTCGTCGTTCTCGCTTTGGGCCGAACGAAGGTTGGCGATCGATGAAAAATAGTTGGAGAGCGAAGCGGATACTGTAGTGACCGGGGACTGGACGAAATCGGCCACGACCTGCGTCCAGACGCGTATGACGCGTTGCCCGCTGGTCAATTCGCGGGCGTCGAACGCCATCAGCAGGAAGTTGCCCAAAAGCAGAAGTATCACCAGCCACGGCGTCATCCTCCATACTTCTTTCTGACTACGCTCAACCATCTGCGTGAGTCCGGGAAGTCTTGGAAGTCGTGGAAGTCCTGAAAGATCGGCTCATCGCCACGGACTTTCCAGACTTCCTAGACTGTCACGACTTCCTTGACTTAATTGCCTGTCATCAATGAATTATCCCACTTGACGCGCTTGAGGAGTTCGATATCGGAGAGCATCTTGCCGGTGCCGAGCACGACAGAGGAGAGCGGATCGTCGGCGATGACGACCGGCAGGCCCGTTTCGATCATCAGCCGCTTGTCGAGGTTCTTGAGAAGTGCACCGCCGCCGGTGAGCACTATCCCGCGTTCGACGATGTCGGCGGAAAGCTCGGGTGGCGTGCGCTCGAGCGCGACACGGACGGCGTTGATGATGGTAGAGACGGCGTCCGAAAGGGCCTCACGGACCTCTTCGTCGGTCATCGTGATGGTCTTCGGGATGCCCTCGATCAAATTGCGGCCGCGGACGTCCATCGACAGCGGCTCTTCCAGCGGGAACGCGCTGCCGAGGGCGATCTTGATCGCTTCCGCCGTGCGTTCGCCGATCAGGAGGTTGTACTTGCGTTTGATGAACTGCGTGATCGCCTCGTCCATCTCGTTGCCCGCGACCCGGACGGCACGCGAATAGACGATACCGGATAGCGAGATGACGGCGATGTCCGTGGTGCCGCCGCCGATGTCGACGACCATGTTGCCGTGCGGTTCGGTGATGGGCAACCCTGCACCGATCGCGGCGGCCATCGCCTCTTCGACCAAATATACTTCGGACGCCTTGGCCCGATAAGCCGAATCTTCGACCGCACGGCGCTCGACCTGCGTGATCTCGGACGGGATGCCGATGACGACCCTCGGCCGCACCCACGATTTGCCGTTATGGGCCTTGCGGATGAAGTGCTGCAGCATCTTCTCCGTCACTTCGAAATTCGCGATCACGCCGTCCTTCATCGGGCGGATGGCGACGATGTTGCCGGGTGTGCGGCCGAGCATCTCCTTGGCGTCGCGGCCGACCGCCTCGACCTGGTTGGTGACTTTGTTGATCGCGACGATCGACGGCTCGCTGACGACGATGCCGCGCCCCTTCGCGTAAACTAGCGTGTTCGCCGTTCCGAGATCGATGGCAAGATCGCTGGAAAACAAACTGAATAAAGATTTTAAGGCCATTTTGTAAATCTCTGCCGATTTAGGGGTTTACCCGCCCAAGAAGCCCGAAATCAAGGTCTGGAGCCGCCCGCAAACATCTTTGATTGGAAATGATTTTAGGAAGTGACCGTGGACCCAAAACGACTAACGAATAAGCATACACTCATTTATTTGAGTTTTTCTACTGGAAAACAAAGAAAATCGGCCGTTTGTAAATATTTTTTCGTGAGTTGAAATTTTGACACGAAAGCTTGGACTATATTTCACGTCGGACGGGACGATAAGTTGCAAAAAAAATTCCGGCCCGCACGACGAGCGGGCCGGATAAGATCGTGGAAGCGTTGCGGTGCTTAGACTTCCTTCTCCTTCGCTATCAGCCGGTCGCCCTGGTCGCGTGGCGTCTCGGCGCCGGGGAGAACAAAGCTGGTACCCTCGGGCACCGAGCGCTCCTTTTCGAGCACGGCGTTGAGCACGTCGCTCACCCGGGTCGCGGGGATGATCTCGAGCTCCTTGCGGACGTCTTCGGGGATCTCCTCGGCGTCGGTTTCGTTCTGCGCCGGAAGCACGATGCGGCGAATTCCCGCTCGGTGAGCGGCAAGCACTTTTTCCTTGATCCCGCCGACCGGAAAGACCAGGCCGGAAAGGGTGATCTCGCCCGTCATCGCAGTGTCGGAGCGGACCTTGCGGCCGGTGTATAGGGACGCGAGAGCCGACGCCATCGTGACGCCCGCTGACGGGCCGTCCTTCGGGATCGCCCCGGCCGGGACATGCACGTGGATGCCGTTGTGCTTGATGATCTCGGGGTCGATGTCGAACTCAGACGCGTGCGACCACAGATAGCTGCGGGCCGCCTGGGCCGATTCCTTCATCACCTCGCCGAGCTGACCGGTCAACGTGAGGCCGCTGCCGCCCGGAAGCGAGGTCGCCTCGATGAACAGCACCTCGCCGCCCATTTCGGTCCAGGCCATCCCGGTCGCGACGCCGGCGGGCAGTTCGTCACGGGCCGATTCCGGGTAGAAACGCGGACCGCCGAGATAATCTTTGATCTCTTTGGCTGTGATGGTGAATTTTGCTTCCACCACCCCGTCCGCCGAAGCGGCGTCCACCCCTCCTTCGGCGGGAGGGGCGCTTTCAGCGACTTTCAGGGCGACCTTGCGGGCGAGGTTCCCGACGGTCCTTTCGAGCTGGCGTACGCCGGCCTCGCGCGTATAACGGGCCGTCAGAAGATTGACCGCGTCGTCGGTGATCTCGAGCTGCTCCTCGGTCAGCCCGTTCTCCTTGATCTGCCGCGGGATCAGGTATTGCCGGGCGATGTTCAATTTCTCGAGGTCGCTGTAACCCGCAAGCTGGATGATCTCCATGCGGTCGCGGAGGGGTGCCGATATAGGTCCGAGCTGGTTGGCGGTCGCGATGAAGAACACGTTCGAGAGGTCGAAGGGCAGATCGAGATAATTGTCGCGGAATGTGTTGTTCTGCTGCGGGTCGAGGATCTCGAGCAGGGCCGAGGCCGGGTCGCCGCGGAAGTCGTTGCCGAGCTTGTCGATCTCGTCGAGCATCATGACGGGATTATTTACGCCTACGCGGCGGAGCGCCTGGATAATGCGGCCCGGCATCGCACCGATATATGTGCGGCGGTGCCCGCGCAGCTCCGCCTCGTCGCGCATGCCGCCGAGGCTCATCCGCTCGAATTCACGGCCCAAAGCGCGGGCGATCGAGCGGCCGAGGCTTGTTTTACCCACTCCCGGAGGGCCGACGAAAAGCAGGATCGGGCTTTTTGAATCGGGCCTGAGCTTGATCACGGCGAGCGACTCCAGAATGCGTTCTTTTATGTCCTCGAGACCGTAATGGTCCTCGTCGAGGATCTTTCGCGCCTCGTTGAGGTCGAGCTTTTCAGGGCTCGATTTCCGCCAGGGCAGATCAAGCACGTATTCGAGATAGGTACGGATTACGTGGTAATCAGGCGCCGATTGCGGCAACGCCTCCATCCGCTTGAGCTCGCGTTCGGCCTCTTTGCGGACGTCTTCGGGCAGGTCGGCGGTCTCCAGCCTTTCCCTGAGCTGTGCAGCCTCGGCCTTTTCGCCGGTGTCGTCCTCGCCGAGCTCCTTCTGGATCGCCTTCATCTGCTGGCGGAGGACATAATCCCTTTGCGATTTGTCCATCTCGCTCTGGGCTTCGGTCGCGATCTTGGAGCGGATCTGCATTATCTCGAGCTCGCGGGCGAGTGAGGCGTGCGTGAGCGTCAACAAACCGTCGACGGTGCCCGATTCGAGCATCTTCTGCTCGGTCTCGACGCCGAGGTCGAGCACGGAAGCCAGAAAATAAGCGAGCTGGACCGGATCGTTCTGCGTCATCACTGCCATCCGGACCTCGGGCGGCACGTTGGGTAGAAGGGCGAGGGCCTGCTGGATAAGGTTCTGGATGTTGCGTTTTAAGGCCTCGATCTCCTCATCGTCGACGCGGGTGAGCTTCGGCATTATCTGCACGCGGGCCTTGAGGAACGGCTCGTCCTGGATCCATTCGACCACCTCGAAGCGGTCCATGCCTTGCACGATGAGCTGCATCACGCCCTCGTTGCGCATCATCCGCTTGATATTGACGACCGTCCCGATGCGATAGAGGTCGTCGTACCGGGCCTCGTCGCCGGTGACGCCGTCGCTCTTTGTGGTGATGCAGCCGAGCAGCTTTTCCTCGGTCGAGAGCGCGGTCTCGGTCGCCTTCATCGACCGTTGCCGGCCGACCGCGAGCGGGACGACTGTCTCAGGAAACAGCGTCGTGTTCTGCAGCGGCAGCACCGGTATTTCGAAAGGTTCAGCCTTCGACTCGGCGGCCTGGTTTTGCTCCTTTTCTTCAGCCATGCGTTCGGTCCAGTTCCTTGTTGCTATTTTTGTTTCCAAAGCTTGATGATCAGAAGTCCGTTTTCGAAATTGTGCTCGACCCGGGCACCCTCGATGGCCGCCGGGAACTGAAGCGTCTTTTCGAAGCTGCTGTAGGTGATCTCCATCTGGTGGTACGAGAAACCGGCCACCGCGCACGACCTGTCCTTGCGCGTGCCGGCGATGTAGAGCACGTTTCCCTGAATGTCGATCTCGACGTCTTCGGGCGAAACCCCGGCCAGCTCCACCTTGACGAGCCAGCCCTCCGGCGTCTGGAAAACGTCTGCCGCCGGCAGCCACAAAGGCCCCGACGGCTTGACCTGCTTGGACGACCCGAGAAACTGGAAATGCCTGTTGATCGATTTTGCCATTTGTCAGTGGTCGGTGGCCGGTGGTCAGATCAGCCCCAATTGCTGACCACCGGCCACGACTGCCTACTTCTTTCCCCAAAAACCGCTTCCGCTCGATATCTCTTCCAGCGTCTCCGCGATCTCGCGTTCGTCTTCCATCTCGAGGGCGACGTCGGCCATCGCTATTATACCCGCGAGCTCCCCGGCCTCGTTCACGACGGGCACGCGGCGGACCTGGCGGTCGCCCATCAGGCGGATCGCTTCGAACGCGAAATCGTCCGGCTTGACGCTGAAAACCTCTTTGGTCATCGCGTTTGCGATCGGTGATGCGGTTTCCTGGCCTTCAGCGACCGCACGCACCACGATGTCGCGGTCGGTCACGATGCCGACGAGCTTGCCGCCATCGACCACCGGGATCGAGCCCATATCGCCTTCCCGCATCATCTCGGCGACCTGCTGCAGCGACATTTGCGATGTCGCCGTCGTAACGGACGCCGTCATGATGTCGCGGCATCGCACGCGTGCGTTTTTCTCAGCTTCCGCCATAGTGTCCGCCTATGGAATCATTTTGTTAGAGATACGCTTGGAAAGCAAGGGGTTTCGAAATGGCGGGAGGTGTCGCGGCAGATGCGGCGATCGACTCACATAAAGTAGTTCCATCGGCGAGCGGAGATGTTGTCGACCGGTCCGAAACTGGCGGTTCAGACCTTTTGCGGCGGATTTTCGCGGATCGGCGCGGATCAGGAAAAAGAAAAGTTTCTTATCCGCGCAGATTCGCGGCTAACTCACTTCTTCCCTTCCGTCAGCGAGATCATCCGCTCGAGTGCGATGTTCGCATAGTACTTTGTCTCGTCATCGACGACGATCTCGTTCACGACGACGCCGTTTACAAGATTGTCCAACGCCCAGGCGAGGTTTTGCGGCGCGATGCGGTACATCGTCGCGCACATGCAGAGGTCGGGGGCGAGCAGGTGAATTTCCTTGTCGGGGAAACGCTGCTGCAGGCGGCTGACCAGATTAACCTCGGTACCGATGGCCCATTTCGAGCTGGCCGGCGAGTTCTCAACCGTCTTGATGATGAACGAGGTCGACCCGTCGAGGTCGGACATATCGACGACCTCCTTCAGGCATTCCGGGTGCACTAGTACCTGAACGCCGGGAATGTCTTTTCGCACCTTATCGACGTGCCATGGTTTAAACCGGCCATGCACGGAACAGTGGCCGCGCCAGAGGATCAACTTCGCGTTGTGAAGTTGTTCCTCCGTGTTCCCGCCAAGCTCCTCATGCGGGTTCCACAGAACCATTTGCTCAAGCGGGATGCCGAATTTTGAGCCTGTATTCCTTCCCAGATGCTGGTCCGGGAAGAAGAACATCTTGTCGAATTCTTTCAGGTAAATATCGAACAACGGTATCGCGTTAGACGAGGTGCAGACGACACCCTCGTTTCGCCCGCAGAACGCCTTGATAGCGGCGGACGAGTTCATGTAAGTTATCGGGGCGACCTTTTGCTCCAAAACGCCGATCTCGCGTAGCTGCTCCCATGCGTCCTCGACCTGCTCGATCGTCGCCATGTCGGCCATCGAGCAGCCGGCCCCGAGGTCGGGCAGTATCACTCGCTGTTTCGGTTTGCCTAGAATATCGGCCGATTCGGCCATGAAATGCACGCCGCAGAATACGATAAATTCCGCATCGGTCTGCGACGCCATCACGGAAAGCTGGTACGAGTCGCCCGTCAGGTCGGCGTGGCGGATAACGTCGTCGCGTTGGTAATGGTGCCCGAGTATGACGACGCGCCCGTCCAGGTCTTTGCGGGCGCACTCGATCGACTCGTAAAGCTGGGCTTCAGGCATCACGAGGAAATCTTCCAGAGCACGAGTTTGATCTAAAACTGCCGACATCATCTTCGTAGTGACACGCTCCCTTACGGTCGTGTTTCCGCCTGTATTGCTTAGATGCGAATTTGGTCCGTGATCAAACGAAAATCATTGCGCTTCGGGACCGCCTCACGCAAGCCCGAATATTTTTTCGATAGTGAGGATCACACCGTAGGAAAGGGCCGCGATAACGGCCGCGGCGGGGATCGTAAGCACCCAGGCCCACACGATCCGCCCGGCGACGCCCCATTTCACGGCCGAGAAACGCTTGGCCGAACCGACCCCGACGATCGAGCCGGTGATGGTGTGGGTCGTGGAGACAGGAATGCCGGTATAGGTAGCAAAAAAGAGAGTAACGGCTCCGGCCGTTTCGGCGCAGAATCCGCCCGAGGGCTGCAGCTTAACGATCTTGGAACCCATCGTCTTAACGATTCGCCAGCCGCCGGAAAGGGTGCCGAGGCCGATCGCAGTGTGAGCAGCGAGCACGACCCAGAGGGGGACATCGGGGAGTTTTCCGCCGGGAGCTGCCTGCAAAAATCCGCCCGCCACAAGCGCGATAGTGATGATGCCCATCGTCTTTTGAGCATCATTGCCGCCGTGGCCTAGGGAAAAGGCGGCCGCCGAGAAAAGCTGGCCGAACCGGAAAACGCGGTCGACCTTGTTGACCGAAACGCGGTGGAATATCCAATAAACGGCCACCATGAACAGGAAGCCCAGGGTCATCCCGATCAGGGGCGAAAGAACGATGAAGCTGACGGTCTTGATCCAGCCCTCGGCCTTCAGTACGGTCTGCACGTCCGTCAGCCCGAAGTGGTATACGAACGAGGCGATCGCCGACCCGGCGTAACCGCCCACCAGCGCGTGGGAGCTCGAGGTCGGAAGACCGATCCACCACGTAATTAGGTTCCAGGCGATCGCCCCTATGACGCCCGCGAGGAGCACGAAAAGCTGGTCGTTGCCGGGAATCGCGGCGATGTTGACCATGTCGCCGCCGATCGTCTTGGCGACCGCCGTCCCGAAAACGACGAACGCGATAAAGTTGAAGAACGCCGCCCATGCCACCGCCACCCCCGGCGAAAGCACGCGTGTCGCTACCACGGTTGCGATCGAGTTGGCCGCGTCATGGAAGCCGTTCGTATAGTCGAACAGGAGGGCGATGAAAATGATGAAGATCACCAGCCCGACCGCGATCGTGTTTCCTTCCATAAATGGCGATCTCTTAAGTGTGCTTGAGGACGATGCTTTCGATGATGTTCGCGACGCTCTCGCAGCGGTCGGTGGCGTTCTCGAGTATCTCGTAGAATTCCTTCCACTTGATCACTTCCATCGGGTCCTTCGCATTCTGAAAAAGCTCGCCGATCCCCTTGAAATAGACCTCGTCGGCCTCGTTCTCGAGCCGGTGGATCTCGACGAATCGCGAATTGATCCCGCTCGGCTTGCTCAGTATCTCCAGAGCCGAGCATATCTCCGCGGCCAGGTCCTTGATGATCCGGGCGAGCTGGCGCGAGTGGTCATTGAACTCCTTGATGTCGTACATCACGATCGCTCGGGCACCGGCGTCGATGTAGTCGCAGATGTCGTCGAGTGCGACCGAGAGGGTGTAGATGTCCTCGCGGTCGAAAGGCGTGATGAATGACTTGTTGAGCTTGGTCGTGATCTCGTGCATCAAGTGGTCGCAGCCGTGCTCGACGTCCTTGATGCGCCTGGTGAATGACTGGTGGTCGGGGTTGTTGCCCTCGAGCATCTCGACAAGGATCACGGCCGCTTCCTCGATCTTTCCCGCCATTTGGGAAAAAAGCGTGAAATAGGCGTCCTCGCGCGGTAAGAAGCTAAATGCCATTTCGCAAACTCTCCGGATTGTTCAGAATGAAACCAAAATATAAAACGCGGCGCGGCGCAATGTCCAACTAGTTATCCAATAAGTCACCGAGAGCGAGGCCGCACGCCCGGCGTCGGGGTGAAATTCTCGAACTAGATCTTGGCCCGACACACGATTCTACCGTTTTGTGCACGAAATCCGGCACCCGCAGCCGATGCCGTTAACTCTCCCCAAAAGATCGGCCCGACGCTTACCGGACGCATTTCCGGCCACAAAATGACGATAATTCGGTAATATTAATTAAACGTTTCGCAGGGTGAACGAGCGGCACGCCTCTTGCTGATATTTGACCCGCAAGCCTATAAGGGACCGTCCGATTAAGGGAGCTATCATGAATCACCGAGTTTACAGCAGAAGCATCTTCGCGGCCTTCATGGCGTGGACGCTTGTTTTCTTGCCGGTCGCCGCCAGTGCGCAGACAACGCGCATCAGCATGCCGCGCAACAAGTACGACGCCGGCAAGGACGTCGAGATCGGCCGCGACGCCGCCCGTAAAGTCGAGCAGCAGATGCCGATGATCCGCGATAGTGTGGTCGACAATTACGTCGAGGACGTAGGTCGCCGGCTCGTCGCCGCGATCCCGCCGGAGTTTCAGCATTCGGAATTTCGCTACTCGTTTGACGTCGTGAACGCGCGCGACATCAACGCCTTTGCCCTTCCGGGCGGACCTATGTTCGTCAACCGCGGGATGATCGAGGCGGCCCGCAACGAGGGCGAGATGGCGGGCGTGATGGCGCACGAGATCAGCCACGTCGCGCTGCGTCACGCGACGGCGCAGGCGACCAAACAGGGCAGCGTTGGGAACCAGCTCGGGGTGATCGGTTTGATCCTCGGCGGCGCCATCCTCGGCGGGCAGTCGGGCGCTCAGCTCGGCGCGCTCGGGGC
>Ga0307405_10000769_pt1 | contig 12549 bp, 11 predicted proteins | sample 322Cmetagenome_2_FD_203311 | JGI IMG/M metagenome (GOLD analysis project Ga0307405, IMG submission 203311) | Maize rhizosphere microbial communities from greenhouse at UC Davis, California, United States - 322HYB-C-1 | ecosystem: Host-associated > Plants > Roots > Rhizosphere > Soil | place...
GGATGATGCTTTCCGGCGTGTGGTGATCGAAAAGCCGTTCGGCTCCGACCTGCAAACCGCCGAGGCACTCAACGCCTGTCTGCTCAAGGTCATGAGCGAGAAACAGATCTATCGGATCGACCATTACCTGGGCAAGGAGACGGTCCAGAACATTCTCGTCAGCCGTTTCTCCAACAGCCTGTTCGAGGCGTTCTGGAACAATCACTACATCGACCACGTGCAGATCACCGCCGCCGAGACCGTTGGCGTCGAAACCCGTGGCAGTTTCTATGAACATACCGGCGCCCTGCGGGACATGGTGCCCAACCACCTTTTCCAACTATTGGCGATGGTTGCCATGGAGCCGCCCGCCGCCTTTGGTGCCGACGCGGTGCGTGGCGAGAAGGCCAAGGTGGTGGGGGCGATCCGCCCCTGGTCGGTGGAGCAGGCGCGCGCCAATTCGGTCCGTGGCCAATACACGACCGGGGAAGTGGGCGGCAACGCGGTGAAGGGTTACCGCGAGGAGACCAACGTCGCGGCCGACAGCGACACTGAAACCTATGTCGCCCTGAAGGTCATGATCGATAACTGGCGCTGGGTCGGCGTGCCATTCTATTTGCGCACCGGCAAGCGCATGAGCGTGCGCGACACGGAAATCGTCATCTGCTTCAAGCCAGCGCCCTACGCGCAGTTTCGCGACACTGAGGTCGACGAATTGCAACCTACGCACCTCAGAATCCAGATTCAGCCCAACGAAGGCATGTGGTTCGACCTGCTGGCCAAGCGGCCCGGCCCGGCCCTCGACATGGCGAATATCGAACTGGGTTTTGCCTACAAGGATTTCTTCGAAATGCAGCCGTCTACGGGTTACGAGACCTTGATCTACGATTGCCTGACGGGCGACCAGACGTTGTTCCAGCGCGCCGACAATATAGAGAACGGCTGGCGCGCGGTGCAGCCATTCCTTGACGCGTGGCGAGAGGACGCAACGGTGCAGCCGTACAAGGCCGGTGAGGATGGCCCTGCGGCCGCCGACGCTTTACTGACTCGCGACGGTCGCGTCTGGCATGGCCTCGGATGAGCAATCAACTGAAACCTCCCATTCGCTTCTTGCTCAGTGACATGGACGGTACTTTGTTGCTGCCTGATCACAGCCTCAACCAGCGCACTGTCGCCGCCGTCCGCTCGTTGCGTGAGGCCGGCGTGTTGTTCAGCCTCGCCACCGGGCGGCCGCCACGGGCGATGTTGCAGCAGATCGAGGCATTGGGCGTCGACCTGCCCACCGCCGCGTTCAATGGCGGTACGCTGGTGCATCCGGACGGCAGTTTTTTGGCCGTTCATTACCTGCCACCCGAGGCCGCGCTGACGACGCTTGCGCTGTACGCCGATCAGCCGGGCATCGAGGTTTGGGTATTTGCCGACGGTGATTGGCTGGTACGCGACGCCAACGGGCCGATGGTGCCGGTGGAAACCCGTGGCCTGGGTTATCCGCCTGTCGAAGTGGACAGTTTCGAACCCTATCTGGAGCGCATCGATAAAATCGTTGCGACCAGCGCCAATACCGATCTGCTGGTCGAACTGGAGGCGCGCCTGCACCCGCTGCTCAAGGGCCAGGCCCAAGTGTCGCGGTCGCAGCCGATCTACCTGGACGTGACGGCAATGAAGGCCAACAAAGGGGAGGCGCTGTCGACCTTGGCTGAATTCCTCGGCGTGCCGTTGGAGCAGACCGCCGCCATGGGGGATGGAGGCAACGATCCGGCGATGTTTCACCGCGCGGGGCTGTCGATCGCGATGGGGCAGGCCGAAGAAGCGATCAAGCGCCAGGCCGATGTTGTCACCGCAGCGAGCACCGAGGATGGCGCGGCGTTGGCGATCGAGCGATACATCCTGCCGCGATGAACCCCGACGGCTCCCCTCGGGCCTGGTATTGCGCAATGGCATTGGATGCGCCCTTGGCAGGGCGCATCCAGGTGCTGCTATTGCGGTTCAGGTCCGCGACTTTCGAGCGTTCGCTGCCATCAGGACGATGATCCCCAGAATGGCTGCCAGAGTGGAGCCCAAGAGCACTCCCACTTTAACTTCGTCCACCAAGTGGGGGGCGCCTGGGAAGGCTAGGGCACCGATGAACAGACTCATGGTAAATCCGATCCCGCATAGCAGCGCAACCCCATAAAGCTGAATCCAGCTGGCCCCCTCAGGAAGCCTGGCCAAGCCACAACGGATGACCAGCGTTGCCAGGCCGAACACCCCGAGTTGCTTGCCGAGCAGCAGCCCCAGCGCTACACCTAGCGGAACCGGGTCGATCAGGTTGTGCGGCGTGATTCCGGCGAGCGAGACGCCGGCATTGGCGAAACCAAAGATGGGCACGATTGCGAAAGCTACCCAGCGGTGCATTTTCTCTTCGAGATAGAGCAGCGGTGACTTGCGTTCCTCCACGGGGTTACCCAACGGAATGAAGAAGGCAAGAATGACGCCGGCCAGCGTCGCATGGATGCCGGACTTAAGCATGAAGAACCACAGCAGGGCACCGACAAGCAGATAGGGGAACAGTCTCCGGACGCCGCATCGATTGAGCGCAACCAGCAAGACAGTTGCTCCCAGCGAAGCCAGTAACATGGTGATGGATAGATCGCTGGTATAAAACAGCGCGATGATAAGGACGGCTCCAAGGTCATCGAGGATCGCGAGCGCCGAAAGGAAGACCTTCAAGGAAAGAGGGGCACGCTTGCCCAGCAGCGATAACACGCCTAAAGCAAACGCGATGTCGGTGGCTGCCGGAATGGCCCATCCACTCATCGTTTCTGCACTGCCCCAATTGACCATGAGGTAGATCAAGGCAGGGAACAACATCCCGCCAAGCGCGGCGAATCCGGGAAGGGAGCGCTGGCCCCAGCTTGAAAGCTGACCCATCAGCATTTCACGCTTGATCTCAAGGCCCACCAGCAAAAAGAACACTGCCATGAGGCCGTCATTGATCCAGTGCTCGACTGAAAGCCCCAGGAAATGGATTTTCAGCAAAGAAAAGTAGTCGGCTGACAATGGCGAGTTCGCAACCACGAGGGCAGCCAAAGCAGCGCCCATCAACACCAGGCCTCCTGCTGATTCTGCGGCGAAAAATCTGGACAGAAAAGCCCGGGCGGACGCTGACTCACGATTCTTGTCGGTTTTATTCAGGCGCGACGGTTCTGCACTCATAGGCACGACTACTCCGCGCTGGCGGCCCGACCTTCGCTTGATTAAACCTGTCCTGCCGCGTTTTTGCGGTGACACCCTCGCTGCCATTCTACACAACCTGTGTATCGCAAGGTCCAGCGCTATCGTGCATTCATTTCCAAGCGTGGAGAAACTGTTTGTTGTTTGGGGGACTCAGACGCTTAAAGGTGGCCAGTCACAGGCACGTCGCCGTTGGGAAAATGGATTCCATGAAGCGTTGTGCATCGGTAGAGAGCTTCGGAGGGGTGGATGGGAAATGGGTTAACTCGGGATGCCAACCTGCGCGCACCTGCGCTGCTGATTCGCTTTATGAGTTGGGAGCCTGCTGGTGGCATCGTGCTGATGCTCTCGGCACTTGCAGCATTGATCGTTGCCAATAGTCCCCTCTATTCAAGTTATGAGAGGGGGCTTGAGGCTTCTTTCCTTGGAATGTCCATGGAGCATTGGGTAAACGATGCGCTGATGTCAGTCTTCTTTCTCATGGTAGGCCTGGGAATCAAGCGCGAAGCCTTGATAGGGCAGCTTTGTGGATGGAGCCAGAGGGCGCTGCCTGGCCTCGCGGCCCTTGGGGGAATGATCGTACCGGCGATCCTATTCGTCTGCATTAATCGAGGTTCTTCCGAGACGTTGGTAGGGTGGGCGATTCCGACCGCCACGGACATCGCGTTTGCACTGGGTGTGCTGTCCTTGTTAAGCGGCAGAGTGCCGACCTCGCTGAAGATATTTTTATCCGCCTTGGCCATCATCGATGATCTCGGGGCGGTAGCCATTATTGCGCTCTTCTATACCGCCGGCCTGGATGTCTCCATGCTGCTTGCTTCGGCCGCCGTGATCGCCTTGTTGGTGCTCATGAATAAGGCCGGGGTGACGCGGTTGCTGCCTTATCTGATACTCGGAACATTGTTATGGGGGTTGGTCTTGAAGTCCGGCATCCATGCGACGCTCGCCGCGGTCGTGGTTGCATTCTGCATTCCCTTGAACAAGGACGCAGAGGGGGACGACTCTCCTTTGCAAAGACTTGAACGCAGCTTGTCCCCCTGGGTGGCCTTCATCATCTTGCCGATCTTCGGCTTCGCCAACTCGGGTGTATCCCTAAGTGATGTCACAGTAGATCACCTGTTGGGGCCGGTACCGTTGGGAATCGCCTTGGGATTATTGTTTGGAAAGCAGGCCGGCGTTTTCACTTTCGCGCTGATAGCGATCAAGACAGGGCTGACTCAAGCCCCAGCCGAAACTACGTGGCGTCAGATCTATGGGGTGTCGTTACTGTGCGGAGTCGGCTTCACGATGAGTCTGTTCATTGGAAATCTGGCATTTCCCGAATCTCAGCGACTCATGGATGAAGTCAAGGTCGGTGTCTTGTCAGGCTCCATTCTGTCGGCCCTGATGGGCATGGCCGTCCTGCGATTTGGCGTGATTCAGCGGCGCAGATAGATCGATACAATCAAAAGGCCAATATTCAACGCTTAAGCCGACATGAACTGCTGTCAGCTTTCAGTACGTTGAAATTGGCCTCTTGCTTGGACTGCAACCGAACAATTCAAATATCTTGTTCGCAGGGTTTTATTCAGGCATCGACCAGGATTGAAGTTTGTAGCCTTCCTGGCTCAGTTCGGCACGGGCCTGTTTCAACAGGTCGGCCAATTGAGCGGGATCAGTGTAGGCACTGCTTGGGATCTGGGTGCGACCGATATGGGTGTTGGTGCGGTCGATGACGGTCAGGCTCAGTTCACCGTTACCGTCTTGTGGGGCCCAGGCCACGCATTGGAAAGGACGGAATGCGCGGTCGGCAATCAAAAGAGCTTCGTTGATACGGAGCGGGGCGTTCATGGCGTTATCTCTCAAGGGTGCCCAATCAAATGATGTGCCGTCGGTTGGGCATACCGTGCGGCTGGTTACTTGTACTGATGTCCCGAACCCGGGGCCGGGTCACACAATCTTTGAATAAATTTCGATTTTCTTTCAGACCCGCCTTTTCGGCTTTTGTTTGAAAGGGTGCTGAAAGATTCGATAAGCGCCAACTAACGAAACGCCTCTCTTATAACCAGTTCCTGATTGCGCCAATAACTAATCGATACAAGCAAGTGTCAACTTCTTGCTACTGTTACATGCAGGTTCGCCAAACGCCTGTTTCTAATCATATTTCCTTATTTTGGCGCCAAGGATCAGTCATGATCGAAGCCAGTGCGTTGCGTCGCCTTCTCGTGGTTGACCCGTGCGATGATTGCCATCGCCTCATGCCGGGGCTGCGCGCCATTGGCTGGGATGTCGACAGCTGTTCCCTCGAACATGCCGGCGATCGGAGTTGCGATGTGGGTCTCCTGCGTTTGCAGCCGTTTCATCTGGAGCGGCCGGAAGCGGTCAAGGAGCTGATCAGCCGCAGCGGGACTGAGTGGATCGCCGTGCTCAGCCAGGAAGTGCTGCGCCTGCAGAACGTCGGGGACTTTGTCTGCGAATGGTTCTTTGACTTCCATACCCTGCCGTTCGATGTGTCCCGGGTCCAGGTGACGTTGGGTCGCGCGTTCGGCATGGCGCGATTGCGGGGGCAGGGTTCGGTCCACATCAATCAGCCGGAACATGAATTGCTGGGCGACAGCAAGCCGATTCGCGAGCTGCGCAAGTTACTGAGCAAGCTGGCGCCGGCCGAGTCGCCCGTGCTGATTCGTGGCGAGAGCGGTACGGGCAAGGAATTGGTGGCGCGCACCCTGCATCGCCAGTCGCATCGGAGCAACAAGCCGTTCATTGCTATCAATTGCGGCGCTATTCCGGAGCATCTGATCCAGTCCGAATTGTTCGGCCATGAGAAGGGCGCATTCACCGGTGCCCATCAACGCAAGATCGGACGGATCGAAGCCGCCCACGGCGGCACGCTGTTCCTCGATGAAATTGGCGATTTGCCACTGGAGTTGCAGGCCAACCTGCTGCGTTTCCTCCAGGAAAAACACATCGAGCGGGTCGGCGGGAGCCAGCCGATTGCCGTCGATGTCAGGGTGTTGGCGGCGACTCATGTGGATTTGGAGGCGGCCATCGAGCAACGGCGTTTCCGAGAAGACCTCTACTATCGCTTGAATGTCCTGCAAGTCGTGATGGCGCCGTTGCGCGAACGCCACGGTGATTTGTCGATGCTGGCGAGCCATTTTTCCCACTTTTACAGCCACGAAACCGGCCGGCGCCCGCGCAGCTTCAGCGAGGACGCCCTGGTGGCAATGGGCATGCACGACTGGCCCGGCAACGTGCGCGAGCTGGCCAACCGCGTTCGTCGTGGCCTGGTGTTGGCGGAAGGGCGGCAGATCGAAGCCCGGGACCTGGGTCTTGCCAGCCATCAGGGCGTCGCCGCACCGATGGCCACCCTGGAAGAGTACAAAACCCGCGCCGAGCGCCAGGCATTGAGCGATGTGCTCAATCGCCACAGCGACAACCTGAGCGTGGCGGCCCGTGTGCTGGGCGTGTCGCGGCCTACCTTCTATCGACTGCTGCACAAGCATCAGATTCGCTGAATAGCGTCCCGATAACCAAGGGGGAGCGAGCAGGCCCGCTCCCACAGTGGATACATTGCGGGGGCAGCCTTCCTCAGAAGTAGTAAGGGAATTTCAGGCTGAAGGTGAAATCCGGCGCATCGTCGGTCAGTCCGATGGACAGGTTGGGCACGATGGTGAGGTTGTCGCTGGCGGCAACTGTCATGCCGATGTTGAAATAGCCGGCATTGGCGTCGCTGGACGTAACCGACTCCCAATCCCCGCCGTCCTGCTTGAGCTTGCTTTTCTTTTGGATCAAGTCAGAGACCGAGAACGACATGCTCATCTTTTCGTTCAGGGCAAAGGCGATGCCCGCGCCGATCTGGAAGCTGTCGCCGATCCGCACCTTGCCAGGCACTTCCTGATTGACGGTGGAACTGATGTCGTCAAAGGACTCTTCGAAGTTGTGGGTGTAGGACAGGCTGCCGAACAGCACCGCAGGATCGAACGTCTTGACCAGGGAAATTCCGGGCGTGATCGACCAGACACCGTTGCCAGTTGGCAAGTCTTCAGGAACGAAGAGGTTGGTGTTGGCCTGGGACTGGCGCAGCTTGATGCCGAACGGATCCTTGCCGGTGGGCGCCTTGACGCGCAGGGTCACCACCGCATCCGGGCTGCTGACCGATTCATCCATGAATTTGTAGGCAATGCCGAAATTGACGTCGCCGATGTTCGGGTCGCGGGTGACGGTTTCTTCACTGGTCACCCCGGCGGCCCCGTCATTGGCACCGCCGGATTGATAGGTGGACTCGCGGTAGATCACCGGCACGTTGAGGTCGAACTGCCAGCGATTGTCGAAGTTGTAGCGGCCCGTCAGGTCCAGCGTCCAGGTATCGGCCTTGATCCGATCGAGGTTGATATTGCCGAGGAAAATCGAATCCAGGGCCAGGAAACCGTTGAGGATCAGTTGCCGCGAGTCGTAGCGCGAGTAGGTCACGCCGGTTTCGAAGCTGAATTTACCGCCGCCGAAGAAGCCGCTGGCCTCGTCGTAGAGGTTGGAGACGCTCTGGGCCGGCTGCGAATCGTCGGCCAGGGATTGCCCGTAGCCGCTGCCTCCTGCGGTCGCCGAGCCGTTGCCCGCCACGCCCTGGTTGCCTTTCATGTCGGCCGGGGACTTGGCCAGGCGCTTGGGAGGCGGGGCGGCGGGTTGGTCCTCCACCTGGCGGACGCGCTGTTCGAGTACCGCCAGGGCTTTTTGCTGGACCTCGTACCGTTGCCTGAGCTCTAGAAGTTCTTGTTTCAGTGCCTCGATGTCCGGGTCCGGTGCAGCTTGCAGCAGGGTTGCCGGGAACATCGTGCTTAAACACATCACAGCGCGCAACGATACGGATCGATACATGAAATATGCCGTCCCTATATGCCCAATGGTCGGAGATCAGCGTAGATCAATATCCGAGGTTACGAAGGCCGCGTAGTTGCGTCAGGTTGCAGTCCAACGCCCCGGCGCCTGGGCCGTTGTTGTTCAGCACGACGTTGAGCTGGGTCATGTTGTTGACCAGGTTGCTGTTGCCCTGCAGGCGAGTGTTCTGCAGCAAGCCGCCCTGGGCCACTTGTTGCAGTGTGCTGCCTTGATTGTGGTTGGCCTGGATCGCCATCTGCACGCCGCTGCCGGTCGCGGTGACCGCGACGCTGCCGGCGGCGTTGCTGCCACTGATGGTCTGGCCTTGGGTCAACAATTGGCCTTGGGAGGGAGCCAGGGCCGGGGCCTGGCTGCTTTCCTTCACGTTGATGCTGACATCGTTGTACGCGATATTGCCGTCGCCTGCGGCACGCACGCTCTGGGTCACGCCTTGGCCTGCGCCGAGGCCGGCGCCGCCGGTGACGGTGCCGCTGCCGTGTTCCGGGGCGTTGCCGTTGCCGGTCTGCTTGATGGTTGTGACATAAAACTCCGGTTTGACCGTGGAGGCCTGGATCTGCATGGAGCTTGACGCGCCGATCAGGTCGCCAGTGGCGTTGCGCCAGGTGCTGCTCATGACGATGCCAAAGCTGATGACTCGTCCGGGCATGACGTAACGGCCCCGAAGCTCGGCGAGCTCCTGGTCCTTGACTTCGATGGGTTTGAAACCGGCGTGGGCAAGGCCCGACGTCGTTGCGGCCAGGCAGGCCAGCGTGAGCCAGTATGAGCATTTCATGTGTCGCTCCCGGAGCATCCTGCTCCTTTTGTATTTTTCTTGGCAGTTGTGCGGCGCTTAGAAAAAGTCGCTCTGGATGAAGCCGAAATCCATCAGTTCCGCATCCTTGACCGGATTGAAGCCGTCCAGCTGGTTGCGTGCCGTCAGCGGCTGCGGTGGGCTGCGCAAGGCGTTGGCCTTGTCATAGCCAGGGCCGACGATGGCGAAGACGATGCCGTTCCAGCCTTTGGTGAATTCGTCCTGGGCGTAGCGTTTATGTCCCAGCACCGGGTCGGCGATGTAGACCCATTGCTTGTCCGATCGCTGCAGCACGACGAAATGCTTGTAGCCGCGTATGTCCATCAGGACCACGACGGGGATCGTCACTGCGGCGAGTTTCTCCGGCGGTATGCGATAACCACGGGCGCGCATGCCGATGGTTTCCACATAGCGCTTCATGTCCAGCATGGAAAAACCCTGGGTGCGGACCAAGTCCTGGTCGGCGTTGACCAGCATGCCCTTGATCACCTGCTCTTCATCGACGTCAAGCCAATAGGCCTGGCGTAACACGGTGGCCAGCGCGGCGGCACCGCAACTGAAATCGGTCTTCTGCTCGACGATGTCGCTGAACTTGCGTTCGCGCACGCTTTGCACCGGTTTGTAGACGAGCATGCCGCCAGGCAGGGCGGCAACGGGCATTTGTGCTGCCTCACTTGCGCAGGCAAAGCACAGACACAGGCAAAGCGCTTTCGCTCGCATGATCGATACGCCTAGTGGAAATCCGGAAAAGCCCCCGTGGGAACGAGTAGGGCCCGCTCCCACGGGGAAGCTTTTTACATGCAGGCCTTGCAGCCGGCAGCAATCGACAGCGAGTTGCTCTGCTGATTGCCCACGCCCGCCGACACGTTGGCGCCGCCGTTGCCGGAGAAGCCGTTCATGGAGTTGCTCATGGTGGCGTTGTTGTACACAGGGTTCTTCCAACCGTCGCGGGTCAACACTTGCTGGGTGTTGCTGCCGGCCAGTTCGAAGGTCCCCACGGCGGAGAACTTGAACTTGTCATCGTCGTGACCACCACCATAGCCGCCCTTGTTGCCCCAGCCGCCGTCGTCTTCGACGGTGCCGTTGCCTTTGGCCTTGAAGGTGCCGGAAGCCTCATAGGAACTGGTGAGGGTAACGACCTCGTCCTTCTTCACGCCCTTGTTGTCGACCACCAGGCCGGTGGAAGACTGGTCAGCCGCCGCTGCGGCCTGGGCGACCCGGCCGCCGGACACCGCGATGGCCAGGTTGTTTTTCTGTTGGTTGAAGTTGCCGGCGGTCACGTTGATGCCGATGTTGCCGGAGCCGTTGTTGCCCGCGTTGGTGAGCGAGGCGTTGTTTTGCGTTGAATTGTTTTTCACATAGTTGTTGTTATTGACCTGGGTGGCGCTGGATGCGGCCACCGCATTACCGAAGATGAAGCTTTCATCGGCGGTGGCCAGTGCGGCGGCATTGTCCTGCTGGTTGCCATCGCCGGCGGCGATGTTGGCGCCCATGTTGCCGTTGCTGCCATTGAGGGAGTCAGCGGCCTCGGCGGTGTTTCGGGTCGCCTGGTTGGTCACTACGTTGCCGTCGCTGTTCTGCACATCCAGCACCGTAGCCCCAGCGCCGGCGCTGATGGAGAGCAGTTGTTCCAGCGTCGGCCCTTGGGGACCATGGTTGCCATGGCCGTTGCCATGACCGTTACCTCTTCCGTCAGCCTGTGCAGCCATTGCCATGACAGCGGCGAGAGCGAAAACCAATGGTTTGAGCGCCATTGTTGGTTTCATGGTGTTTCTCCTTGCGTGTCGTTGGTTAAGTGTCGGTACTTTCTTATGTGCTGCGTTTATCTACTGCGCCGGGTCAATCAGCGACCCGGATGCTCAGGGTGTTGGCCATGCGGTTCCCCACCCCGGCACTCTGGTTCACCTGGATTACCCCACGGCTGCCGGTGAAGGCCTGGTCGCTCGTGGCGACCTGGCGACTGCCGGTTGGGGTGTCAGTTGCTCCGGAGTTCGGTACCAGCGCCACGTTCTGTTGGGAAAGGGCGCTGTCATCCATGCTTTGCGGTTGAGCACTGATGCCCACTCGCATGACATTGGCCATCTGGTTGTTGGCGCCAGCGGACTGGTTGACGCCCAGCACGCCGTTGCCGTTGGTGAATGAGCTGCCGCCGATGCGCGCGCTGGCGTTCATGGACGGGTTGGCTGGCGTGTCGAGGCGTTGCCGCACCACGGTGGTCGCCTGGGCGTCGGTGCCGATGGCGATGGCGCGGGTGTTGGTCTGCTGGATCTGGTCCCCGGCCGCCTGGTTGACGTTGAGATTGCCGCTATAGCGACTGCCGGAATTCTGCAGATCCGAATGGCTGCTCACTGCCACGCCTGGATCGGCGAGCACGGTGGATGAGCCGAGCAGGGCGATCATGAGCCAGGTCGAATTCATCTCACTGTCCTCCCGCCAACCGGCCCAATGGGGCGAGGCCGGAACTCAGCGAGCGGTTGATGGTGCCGGAGATGGCGCCGCCGCTACCGCCGCTATGCCCGGCGCGCATGCCCGGCATGCCGTTGGGGTTGGTCACGACATTGAGGCCCTGCATGCCTGTGGTGTTGGGCGTGACGGTGTTGCGGATCGTCGAGCCGCTGGCAACGCCGGCGAACTCGCCGTCGCTGAGCTCAGTGCTCGCGGTTGCCTGGTTGATCCGATCGGATGGATTGGCATTGACGGTGGTCGGGTAGGGGTCTTTACCGCCGTTGCGACCGATGTGGACGGGTTGCACGTCGCGGTTGAGTACGATGACACCGTTGCCCTCGGCCTGGGCCGGCAGACTGAGCGTCGCGCTGGCGGCGCAGCCGATCAACAGGCAGGTTACGCTTGCGTGGAAAGTCCCCATGACATTGTTTCCTTCTTCACTGGACGCTGGCCCTAGTCAGCGTTGCGAAGGGGAAGAGCAGGTGTTGTGCCGCATTTGAAAAAACCTTTTGTTTCAAGCGGTTGCAAAACGCAGCGGGTCGACGGTGCATGACCTGTTTCATAAGTGAGACAAGCCTGGCGGGTGGCGACGGGCCATCCGCCGCTGTATGCCTCTGGATCCAGGGTCTGGGGAAGGTGTTTCAATGACTTGACAGTCAGCGGGCCAAATGAGGTGAAGCGTTATTGGATCCGGGTTTGGCGAGGGCGCGATGTTTCAGGGTTGAGACATTACGCCTGGAGCAGCCGGGCGACTGCGGTAAAAACGAGCTCGCGACGCTGCGCCCAATCACCCTCGATTTTGACCAAGGGCTGCCGGTGGCGAACCAGCCAGTCTTCGATGGCTTCGAAAAAAACCACCCGTTCGGCGAGCGCAGGCTGACAACGCAGGCCATCGCCGACCCATTCGACCCGCTCGGGGCTGAGCAGCAGGTGCAAATCGTAATGGCGCGCCAGCAAGGCTGGTTCGAGCCAGGCCGGGCAGTCGCCGAACAAGGTCTGGCTCCAGAGGATATTGCTCAACAAGTGAGTGTCGAGGATCAGCAAGTCCGGCTGCCGTGTCCGCGCGGCGTCTTCCCAGGCCAATTGACCGACGGCGATATCGGAAATATCTGCCAGGGAGGTATCGCGCTGGGTCTGCTCCATGAAATGGCGCACGTATTCATCGACCCGCACGCCACCGAAGTGCGCCTGCAACTGGGCCGCCAACCAGCTCTTGCCGCTGGATTCCGGACCGGTCAGCACCACCA
>Ga0307405_10000770_pt1 | contig 12548 bp, 10 predicted proteins | sample 322Cmetagenome_2_FD_203311 | JGI IMG/M metagenome (GOLD analysis project Ga0307405, IMG submission 203311) | Maize rhizosphere microbial communities from greenhouse at UC Davis, California, United States - 322HYB-C-1 | ecosystem: Host-associated > Plants > Roots > Rhizosphere > Soil | place...
GACCCCGGCCACGAGCCGCTCGACCTCCGCCGCCGGCACGTCCGGGCTCAGCGAGCCGCCGGAAGCGGCGGCGCTCGTCGCGTCGAGGGAGGGGAGCAGCGGTTCGACCATGGGCGCCTCGCGGGCAGGAAACGGTACCGAAGTGGAAGCCCGAAGGCCCCTGCTCCCTCGCATACCCCGTTCCCGTTTCACTCGTCACGGAACGGGGAGGGCTGTGAAGAGCGAAGGAAGAAAGACTGCTCGACGCACCACGGCGTCGAGCAGTCTTTCTTCCTTCGCTCTTGGCTCCCTCTGTATCCCCCATCCTCGTCGCCAGCTCTGTAGCTTCCCCTTGCGCGTCTAAGGGAGTCTCCCTATCCTGTCCCCTAGACCGACATAGGGAGACGCCGCGCCATGTTCACCAAGGATTCGGGGCTGCTGCAGGGGACGCTCGAGCTGCTCGTGCTCAAGACCCTCTCCTGGGGGCCGATGCACGGGTACGGGATCGCGAGCTGGATCGAGAGCGTGACCGACGACGTCCTCCGCGTCGAAGAGGGGTCGCTCTACCCCGCCCTCTACCGGATGGCCCGCAAGGGGTGGATCAAGGCCGAGTGGGGGACGTCGGAGAACAACCGCCGCGCGAAGTTCTACCGCCTCACCACCGACGGCGAGCAGCAGCTGCGCGAGCAGACGTCGGGCTGGCGCCGCTTCGCCGACGCCGTGACGCAAGCGATCGGGACGACGCGCGCCCCGAGCTGGGCGAGGTGACCCCATGGCGAGCTCCGACAAGCAGCAGCCGGGCGGTCATGGCGCGCGGCGCCGCTTCGACGCGGCCTTCCTCCGCCACGCCCCCGAGCGCGAGGTGGACGACGAGCTGGCCTTCCACCTCGAGCAGCGGACGCGCGACTTCGTCGCCCAGGGGATGACGCCCGAGGCGGCGCGCGCCGCCGCCCTCGAGCGCTTCGGCGACTGGCAGGGCGTGCGGCGCGAGTGCGCCGAGCTCCAGACCGAGGAGACGCGCGCCGCCGGCCGCCGCGACTGGTTCGACGACCTCCGCCAGGACGTGCGCTACGGCGCGCGCTCGGCGCTCCGCACCCCGCTCTTCTCGCTTCTCGCCGTCGTCACCCTCGCCCTCGGCATCGGCGCCAACGCCGCCGTCTTCGGCGTCCTCAAGTCGGTGCTGCTCGACGCGCTCCCCTACGCCGACGCCGACCGCCTCGTGCGCATCCACGCGCGCTTCGCCGACGGCTCGCACGAGCGCGGCCCGCTGAGCGCCGGCACGGTGAGCGACCTCGCCCGGCGCCAGCGCTCCTTCACGCGCGTCGCGGCGTTCGCCAGCCTGCCGCGCGAGGCCGTGCTGGCCGGCGACGAGCCGCAGGTCGTCAAGGTCGCGTGGGCGGAGCCGGCGCTCTTCCCGACGCTCGGCGTCTCGGCTGCGCTCGGCCGCACGCTGCGCGACGACGACGTGCAGGACACGGTGCAGGTCGTCCTCGTGACGCACGACGCCTGGCAGCGGCTGTTCGGCGGCGACCCGCAGATCCTCGAGCGGACGATCCGCATCAACGGCATCCCCCGCACGGTGGGCGGCGTCCTGCCGCGCGGCTTCGTCGGCCCGATCGGCGAGACGGACTTCTACTTCCCGCTTGGCCTCCGCCCCTACCTGGCCGACCCCATCGGCGCGCGCGGCTCGCACTGGCTCGGCGTCGTCGGGCGGCTCAAGCCGGGCGTCGCCGCGGAGGCGGCGCAGCGCGACGTCGTCGCGATCGGTGCCGACCTCGCGCGGGAGCACCCACGCGACAACGCCAGCGTGATACTGACAGCGATGTCGCTGCGCGACGCGCTGGTCGGCGACACGCGCACGCCCCTCCTCGCGCTGATGGCGAGTGCCGGCCTCGTGCTGCTCATCACCTGCGCCAACCTCGCCGGCGCGCTCCTCTCGCGCACGATCTCGCGCCGCCGCGAGTTCGCCGTCCGCGTCGCGCTCGGCGCGGGCCGCGGCCGCCTCGTGCGCCAGCTCCTCACCGAGAGTGTGCTGCTCGCCCTCGCTGGCGGCATCGCCGGCATCCTGCTCGCCGCGGCCGGCCTCGCGGTGCTGCGCGGGCTGGCCTCGCGCGCGCTGCCGCCGTACGCCGAGCTGGGGCTCGACCCGGGTGCGGTCGCGGTGACGGCGCTCGTCGCGCTCCTGACGGGGCTCGCCTTCGGGCTCGCGCCGGCGCTCTCGGTCGGACGCGCCGACCCGCAGGGCACGCTGCGCGACGAGACGCGCGGGACGAGCGAGAGCCGGCGCTCGCGGCGCCTGCGCGGCGCGCTCGTCGCCGGCCAGATCGCGCTCTGCGTCAGCCTCCTGGCCGGCGCCGGCCTGCTCGCCCGCAGCCTGTGGGCGATGAGCGCCGCGCCGCTCGGCTTCGCTCCCGACGGCGTGCTGAGCGTGTCGGTCCAGCTCCCCGCCGCCTCGTACCGGACGCCGCAGTCGCAGGCCCGCTTCTTCGAGCAGCTCGAGGAGCGGCTGCGCGCCGTCCCCGGCGTCACCGCCGTCGGCGACGTCAGCGAGCCGCCGACGGCGGTGATGAACCGCAACGGGATCGCCGTCGTCGGGGCGCCGCCGCCGCCGGATGACAAGATCCCGTTCGTGCTCTACGCCAGCGTCAGCGACGACTACTTCCGCACGCTCGGCATCCCGCTGCGCAGCGGCCGCACCTTCGGCCCCCAGGAGCGCGAGGAGGCGCCGACGATGATCATCAGCGAGGCGATGGCGCGCCGCTTCTGGCCCAAGGGTGACGCGCTCGGCGCGCAGCTCCGCATGGGCCCGAACCCGAACTCGACGCCGTTCACGGTCGTCGGGATCGTCGGCGACGTGCGTAACGACCCGGCCCGCCCCGACGCCGAGCCGATGGCCTACGGGCCGGCGCGCCTCGACGTGCGGCCGAGCCGCACCCTGCTCGTCCGCACCGCCTGCGCGCCGGGGGGGAGCGGCTGCCCCGACCCGCTGTCGCTCGTCCCGTCGGTCCGGCGCGAGGTAGCGGCGCTCGACCCCGGCGTCCCGCTGCGCGGCGCGGCGGCGTTGCGCGCCTTCCTCGCCGAGGGACTTACCGGGCGCCGGCTCCCGGCCGTGCTGATGACGGCGTTCGGCGCGCTGGCGCTGCTCCTCGCCTCGGTCGGCGTCTACGCGATGTTCGCGGCGATGGCGGCGGCGCGCGAGCAGGAGTTCGGCGTCCGCGTCGCGCTCGGCGCGACCCGCGGCGGGATCGCGCGGCTGGTGCTGCGCCAGGGCGCGGTGTGGATGGGGCTCGGCCTCGCCGTCGGCGCGGTCGGCGTCTTCTTCGTCGCCCGCACGCTGCGCGGTCTGCTCTACGGCGTGTCGGAGTTCGACCCGCTGGCGCTCGGCGTCGCCGTCCTCATGCTGGTCCTCTGCGGCACGGTGGCCCTCCTCGCCCCCGTGCGCCGGGCGACGCGCGCGGACCCGATCTCCATCCTGCGTTAGGCGGGCGGCGCGTCGTCGAGCCAGCCGAGCCGGATCAGCTCGGCGCGGTCGCGCTCGACGAAGCGGCTCCCGATGTCCGTCCGGTAGCGGAGGTTGGGAATGACGACGCGCGACGCCAGCGCGTAGGCGGCGCGCTGCGCGTCCTCGGCGCGCGCGCCCGCCCCCGTGGCGACCATCACGTAGCCGATCCCGTCGCTCGTCACGAGTCGGTGCGGGCCGGCCGCGGTCTCCTCGAGCGCGACTTCGGCGAAGTGGAGGCCGTCGCGCTCGTCGTCGGTCGTGTCGGCGCGCAGCGTGATCGGTGCCCCGCCGCCGAACGCGGAGTGCTCGGTGTTGTACGGAAAGGGCGGCACGGTGAGGACGACGCCGACGGCGTAGCCCGGCGCCGTGCGGAAGGCGGGGTCGCCGCGGCGGGCGACCATCCGGGCGAGGATCTCGCCCCAGCCGTCGCCCGCCGTGTGCAGGGCGTCGAGGATCGCGAAGCCGGGATAGCCGAAGCGCGCCGTGAACTCGAGCGGCCAGACGCCGGCGTCGTTGACGACCGTGTTGAGGTTGATGTAGCCGACGTAGCCGTCGTCGCGCAGGAGACTCGTCAGGCGGCCGAGCGTGCGCTCGAACAGCCGCTCGGCACCGCGGTACGTGACGAGCGTCCCCATCTCCCCCGTCAACTCGCCGAGGTCGCCGTTGAAGAACCGCTTGTGCTCCCAGTCGAGGCAGGCCGGGAACAGAAAGCGCTCGCCGTCGAAGTAGGCGCCGACGCCGACCTCGACGCCGGCGACGTGCTCCATCAGCACGAAGTCGGCGGACTCGTCGTAGCGCCAGCGCGCGCCCTGCACCTCGAGTGCGGCGGCGACGTCGGAGCCGTCCTCCAGCTCGCCGACGTAGTTGCGGAAGGAGGCGAAGCCGGCGCCGTTCATCTTCAGCACCCACCGCCCGCCGCGCTCGCGCACGAACCGGATCGCGCGCTCGAACGAGCCGGCGCCGTCGAAGCGGTGCATCGCGGCGACTCGCACGTCCATCGCCTCGGCGGCGACGCGCTGTCCGAACGGGCGGTCCCCCTCGAGGCGCGTGCCGAGCGGGCTGCCGCCGATCACGTGGTAGCCGGCCTCGCGCAGCTCGCGCTGCAGCGCGCCGTCCACCGCCCGCTCGAAGACGATCGCCCCCTCGTCCCCCGCCGCGCGCACCCAGCCGAGCTCGGCGCGCCAGTCGTCGGTGAAGCGGAGCATGCCGCCCATCACCCGCGGCCCACGCCCCGCGGGCGGCTCGCCGTCGCTGGCGTGGACGCGAACGTCGTGGCCGGCGCGGGAGAGTCGGAGGTACATGTCGCCCAGCGCGGCGTGCTCGCCGACGCCGAGGATCCTCACCCCGCGCGCGGGGCCGGCGGCCCAGCGCGCGGCGCGCCGCGCGCGGGGCCGCCGGCGAGCGAGCCCTGGTCGAGCGCGCCGTGCAGAAAGGCGCGCAGCGCGATCTCGTCCCACCGGTCGAGGACCCACGCCGCGAGCGGGAAGGGGACGGCGGCGGCGGCGAGGGCCGCGGTGCCGTGGCGCACGAAGTCGCGCACCAGCCGGTCCACCACGTGCCCGGCGTCGCCCGCCCAGGGCCGCCTGCGCCCCCGGGCCAGCGGGGCGCGCCCGTCCACGAAGACGCCGGCGAGAAGGACGTAGGCGAAGCGCGCCGCGCCGTCGGGGGCGATCTCGGCGACGACGTCCGGATCCTCGCTCAGGAACGCCGTCGGCAGCGTACGAAGGTAGCGGTGCACGACCCCCGAGTACTCGCCATCGCCGATCACGACGGCGTGGAGCGAGTCCAGCCGGTAGCCGGCACGCTCGGCGGCGGCGACGACTCCTGCCGGATCGCTGAGCGAGCACCACGAGAGAGCGAGCGCGGTGGGCCGCAGCGCGTCGGCGAGCTCGATCACGCGCCGCACGTGCGCCGCGCCGTCCGCCCCCGCGCCCGCCTCGAGCGGGAGCGGCCCGCCGGGCGGCTCGGGGATGTAGGGCGGGTTGCAGACGAGGAGGTCGATCCGCTCGTTGCGCAGGCGGCGCTCGAGCACCTCCTCCCAGATGCTGGCGCGCTCGAACCGCGCCCGCGCGTCGAGCCCGAGGCGGGTCGCGTTCGCGCGCGCCACGCGCGGCGCCCCGTGGTCAATGTCCACGCCGAACAGCGTCGCGCGCGGCTCGAGGTCGAGCAGCCGCAGCCCGACGAGGCCGCTCCCCGTCGTCAGCTCGACGATGTGTACGTCGCGTACGTCGTCCGTCGTCGGCGCCCCGGTGCGCCCGAGCGGGCCACGCAGCGCCGCCTCGGCCGCGATCGCGCAGAGGAGCGTGTCCTCGGGGGCGAAGAAGGTCGTGAAGCGGAACGGCGGGACGAACCGGTCGAGACGCCGCGCCTCGGCGGCGAGCGACGGCAGCGGCGAGTCGTGCGGCAGGTGGCGCGCGAAGTGTGTCGAGAACGATCGCATTCTGTGGTGCAGACGCCTCACGCGGCGGGGCGCGACGGGGGTACGGGGCTCGCCTCTTGCGAAATGCCCCGGTGGAGCGGGGGCGGCCGTCGAGGGCGGTGGTGTGAAGACGGGCAATGAGCAAGCACCGTGCACGGGGCGAAGACCTTTTCGGACGGCATCGCGGAATGATCGAGGAGTCCCGGGAAAGCAACGCGGGGACCGACGAGGCGTCGCGCCCGAGCGCCGCGCAGCACCTCGAGCTGCCGGCGCTGCGACTCCTGCCGCGCGCCGCGCTCGGCGGCGGGGCCGACGACGACGAGACGCTCCCCGAGCGGCTGCGCGCGCTGCTCGCCGCCGGCCCGCTCGACGCGGTCCTCGCCGAGGAGCCCCTCGACACCGAGGAGGCGATCGTCGCCGCGGCGCGGCGGATCGCCGTGCGGGCCTACCCGGTTGCCGGTGAGGCAGTGGCGGCGGCGCGCCAGGGATCGCGCGCCATAGACCACGCGGCGCGCGACTGCCTGCACCGTGCCCTGCTCGGCGTCTATCAGCAGCACATGCGCCTGCCTCAACACGGGATGGCGGTCAACCAGTTCCACCCGCTCCCTTGCCGCGTGATGGCGGTGCTGGAGGGGAGCTGGGAGCGCGACATGCTGCGGCGGGCACGCGCCGGCCGCGACCTCTCACCCGGGGCCCTCCCCGCCGACCCCGACGCCTTCGTGGACTGGTACCGCGCCGCGGCGTTCACGCACCCGCTCTACGAGCACGACCTCTACGCGCACCTCGCGTCGGAGGCCGACCGCGGGGCGATCGAATGGTTCCTGCGCATGGAGGCGGCGGGGGAGGCAGCGTTCGACGACGTCGTCGCCCTCGCCCAGGTGGGGACGCGGGGCGAGGTGAAGCTCGAGATGGCGCAGAACTACTGGGACGAGATGGGGAACGGCAAGAGCCACAAGGTGCACACCCACATGTTCCACCGGCTCGTCGAGGGGCTGGAGATCGAGGCACCGGCCGCCGACGAGCTCCCGTGGCAGGTGCTGGCCGGCGTGAACGTCATGCTCTGGTGCGCGATCCCGCGCCGCAACGCCTTCCGCGCCCAGGGCGTGCTGGGCGCCGTCGAGCTCCTCGCCCCGCAGCGGTGCACGCGGCTCGTCCACGGCGCGCTCCGGGTCGGGATCGAGAAGCGGACGATGGTCTACTACGGCGCCCACGCGATCATAGACGTCGGCCACGCCGAGGGCTGGCTCGCCCACGTCGTCCGCCCCCAGGTCGCCGAGCTCCCCGAGTCGCGCCTCGGAATCGCCGAGGGGCTGATCGTGCGGGCGGACGCCAGTCTGGATTACTTCGATTGGTGCCTGGCGGAGATGCGGGCGCGTTGACGGATGAGAGCGCGTTGACGGACCACTGGCCGCCGGGCGGTTACTGGTCACTGGTTGCTGGTCACTGGTAACGGCACCAGCAACGGCCCCGCCGATCGAAGCGTCCCGAGGGCGCTACCAGTCACTAGTAACCAGCAACCAGCTACCACCCGGCGGCTCGTGGCGTCACCGGTGCTCGGTGACTCCCACCTGCCGGCAGTACTCGAGCACGGGGCAGGTCGAGCACCTCGGCCGCACGCCGGTGCAGACGTGCTTGCCGAAGGGGACGAGGAGGCGGTTGATCTCGACCCAGTACTTGCGCGGCAGCTTCGCCTCGAGCTGGCGCATCGCGCCCTCGGGGGTCGGGGCGGCGACGTAGCCCCAGCGGTTGGTGACGCGCCAGACGTGGACGTCCACCGCGATCCGCTCGGCGCCGTGGGCGACGCCTAACGCGAGGTTGGCGCACTTCGGGCCGACGCCCTTGAACGAGAGTAGCACGTCGGGGTCCGGCGGGAGCGTGCCGCCGTGCTCCTCCACCGTGCGCCGCGCGATCTCGTGGATCTGGCGCGCCTTGGCCTCGTGGAACGTCGCGTCGCCGATCAGCCGGTCGATGGCGGCGGGTCCGAGCGACACCATCGCCGCCGGCGTGGGGGCGCGCTCGAGGAGGCGGAGCGCCGCCGGCAGGCTCACCTCGTCGCGTGTGCGGATCGAGATGATGCAGGCGACGAGCTGGTCGAAGAGCGTCGCGTGCCCGCGCTCGCGCAGCTCGAACATCGCCGCGTCGGCGAAACCCTCCACCTCGGCCCGGATGCGGCGGACGACGGTGTGAACGTCGAAGGGACGCTTGCGGGGGCGGCGGGGTGTCGGGTGTCGGGTGTCGGGTGTGGGGGACTTCGGCATGACCGTGTCAGCCTCGGTGTGGTCCGGGTAGCGCAGGAACGACGGAGGCGCACACACGGTGCCGCGCAAGAAAAGAGGCGCCGGGAAAATTCCCGGCGCCTTCACCGCACCCCACACCCGACACCCCACACCCGGCGGCCGTCAGGCCGCCCGTCTCACCTCACGCAGCTCCATGAACAACCGCCCCAGCGCCGCGACGACGCGGTCGTTGCCCTCGCGCAGAAGCGCGGCGAGGATGTGCTTGCACAGCCGCTCGCGCCACAGGTGGTCGCCGCAGTCGCAGCGCGGGTGCGACGTCGTGTAGAGGTCCACCCAGTGGTCCTGCGCGCCGCCGGTCACCCGGTAGCGGCCGCTCCCCACGCGCTCGCCGGCGAGCTGCAGGCTGCGCTCGAGGCGCTCCGAGTCGATGCCGCCGATCCGGTCGAAGTCGATCGCCGGCTGCGGCTGCTGCGGCACCGTCATGCGCGACGCCGTGCTGGCGGCCCCGCCACCCACCCACTGTCCCATCGTGTGCTGTTCCATCGTCCGTCTCCCGGTCCGTGCTCACCCATTCGCATCGTCGCGCGGCGACCTCCAAGTCGTCCGGCGACACGTGCTTGTGATACACCGCGGGCGCCCCGGCGTTCGCCCGGTCGGGCACGATTTTCGTCGCCCGACCGTTGTCACGAGTGGCGCGCGGTACGCCTCGGCGAAGCGAGCGGGGCCGTAAGGAAGCCGCGCTGTCGAGCTCGCTCGCCGATGCTGGCGCACGACGCCCGACGCGGCGCGTCGCGCATGGGGCACGAACGGTGCAAGCGTGACACAGCGCACGAACGCGCGCGACGTGCGCGCGACGGCACCTCTCACCGACGACAGAGAACGGAGGATTTATGAAAGCTCGCTGGTTCACGCTCGGCGCGGCCGCTGCGCTCCTCGCGCCGGTCGGCGTCGCCCACGCGCAGTACGAGGAGAACATGGCCGGGGGGCCGAGCAAGTACACGTTCGAGCTCTACCTCGCGCAGTACTCGGTGGACGTCGGTGACGACCGCGAGGGGATCGGCGGCATCGGCGGGCGCCTGATGTTCGGGCGCGGCGACGCGACGAAGGTCGTCAGCACCTTCTTCAACCGCGCCCGCGCCGGCGTCTTCGCGACCTACACGGCAGAGCAGAAGGACATCACGACGCTGCACGTCGGCGGCCAGGCCGACTTCCCGCTCTTCGCGGCGCCGGTCGTCAACGGCTTCCTCGACCCCTTCATCTCGCTCGGCGCGGGACTCTTCCGCACCTCGGTGGACGTCATCGGCGGCGACAACAGCTCGAACGACTTCGCCTTCACGCCGGCCATCGGCACCATGATCCCGATCACCGGCGCGATCAAGTTCCGCGGCGACATCCGCGACGTGATCGTCTTCGGCGACGACACGTCGAACAACCTCGTGCTGGAGGGGGGAATCAGCGTCGGGTTCTAGACGCGGGGGTCGACAGAAGGGCGAAAGAAGGAAGACTGTTCCGGGCCACGAGGCGCCTCGAACAGTCTTTCTTCTTTCGCCGTTTGCCGTATGCCGTATGCCGTATGCCGTTCGGTACTCGAGTGAGAACGGGGTGCGGTGGCCGGCGTCTCTTGGGAGGGACTCGCGCAATCCCTCTCGACGCCGTACCATATTCGGCCCACATTCCGCACCCCGCTCGGACGCGACGCTGCGCCGGCGGCAGACGTACGCAGGACACCCCGGCCCACCCCCCTCAGGGGCCGGCGTCACGGAGACTCCATCATGCTCGCTCATCGCTCGACCGCCGCCGCGGCTGTCCTCGGCGCCGCGCTCGCCCTTACGCTCCCCCTCGCGCCCGCTCACGCGCAATTCGGCAAGATCCTGAAGAAGGCGGCCGAGAAGGTCGTCGTCGACAAGGCGGTCGACAAGGCCGCGGAGAAGGTGGGGGGCGGCAACGACAGCACCGCTGCCACCGCCGGTACGACCACGACCCCGGCGGCCAACACCGGCGCCGCGCCCGCCCGCGGCGGCCGCCGCGCCGCACCCGCACCCGCCGTCGCCGCGGCCACCGGCACGACCGAGGAGCTGATCTCCAAGGCGATCGCCTACGACGCCGCGTTCGTCGCCGCCTTCAACAACGTGCTCGACACCGACCCGCGCTTCGCCAGCTTCAAGGCGGCGCGTACGACCTACGACAAGTGCTACGCGAAGGACGCCGCTTACCAGAAGGCGGTCAACAAGTACGGGCGACTCTCCGAGCAGGCGCGACTCGACGACAACATGGACGCCTACGCGAAGTGGGCCGACTCGCTCAACGCGGTGACCCAGGCGCGGCTCAAGAACGCCCCCGCCGGCTGCCAGGTCCCTGAGCTGAGTAGCGAGCTCGCCACCGCGGCCCGTCAGGCGGCGGAGAAGGCCGCCGCGGCGAAGTCGGGGACGAGCGAGAGCGCCCTCGCCGGATTCACCGAGCGCGTGGGCGGCTACCTCGCCCTCTCGACCCCCGCCGAGCGGCAGAAGGCGGTCGCCAGCGGCGCCTACACGGCGGCCGACGCCGCGGCACTCGACAAGAACCGCGCGGCGCTGCAGGCCTTCATGGCGCGGTCCGGCTCCGAGATGACGGGCGCCGAGCCCGACCCGAAAGCGCTCGCTGCCTACCACGCGGACATGGAGCGCTACGAGACGGCGCAGGCGACCTACGCCAAGTGCACCGAGGCGGCGAACGCGGGCGCGAACATGCCCCAGATGCCCCCCGGGATGCAGGCGCAGATGATGAACACGAAGCCGCCGACCGAGGCGCAAATGGCGGCGGCCGAGCGCTACGGCAAGCTCGCCGAGGCGGCCAACAACCGCGGCGACCGGGCGAAGGCGATGGCCTACGTGGATTCGGCCCAGAAGGCCGTCGGCATCCAGCCGCCGAAGAACGGCGCCGAGCAGCAGCAGTACGCCAAGGACGTGATGGCGGCGCACAAGAAGTCGCAGGCGGCGATGAAGAAGTGCGGCGTCCCGCCCGAGGCGCCGATCAAGCCCGCCTACGTGCGCTGACCGCGGCCGCGGGGGCCGGCGGTATCGCGGCCCCCGCCCCACGCGCGTCCGACGACGACGACATGACACCGGGGACCGGCCTCCGCGCGGCGGCGACGACGACGTTCGTCGCCGCCGCGCTCGCGTTCGGTACACCGCAGGCGGCCGCGCCGCGCCGCGACGACCCGCTCCCGCGCTCCTCGCTCCGCGTGCAGGACGCCGGCGGGGAGTGGCGCGAGTGGTGGAGCTCCGACCGCGCGCCGGCGCGCTGGACGTCGGCGCCGCTCGCCGACGCCGTCGCCTGGGAGCCCGCCGGCGCGCCGGGCCTCGAGTGGGCGACGATCCGCATCGCCGGCAGCGGCGAGGCGTGGCGGCTGCGCGTCGTCCTCGTCCGCCTCGACCCGACGCGCTTCCGCTTCGACCTCCCGCGCCGCGCCGCCCGCGACGGCCGCGCCGCGTGGACGATCGACTCGACGTCGGCCGAAGCGGCGCTGTCGCTGAACACCGGGCAGTTCAAGCGCGGCGTCCCCTGGGGCTGGATCGTGCGCGACGGCCGCGAGGTGCAGCCGCCGGGGCGCGGCCCCCTCGCCGCGGCGCTCGTCGTGGACACTTCGGGTCGTGCCTCGATCGTGCGCCCGGCGGGCATCGCCGCGCTGCGCGCGCAGGGCGGGGCGGCGGTGCGCGACGCCTTCCAGTCGTACCCCGTCGCGCTCGTCGGCGACGGCGAGGTGGTGGCCTCGCTGCGGGCGGCGGGCCGGGGAGTGGACGTCGCCCACCGCGACGCGCGGCTCGCCGTCGGCGAGCTCGCCGACGGGCGGCTTCTCGTCGCCCTGACCCGCTTCGACGCCGTCGGCGAGGCCCTCCAGTCGCTCCCCTTCGGCCTCACGACCCCCGAGACGGCGGCGCTCATGGGGGCGCTCGGCGCCCGCCGCGCCCTCCTCCTCGACGGCGGCACCTCGGCCCAGCTCACCCTGCGCGACGCGGCCGGCGTCCGCCGGAGCTGGAAGGGGCTGCGCGCCGTCCCCCTGGGGCTCGAGGCGATCCCCCGCTGACGGCCGGGGCGACCGTGCGGGGCGTCACACATTTTCTGCATCTGGCGCAATAACTGCGAGACACATCCTGGCAAATCCGGTAGAATATGCCTAATTTGGCCTCCAGTTCGTGCAGGACGTGCAATTTCCTCACGACAGTGTGGCTCGCCCGCCACGCCCTGCGTCGCCCCTCCCTCCCCTTCCACACTCCCCGCCCAGTATGCCGTCGAACATCGTCAGCCCGCGTCGCGTCGCGCTCCGGGAGATCATCGGCCGCGTGAGCCATCCGCCCGTCTCCTCCAACGGGGCCGACCACGGCCCGGCCGTCCCGACCTCGCACTACTTCGGCAGCAACACCTTCGGCGCGCG
>Ga0307405_10000771_pt1 | contig 12531 bp, 10 predicted proteins | sample 322Cmetagenome_2_FD_203311 | JGI IMG/M metagenome (GOLD analysis project Ga0307405, IMG submission 203311) | Maize rhizosphere microbial communities from greenhouse at UC Davis, California, United States - 322HYB-C-1 | ecosystem: Host-associated > Plants > Roots > Rhizosphere > Soil | place...
GCATGGCGCGCACCCACGTTCGCTCGAACGCCGGCAGTTCGGCGACCGTCCACTCGGCTGAATATTCGCCGGCGCGTCCCGCGACAAGCCGGTACGCTTCGCCTTCCTGGCGGAGAAAGCTCAGAAAGGCCGCCAGCGGCGCGAGACCGATGCGCCCTTCGCGCAGCCCGGACGGGTGCAGCCACGATTCGTAGAACTCCAGCCGCGACGGCAGCAGATCCGCGATGCCTTGATGCAGGCTCGCGACGAGCAGGCGTCCGACACCGGAGTCATTCATGAACGAGAAATGGTACCGTTAATGCACAATGCCGAGTTCGGAATGCAGCCATGCGTGAATCCTGCATCCTGAATTTTGAACTGCCAGCGTATCCAACATGATTCTACCGGTCCACGACAGCGTGCGCGCGCACGTCGCGCGCCTGCTGACGACGATTTATGCGCTCGACGAGGCGTCGCTGCCAACTGTCGCGCTCGAATACCCTCCCAACCGCCAGCTCGGCGACCTCGGCACCCCTGTCGCGTTCGAGCTGGCGCGGCGGCTGCGGAAGGCACCGCGGGCGATCGCTCAGGAGATCGCCGGCGCATTCGGAGCGCTCGAGGGCGTGCGTTCCGTATCGGCGGCACCGAACGGCTACCTGAACTTCTTCCTCGAGCGCCGGACGTTCCTCCTCGATCGACTGCATCAGCCTGAGATCAAGTCACACCCGACCGCGGGCAAAGCGATCGTCGAGCACACAGCGATCAATCCGAACAAGGCGGCCCACATCGGCCACCTCCGCAACTCGGCCCTTGGCGACACGCTCGTCAGAGTCCTGCGATTCCGCGGCATCCCGGTCGAAGTGCAAAACTACATCGACGATACCGGGGTCCAGGTGGCGGACGTCGTGGTCGGGTTTCGCATGATCGAGGGGAAGTCGCTCGACGAGATTCGCGAGATCGCCGACTCGACGCGCTTCGATTACTACTGCTGGGACCTCTACGCGCGGGTCACCGACTGGTACGGCAACGACAAGGAACGGCTGGCGGTCCGTGCGGACACCCTTCACGATATCGAGCACGGCGGCAACGACAACGCTGCGGCTGCGGCGTTCATCGCCGATCGGATCGTCCGTTGCCACCTGCAGACAATGGCCCGGATGAACGTCGATTACGACCTTCTGACGTGGGAAGGCGACATCCTGCGGCTCAAGTTCTGGGCGCAGGCCTTCGACGTGTTGAAAGCCAAAAAGGCCGTCTATTTGCGGTCCGAAGGACGGCTCAAGGGCTGTTGGGTGATGCCGATCGAGGACGAAGAGGCACATCCCAAATCCCAGGCCCCGAATCCCAAATCCGAAGCGCCAAACGCCGAACCTCAGGACGATCCGAATCGGGAAACGGGACCGGTAGACGACGAAGAGCGCGAGAAGGTCATCGTCCGCTCCAATGGCGTCGTCACCTACGTCGGCAAGGACATCGCCTATCAGTTCTGGAAGCTCGGACTGCTGGGACGTGACTTCCACTACCGCGTGTTCACGGAGCGGCCGCATGCTCCGCTGTGGGCGACCTGCACGTCGGGCGGCCGCAACGATCATCCGCTCTTCGGTGGCGCAGCCTACGTGTACAACGTGATCGACGTCCGCCAGTCCTACCTGCAGAAGCTGCTGAAGCAGGCACTGATCGCCGTTGGCCACCCGGAGGGCGCCGAGCGTTCGCACCATTTCTCGTATGAGATGGTGGCGCTCTCGCATGCCACCGCGCGTGAACTGGGATACGCGCCCCCACCCGATTCCGAAGACGCCAAACGGCCGTTCGTGGAGGTTTCCGGACGCAAAGGGCTGGGAGTCAAGGCGGACGATCTGCTCGACACGATGATCCGGAAAGCGTCCGGGGAGGTCGCCAAACGCAATCCTGAACTGTCGGCAGACGAGACGGCGCGCACGGCACAACGGATCGCCATCGCCGCCGTCCGCTATTTTCTGATCAAGTTCTCCCGCGGCAAGGTCATCGCGTTCGATCTCGACGAGGCGCTGAGTTTCGAGGGCGAAAGCGGTCCGTACATTCAATACGCCGTGGTCCGCGCCAACAACATCTTCCAGAAGGTTCAGCAGCGCGACGGTCTCGACGAAACGGCGCTGCTGGCGACGCTGCCGGACGTGCCTGCCGGCGAACTGCGGGGTGAGAACGGCGATCACGAGTTGTGGTCGCTGGTGCTCGAGGCGTCACGGCTGGACGAGGTCGTTGAACAGGTGATCCGGACTCTCGAGTTCTCGGTCCTGGCGAAGTACGCCTTCATGCTCGCCCAGGCGTTCAACGCCTTCTACCACCGCTCCCCGATACTCAACGAGGAACGAGACGAGGTGCGGCGGTGGCGGGCGGCGGCGGTCATCTACCTGCGCAATCAGCTGACGCAGGCCCTGGATCTCATGGGCGTGGCCGTTCCGGCTAGGATGTAGGGCGGCCGACGCCGCAAATTCAACATGCAAAATTCAAAATGCAAGCAGATGCCCTCGTGGTGTTTGTCGTTTGCATTTTGCATTTTGAATCTTGCATTGTGATGTTCTTCTGATGCCCATCATCGCCATCGCCCCGTGCTCCAAGCAGCACGATTACGAGGAAGCGGTTCGCCGCGCGGGCGGCGATGTGCGCATCCTCAACTACGTGACGGACCGGCCGGCTGACGTCGTCAACGAGGTGGATGGCATCCTGCTGCCAGGCGGCGACGATGTGCTGCCGTCGCTGTACGACGCGGAGCCGCATCCGACGTTCGACGCGGCGGAACCTGGCCGCGATGCCTACGAGCTCGAACTGGCGCGGCGCGCCGGCGACGCCGACGTGCCGCTCTTCGCGATCTGCCGCGGCATCCAGGTGCTCAATGTCGCGCGCGGCGGCACGCTGGTTCAGGACATCCCCAGTGAACTGCCAGACGCCATCCCGCACGAGGTTCGCGATACGCCGTTCACGATTGCGCACGACGTCTGGGTCTCCGAAGGCACGCTGCTGCACACCCTGCTCCGTGAGCGTATCGACGGCGACACCTGCCCGGTGAACAGCCGTCACCATCAGGCGGTGCAGACGGTCGGCAGCGGTCTGGTCGTGTCCGCCACAGCTCCCGACGGGGTAATCGAGGCAGTCGAGGATCCGAGCAAGCGTTTCTGCGTCGGCGTGCAGTGGCATCCGGAGAATTTCTACCGGACAGGAGAGTTTCGCGCGCTCTTCGAAGCATTCGTCACGGCCGCGCAGGAACGGAGCTGAGGCAATGCGTTGGTTACGCGCCATCCTGGGCGGTGTTCTTGCCGAAATGCTGGTCCTGGTGATGATCCTGCCTGTGGCGTTTGCGGTCGGGTTCGATCTGAGCAACAGCGATCCCTCGACCGTGCCATCCGCGCTCAACGCCGCGATCGTCGTCGCGTCATTCATCGCGCCGCTGCTGCTGACGCAATGGGTGGCTCGTCGGCTCACATCGCAGTTCCTGCTCCACGGCTTTCTCGTCGGCTTCACGGCGTTCGTGATCTACATGATTCCGATGACCCTGTCGGGCGAGTCACAGCCGCTCATTTACTGGATCGCGCATGCGATGAAGATCCTCGGCGGCGTGACCGGCGGCTTCGTCGCCGCGCGCCGGCACGCCACGCGCAGGCTCGTCGGTTCCGTCTAACGCCTCCTCAGATGTGCTGGCGCGGATTTGATGGGGCCAGCCTTTCAGGCTCGCCTCGCGAACCCGCAGGGTTCGCGCCACGGAAAGGAAATCCGCACTAGCGAGTGAAGAGCGCGATGCTTTCCACGTGCGCTGTGTTGGGGAACAGATCGACGCCGGTCAGCTCGCCGAGCTCGTAGCCTGCGTCAATCAGCGTGCGTGCGTCGCGGGCAAGGGTTGCCACATCACACGAGACGTAGACGATGCGGCCAGGGCGCTGCGCAATGGTGCCGGCGAGCGCTTCGCGAGTCATGCCCGCACGGGGCGGATCGACAATCACTGTCGCCTCGGACAAGTCGTGGTTCCAGTCGCGAATCAGTGCGAGAAACTGCTCGACGCTGCGGCGTTCGACGCGGACGCGATCGCCAAACGGCTCCGCATTCTGCTTCAGGTCCTCACCGCTCACCGGATCGCCTTCCACCACGATGACGTCAGTCGTACCGGCGGCGGCGAGCGACAAGCCGAACAGTCCGACGCCCGCGTAGAGATCGACAACCGGCCCTGGTCCAACGAGCGACGCCACGCGCCGGACCAGCGATTCGAGCAGAAAGCGGTTTCCCTGGAAAAACGCCCGCACGTCGCGCTGCAGGCGGAGGGCGGCACCCTTGAAAGGGTGCCCTACGGGCGGCGCGCTTTCCGCGGCACCCTTGAGCGTCTGCCCTGAGTAGGGCGCCCCTTCAGGGGTGCCCGGGATCGTCAACGAATCGACGACGATGGGCGTACCGGCCAACACCTCGACGCCGGCACGGTCGGCTCGCGCCGCGGACAGACCGGTGAGACCGTCTGCCAGGGTCGTGTAGGCGGAGGCATCCACGCGTGCGTGAAGCTCGACGTGGCACGCGCGCTCATCGCCGCTGATGTTCTCGGATAGCTCGAGTGCCGCTAGTCCCGCAAGAGAGTGGCGGGCGAGGAGCTCCTCCACCCGGGCGAGCCACGCGTTGGTCGCATCCGCGAGCTGGCGCGTCGGCCCGGCGGCGCAGAGCACATGCGTCCCCTCGCGATAAAACCCGAGGCGCCCGTTCCCCGCATGCAGACGCGCGCGCATGCGGTAGCCATGTTCCGGCGAGCCGATGACTTCCGGCGGCGCCGCCAGCGGCACGCGACCGATTCGCGCGAGCGCGTCCTGAACGATCTGCCCTTTCAGCTGCAGCTGCCGCGGATAGTCGATGAAAGCGAACACGTTTCCGCCGCAGCGCCAGTCACCGGCGTCCGCTCGACGATCCGGCGACGCGCTGAGTACCTGCGCGGTGTCCGCGTAGATCACGCCCTTGGCGGCTCGCTCGACACGGGCGCTCACACGTTCGCCAGGAATCGCGCCCCAGACGAGCACAATTTGGCCGTGATGACGCGCCAGCATCCGCCCGCCGGCAGCGGGCTTTTCGATCTCGAGCGTGAGAAGAGTTCCAGGTTGCATGGTGACTGATCTGGGGCGCGCCTTGTCAGGCGCGCCGAAGGTCCGCCCAAAGGCGGACACTACATGAACGCGATCACCGGCAGGCGCCGACGTTCGCGAATCAGGCGATCGGCCGCAGCCCGGCGGGATCGTTCGAAAACCGGCGGCGCCATCCGCTCGCGGAACGGCGCCAGTTCCTCGTCTGCCTCGGCGTCGATCTGCTCCAGCAGATCCGCGCCGCACCGCGCGCGCGCCGCGTCCATCAGCTCGGCATCGAGCGCACCCAGCCGCTCGAGAAACACTGCCCGCGCGTCACCGCGCAGCCCCCTGGCACCGGCCCGGGCGGCATCCAGTTCGCGCACCAGCCGATCCAGTATCTCGTCCAGCGAGCGATCCTCTCCGCCACGGAGCATCGTCAGTCGCGCGATCACCCGATCGAGATGTGCCGGCAGCGATCCATGCCGGCGCGACAGATCGGTCTCCTCGTCGGGGTCGTCGACGTCGGGCCCGCGGACCGGGACCCCGACGGCGCGCCGCCACTCATCGAAGACGTCGAAGATGTCGGCCTCGCACGACTGAATGTGCACCGGACGGCGCCGCGGGCCCTTGGCGTAGTAGCGCTCGAAGTAGCGGTCGATCCCGCGTTGCGCCACTTTCAGTGGCACACCACGGTCCGCCCACCCGCACACCTGGTCGAAGGCGGGACCGACGATCCGGATCAGATGACCATCGTTCTTGCGGCAGAGATAGTTTTCGAGCTGACGGCAGAACTCTGCCAGGTCCGTTACAGCCACCGCACTTCCCCCGAAGTGATCCGGACCGTTCCGGAATGGCTGCGAACGATCAAAGAACCGTGCTCGTCAACGTCTTCGGCGACTCCCCGGCGGTTGGCGCCGTCGTTCCATTCAACTGATCGACCCAGCGTGGCGGCGGCCCGTATTCGCCAATCCGCGACCACACGTGCCGTCGCGCCCTCCTGCAACTGTCGATACCGCCCGGCGAGCGCAGCGAGGCATTCGGCAAACACGAGCCCGCGATCGACCGGCCGGCCGAGCTCCTGCTCGAGCGACGAGGCACGCCGGCCAACATCGCGAGGCAGAGCGGCCGTCAGCACATTGATCCCGAATCCAAGGACTACCCACGGATTGCCGTCCGCAGCCGCTCCGCCCTCCGCCAGAATGCCGGCGATCTTGCGCGCCTCCGGACCGCCGCCGGTCACCAGGTCGTTCGGCCATTTCAGATTCAGCGTCAATCCCGTCGCCGCGCGAACTCCATCGGCCAGCGCCACGCCGGCGGCGATGGTCACGAGCCGCAGCGCAGCCGCCGGCGGCCGAAGCAGCACGCTGGCGTAGATGCCCGCCCCGTGCGGCGACGCCCAGTCGCGTCCGAATCGGCCGCGCCCCGCGTTCTGTGCGTCAGCCGCGACGACGACGCCTTCTGGGGTTCCGGCTTCTGCACGTGTCGTCACGACGTCGTTGGTGGACGGGATTTCCGAAAACCACTGGACGCGATCGGCGAACAGGCCCAGCCGTGATCCAGCGGCGGCAATCGCCGCAGCAACTTCGCCCGGAAGCGGAACGGGCGCCGGAGGACTCCCGAGAGCCGTCATCCTGGTTGAGACCGTTATAAGGGCTCGATCTCGAAGCTGAGATCGACCGCCGGCGCCGAGTGCGTCAGCGCGCCGATGGATACGTAATCAGCCCCGCTCGCCGCCAGCTCGGGCAGGCGGGCCAGCGTGACCCCGCCGGAAATTTCGGTCTTCGCGCGCCCGCGGCACTTGTGAACCGCTGCGATGATGTCCGGGGTGGAGAGGTTGTCCAGGAGGACGATATCGGCCCCGGCGCTGAGCGCGTCGTCCACCTGCTGCAGCGATTGGGCTTCGACTTCGGTCGGCATCTCCCGGTTCTTCGCCCGCATCCGGGTCACGGCGTTCATGACGCCGCCGGCAAGCCGGACATGGTTGTCCTTGATCAGAATGCCGTCGTCCAGGCCCGAACGGTGATTGACGCCTCCGCCGGCGCGGACGGCGTACTTCTCGAGCGCCCGCAGCAGCGGCGTCGTCTTCCGCGTATCGAGGACGACGATGCGGCCGCCCGCGGCATCGACGAAACGCCGTGTCAGCGTGGCGGTGCCGGACAAGCGCTGGAGGAAGTTGAGTGCCGTTCGTTCGGCGGTCAGCAGGCCGGAGGCGTGTCCCTGGTACTCCGCCACGATGGTTCCCGGCTCGCACCATGAGCCGTCGCGATGATGAACGGTGACGGCAACGCTGGGGTCCATCTGCCGGAACGCCTCGGAGGCAATGTCGAGCCCTGCGACGACGCACGGGGATTTCGCGAGAATCACCGCGCGGGCCTTCTGCTGTGCGTCGATGACCCCCTCGGTCGTCACATCACCCCAGCCGAAGTCCTCCGCCAGCGCGCGCCGAACCAGCTCACGATAGATACCGGGATCGAGCGGCTCGAACGGAACTCGCTTCACGGATGTGATTCGGAACCGCCGGGCTCCCCGGATGGCAGGACGGAGACCTGAAGCGCCTCGCCCGGCTGGAACACGATGGTCGCGGTGTTTGCCGACCCGATCTCGAGCTGCACCATCCGCAGGCTGTTGAGCATCTCGCTGTCGCCGGCGATGGTGACGTTGACGGGGGTCTTGATTTTCATTCCCTGCAGCGACTTCTCGCGGCGGATTTCCCCGTTGGCGATCTGCGCGTCGAGGTAGAACCGCGCATCTGCGCCCTCACCGGCGAGCAGCTCCAGGGCGTGGGCCGTCGGCCAGGGGGCACGGTGCACGCTGCCGGTGCGCCACCAGGACCAGACTTCTTCCGTGACAAACGGCAGATACGGAGCAAAGAGCCGCAGGTAGCTTTCCAGTGCAACCAGCAGCGCCCCGTTGGCCGAGCTCGCCGAATCGGCGCCGAAATCGCCATAACGGCGCGCCTTCACCAGCTCGATGTAGTCGTCGCAGAAGTTCCAGAACGATTTTTCGATTTCGCTCAGCGCGCTGGTGTAGTCGTACTCCTCCAGCTTCTTCGTCGCAAACGTGACGAGGCGCGCGAGGTTGAGCAGCATGGCCTTGTCGAGCGGGGCCGTGACGTCGCCTTTCGGCTCGGTCTGCAGCAGCGCGAAGCGCGACGCGTTCAGGATCTTTGTCGCCAGCCGTCGCCCGACCTTCATCTGGCCCGGATCGAACGTCGTGTCGGCACCCGGCCGCCCGTTGGCCGCCCAGTAGCGCACGCCGTCCGAGCCGTGCTCCTCGAGCAGCGCCATCGGCGTGATGACGTTCCCCTTGGACTTCGACATCTTCTTCCGGTCCGGATCGACCACGAAGCCGGAGATCGCGGCGTGTACCCAGGGCAACTGGTGATGTTCCAGCTCGGCACGCAGCACCGTGCTGAACAGCCACGTCCGGATGATGTCGTGCGCCTGCGGACGCAGGTCCATCGGAAACACGCGCGCGAACAGATCGGGGTCTTCCAGCCAGCCGCCCGCGACCTGCGGCGTCAGCGAGGATGTGGCCCACGTATCCATCACGTCGGGATCTCCGGCAAAGCCGTTCGGCTGGTCGCGTTGGCTCGCGGCGTAACCGTCGGGAACGTCAGTGGATGGATCGATCGGCAGGCGTGACTCGTCCGGGACGAGCGGGTGCGCGTAGTCTCGGCTTCCGTCGGCGGCGAGCGGATACCACACCGGAAAGGGCACGCCGAAAAACCGCTGCCGGCTGATGCACCAGTCGCCCGCCAGGCCGTTCACCCAGTTATCGTAGCGATGGCGCATGTATTCCGGATGCCATTGCAGGTCGCCGCCTCGTTCGAGCAGCGCTGCGCGGAACTCCATCGTTTTGATGAACCACTGCCGGCTGGTGATGATCTCGAGCGGACGATCGCCCTTCTCGTAGAACTTCACCGGATGGGTGATGGGCTTCGGTTCGCCAATCAGATCGCCCGACTGCTGCAGCAGCTCGACGACCTTTGCCCGCGCCTTCGCAGCCGACAGGTGTACCAGCTGGTCGTAGGCGTGCTGCGCCGCCGCGGCGTCACGCGTTTCCCATCCCGTCACGCCCCACGTGATCGGGCGAAACGCACCATTCGGCTGAATGATCGCGCGAACCGGCAGCGACAGCTCGCGCCACCAGGTCACGTCGGTGAGATCGCCGAAGGTGCAGATCATCGCGATCCCGCTGCCCTTCTCAGGATCGGCGAGCGCATGCGGCTTGACCGGCACAGATACGCCAAGCAACGGCGTGACGACTTCCCTGCCAAACAGCGGTCGATACCGCTCGTCATCCGGGTGCGCCACAAGCGCCACGCAGGCAGGAATCAGCTCCGGCCGTGTCGTTTCGATCTCTACGTATCCTCCGTCGTAGTGTCCGCCTTCAGGCGGACCTCCGGGAATCTCGAACCGAATCCGGTGATACGCGCCCGGCTGCTCACGGTCTTCGAGCTCGGCCTGCGCGACCGCCGTCCGGAAATCAATATCCCAGAGCGTCGGCGCTTCGAGCTGATAGGCGGCTCCGCGCTTGAGCAGCCGCAGAAACGACGCCTGCGACACGCGCTGCGCCGCGCGGCCGATGGTGGCGTAGGTACGCGTCCAGTCGACCGACAGACCGAGGTAACGCCACAGACGCTCGAAAACCTGTTCGTCTTCGACCGTCAGCCGGTTGCACAACTCGATGAAGTTCGGACGCGAAACGGAGATCGGCTGCTTGGGAGGCTTCTCCGGCGGCTGAAACGCCGGATCGTACGGCAGCGACGGATCGCACCTGACGCCGTAATAGTTCTGCACGCGGCGCTCCGTCGGCAGGCCGTTGTCGTCCCAGCCCATCGGATAGAACACTTCCTTGCCGCGCATGCGCTGAAAGCGGGCGACGATGTCGGTGTGGGTGAAGGAAAAGACGTGGCCGATGTGCAGCGAGCCGCTGACGGTCGGCGGCGGCGTATCCACGGAATAGATTTCCTGCCGCGTGCGGCTGCGGTCGAATCTATACGTGCCGTTTTCTTCCCAACGCGCGTTCCATTTGGCCTCGAGGCCCTCCAGCGCCGGCTTGTCTGGCAGGGAAATCGGCTGATCCGTGTCCGGCATCACTCGATTCTATTTCTCCTGCGCAGCCGGCCGATCTCCTCCGGGATGTTCACCGATGAGGCGTCGCGCTCACCCTGCTCCACCGCGAGAAACACTCTGAACAGGTCGGCAATGAGGTTGCGCGGCTCGGCCTCGAAGTCGGGCTCGGGCCCGGGTTCGGGCTCGGGAGCTGTGAAGGCGGCCGGTGTCTGCAGCGGCTCCGGCGCAGGCGGTGTCAGATGCGGAAACGGCCGCGGCGGCGCTTGCACCCGCGCCGCAAACGCCACGTCGAGCCGATCGAAGTATTGATCGAGCGATTCCTCGGGTCGATCCGTCTTCGCGGCCTCCGCCGCATCCGGGACCGGCGGGCGCGCCACGGCGGCCGGTGGCGCGGCCGGCCGGCGATGGCCGTCAATCAGCTCACGTACTCGGGCGATCACTTCGTGAGTCTCGAACGGTTTGACCAGCACGCCGTCGCATTTCACCCGTCTGGCGCGCTCCTCGTCCACCGGCTCGAACGCGCCGGCCAGCAGCAGAACGGGGACGTTTGCCAGGGTCGGGTGTTCCTTGACGAACGCCGCGACCTCGTAGCCGTTCTTCTTCGGCATCGCGATGTCGGCCAGGACGATATCCGGAGGGTCGGCGGACATGCGGGCAATCGCCTCCTCGCCGTCGCTGACGGTCACGACTTCGATATCCTCACCCGAGAACGTCAGTTCGACGACACGCTGGATGGTGACGCTGTCGTCGGCCAGCAGCAGCTTACGACTCGTATGACCCACTAGACTGCTCCAGCGCCTTCAGACAGGTCGGCGCGGTCGCGCGTGTGGCGCGTAATGAACTCGACGATCGCCTGCATCGGCGTGCCGGGCAGGAAAATCCCCATGATGCCGATCCGATTGAGCTTCGGAATGTCGACATCCGGAATGATACCGCCGACCACGACCATGACATCGCCCATCCCCCGCTCACGCAGGAGCTCCATGATTCGCGGGCAGATGTGCATGTGCGCGCCCGAGAGGATCGACAGGCCGATGACGTCCGCGTCCTCCTGCAGCGCGGCCGCCACGATCTGCTCCGGCGTCTGCCGCAGCCCGGTGTAAATGACTTCCATGCCGGCATCGCGCAGCGCCCGGGCGATGACCTTGGCGCCGCGATCGTGGCCGTCCAGGCCCGGCTTGGCGATAACGACGCGGATGGTCCGCATCAGATCACCGCGTCCTCGACGTATTCGCCCCAGACGTCGCGCAGCGCGTCGCACATCTCTCCGATTGTGGCGTACGCGCGCACCGCATCGAGCAACAACGGCATGGTATTGTCGGTGCCGGCCGCACCGGCCCGCAGTCGGTCGAGCGCGTGCCGGACCTGCACGTTATTGCGCCGACTTCGCAGCGCATCGAGTTTGGCCAGCTGCTTCTCGCCGGCCGATTCGTCGATGTAGAGAATGCCCACCGGCGGTTCATCCTCCGTGACGAAGTCGTTCACGCCGACGATGACCCGTTCGCGCCTTTCGACGGCCTGCTGGAACTGGTAGGCGCTCTCGGCGATCTCGCGTTGCGGATATCCCAGTTCGATCGCCTCGACCATGCCTCCCATGGCGTCGACCGTCCTGAAGTACTCCAGCGCTTCGGCTTCGAGATCACTGGTCAACCGCTCGACGAAGTACGACCCGCCGAACGGGTCCACGACATCAGTCACGCCGGTTTCGTGGGCGATGATCTGCTGCGTGCGGAGGGCCAGCGTCGCCGCCGCGGCGGTCGGCAGCGCCAGCGCTTCGTCGAGCGCATTGGTATGGAGCGACTGGGTGCCGCCGAGGACCGCCGCCATCGCCTGAAGCGCCGTCCGCACGACGTTGTTGTGGGGTTGCTGTGCCGTCAGCGACACGCCCGCGGTCTGCGCGTGAAAGCGCAGCTGCCAGGACCGCGGACTGACGGCACCGAAGCGGTCGCGCATCACGCCGGCCCAGATGCGGCGCGCGGCGCGGAACTTGGCGATCTCCTCGAAGAAATCGCTGTGTGAGTTGAAGAAGAACGAGATTCGCGGCGCGAACGCGTCGACGTCCAGCCCGGCGTCGACGCCGTACTGCACGTATTCGATGCCGTCGCGCAGCGTGAACGCGAGCTCCTGCGCAGCGGTCGCGCCGGCTTCGCGGATGTGATAGCCGCTCACCGAGATGGTGTTCCACTTGGGCACGCGCTCGCCGCAGAAGGCGAATACGTCGGTGATCAGGCGCATCGATGCGCGCGGCGGGTAGATGAATTCCTTCTGAGCGATGAACTCCTTGAGGATGTCGTTCTGGATGGTGCCCGACAGCGTCCGCCAGTCGGCGCCCTGCTGTTCGGCGACGACGAGATACATCGCGAAGATCATCGATGCCGGCGAATTGATCGTCATCGACGTTGTAATCC
>Ga0307405_10000773_pt1 | contig 12521 bp, 9 predicted proteins | sample 322Cmetagenome_2_FD_203311 | JGI IMG/M metagenome (GOLD analysis project Ga0307405, IMG submission 203311) | Maize rhizosphere microbial communities from greenhouse at UC Davis, California, United States - 322HYB-C-1 | ecosystem: Host-associated > Plants > Roots > Rhizosphere > Soil | place...
CCAGAAGGTCAGGCCGCCGACATACGCGGCAATGGCCAGGAGGATCGCGAGCGCGCCCGGCCAGGTGCGGTACGGGATGCGGCGGGACGGTTGAAGCATCCGTGGATCGTGCCACACCGAGGTGGCAGCGCCGCCGCGGTCAGACCGTCAGAACGCCATGCGGATGCCGACGTCGTAGCCCAGCGCGCGGTGCGGCTGCATGCCGTTGGTGGTCGCATAGGCCGGCTGCGGAAAGATCGCCGGCAGGCTCAGCACCAGCGGCGTCACGCCCATCACCGTCGGGTTGTTGCGGCCGTTGGCGATGTGGATGCGCGCCACCGAGGCATACAGCGCCGTGCGCTTGGAGAGGTTGTGCACGTAGCCCAGCGCCAGCTTGTTCACCGACGAGTTGCCATCGGGCAGGCCCAGCCCGTTCACGAAGCGCACGCGCGCATACGAGGCGCGCACCACGCCCGCGCCCAGCGGCACGTTCACGCCGGCCATGAGGCCGTCGTAGCGGTCGCTCAGGCGCAGCGAGCCGCTGGCGAACGGCGTGGCGCTGTTGCGCACATCCCGCACGCGCGACCATTCGCCGAACACCTTCACCACGCCGAAGTCGTACGAGGCGCCGACGTTCATGCTCTTGATCTTCTCGCTCTGCGCGGCGGCGCTGGCCAGCGTGCTCTCGCCGTAGCCCAGTGCCACGTCGGCCGGCCCGCTGGCCCAGCCGACGCGCCCGCCCACGTAGCGCCCGCGCTTCGAAGGGCTGTCGGGCACGTTGCTGACCTTGGTGTTCTCGTGCAGCGCGTACTGCACCTGGCCGTAGAAGCCGCCCAGGTTCGGCGGCAGGAAGTAGCTGACGGCGTTGCTCGTGCGCAGGTAGCTGTCGGTGCCCGCCGAGAGCCCGCCGTTCAGCAGGCCGCCGGTCGCCAGCGCGCGCGAAGCCGCGATGTTGCTGTTGACCACCGCGATGAGGTTCGTACCGACGCCGTTGACGCTGAACGGGTCGAACACGGCGTCGTTCCAGAACGAGGCCGTGTAGTCGCGGCCCAGTCGCACTTCGCCGAAGGGGCCGCTGAGGCTCAGCGTGGAGCGGCGTCCGAAGTTCGTGATGCCGCCGCCCGTGTCGTTGCTCAGCGGCGCCTCGAGCCAGAAGCTCGCGGCCAGCCCGCCGCCGAGGTCCTCGGTGCCGCGAAAGCCGATGCGGCTGGACGCATTGCCCGAGGGCGACAGCACGGTCTGGCTCTGGCGCAGCTCGGCCGGGCGCAGCGGGTTGTACGAACTGCTGGTGGTGCGGTAGTGGCTGACGCCCGCGTCGACCACGCCGAACAGCGTGAGCGACGACTGCGCGAGGGCGGGGCCGGCGGCCAGGATGGCTGCGGCGGCGATGAGGGTTTTCTTCTTCATGGTCTTGTCTCCTGCTCGTTGTGTTTATTCGTGGGGTGTTCAGGGCACGAGCACGGTCGCGCCGGTGGTCTTGCGGCCTTCGAGCGCGCGGTGCGCTTCGGCTGCATCGGCGAGCGCAAAGCTCTGCTGCGGCTCGCTCACGATGCGACCGGCCAGCACGTGGCCGAACAGCTCGTCGGCCATCGACAGCATGTGCGGGCGCGGGTGGATGTAGTGCACCATCGCCGGCCGCGTGAGCCAGATCGATCCCTTGCCCGCGAGCACCTTGGTGTCGAGGACCACGGACCCCGACGACGTGCCGTTGCTCACCAGCGTGCCGCGCGGCTGCAGGCAATCGAGCGAAGCGTCCAGGGTGTCCTTGCCCACCGAGTCGTACACGACAGGAACACCCTTGCCGTCCGTGATTTCGCGCACGCGCTGGGCGATGTTCTCGCGCGAGGTCACGATGGTGTGGGTGCAGCCGTTGGCCTTGGCAATGGCTGCCTTCTCGTCGGTACTGACGGTGCCGATCATCGTGACGCCCATCGCACGCGCCCACTGGCAGGCGATGAGGCCCACGCCACCGGCCGCCGCGTGGTACAGGATCGTCTCGCCGCCCTTGAGCGGATAGACCTGGCGGAACAGGTACTGCGCCGTCATGCCCTTCATCATCAGCGTGGCGGCCGTGCTGTCGGAGATGCCATCGGGCAACGGGATCAACACATCAGCCGGCATCACGCGCACCTGCGCATACGCACCTTGCGGCCCGAGCAGATAGCCCACGCGATCGCCCACGCGGATGTCGGTCACGCCCGGCCCCACGGCCTCGACCACGCCGACCGCATCGGAGCCGAGGCCATTGGGCAGTGCGAGCGGATAGCGCCCCGTGCGGAAATAGATGTCGATGAAGTTGACCGCGATGAGGCTGTGGCGCACGCGCGCCTGGCCGGGGCCGGGTTCGCCGACCTCGACGTGTTCGAGCTTCAGCACGTCGGCGCTGCCGGTCTCGTGGAAGCGGATGGCTTGGACCATGGGGATTTCTTTCTCGGTGTGAAGAGCAGGCGGGCAGAAGAGGTTCAGCCCGCCGAGAGTTCGTCGATGAACGCCTGCGCGCCCGGCCATTCGCCGTAGCCCGAGGCGGGGTTGAGGTGGCCGACCTCGCCGAGGTCGACGAGGCGGCTGCCCCAGCCCTGCGCCATCTGCGCGGCGCGTTCGTACGAAGCCAGCGGGTCGTTGCGGCTCGCCGCGACGATGCTCGGAAACGGCAGCGGGCCGGTTGGCACCGGCAGCCAGCCGCCGGCACGCAAGGCCTCGACGCTGGGGTAGCCCTCGGGCATCGGGTGTTCGAAATCGGGTGGCGTGGCCAGCAGCGCGCCGCGCATCGGCCGGCGCGTGCGCTGCGCCCAGTGCGCCAGCATCACGACACCGCCGCTGTGCGCCACGATGACCAGCGGGCCATCGATGGCCTGCGCCTCGCGTTCGATGGCGTCGACGCGCGCGGCGCAGTCGAGGTCGTCGCGGCCCATGGGCGGCACGGCGCGCACGCGCGGCAGGCGCGCGGCGAGCAAGGTCTGCCAGTGGCTGGCGACGGCGTCGCGCAGCCCGGGAACGATCAGGACAGTGGGAGCAGTCATGGCAGCCTGCACGCTCACTGGTTGAGCTGGATGTTGTAGGTCTTGACGATCTTCGCGTTGCGCTCGTACTCGTCATGCGTGATCTTCGCGAGCTGCTCGGGGCTCTCGCTGGTCATCGGCATGAAGTTCTGCGCGATGAGCCGCTCCCGCACCTTCGGCGAGGAGGCGGCCTTCGTGAGGACCGCATTGATCCGCTTGACGAGGTCGTCGGGCATCCTGGCCGACACGATGGCGCCGGCCCAGTTCGAGAAGTCGATCTCGTCGAAGCCCTGCTCGGCCATCGTGGGCACTTCCGGCAGCTGTGCCAGCCGGGTCTTGGCCCCGACTCCGAAGACCTTCACCTTGCCGGCCTTGATCAGCGGCAGCGAGGTGACGATGCCGTCGAACAAAATGTCGACCTGGCTGCCCATCAGGTTCTGCAGCGCCGGCGGTGAGCCCGGGAACGGCACATGCTGCAGGTCCAGCCCCGCCTTCCTGGCAAAGATGGCGCCGGCGTAGTGCGAGCTGGTTCCCGCGGAGTACGAGGCGTAGCTGCCCGGGCTGCCCTTGCCGGTCTTCAGGTAGGCGATGAGTCCTTTCAGGTCGTTGGCCGGCACGGTCGGTGCGCTCACCAGCACCATCGCCGAGCGCGCCACCATGGTCACCGGCTTCACGTCCTTGACGGGGTCGAAACTGGTCTTCATCACCAGGGGAATCTCGGTCAGGATGTTGCTGACCATGAACATGATGGTCTGCCCGTCCGGCGGCGCGCTGTTGAGCGCCTGCACCCCGATGGCGCCGCCGGCGCCCGGCTTGTTGTCGACGATCACCGGTTGCCCGATCTCGGCCGAAATCGCCTCGGACAACACGCGGGCCACGACGTCCATCGTGCCGCCCGCCGGCGCCGGCACCACGATCCGCACCGGCTTGGTGGTCCAGGCATGGGCGAGCACGGGCGCGGCGGCCAGGGCGGCCGCCCATGGCCTCAGGCGGCGAAGGAGGTTCCGGGTCTTTTTCATCGCGATGTCTCCAGGTGTTCTTGTTTGTGCCGGCGGTGCGGGTGCTCAGGCCGCCTTGCGCAGGAAGCCCTGCTGCGCGCCGTTGCGGTTGGGCGCAAAGCCGTTGGCGAGCAGCGTCTCTTCCACGGTGTCGTAGAAGACGCCGATCTTGGAAATCTCGCGCGCCTGTTGCGCCGTCGCGATCGGGCGGCCGAACTGGCGCGAGATGGCCACCAGCTGCTCGATCTGTGCCACGGTGCCGATCTTGGCGGTGCGCGACTGGTTCCAGAGGTTGTCCTCGGTGCCGGTGCGCACATGCAGGCCCATGGCAATGCCGATCATGTTCACGGGCAGCACGTTGAGCACCGAGCTTTCCACCGTGAGCACCGCGCCGTCGGGCACGGCACGCGTCATGTTCGCCAGGTTGTAGATGTTGGGCGCGTCCATGCCGCCGCCAATGGCCACCCAGTTCATGACCAGCGGGCCCTTGTAGATGCCGCGCCGGATCAGCCGCTCGACCGACTCGAAGCTGTTGATGTTGTAGCACTGGAACGCGCTCTGAATGCCGGCCTTGGTGAGGCGGCGGATGTGCTCCTCGGCCCAGCCGGGTTGGGCCGGCACCGTCATCTCCTTGTAGGCATTGAACACGGCAGGGTCTTCCATCGAGGTGCCCTGGATGTCCCGGATGTCGAACTGTTCCAGCACATTCATCTGCGAGGTGTTGATCGTCACTGTCACCTGGTCGGGCTTCGGGTCGAGCTCGGCCAGCATGTGGCGCGTGTCGTCGCTGAGCCACTTGGCGGCCGCACCGTCGGTTTCGGGCGCGAAGCTGATCGAGCCGCCGACCTGGATGATCATGTCGGGCACGCGCGCGCGCACGCCGGCGATCAGCTCGTTGAACTTCGACAGGCGTTTGCTGCCCCGGCCGTCGAGTTCGCGCACGTGCAGGTGCAGCACGGTGGCGCCGGCGTTGTAGCAGTCCACCGCCTTCTGGATCTGCGCTTCCATCGTGACCGGGATGTCTTCGGGGAAGTCGGAGGGCACCCACGACGGCGCATACGGCGCGGCGGTGATGATCAATGGCTGCTGGTTTTCGGGGAACAGATGGCCGTCGAGAAAATTCATGGCAAGACCTCGGGAGAAAGGAAGAGAAGGAAGACAAGGGCGCAGGACGCGCCCGCTCAGAAGACCGCTTCGCCGACGATGCCGGCGCGTTCCATCTTTCGATGGCAGGGCGGGTAGTCCATGACCGCGTAGTGCTGGGTCGAACGGTTGTCCCACATGGCCACGTCGCCCGGCTGCCAGCGCCAGCGCACCTGGTACTCGGGGATCTGCGCCTGGCTCACGAGGTAGGCCAGCAGCATCGCGGCGCCGGGCTGGTGGTCCTGCCCGTAGCGCACGTTGGCCGGCGTGTGGAAATTGGTGAAGTGGGTCGTGAAGCCGTTGACGAACAAAATCTTCTCGCCCGTGTCGGGGTGCGTGCGCACCACGGGGTGCTCGGCATCGGGAAACTGCGCCTTCAGCGCCAGGCGCTTCTCGATCGGCAGCGCGGCGCCGAAGGTGGACTCGATGCTGTGGCGTGCGCGCAGCCCGTCAATCTGCTGTTGGATGTGCGCGGACAGCTTCTCGAAGGCCAGCACCATGTTGGCCCACATCGTGTCGCCGCCGACCGGCGGGCACTCCACACAACGCAGCACGCAGCCGAAGGGCGGCTTCTCGCGCCAGGTGGCGTCGGTGTGCCAGCTGTTCTCGTAGCGATCGACCGGCGTGTCGGGGTTCTTGTAGATGCGCACGAGGCCCGGGTGGTCGGGGTCGCTGCCGACCATCGGGTGGCTTTCGAGCTCGCCGAAGTGGCGGGCGAACGTGACGTGCTCGCCGCGCGTGAGTTCCTGCTGGCGAAAGAACAGCACCTTGTGCTGCACCAGCAGCGCGCGGATCTCGGCCGCCAGGGCCGCGTCGCGCGAGGCCTCGGCCAGCGACACATGGCGCAGCTCGGCGCCGATGGCGCAGGTCACGGGGTGGACCTGGATGCCGCGCGTGTGCACGGCGGGTGCGACCCCGTTCGAAGGGCCTGGCTGGATCGTGGAACCCATGTGTCTTGTCTCCTGTGCCGGTCGTGAATTGCCGCTGTGCGGCGGTGACCATGCTGGGAACAAGAATAGGTCGGGGCCCCTGTGCGCGCCCCCTCCTCGCAGGAGGGGGAACCGCCCCGAAAGGGGAGGGAGAAACCCTCAGTGCTCGGCGGCGAGCCCTCAGTGCCCCGCGGCGAGCAGTCCCAGGATGCGCGCGCGCTGGACCACCTGCGTGCGGGTGCCGGCGTCGAGCTTGGAAAACAGGTTCTTCACATGCCACTTGATGGTGGTTTCGCCCACCTGCATGGCGCGCCCGATCTCCTTGTTCGACAGGTTGCGCGCCAGCAGCGCCAGCACCTCGCCCTCCTTGGGCGTGAGCACGGTGCCGAGCGGCAGCGGTGCTGCGGCCGAAGGCGCGGGCGGCATCGGCGGTGCGATCGTGATCTCGGGCTGCGCGCCCTCGGCCGCGAGCGTGCCGACCCAGGCGCCCAGCTCGGGGTGCGCGTCGGACAGCACGCGCTGCAGGCCGTAGGCGCGCGCCAGGTCCATCGCCTCGCGCAGCAGCGCCTGCGCGGGCTGGCCGCAGCGCTCCAGCGCCAGTGCGCGCAGGCCCAGCAGCTCGATGTGCAGGCCGCCCTGCTTGCGCTGACGTGCCTGTTCGTCGGCACGCGCCAGCTGCGCCAGGGCGTCGGGCCAGTCGCGCGCGGCGATGGCCGCGTGGGCGCGAGCCACGTCGCGCAACGCTTCCACGCTGCGCCGCCACAGCGGGCCCTGCGGCAGCGTGGGGTCGGCCAGTTGCGCGTCGATGCGCTCGCACAGCTCGCGGCAGGTCTGGGCGCGGTGGCGCTGCGCGTGCAGGCGCACCTGCTCGGCCAGGCTGGCGATGCGCAGCCGCGGCAGGCGCCGCGCGGCACCGGCCGCATCCAGCGCGTTCAGCAGCTCCAGCGCGCGGTGCTCCGCGCCTTCGGCCGCCGCGATGCGCGCCGCCGTGCGGTAGGCCTGCAGCAGCGATTCGGGCAGGCCGCTGTGCTCGAGCACGTCGAGGCGGTCGGCCAGCAGCGTGGCGGCGTCGCCCGGCAGGTCGCGCTCCCAGGCCACCGACGCGAGCAGCGCGGCCAGGTTGCAGCTGAAGCGGTGGCGCCGGCCCATCTCGGCCTCGGCGCCGGCCACGGCGGGCCGCAACAGCTGTTCGGCCAGCAGCACCTGACCTTCCCACGCATAGCTCAGGCCGATGACCAGCTCGCTCCAGCGCCGGATGTAGTCGACGCCGTGGCCCGGGTGCCCGCGCAGGGCCTGCTGCTGGCGCAGGCGTGCGAGGGCCGGTTCGCCTTGGAGCAGCGCGCGGTAGGCCATGCGGTTGGCATGCGACTGCAGCAGCAGCGGATCGGTGAGCGGCACGGCCTCGGTCCACGGCGCGTGCAACTCCACGAAGCGGTCGGGGTCGTCCGCGAACACGGCAGCGCCGCCGAGGATCAGCGCGCATTCGCAGCGCAGGGCGTCGCCCACATCGGGCTGCGCGAGGATGCGTGCCACGAAGCGGCCGGCTTCTTCGTGCCGCTCGCTCGACGCCAGCGTCCACGCCGCGGCCAGCAGCAGGCGCGGGCGGCGGTCGAGTTCGTCGGCGGGCATCTGCGCCATCCATTCGAGCACCGTGGCCTGCCGGCCGCGCCGCATGAGGGATTCGTACAGGCTGCGCTCCGCAAGCTCGTAGGCGGTCTGGTGCTGGCCCGCGCTCAACGCATGGTGGGCGGCTTCGTCGAGCAGGTCGTGCGCGGCCAGCCACTGCGCGGCGCGCGCGTGCGCCGCCACCTGTTCGGCGGCATCGAGCGCGGCAAAACGCTGGCGCAGCACGTCGCGCGCCAGCGCATGCATGCGCAGCCACTCGCCCCCTTCGGCGGCAGCGAACACCGGCGTGTCGTTGCTCAGCCGGGCCAGCCGCGCCGCGGCATCGTCGACGCCGGAGACGGCGCGGCACAGCTCGGGATGCAGCAGGTCGAGCACGGCGATGCGGGCCAGGAAGTCGCGGTCGTCGGGGTCGAGGTTGACCAGCAGCAGCCGCACCAGCTCGCCCTGCAGCTCGCCGGCGGCAGCCGTCATGTCGGACAGCGCGGCGTGCGCATCGGCCCCGCGCGAGATGATCGTCGTCGCCAGCTGCAAGCCCAGCGGCCAGCCTTCGGTCAGCTCGTGCAGCCGCGCGGCCGTGTTGCGATCGACGCGCGTGCCGAAGCGCGCCTGCACCAGCTGCAGCGTCTCGTCGAGGCTGAACTTCAGCAGCGCCGGACCGATCTCCACGCACTGTCCGTAGGCCACGAGGTCTTCGATGTCGAGCCGGCCGTCGGGCCGCGTGGCGATGAGCGTGCGCACGTTGGGCGGCGCGTTGCGCAGCAGGTAGGCCAGCGCCTCGCGCGTGGCGGGCGGCAAGCGGTCGGCCTCGTCGATGACCAGCACCACGTTCAATGCCGCCTGCGCCAGCTCGGCCAGCAAAGCGGTGACGCTGCCGAGCGTGCCGGGCCGGTCGTCCTCGAACACGCTGCGCCCGAACGCGGGGCGCCCCATGGCGACGCGCAGCGCCAGCGCCAGGCTTTGCACCAGCCGGCCCGGGTCGTCCTGGCTCTGCGCCGAGACCCATCCGACGGGCACGCCCAGGCCAAGGTACTCCAGCCGCCACTGCGCGAGCAGCGAGGTCTTGCCGAAGCCCGACGGCGCCTGCACCACGAACACGGCGTGGTCGCGCAAGGCGTCGGCGCTCGACAGCAGCCGTGCGCGGGAAACGAGGTGACGCGGGACACGGGGCGGCGTCACCTTGAGCAGCAGGTCGCGCGGAACGCCGGTCGCATCGGGGGGCGGGAAGGTGGCCAAGGCTCGCTCTTGCTCGTGGGAAGAAGAGCGATTCTCCTCGTCAATCGCGCGAGGACGATGGATCGCGCCGCGCGCGCCGCACGCGCCGCTGCGCGCGGCTGTCCTTCGCGCTGCAACCGTACTGCGCATGGAACCAGCGCGACAGCCCGCTGGGCGCACAGAAGCCGAGCAGGCCCGCGACCTCGGCCAGCGGGCGGTCGCTTTCCAGCACGTGGCGCACGGCGAGTTCCTTGCGCACGTCGTTGACGATCGCCGAAAAGCTTTGTCCGTCGTCGGCCAGCCGGCGCTGGATCGTGCGGCACTCCACGCCCACGTGCGCCGACACCTGCGCGATGCTGCAGCGCCCGGTGGGCAGGAGCAGCAGCACCGTGCGGCGCACGTCGTCGGGCAGCGCCTCGCCGGGTGGCTGCACTGCCGCGTCGAGCAGTTGCCGCGCATAGCGCGCCATGGCCGGGTCGGCCGAGGGGTTGGGCGTGTCGAGGTCTTCGCGTGCGCAGACGATGCCGTGGAAGTCCTGCTCGAACGCGACGGCCGGGCCCATCACGCGGTGGTGCGTGCGCAGCTCGCGCGGCGCGGGATGCGCCAGGCACACGCGCCGGGGTTGCCAGTCGGCGCCGAGAAACTGGCGCATGAGCCGCAGCATCACGCCCAGCGCGAGCTCGATGCGCTGGCGCGTGGCGCGGTTCGCCTTGCCGGGCTTCACTTCCTCGCGGATAAGCACCACGGAGTCGAAGTCTTCGACCATCAGCGACAGCGCGCCGTTGAGCAGCGGCAGGTAACGCATCAGCACCGCCAGCGAATCGCGCAGCGTCGGTTGTTCGCGCATCAGCAGGCCGACGGCCCCGAGGTTCGACAGGCGTCGTCCTTCGGCCATGCACAGCCCGAAGGCCCCGTTGCCCGAACGCTCGGCGGAGGCCTGCAGCAGCGCGGCGAGGCGGTCGACCGGAATCATCAGGTCGGGTTCGTCCAGCACGCGCGGGCTCAGGCCGGCGTCGAGCAGCATGCGCGCCGGGTCCAGTCCGCTGGCGCGCGCGACCTCGCGGTAGTGGGTGAGGCTTGCTGCGCGGACCAGGCAAGACACGGTGCCGCACTTTCTCAGGGCACGAGCACGGTCGCGCCGGTGGTCTTGCGACCTTCGAGTGCGCGGTGCGCTTCGGCTGCATCGGCGAGTGCAAAGCTCTGCTGCGGCTCGCTCACGATGCGACCGGCCAGCACATGGCCGAACAGCTCGTCGGCCATCGACAGCATGTGCGGACGCGGGTGGATGTAATGCACCATCGCCGGTCGCGTGAGCCAGATCGATCCCTTGCCTGCGAGCACCTTGGTGTCGAGGACCACGGACCCCGACGACGTGCCGTTGCTCACCAGCGTGCCGCGCGGCTGCAGGCAATCGAGCGACGCGTCCAATGTGTCTTTCCCCACTGAGTCGTACACGACGGGCACACCCTTTCCGTCGGTGATCTCGCGCACACGCTGGGCGATGTTCTCGCGCGAGGTCACGATGGTGTGCGCGCAGCCGTTGGCCTTGGCGACGGCTGCCTTCTCGTCGGTGCTGACCGTGCCGATCATCGTGACGCCCATCGCGCGGGCCCACTGGCAGGCGATGAGGCCGACACCGCCCGCAGCCGCGTGATACAGGATCGTCTCGCCACCCTTCAACGGATAGACCTGGCGGAACAGGTACTGCGCCGTCATGCCCTTCATCATCAAGGTGGCGGCGGTGCTGTCGGAGATGCCATCGGGCAGAGGGATCAACACATCGGCCGGCATCACACGCACCTGCGAGTACGCACCCTGCGGGCCGAGCAGATACCCCACGCGATCACCGACGCGGATGTCGCTGACGCCCGGCCCCACGGCTTCGACCACACCCACGGCATCGGAACCGAGGCCATTGGGCAGTGCGAGCGGATAGCGTCCGGTGCGGAAATAGATGTCGATGAAGTTGACGGCGATGAGGCTGTGGCGCACGCGCGCCTGGCCCGGGCCGGGCTCGCCGACCTCGACGTGTTCGAGCGTGAGCACGTCGGCGCCGCCGGTTTCGTGGAAGCGGATGGCCTGGTTCATGGTGCGTCTCCTGAGGTATGTGGGGGCTGTATGGAACGGATTCTTGCGGCGCGTGGCGGCGGCGGGAAGCGTGGTCTTGGCGATGTCCCAAATTGGCAAATCAATGCCCCAATAAAGCAAGAACCGAGGGTGGGGTGCGCCGGATACTGGCGGCGTTGGCCCACCGAGGCCTGCGTGACACAAGAACCGGAGACACCCCATGAAACTGCTTCACTTTGTTCGCACCGCCGCCGTGGCGCTGGTTGGATGCTCGATGGCCCTCGGGGCCTGGGCACTGGGCGACAAGCCCCTCAAGCTCATCGTTCCCGCGCCGCCGGGCGGCACGATGGACATCGTCGCCCGCGTCGTCGGGCAGCAGATGGCGCTGGACATCGGCCGTCCCGTGATCATCGAGAACCGCCCCGGCGCGGGCGGCTCGATTGGCCTGCAGGCGATGCTGCAGGCACCGGCCGACGGCCACACGATCGTGATGGCCGCCAGCAACGTGCTGGCCGAAACGCCGCAGCTCGTGAAGATGCCCTTCGATCCGCTCAAGGACGTGTTGCCCATCGCCTCGGTGGCGCGCTCGGGCGTGGTGCTCGTCACGGCCGCGAACTTTCCGGCCAAGGACTTCCAGGGCCTGGTCGCCGAACTGAAGAAGCGCAAGGGCAAGAGCAGCTTCGCCAGCTACAGCCCCGGCACCGTGTCGCAGTACGCCGGCCTGATCCTCAGCGACCGCGCCGGGCTGGACATGCAGCACGTGGGCTACGCCGGCTCGCCGCCCGCGCTGCAGGACTTGCTCGGCGGCCAGATCGACGTCATGTTCGACGGCATGCTCACCTCGATGCCGCTCATCAAGGCCGGCAAACTGCGCCCCTACGCCTTCACCGGCAAGACCCGCTCACGCTTCCTGCCCGACCTGCCGACCACCACCGAGCTCGGCTACCCCGACCTGCAGTTCCGCGGCTGGGTCGGCTTCATCGGCTCCGCCAAGCTGCCGGCCGACGTGCTCGCCAAGCTGCAGGCCACGATCGAGAAGGCCGCGCAGGTGCCTTCGGTGCTGCAGAAGCTGAACGACGTGGGCCTGGAGCCCGAGCTGAGCATCGACACGCCCGCGCTGATGGTCGAAACCCGGGCGCTGTCCGAGCGCAACGCCGCCATCGTCAAGAAGTACCGCATCCAGGCGAACTGACCCGCAGGCGCCATTCCACCGGAGACCTCTCATGAAGATCAGACCCATCACGCCGTCGATCGGCGCGGAAATCACCGACGTCCATCTGGGCGAGGCCGCGCGCGATGGCGAGCGCTTCGCACCGATCCGCGCCGCGCTGCTCAAGCACAAGGTGCTGTTCTTTCGCGGCCAGGACATCACGCGCGGCGAGCACGTGGCGTTTGCGAAACGCTTCGGCGCGCTCGAAGACCACCCGGTGCTCGGCTCCGACCCCGACCATCCGGGGCTGGTGCTCATTCATCGCAGCGACAACAAGCACAGCTACGAGAACACCTACCACTGCGACGGCCTGTGGCGCACGACGCCGCCGCTGGGCTCGGTGCTGCGCTGCATCGAA
>Ga0307405_10000774_pt1 | contig 12519 bp, 18 predicted proteins | sample 322Cmetagenome_2_FD_203311 | JGI IMG/M metagenome (GOLD analysis project Ga0307405, IMG submission 203311) | Maize rhizosphere microbial communities from greenhouse at UC Davis, California, United States - 322HYB-C-1 | ecosystem: Host-associated > Plants > Roots > Rhizosphere > Soil | place...
AAAGTGGTGCGATAATCGCCCACTCTTCATCGCTAAGTTCATGACGGCGCATATCAATCTCCTTCCAAGGACATTGAATCATCATCCTGACTAAAGCGAAACCCTTTAATGGGGACGCGACCTAGGCCACCGTGTGAAGAATAGACTTGCGCTGGTCGTTTCGATCTCCAACCGCACCGCGTCGACAGAGGACACGGGCGACGGCTTCAGGCGTGCGTTCGCCGGTCACATCCAGGCTCTCGCGGCGTCACACAATGTGCTTGCGGACCGCTCTTGGACATTCATCCGGCTGAGCGACTTGATGGTCGCCGAGTTGAAGCCCTTTGTTGAAAACTTTCGAACGCGGTCGAGATAAAGGGGGGGCCTCGGTATCCTCCCGCGGACGGCTGTTCCGTTGGGGCTGATTATCCACGAGCTCACCACGAACGCCGCGAAATATGGCGCCCTGTCGAATGACACTGGAACGGTGACCGTTGAACTCGGCTCGGAGCAGGGCTCTGGATCGCGCGTCATCAATTGGATTGAGCGGGGGCCTCGGGTGACGGAGCCAACACGAAACGGTTTTGGCGGCACGGTGATTGGGAGAAGCTCAAACTATTCCGTTCACGGTGGGGCAGAGACCATGTTCAATGAGAGCGCGCCGACATGCCGTATCGGGGTTCCTGACGAGGATGTGGTAGCTCTTGGTTGAGTGGAAATGCTCAGCATATCCTGCCCGGTGCGCGCACGTCGACTTCCAAGATACGGTACCCAGAATAGCCGATGCTTGGAGTAGCGAATGACAGCGCGTACCGTTGACGCAGCGCTGACGGACGCGATAGTGCTCCATGGACCGCCGAGGCCTTCCTATTGCCGCGCTAGCCAGCTTTGCACCAGCTTCGGTGGTGTTGACTTGAGCCGATGGCCACAAGAGGCGTCCGCACCAGAACCGCACGTCGATAGGCGCAGTACAAGGACTTTGCCGACAAACTCCTTGCGCGGATCGAAAGGAGCTGCCTTCAAGATAGCGGCACGAAAATCTCTTTCGAACGCTTGCCGAGCGGGAGCAGGTGACCCTTTCACGGTAACGACGGGCCCGCGCACCACGGCGCCACGGTCATCGATCACAAAGTAGCCTATACCGTCAACCTTCGCCGCTCTCGTATCCTCGCTCACCAACAAGTCGAGCTCGGCCGCGACGAGTGAGAAAGGCGCGACCTGAGTGATGGACTGGGCGCGCGCATCCACGCCCGTTAACAATAAAGCCGCGGCGCAAGTCGTCGCCGCTTGGATGAACGTCCGGGCTATTTGCCGCCTATTCGATCGTTGAAACATTTCCGGTCCATTTTTCTCGCCAGCGAGTTTTAGCGGACACAAACAGCCCCGCAATGAATGATCGTTGTCGTGGCATCGAGCCCTTTGATTTCATCGGTTGGCGTGGCATTTTGGCAACCGAACAAGGCGGTCCTTGAAATTCCCGCCACCGTCGACATCCAAGCTGGCGACAAAGCAACCGCGCACGAGGATCGCACTTTGTTGGAAAGCCATCCAGTCCTCAGTAAATGATCCTGGATCACGCATAAGCCGGGTCTCCGCTTCGTCGTTCACAACCTCAACCGCTGAACAACTTTCAGATATTTTTCAAACCATCTCGCGCGCCAAACGTTGTCGTGGGCATCGACGTATCGATTGCATTCATACCAAAGGCCCGGATCGCATCAGTAAGAAAGATCGCGCATGTCCAGACTGACCGAGATGTCCAGCGATAACCGGGATGCGTTCGACACGAGTTCCGTTGCAGCCATTGACGCGACGCGACAACTTGTTATCGAAATCCACGCTGCCTTCATGTTAGCGCAGCTCCAGGTGACTTCGATCGTCATGGGATCGGTCAACGCTGGGTCGGTGGGCCATGCTCAAGCGGTGGCGGGTATCCACGACGTATCTTCCGCCATGGCTAAGCTAAGCCACGACGCGATCGAAGCGGTGAGAGCGTTCCGCGAACACGCCGCGACAGCACGGAAAACACGTGTCACTGGCAGCGAATCTTGAACACCGTTTCGCCTAATCCTGGCAAGGCAATGGATGGCGCTCATCGCCATTTTCTAGAATCCGGGACTTAAAAGAGCGAGCCAGTTTACCAAGGACCACCATGGCGGGGAACTTCCGTCGACCGCAATGACAACAGGATCGGCGACGCAGACACTGCGCTCGGATCGTGCGTCGATGGGTGGCTTCCATGGGTTGTAAGCCGGCGACTACGGCACGCACTCACTGAGCGCTCGCGGCCACGGCACAAAATCCAAGGAGATGGCCAGACTCGGGCCGCGAACGCCAACACACGGGCTCATCACCGCAGAAAGCGGCACGGATCGAGACCCTGGGCCGAGGCGCGGAGCAGCCTCGCATCGGTACTAAGCCCGGCAAGACCGAGGTGGGCGAATGAGCACTCGATCAAGAGGGTTCTAACGAAATCCGCCCATGGAGCAATCGCGGGATTGAACTAAATGGCTCTACCTCGCCGAAGGACAGCTTGAGCAAAGAGGCCCATTTAGAGGTATCCTTACTAATGCCGGCCGGCCGTTCGTCGTTGTGTTGTTGTGTTTTGGAAGCAAGCGCGCTTGCTTTGGTCTTTCACACCCTCATCGCACTGATCGAGCAGGATCGCTACCGGGCTGCCGTATCCGTGGTCTGTAGCAATGTTGTGCTGATCACGCTGTGGTAATCGCACACCTTGAGGGATTGAGGCCATGGGCTTCGCTCACGTCGCGGTCGTGGCTGTGCCCGCCTGTTGTGCGCGGATCGCCTGCGCTGCCGCTGCCGCGCCGCCTTCCTTGTCGTCACCGCCTACCTGTACGGTCGGTTGGGCGAAAGCGATGTCATTTGCCAGGAACGCTTCGCGAAGCTTGGCGTAGGCCTTGCGACGGATGAAAGTCTGCATTCCGGGCACCGTGGTCATGGCAAAGCTCAGGACTATTCCATAGTCCGCGAACTCCTCGACACCCTTCATCTTCAGTGGCTCGATAAAGAGCGGGCCAAGTTCTGGGTCTTCCTTCAGCTCCGCTCCGATCTTTTTGGTCAGCTTTCGGGCCTTTTCGATATCGGTGTTGAAGCCGACAGTAATTCTGAACTTGTCGATCACCCAGTCACGACTCATGTTCTCGACGGCACCGAGGTCGCCGAATGGCACCGTGAAGACCGGGCCGCGATGATGACGTAGGCGAACCGAACGCAGGCTGAAGCCCTCGACAGTGCCTTTGTAATCCTTGGCTTGGATATACTCCCCGACGCGGAAGGCGTCATCCAGCATGTAGAACACGCCGCTTATCACGTCCTTGACGAGGGTCTGCGAGCCGAAGCCTATAGCAACGCCGAAGATGCCCGCGCCCGCGATCAACGGTCCGATCTGAACGCCGAGTTGCGCCAGAACGATCAGAAAGGCCATGACGCCGACCATGACAGCCAGCGCGTTGCGAAGGATTGGAAGCAGGGTGCGAAATCGGGCGCGGCGGGCCGCATCGGCCGGCGCGAGCGAGGTCGCATCCGTCGCGCCATGCAGTGTCCGGTCGATCCAACCTTTCGCCAGTTGCCAGAGCAGATCGGCGCAGACGAGGATCAAGACACTTTTCAGAGCACCGTAGAACAGTGAGACGATCACCGGATCGCGCCGACCCAACGTATCCGGATTGAGACGCCAGACCAGCGCCAGCCAGCCGACGGCCAGACAGATCACGACGGCACGAGCGCCGCGGATAATCAAGACACCGCGAAAGCTCCTCGGATCGCCGGTGAAAGAGGCCACCGCGCGGCCAACCGCGTTGAGGACGGCCGGTAAGGCAAGCAAATAGATGCCGATCCAGAAAACCCCCCGCATGTTGACACACCAGATCACCCACAGCACCACAAGGAAACCCGCGATAGCGACCTTCCAGGACCGAGGTCGCCGCGAAGTGGCCCAAACGGCCTCGATCGCCAACATCAGGCCGATAAGGGAGAAACAGTAATTGATTGCCTCCGTAACGAGCGGCGGAACCCCGAGGGGTTCCCCAATTGCTTCAGTGGCGGCCGCGAAGCAGATAAGTCCGATGACGGCCGACAATCTTGCCCGCAAGGGCGGTGCGACCTTGGCGATGGACATGAACACGCGAGCCAACCGGAACAGGATGAAGGCGGACAGGTAGGCTAGCAAGACGATGCGAGCGAGAGGTGGCCAATCCACCGCGAAGAAAATAATCGCCATCGCGCCAGTGAAAATGACAATCGGAGCCAGGTCACTAGGAATGGTGTCACCACGTGCCACTAGCTTACGGTAAAGACCCTCGGCAATGAGGCCAACGGCAACCAGGCCGGCAAAGAGCACGAACACCGGAGCATGGCCGCCCCTGCTTGTTGCATCCTGTCGTGTTCTGGCCGCGGCAGCGACAACCTCCGTTGGAATCTCCGCTAAGGCGGCAAGGATCCCGCTAATACGGGCACGCGCCGCGGAATCCCAACTTTTGAGATTCGAGGCACCGGCCGCCGAAGTCGCCGCTGGTAAACCCGATGCCTTTCGACCGTTTAGCCACGCTTGAACCTCCGGGTCCTGTAACAGGCGCAGGAGTTCATCGACCTTCTCCGGCGGGGCCACGGCGGGAGGCACTTGTGCGAAAGAACTGAGAGCGAAAAGAATTCCGGCGGCGAGAGATAGAAGCCATTTCATATTTCAGCCCCTCTCTTTCGTCATATGCAGCGCCTGCGTATGCCCATTTACCTGCAAACGTCATTCAGTTTGATGCTAACAGATGGAATGTGGTGAGGCTTGTAGCATCGCGTAGTATCTATGGAGGCCACCGCCGCGAACTTTCCGCCATGAGGAAGCCGCGGACTTCCGGCCCGGACCATGGGACCTCCCGAAAGGACATTTGAACCCTAGCGAGACGACCGCTCAGGCAGCCGGGCCAATCCTTCGAGGAAGCGGACGTCGTGGGAGATGTGGTGGCGGCCGTCGTCGGTACGCCCAGCTATCGGAAAGACATCGCCGTCCGCAGGGGCCTCGCACCTTTGCACTAATTTTCTGTCTGTACATAACACTGATTTTTTGCCTTTTTATACCGTATCGAACGTCGGCTTCGGCGCGAAGGCGGTCCTCCGCTTCGCGCAAGAATCGCATTTGGGCATCGCGATGCCGGAGATAAGGCTAAAGTCCTATCCTCCACATGCCACTGTACCGATCAAAATAGTCGTGCAAGATCGGGATCTCCTCCACCGCTTTGACAAGCGGAACCTGATGACTATCGCTTTCCGCTTTCACGTGGTCGTTACAAAACTAAAGCAAAGCACTGTCGTGTTTTCAGATCTAGATTCAATCAGAGGTCAAACAGGTCTCCGTGGAGGTGGTTTCGTGAAGTCGTCTATTGGAGGAAGCCTGAATGAAGGGAATGCTGCCCCGAAGGGCACGGCCGGGGAAGTGTTTACTGCCTTCCTGAAGCTCGGTTTAACGTCCTTCGGCGGCCCCATTGCGCACCTCGGCTATTTCCGCGATGAAATCGTTGTCCGGCGGAAATGGCTCGATGAAAAAAGCTACGGCGACCTCGTTGCGCTCTGTCAATTCCTGCCCGGTCCGTCCTCCAGCCAGGTCGGCTTTGCTCTTGGCCTTACGCGGGGTGGCCCATTGGGCGCTCTCGCGGCGTGGGCAGCATTCACACTTCCATCCGCCATCATCCTGATCATCTTCGCTGTGGCGGCGACAGCCCTCGATAATCCGATTGGGCAGGGGCTGCTACATGGTCTGAAGCTCGTGGCCGTGGCCGTTGTTGGACAGGCGGTATGGGGCATGTCAAGGTCCCTGACACCCGACCAGCCGCGAATAGGCATCGCCCTCTTGGCGGTTGTCGTGGTCATCTTTGGCGGTATCTTCGGACAGCTTGCGGCCATCGTCGTTGGTGGCCTTCTCGGCCTCGTACTCTGTCGGGCCGACGCCCGACAGACCGGAGACCTGATCGCGTTCGGGGTATCCAAGTCGGTCGGCATTATTTGTCTTTTCGCGTTCCTCGGTCTTTTGTTCGCCCTGCCCGTTCTCGCGGGCGCATTACATTCCCAAGGCCTTGACCTGTTCGACGCTTTCTATCGTTCCGGCGCGCTGGTGTTTGGCGGTGGTCATGTCGTCCTGCCTCTCCTTGAGGCGGAAGTCGTGAGACCGGGCTGGGTTTCTGACAGCTCGTTTCTAGCGGGCTACGGCGCCGCTCAAGCCGTTCCAGGGCCGCTCTTCACCTTTGCGGGCTATCTAGGGGCCGTCATATCGCCGACTCCGAATGGCATACTCGGCGCAGCGATCTGCCTTGTCGCGATCTTCCTGCCGGGCTTCCTTTTGTTGGTGGGCGTTCTCCCGTTCTGGGGCAGACTCTATCGCTTTCCTCTAGCTCAAGCCGCGATGAGGGGGGCGAATGCTGCTGTCGTAGGCGTGTTGGGCGCCGCTCTCCATCATCCAGTCTGGACAAGCGCCGTGCTCACTCAGACTGACTTCCTGCTGGCGATCACGGGCTTTCTGTTGCTGCTGGTCTGGCGAGCCCCACCTTGGATCGTGGTGGCCCTGATGGCTGCCACCGCCGCGAGCCTAAAGGTGAGCGGGCTGGCGTGAGTACTTCACACGGAAGCGTCGTTGCCGCTCTCAAGACCGGTTTGGGCCGATGGCCGTCACGTCATAGGACCGCTTCCTTGGTCATGTCGGGCGTTGGAAGGTTGTGGTAGTTCAAATGTACGCGCTTCCCATGTGGTTTGAGCTCACCCAAACCAACAGTGATAACAGAAACCATCACTTTGGGGGTTGCGATGGTTTCAGGCGGGATGTTCTGGAACTTCCCGGCATAAAATAAGCAAACCGGCTTAAACCTACCACGAATCGCGCCTCCTTGGTTGATATCGCGACCGGTCGTGATCGCCGCGGCATCAAACCATGAGAGCCTGATCCACGTTCAGTTGCTTCCTCTAGCACCCAGAGTTGATCTCTTCGTTCGAACCGAAATCAATCCTGACCTGTAACAAGAAGCCCTCGGCGCCCTCGTTGGTTCTGATCTTCTCGGCGACCCGACAAGGTTCTCGACAACCGACCCACCTAGTTCGAGACCGCCGACCGCGAGCTGTGAGAGGAAAGCGATACCTTGCGCATCGGGCGGGCCGGCGACAGCGGGCGGACGGTCAAAGCGGCGAGGCGAAGCCGATCACTGCTCGCGCGGTCTGGATGGGAAACGCCGCCCGAAGGCGACAAACCCGCTCTCGAACACGAACCCGCTGCTTGGACAGTTCGGCAACGATTTGAAGCTCGAACCCGTGTTGCTGTTGTCCGAGGCGAACGCGCTACCTTGCCAAGCCCTGGCGACGAATGGAACCATTGACGGCTATCCAGCTTCTCCCTGCTGATCGTGACCGCGGAGAATTCACCTGTTTATTGTCCATCATCTCAATAATAGCCGCTCCCAGCGCATCCTTTGGCTCATGGAGGAGCTGGGACTGGATTACGCTATCCGCTTTTACGAGCGAAACAAGGATATGTCCGCCCCCGAGGCATTGCGGGCGGTTCATCCGCTCGGAAAGTCGCCGATCGTCGAGGATCTCGATAGCCCCGCCAGCCGCCAGGTGTTGGTGGAGACTGGTGCGATCGTCGAACACCTGGTTGGTTCGGCGGACGGCAAGCTAGGCTTGCCTGCGACGCCCCGCGAAGCCGTTCTATATCGCCAGTACCTCCATTATGCCGAAGGTTCGCTGATGCCGATACTCTTCACCAGCCTCGTCGCATCGAAAATTCCCCTTCTGGGACGGTTCGCGTTGAAGCGCATACGTCCGATGCTCGAGACGCACCTGAACTTCGTCGAACAGGAACTCCGCGGTCGCGAATGGTTCGCTGGAACCGCGTTCACCGCGGCCGACATCATGATGAGCTTTCCCCTCGAGGCGGCGGGGGCCCGTGGGTTTCTCGGAGATGACAATCGAGCAACAACAGACTGGCTCGCACGTATCCACGCCCGTCCCGCCTACCATAGAGCCCTGGAGAAAGGCGGACCCTATGCTTTTGGACCGCCGCGATCATCAAAGGAGACGACCCAATGAACCTCAAGGCAATCGCTCTGAACGGCACCCTGAAATCTAGCGGAGGCGAGCCGTCATCCACCGACCGAATGCTCGACCTCATTGCGCGCGGATTGCGCGAAATGCATGTCGAGGTCGAAATGATCCGCTTGGCCGACCATGACATCAAGCCAGGCGTCACATCCGACGAAGGGCCAGGCGATGCATGGCCCGATATCAGAACGGCGATTCTCGATGCCAACATCTTGATAATTGGGACACCTATTTGGCTTGGGCAACCCTCCTCGGTCGCCAAGCGCGCCCTTGAGCGCATGGATGCCTTCCTCGAGGAAACCGATGACGAGGGGCGGATGATTTCCCACGGCCGGGTCGCGGCCGTCGCCGTCGTCGGCAACGAGGACGGCGCCCATCACGTTTCCGCCGAGGTTTTCCAGGCCCTCAACGACGTGGGCTTCACCATTCCCGCCAACGCGGTCGCCTATTGGGTGGGTGAGGCAATGGGCAGCAAGAACTTCGTGGACCTCGACGAGATCCCGGAGGTTGTGACGTCGGCAGTCGACATGCTCGTTCGCAACACGGTCCAACTCGCGGGATTGTTGGGCAACAAAGGGCCATAGCTCTTACCGCCGACGGGTCCCCGTCTGGTTTGAATCGAGCCACGGCCGCTTCTTTATGATACCAGCGGTTTCGCGCGGTTGAGCCGCCCGAACGCCCAAGGTCGCGAACTCGATTTGCCTGGGGCCGGACGGCGGATCTCGAGCGCGGTGCGGATCTCGCTTGGATCCGGCGGCCATCGCAGGCTGGTGATATCGACGTCACCAACTCCATACGAGCCTCACCACGAACACGAGAGGCGGCACATCAAACCCGAAAAAGCCGGTCCAAAGGCTCGAAAAAACCCGTGCCCGCCGGAGTACGACCGCTCCTGGTCGCCCGCGACGGCGGGAACATGCCCACTCCGTTGGGTCAGTCCCGATGGCGCGGGAGATAGCATATCCCCGGATATTTATGGGGCCATTACACCAATCATGAGATGCCGCTGACGAAAATGTCGTGGAACACAATCTAAATCGGGATCGATCGTGCGGTTGCGGACCAAGCCCTCACCTCGGGAACCGGCAACCGTCGTCGAGGTTGTACATAGGGTTTCAAAAAGAGGTGCCTCATGCCCATGGTTATTGATGTCGACTTCCAGATAAGGTGGGCGGTGCCGGTTCACGTGCGGATGGCTGGCGGTAGCCGTCAACGCATTAATGGACCCGATGCCGCCCTGCTAGCGCTAAAAAGCCAATGGCCATCGAAGGACAGCGCGGAATTCAGCTTGGCGATGTCCAGGTGCCGCAAGGCTCTAATGGAGCACGGAAGCGCGGAATTGGCACGCGAAAGCTTCATGGACGCAGCGGTTCAGGCGAAGGTTCTTTCATGACAGCGATATCAGCCATCACAATCTACTGGGCCATCATCTTGGGATCCATAACGCTACTATGCTGGATGTTTGCCGGCTTCTCCGCTGTCTTGGGGACCAAGGGCGAAATCAGGAACGCGGAGCCAGGTCGATTGAGTGATTACCTCACGACGGGATTGGCCGCGGTAGGCTTTGTTTCCTTGACGGCGATGGGCCTTTTACTCGGATTTGGTTCGTAGGCCACTGGTTCGCGGTCGGCGGCACGACATGGAGGCGATCATGCCACGGTGGGCTCACCTATGTATCGATATGCAGCGGATGTTCGACGAGGAGACCGCGTGGAACGTTCCATGGATGGCGAAGGTATCCGGCCAAATCGAGGAATTGGCGGCGAGAACACCTGCACGGACGATCTTCACCCGCTTCATCCCGCCGCGCTCCGCGAGCCAGATGCCGGGCGCATGGAAGACCTATTACGAAAAGTGGGATCAGATGACCCTGAACCGCTTACCGCGCGAGCTTGTCGACCTTTTACCGGCCCTGGCTCGATTTGTCCCGCCAGCGCGGATCTTTGACAAGCGGACGTATTCCCCCTGGGTTGACGGACGGCTTCATCAATTTCTGGTCCAGGACGGCGTCGATACGCTTATCGTCACCGGAGGGGAGACGGACGTTTGCGTGCTCGCGACCGTGGTCGGCGCGATCGACCTCGGGTACCGTGTGCTGATTCCGCATGACGCGGTGTGCAGTGGGGCGGATAGCACGCACGATTCGACCCTGGAGCTTCTCGGCGCGAGATTTTCCGTGCAGGTCGAGATGACTTCCACGGAAGAGCTGCTTGCGAAAGTCGTGCGATGAACCGCGCGGCGCTTTCGGTGGGCGTTTTCCGTCATGTACCCGACCATCGAACGTCCGTACAGAAGCGTACTTGGAACCGGATCCGCTGATACCGGGTTAATCATCGTCTTGTTTTCGTCAAGCATTGGACGGGGGGTCACATGAAGAGAGTTGCCTTGGTTACGGGCGCGGGATCGGGCATCGGAAGAGCCTCGGCCCAAACCCTTGCATCGGAAGGATATTGCGTCGGCTTGCTTGGACACAGCCCGGACGATCTTGACGCCACGATGCTCGAGATCAGCGAGAGCGATGGCGATGCTCACGTCTTGAATGCCGATATCGCGAACCAACGGCAAATGGAGGAGGCGGTCAGCGAGCTGGCGCGCCGTTACGGCAGGCTCGACGTCGTAGTGGCGAACGCCGGGATCAACGGCGCGTGGGCTCCCATCGATGATTTGACATTGGAGGAATGGAACAGGACCATCTCCACCAATCTCACTGGCACCTTCCTGACAATCCGGGCGACTGTTCCTCTCCTGAAGGCGGCGGGTGGCGGATCGATCATCGTGGTGTCATCGATCAACGGAACCCGAACCTTCACGACGCCCGGCGCGACGGCCTACACCGCCACCAAGGCGGGTCAGGTTGCGATGGTGCAGCAATTGGCGCTCGAACTTGCTCGTCATCACATCCGTATCAACGCGGTGTGCCCCGGCGAGATCGAAACGAATATCGATTCGAACACTGCCCTTCGACAAGAGGATCAAACAGTGATCCCCGTCATCTGGCCAGACGGCCAAGTTCCCATCACCGGCGGCAGGCCAGGCAAAAGCTCTGATGTGGCGGACGTCATAGCATTTCTGGCATCAGACAAGGCGCGGCACATCACTGGATCACCAATATGGGTCGATGGGGGCCAAGGACTATTGCGGTGAAACCATCGGGTCGAAATCGGTCGTTGTAAGGACGACGCCGGCAGACGGAGTTGTTCCCGGAGGTAGCCAACCATGCCGAGAGCTGGCGAGAACGCAATGAACAGGAGAAATCGTGCCGGGGCGTCAAACAACGTTAACTCACATCCAAGGACGTTGAGAAATCGACGGGTGCGTCCAAGAACGAAACTTGCTGATAGCCGCACGTGACGAACCACGGGTCGCCGCCAAATCGGTCGGCATCAGACCAGGAGGCGTAAGGGGCCTCGTCCGCAACGCAATCAGCTCCAGCACGCAAGCCGCCGAGTGGTTCGCTCACGTTCGCGACTTCGCGTTCTTTGGCGTCACGATGACCTTGGAGCTATCCACGCCTGCCTAGGACAGCTTTCCACGCAAGTCGGATGGATTGAAGGCGTGTGTGGACACGCTCCGGCGTCGAGGTCCCGATGCCATTGCGGAAATCAGCAAGAGCCTGGGCTTCCAACCGGGTGAACCTCTCATCGGAAGAATTTCGCAGAGCTAGTCCCGTAGTGCGATCAATGACCACCCATCGGCCGTTCGACATCTCGACTTCATAACGGGTCATCTCAAAATCTCTGCCTGACTTCGCGAAAAGGCATATCGAGCCGACATGACAGGAAACTTAACATGCACCATGTCTAACTGAACTCGGTTCAAACGTGGTGAAGAAAGCGCTACCGGGACGATGATGCTCGGGCGCTACACAGTTCCCGTCCCGCGTCATGCCCCTTGGCTAATGCCGGAGGCGACAGTGACAGCGCGCGTCCTGGCGACGCTCGGCCTTGTTGACCTTTGTCGGACCTCGCATGAGGCTCCCCGCCGAAAAGGCCGGAACGTGGATGAGTTGAAAGCATGCTTGGGGTTGTCGCGTCAGCAGGGCTCCCAGCGACCGTTCAGGGCGCGGCGGCGTCCAGCGACAGCGCATGGAACGCACTCATCGCAAAGGCCGAGGGACATGCATCGGCCAAGCGGGCGCTGATCGCCTCAGGCGACCATGCCGGCTCGTTTTCGAGGACACTACTGGAAAGATCGCGATCTTGCTTTCCCGCGGACAGGCTGCATTGATATTACGCGCTCTCGCCTTGCCCTTCGCTTGCGACCCGCCACAAGAAGTCGGGCAATGCCTCCATCGCGGAGTACCTTGGCTAGGAAGGCAGCTCCCGGTTTGTCCATCCAACATTTGTCATCCTGGCACTCGTTCCAAGCGCGATGATAGGATATCGTTGAGTGTGACAGGCTTGAGATCAAAAACATCGGCCCCAACATCAAACTAACGGGGCAAAG
>Ga0307405_10000776_pt1 | contig 12511 bp, 10 predicted proteins | sample 322Cmetagenome_2_FD_203311 | JGI IMG/M metagenome (GOLD analysis project Ga0307405, IMG submission 203311) | Maize rhizosphere microbial communities from greenhouse at UC Davis, California, United States - 322HYB-C-1 | ecosystem: Host-associated > Plants > Roots > Rhizosphere > Soil | place...
TTTCGTCGCCGCGCGGCGTGGCCGCGAAGCGGTCGTCCGCCGGCGTGCGCGGTACGTTGCCCGCGCGGAGCCTCGTGAAGGTCCGCTCGAACTAGCGTTCCGATCGCCTCGAACGACGGCCGCCGCAGCGCGGCCGTTTTCGTTTCGCGCCCGCACGACGCGGCGCGCTCGCGAGCTTACACTTGCGCGAGAAGAGCGCCCCTCGCGAGGCGCCCGGGCGTTCGTACTCATTCGGAGGAGAAACCATGCAGTTGTCGAAGTGGTTGCGGGCGGCGTTCGTCGTCGCCCTGTTGGCGCCCGCGCTGGCGGTGGCACAGGCCTGGCCCACGAAGCCGGTGCGGCTGGTGTCGCCGTTCCCCGCGGGCGGAGGCACCGACGCATTCGCGCGGCCGCTCGCGGCGCAGCTGTCGCAGCAGCTCGGCCAGCAGTTCGTCATCGACAACCGCGGCGGTGCCGGCGGCACGATCGGCGCCGACCACGTCGCACACCAGCCGGCGGACGGCTACACGTTCCTCGTCGGCGCCGTGCACCACACGATCGCGGTCAGCGTATACGCGAAGCTCGGCTACGACCTCGAGAAGGACCTCGTTCCCGTCACGCTGGTCGCGCTGGTGCCGAACGTCGTCGTCGTGCATCCCAAGGTGCCGGTGCGCACGCTGAAGGAGCTCGTCGACTATGCGAAGGCGAATCCCAACAAGCTCAACTACGCGTCGGCCGGCAACGGCACGTCGCACCATCTCGCCGGCGAGCTGTTCAAGACGCTGACCGGCGCGCCGATCAACCACGTGCCCTACAAGGGAGCCGGGCCGGCGATGCAGGATCTGCTCGGCGGCCAGGTCGACATGATGTTCGACGGCATGGGAACCAGCGCCGCGCAGATCCGTGGCCAGCGACTGCGCCCGCTCGCCGTAGCGACGAATGCGCGCGTGAGCGCTTTCCCCGACATTCCGACCGCCGCCGAAGCGGGCGTGTCCGGCTACAACGTTTCGACCTGGTACGGCATCTGGGCGCCGGCCGGCACCCCGCCCGACATCGTCGCGAAGCTGCAGCAGGAAGTCGCGAAGGCGATGCAGACGCCGACGATCCGCGACGTGTGGGCGCAGCAGGCGGCCGACCTCGGCGGCAACGCGCCCGCGGAGTTCGGCGCGTTCGTCAAGGGCGAGATCCGCAAGTGGGCGGAGGTCGTCAAGGCGGCGAACGTGCGCATCGACTGAGCGCTTCTCGCCGGTCGTTCGCCGTCAGGCGGCGGATGGGTCACACGCCGCCGCCCGCGTCGGGCGCCGACGCAAGGCACGCGTGTCGCATCGTGTCTCGTCGCAGCTCGCTTCGCGTGTCGCAGCGCGTGTCTTGTCGCAGCTCGTGTCTTGTCGCAGCGGTGTAGAACCCTTGGGCAGCGCGCTCGCGGCGCTGCGATTCGCCGCTTGGGTCAGCGCTTCGCGGCGGCCGTCCGCCGGTGCTGGTCGTACAGTTCCTTCGCGTGCGCGCGCGTCTTGGCGGTCACCTCGCTGCCGCCCAGCATGCGGGCGAGCTCCTCGATGCGGGCGCTGCGATCGAGCGCCACCAGCGTGCTCGTCACCTGCCGTTCGTCGCCCTGCTTGGTGACGCGATAGTGCGTGTCCGCGAACGCCGCGACCTGCGGCAGGTGCGTGACGCATAGCACCTGGCGCCGGCTGCCGAGCGACTGCATCAGCTTGCCGACGGTCGCCGCCACCGCGCCGCCGATGCCCGCATCCACTTCGTCGAACACCAGCGTCGGCACGTGACCGACCTCGCTGGTGACGACCTGGATGGCGAGCGCGATGCGCGACAGCTCTCCACCGGACGCCACCTTGGCGAGCGGACCCGGCGGCTGCTTCGGATGGCTGGTGACGCGGAACTCGACGCTTTCGAGACCGTAGCTCGCGCCGTCGGCCAGCGGCGCGAGAACGATGTCGAGGCGCCCTCCCGCCATGGCGAGGGCCTGCATCGCTTCGGTGACCTTGTGGCCCAGCTCGTTCGCCGCGAAACGACGCTTGCTCGACAGCGCTTGCCCGAGCGCCCGGTAATCGGCCTCACGCCGTTCGGCAGCCCTGGCGAGCGCTTCGGCATCCGCGGATGCGGCGAGCGCGGCGAGCCGCGCCTCGGTTTCGGCGAGCAGCGCGGGCAGGGCGTCCGGACGCACGCGATGCTTGCGCGCGACGTCGTGGATCGCCGCCAGCCGTTCCTCTACTCGCGCGAGCTCCGCGGGATCGAGATCGAGCCGGCGGCGGTAGTCGCGCAGCGCCCGTGCGGCCTCGTCGAGCTGGATGCGCGCCGGCTCGAGCAGCGCGACGATGTCGGCGAGCGCCGGATCGTGCGCCGCGACGTTGGCGAGCCGCTGCGCGAACTGCGCAAGACGCGTCGTCATCGCGTCGTCGCCTTCGGCGAGCAGCTCCTCTCCCTCGCTCGCGGCGGCGAGCAGCGCGGAAGCATTGGCGAGGCGCGATTGCGCGGCGTTGAGCTCGGCCCACTCGCTGTCGGACACGGCGAGCGCGGCCAGTTCGCGCCGCCGCTCGGCCAGGAACTCGCGCTCGGTCGCCGTCGCGCGCGCCGCACCGGCGGCCGCATCGCGCTGCTCGACCGCGGCGCGCCATGCCCGCCACGCCTGGCCGACTTCGCGCGTCAGCGTGGTGAAGCCGCCGAACCCGTCGACGAGCGCGCGTTGCTCCTCGGCGAGCTCGAGCGACTGGTGCGCATGCTGTCCATGCAGGTCGACGAGGCGCTCGCCGAGCGCGGCGAGCTGCGCCAGCGTGACCGGCCGGCCGTTGACGAAGGCACGCGAGCGCCCCTGGCCGTCGAGCACGCGGCGCACGAGCACGTCCTCCTCGTCGCCGGCGAGATCGCTTTCGGCGAGCCACGCGCGCACGCCGGGCGCGTCGGCGACGTCGAAGGCGGCCGCGAGCTCGGCGCGGTCGCTTCCGGCGCGGAGCTGCCGGACCTCGAAGCGGTCGCCGAGCAGCAGCCCGAGCGCGTCGAGCAGGATCGACTTGCCGGCGCCGGTCTCGCCGGTGAGCACGGAGAAGCCGGGCTCGAGCTCGACGTCGAGCGATTCGACGAGCACGAAGTTGCGGATCGACAGCAGGCGCAGCATCGCGTCGGTGCCGTGCTAGGCCGGGTCGCTCGTCGAACGCCCGCGAAGCTCCGGCGTCGCGCTCCAGTGCAGTTTCTCGCGCAACATCGCGAAATGATCGTGCCCTTCCGGATGGAGGAAACGGGCGGCGTGCGATGCGCGGCGAATCGTGACCGCCTCCCCTTCGGCGAGCGGAAAGCGCGCTTGGCCGTCGCAGTTGGCGGCGGCGTCGCGACCGCGCACGATCGTGACGCGGATCGTCACCGTGTCGGCGACGGCGACGGGACGATGGGTGAGCGCATGCGGCGCGACCGGCACGAGGGCGAAGGCCGGCACGTTCGGTTGCAGGATCGGGCCGCCCGCCGACAGCGCGTACGCGGTCGATCCGGTCGGCGTCGCGACGATCAGGCCGTCGGCGCGCAGGAAGAACGCATGGCGGCCGTCGATCTCGACCGAGCAGTCGATCATCGTTCCAAGCGAGCCGCGGTTGACGGCGACGTCGTTGACCGCGAGCGCGCGTTCGGGTGCGCCGCCATTGCGCTCGACGGTCGCGTCGAGCATGGTGCGGCGCTCCTCGATGTAGCGGCCGCCGAGCATCGCACCGACCGACTCCTCCATGCGCGCGAGCGGAATGTCGGTGAGAAATCCGAGGCGCCCGAGATTGATGCCGATCAGCGGAACGTCGAGCGGCGCGAGCCGGCGTGCGATCGACAGCATCGTGCCATCGCCACCGAGCACGATGGCGAGGTCGGCGTGCGTGCCGAGCGCTTCGGCGGTGGCGGTCGCGTAGCCGGTCAGCGGCGTTTCGCGCGCCGTCTCGTCCTCGAGCACCACCGAATGGCCTCGCGTGCGGAGGAAGCCGGCGAGACGGCCGAGGGGCTCGACCATGCCGGGACTCGCATAGCGGCCGACGAGCGCGATGCGTGGAAAGCGTACGGGCATGCGGCGGTTCCGGATCGGCGTTTCGCGCGTGGGGCCGCGCTCGCGACGCGGTCGGTGGATTAAACCACAGCGTGTCGTCGCGTCGCCCACGACGAACGGGCGAGGCGGCGACCGGTCCAACGGTCGCCCAACGCAACGCCGGTCCGCTAAACTGCCTGCCGCCATGCTCGATCCGCGTGCCCAACGCCTGCTGAAGACGCTCGTCGAACGGTATATCGCCGACGGCGAGCCGGTCGGCTCGCGTGCGCTGTCCCGCTACTCGGGGCTCGACCTCTCGCCCGCGACGGTGCGCAACGTCATGGCCGATCTGGAGGAGATGGGGTTCATCGCGAGCCCGCATACGTCGGCGGGCCGCGTGCCGACGCCGAAGGGCTACCGCTTCTTCGTCGACAGCCTGATCGTCGTGCAGCAGCTCGGCGAGGGCGAGATCCACCGGCTGGAAGGCGAGCTCGTCGCCGAGCGGCCGAAGGAGCTCGTCTCCGCCGCCGCCAACCTGCTGTCGCAGTTGACGCAGTTCGCCGGCGTCGTGGCGACGCCGAAGCGACACGATGCTTCGTTCCGCCACCTCGAGTTCCTGCGGCTGTCGGACCGCCGCGTGCTGCTCATCATGGTCTCGCCCGACGGCGACGTGCAGAACCGCATCCTCCACACCGAGCGCTCGTACACGCAGGTCGAGCTGACCGAGGCCACGAACTTCTTCAATCAATCGTTCAGCGGCAAGCCGTTCGCGGAGATCCGCGCGCGGCTGGCCGACGAGCTGCGCGCGCTGCGCGAGGACATCGCGCAGCTGATGAGCGCCGCGGTCGAGGCGGGCGAGGGCGCTCTGTCCAGCGCCGAGAGCGTCGTCGTCGCCGGCGAGCGCAACCTCCTGTCGTCGGGCGATCTCGTCGGCAACGTCGACCGGCTGAAGCGGCTGTTCGAGCTGTTCGAGCAGAAGACCTCGCTGATCCATCTGCTCGACGTGTCGCAGCACTCTCACGGCGTGCACATCTACATCGGCGGCGAATCGGGCCTGGTGCCGCTCGACGAGATGAGCGTGGTCACCGCGCCTTACGAAGTCGACGGCCGGGTCATCGGCACGCTGGGCGTGATCGGCCCGACGCGCATGGCCTACGAGCGCATCATCCCGATCGTGGATGTCACCGCGCGCCTGCTTTCCAACGCGCTCGACAAGCAGTTTGGTGACTGAGGCGGTGTCGTTGCCCGATCCGACGTTGCGTGCCGGCGCGGCGCCGAGCGATCGCGCATGCCGCCACTGCGGCGCCGAGCTCGCAGGACGCTATTGCCATGCGTGCGGCGAGGACTCGTTTCCTGCGGAGACGAGCTGGCGCAGCTGGACGACGCAATCGTCGCGCGTGCTTCGCACGCTACGGAGCCTGTGGCTCGAGCCCGGCCGCCTCGCGATCGATCATCTGCACGGCGCGCGAGTCGGGTACGTCGCGCCCTGGACGTTGTTCCTGAACGCGGTCGCCGTCTTCTTCCTGTTCTCGTCGGCCACGCAATTCCAGCTGACGTCGATGGCGGAGCAGAACGCGCCATGGATGCAGCCGCTGGTGGAGCAGCAGGCCAAGGCGCGCGGCGTGAGCCCGACCGCGCTCCTCGAGCGGGCCGAACGCCGGTTCCAGTCGGTGTACACGCTCGCGCTCGCGCTCGTGAGCGGCGTCGGTTACACGCTGGTGTACCGGCTCCTCTATCGCCGGTCGCTCGACGGGTGGCGCGGCGCATTCACGCTTGCGCTCAACTACCTCGCGTTCCTGTTCACGCTGTTCCTGCCGTGGCTCGTCGTCACGACGCTGGCGCGGCATGCGTTCGGCGCGGTCGCCATGTTCGCCAGCGTGATGCTCGGCCTGGTCGCGGCGTTCGCATGGAACGCTGCCGCTGCGCGCCGAATCGGGCGGCATGGCTGGCCGATGGCGTTCGCCAAGGGGTTCGCGGTCGTTGTCGCGGGCTTCGTCATCGACACGGCGATGACGATGCTCGCCGTCGCCGTCACGCTGCGCATCGCATGATCGACACCCCGGCGACCGCGTTCGATCACGCGCGTGCACCGCGCGTCGGCGTGCTGCTGGTCAATCTCGGCACGCCGGACGCACCGGAGCCGGGTGCGGTGCGTCGCTACCTCGCCGAGTTCCTGTCCGACCGGCGCGTCGTCGAGATCCCGCCCGCGGTGTGGCAGCCGATCCTGCACGGCGTCGTGCTGCGCGTGCGGCCGTCGCGCTCCGCGGCGAAGTACAAGCTCGTCTGGACCAGCGACGGGTCGCCGCTCGCCGTGCATTCGGCACGGCAGCGCACGCTGCTGCTCGGCTACCTCGGGCAGCGGCTGAAGAAAGCGGGCCTGCCGGCGGACCTGTGCCCGGTCGAGCTCGGCATGCGCTACGGCAACCCGTCGGTCGCGAGCGCGCTCGACAAGCTGCTCGGACAGGCGTGCGAGCGCATCCTCGTGCTGCCGCTGTATCCGCAGTACTCGGCGAGCACGACGGCGAGCGCGTTCGATGCGGTGGTCGCGCACGCGGGGCGCATGCGGCGGCTGCCGGGGCTGCGCTTCGTCGACTCGTTCCACGACGACGCCAACTACATCCGCGCGCTCGCCCAGAACGTCAACGACTACTGGGTGAAGAACGGGCGCCCGGATCGCCTGCTGTTCTCGTTCCATGGGATGCCGCGGCGCACGCTCGACCGCGGCGACCCCTATCACTGCCAGTGCCAGAAGACCGCCCGGCTGCTGGCCGAGGAGCTCGGTCTCGAGCGCCGCCAGTGGACGCTCACGTTCCAGTCGCGCTTCGGGCGTGCCGAGTGGTTGAAGCCGTATACCGCGGAGGTGCTCGGCACACTGGGGCGCGAAGGCGTGGCGCGCGTCGACGTGTTCTGCCCCGGCTTCGTCTCCGACTGCCTCGAAACCCTCGAGGAGATCGGGATCGAAGGTCGCGCGGCCTTCCTCGCCGCCGGCGGCAAGGCGTTCCATGCGATTCCCTGCCTCAACGAGCATGCGCTGTGGATCGCCGCGCTGGCGGACCTGGCCTGGCGCCACCTGCAGGGCTGGCTGGTGCAGCCGCCCGACGCCGCGGCGCGGGAGATGACCGAGCTTCGCGCCAGGACGCTCGGCGCACCGCGCTAAAGCCGCCGCTCCCCGCGCGCCCTTGAAAGGCGGGGCAACGCCCCCACCGTGGTCAGGGTCACCCTTCCATCGACGAGCGTTTCACGATCGACATGCAGGACCAGACCGCCACCCCCCAGCCCGCCGCCGACAAGCTTCAGGGCGACAAGCTCGAGAACGCGGTCGTCGGCGATGCCAACCAGACGGCCGGCGCCCAGGGCGCCCCGGACGACACCGCCGAAGACCCGCGCCTGAAGCGCGCCGAGGCGGAGATCGCCGAGCTCAAGGACGCCTATCTTCGCGCCCGCGCCGAAACCGAGAACGTCCGCCGGCAGGCGGCCCAGGACGCGACGCGCGCGACGAAGTTCGCCGTCGAGCGATTCGCCGAGGACCTGCTGCCGGTGAAGGACGCGCTCGAGCAGGCGCTGGCCGTGGGCCATGCGACGCCCGAGCAGCTCCGCGCCGGCGTCGAGCTCACGCTCCGGCAGCTCGAAAGCGCCTTCGGCCGTGCGCAGCTCACGGTGATCGACCCGGCCGGCGAGAGGTTCGACCCGCACCGCCACCAGGCGATGCAGCTCGTGGAATCCGATCTCGCGCCGAACACCGTCGTGCAGGTGCTGCAGAAAGGCTACGCGCTCCACGACCGGGTGCTGCGCCCCGCCCTGGTCTCGGTGGCGAAGGGTTGATCGGCCGGCGCCGCAGCGCTTGACTCGCCGCGACCACCCCCCATTTTCCCGGCAGACAACGTTCACCGCATCAGGAGCACCACAACATGGCCAAGATCATCGGCATCGACCTCGGCACGACCAACAGCTGCGTCGCCATCATGGAAGGCGGGCAGCCGAAGGTCATCGAGAACTCCGAAGGCGCGCGCACCACGCCGTCGGTCGTCGCCTACCTCGAGGACGGCGAGATCCTCGTCGGCGCGCCGGCGAAGCGCCAGGCGGTCACCAACGCCAAGAACACGCTGTTCGCCGTCAAGCGGCTGATCGGCCGGCGCTTCGAGGAGAAGGAGGTCCAGAAGGACATCGGCCTCATGCCCTACAGCATCGTGCGCGCCGACAACGGTGACGCGTGGATCGAGGTGCGCGGCAAGAAGATCGCGCCGCAGCAGGTGTCGGCCGAGGTGCTGCGCAAGATGAAGAAGACCGCCGAGGACTATCTCGGCGAGGAAGTGACCGAGGCGGTGATCACCGTCCCGGCGTACTTCAACGACTCGCAGCGCCAGGCGACCAAGGACGCCGGCCGCATCGCCGGCCTGGAAGTGAAGCGCATCATCAACGAGCCGACGGCGGCCGCGCTCGCGTTCGGCCTCGACAAGAAGGGCGAGAAGGGCGACCGCAAGATCGCGGTGTACGACCTTGGCGGCGGAACGTTCGACATCTCGATCATCGAGATCGCCGACGTCGAGGGCGAGAAGCAGTTCGAGGTGATGTCGACCAATGGCGACACGTTCCTCGGCGGCGAGGACTTCGACCAGCGGATCATCGACTATGTCGTCACCGAGTTCCGCAAGGAAGCGGGCGTCGATCTCAAGAACGACGTGCTCGCGCTGCAGCGGCTGAAGGAAGCGGCGGAGAAGGCGAAGATCGAGCTGTCGAGCTCGCAGCAGACGGAGATCAACCTTCCGTACATCACCGCCGACCAGTCCGGTCCGAAGCACCTGTCGACGCGGATCACGCGCGCGAAGTTCGAGAGCCTCGTCGACGACCTGATCCAGCGGACGATCGAGCCGTGCCGCATCGCGGTCAAGGATGCTGGCGTGTCGCTCGGCGACATCCACGACGTGATCCTCGTCGGCGGCATGACGCGCATGCCGAAGGTGCAGGAAGCGGTGAAGTCGTTCTTCGGCAAGGAGCCGCGCAAGGACGTCAACCCGGACGAGGCCGTGGCCGTCGGGGCGGCGATCCAGGGCTCGGTGCTGTCCGGCGAGCGCAAGGACGTGCTGCTGCTCGACGTGACGCCGCTCTCGCTCGGCATCGAGACGCTGGGCGGCGTGATGACCAAGCTGATCCAGAAGAACACGACGATCCCGACCAAGGCGCAGCAGGTGTTCTCGACGGCCGACGACAACCAGTCGGCGGTGACGATCCACGTGCTGCAGGGCGAGCGCGAGATGGCCGGCGGCAACAAGAGCCTCGGCCAGTTCAATCTCGAGGGCATCCCGCCGGCGCCGCGCGGGCTGCCGCAGATCGAGGTCACGTTCGACATCGACGCGAACGGCATCCTCCACGTGTCCGCCCGCGACAAGGCGACCGGCAAGGAGAACAAGATCACGATCAAGGCGAACTCGGGCCTGAACGAGGAGGAGATCCAGCGCATGGTGCGCGACGCCGAGGCGAACAAGGCCGAGGACCATCGCCGCTTCGAGCTCGCGCAGTCGCGCAACGCGCTCGACGCGCTCGTGCATAGCGTGCGGAAGTCGCTGACCGAGCACGGCGACAAGATCGCCGCCGACGAGAAGTCGCGGATCGAGTCCGCGCTCGCCGATGCGGACAGCGTGCTGAAGCAGCAGGACGCGAGCAAGGACGCGCTCGACGCCAAGGCGCAGGCGCTGCAGGCCGCGGCGCAGAAGCTCGGCGAGGCGATCTACGCGAGCGCCCAGCAGGGCGAAGCGGCGCACGCGCCGGGCGGCGGTGCCGGCGCCGGGAGCGCAGGCGGCGGCAGCACGGGCACCGGTGGCACGGGCGGCGGCCCGCGCAACGAGGAGAAGGTCGTCGATGCCGAGTTCACCGAAGTCAAGGACAGGAAGTGATGCGTTGAAGCACGGCCTCGCGGCCGCGTGAGCTTCACCGGCCGGCACGTGCCGCGCGACGAGCGCGAGGACGTGCCGGCCGTTTCGCGCTACTGGCGCTCGCGGCGCGGTTGCGCCGTGCGAAGGGGATCGAGAACCGAATGGCAACCACCAAGCGCGATTACTACGCAGTGCTCGGTGTCGGGCGCGACGCGTCCGAGGAGGACTTGAAGAAGGCCTATCGCAAGCTCGCGATGAAGCACCATCCGGATCGCAATCCGGAGGACAAGGGCTCCGAGGACAAGTTCAAGGAGGTCAAGGAGGCATACGAAGTCCTCTGCGACCCGAAGAAGCGCGCCGCCTACGACCAGTTCGGCCATGCCGGCGTCGATGCGTCGTCCGGGTTCGGGCGCGGACCCGGCCCGGAGGGATTCGGTGGGTTCGCCGACGCCTTCGGCGACATCTTCGGCGAGATCTTCGGCCAGGGCCGCGGCGGTGCGCGAGGCAGCGGCATGTTCCGCGGCGCCGACCTGCGCTACAACCTCGAGCTCGGGCTGGAGGAGGCGGCGCGCGGCACCGAAGCGAAGATCCGCATCCCCACGCTCGAGCAGTGCGCGACCTGCCATGGCAGCGGCGCGAAGCCGGGCACGTCGCCGAAGACCTGCACGAGCTGCGGCGGTCGCGGCGAGGTGCGCGTCTCGCAGGGCTTCTTCTCGATCCAGCAGACGTGTCCGGCGTGTCACGGCACGGGCAAGGTCGTGACCGATCCGTGCACGACCTGCGATGGCGCGGGGCGCACGCGCAAGCACAAGACGCTCTCGGTCAAGATTCCCGCCGGCGTCGACCAGGACGACCGCATCCGCCTCGCGGGCGAAGGCGAAGCCGGCGTCAACGGCGGGCCGGCCGGCGACCTCTATGTCGTCGTGCAGCTCAAGCCGCACGCCGTATTCCAGCGCGACGGCGCGGACCTGCATTGCGAGATGCCGATCAGCTTCGCGACGGCGGCGCTCGGCGGCGAGCTCGAGATCCCCACGCTCGACGGGCAGGCGAAGATCAAGGTGCCGCCCGAAACGCAATCCGGGCAGGTGTTCCGCCTTCGCAACAAGGGCATCCGCCCGGTGCGCGGCTCGGTGACCGGAGATCTCTATTGCCACGTGGTCATCGAGACGCCCGTGCACCTCACCGCGCGGCAGAAGGAGCTGCTGCGCGAGTTCGAAGCGATCAATCTCAAGGACCCCGCCGCGCACACGCCGCGTGCGAAGGGCTTCTTCGATCGGGTGAAGGAGTTCTTCGCGAGCTGACCGCGATGCCGGACGCGCGCGCTATCGGCGCCGTGGCGCGCGCGTCGTGCCCGGGCCCGTTGCACCGGGTCGACGCGCATCTCTCGCGCGGCCGTTGCGCGAACCGGCGACGGGTTGCCGATCGTGCGGCCGGGCGCTCGTCGACGCCCGGTCGTTGACGTCCGACATGCCGGACATCGCGTCGTTCGACGTCGTCGTCCTCGGCGGCGGGGCCGCCGGCATGCATTGCGCCGCGATCGCCGGACAGCGCGGCCGGCGCGTGCTGGTCGTCGAGCACCATCGCGTCGTCGGCGAGAAGATCCGCATCTCGGGTGGCGGCCGCTGCAATTTCACCAACCTCCACGCCGCTCCCGCGAACTACCTGTCGGAGAATCCCGACTTCGCGCGCTCGGCGCTCGCCCGCTATACGCCGCGGCATTTCATCGACCTCGTCGAGCGCCACGGCATCGGGTGGCACGAAAAGAAGCTCGGCCAGCTCTTCTGCGATGAATCGTCGAAGGCCATCGTGGCGATGCTCGAAGCCGAATGCGAGCGCGGTCGCGTCCAGTGGTGGCAACCGTGCGCGGTGCTCGGCGTCGAGCGGCATGCGGACGCTTTCGACGTCACCACGACGCGCGGCGTCGCGCGCGGCCGGTCGCTGGTCGTCGCCACCGGCGGCCTGTCGGTGCCGAAGATCGGCGCGACGGCGCTGGGCTACGAGCTTGCGAAGCAGTTCGGCCTCTCGGTGGTCCCGCCGCGTCCGGCACTGGTTCCGCTCGCTTTCCCGCCCGATCTCCTCGCACGCTACGGCGACTTGTCCGGCGTCTCGCTGGACGCCGAAGTGCGTTGCAATGGCGGCGCGTTCCGCGAGAGCCTGCTCGTCACCCATCGCGGGCTGTCGGGTCCGGCGATCCTCCAGGTGTCGTCGTACTGGCGCGGCGGTGAGCCGCTGTCGATCGACCTTTTACCCGGCGAAGATGCGAAGCGCTGGCTCGCGAGCGAGCGCGATAGCACGACGCGTCTCGACAACCTGCTCGCGCGCCGTCTGCCGCGCCGGTTCGCGCACGCGTGGTGCGAAGCGCATCGCGTCGCGGTGCCCGTTCGGGAGCTCGGTGACGCTCGCCTGCGCGACGTGGCGCGACGCTTGTCCGACTGGAGCGTGCTGCCGTCGGGGACGCTGGGCTGGAACAAGGCCGAGGTGACGATCGGCGGCGTCGACACGCGCGGCCTGTCGTCGAAGACCATGATGGCGACCGGCGTGCCGGGGCTTCATTTCATCGGCGAGGTCGTCGACGTCACCGGCTGGCTCGGCGGCTACAACTTCCAGTGGGCATGGGCGTCGGCGCACGCGGCCGCGCTCGCGGTCTAGCGCA
>Ga0307405_10000777_pt1 | contig 12507 bp, 21 predicted proteins | sample 322Cmetagenome_2_FD_203311 | JGI IMG/M metagenome (GOLD analysis project Ga0307405, IMG submission 203311) | Maize rhizosphere microbial communities from greenhouse at UC Davis, California, United States - 322HYB-C-1 | ecosystem: Host-associated > Plants > Roots > Rhizosphere > Soil | place...
GTAGTTGGCGATCTCCTCCTTGATCGTCCTGACGTCGGCATGCAAGGGATCTTCCTCAGGAGGCTTCTGCTTCACACCAACGATTGAGTCGACCAGGTCTTGCTCCGTGATCCCATAGAGTTCCAGTGCCTTGAGTGGGTCGGTCTTGACGAGCGTGTTGAACTCCCGAGCCTGTTCGAAGTGGTGCGCATCCCGCGCGACTCGCTCGCGTTCTTGTTTGAGAGTCTCGCGTTCTTCGCGCTGCTTGCGATCCCTACGTGCTAGTACCTGGAACTTGCTTGCAAACCGTGGGTCCTCCTCCGGTTTGAGTGGTTCTGGGACCGCTTCGGCCTCGCTCGTCGCCTCCTCGCCTGTCGGTGATAGCTCTTGTTGGTTGGTCTCAAGGACCTCTGTCGTGTCGTTTGGTGCGACCTCTTGGGTCGACACCTCTCCTGTTTCTGGTGTCATGCCTTGGTAAATAGGCAGTCACGTCTCAGTATGCTGCGGAGGCGCTGAAGACCATTCGCGACGTCTATGGATTCGTCGTCGTTGTGGGCCGCGATCCTGTCTCGCAGGACACCAAGGCTCTTCGTTGGTTTGCGAAGGTCCAGGTCATGCGTCCATGAAAGGTCGTCAGCCGCGATGTTCAGAAGGATCTGTGCCACAGCAATCGTGCTGCGAGTAGGCTTCCTGGTCAGCTTCCTATTGATGATGCTAATGAGCGCCCGACGAAGCTCGGCAGCTTCCGATGTCATGCCTGTGCTTAGTTCGATGTTGCAATCGTCGCTCATCTCCACGATGTCGTCCAACGGGATGTTCCTCTGCTCTCGGAGAGCTGCTTTCTGGACAGATGCCAGCACGTAGTTCTTAACAACGCAGTTGAAGTACGAAAACGAGTTCGTCCCCCTGGTGGAATCGAAGTTCCCCAATTTGGTGTAGACGAGCGCTTGGCATTCGTTCGTCGTTTCATCGAACCCAAGCTTGTTCTTCCTGTCGAGCATCCCAATCCACACTGCAGCTAACCTTACGATTGCTGGACTGATGGTGTTCCAGAGTTGGTTCCGCTCGACCGGGTCAGTGCAAGTCTGCATCGCAACGATGGCTGCTCTAACGTTGTCGTCGAAGTAGTTGCCTCGTGCCGTCACATCCTGTTTTCGGAGTGCCATCTCCAGACTTATTCGTCCCGAGATGAGATGTTCTGGACTGCAGTGAAGCTCGAAATAAATCGACCGAAGTGCAGTGAATGTTTTTCAAAAGTCGTGAGACCATGGTCGACAGGGAGTCGAGATCAGTGGGAGCCAATCATCAATGAATTCGCATGCTTAGCGTGCAATTTCGGTGGCAAAGTTTCTGGGCACGCATCAATATTTGGGTACTGCCGAATCGGCACATTCAATGAAAGCGAGTTACCCAAATGCCATCAGTATTCCTGGCCTCAAAACAGTACAGTCCCACCCACTCCTCCGTGATCTACGACCGCATGGTCGCAGACCTCAAGTCCGGAGCAATCCCACCTGGCGCTTTGCTCGGAACCACAAAGGAGCTTGCAGCAGCACTCGGGTGCAGCCCCGGTGCCCTCGACGTCGCTCGTCGTCGCCTCTTAAAGGAAGGCCTGTTGGTCTACCGAGGAAACCGTTACCTGGCAGCCGGTGAGCGAGAGTTTCCTACGATGGAAGAGACGCCACCTGAACCTTCCAAGGTTGCTGCTGACCCCTCCGCCGAATTCATGAACGACGATGTGCCGGGAACTGAGGTGAAGCCATGAGCGGCAAGACAGCACGCAGGCTTAGACGTGACCTATGCGTTGAGCTTGGGATCGATCCTGGTCTTCCCATTGCACTTCGGTTGTGCGGCGAACAGACGATGCTCGTCCAACAGGCAGTCGAGTTCAGCCAGTATTTCAGCCACAACTTAAGTGCGACCGACATCCTGAATGCGGAGCTTGAAGTCTCAGCAAGCGTAATCTGTAGGGATTCTTACCCAAAGGAACACCTGGAGTTGGCTACGCTTAGCACACTCAAGCGGCTCAGCCGGCTCGTTGGCGAGTCGGAGGCAAAGGCCGATGCTGCGGACTGTGAACACCGATCCTCTGTTTGATTACTCTGAAGAGTGAATGTCTGAGATAGAGGAAAAAGCTGAGTCTGCTGAAGTGCACGATGCTGCACTTCATCCGTATTCGACCCCCGAGGAGTTTGCTGAACGACTTCGAGTAACCAGGGCCCATGTCTATACTTGGTTGAAACTCGGGCTTCCCAGCATACCGATCGGGGGTCGACAGAGACGAATCGTGACCGTGAAGGCCGAAGCCTGGTTGGCAAACGGTGGAGCGACCAAGAAGCGATCCAGGGCAAAACGTAAATAACCCTAACGGGTGAAAATAGTCCTGTTCGATTTCGCTCGACTTGTTAAAAAGAATCCACACCGTCGGTGCAAACTTTCTTGCACCGAAAGCGCAGAGGTTTGTCCAAATGTCAAAGCCCACCAAGCCCACCCAGAACGCTTCAAAACCCGTGTCCGCAGAATCCATGGTCGTCAGCGCAGAAGCGTCTCAGAAAGACGTGTCGGTGCCGACATCACCGTTCGATACGATCGTTGTGCATATCATGATGCTGGACGATGCAGAGCTGCTCGACCTGTTGGAGCGGGTCAAGGCGGAGCAGAAGCAACGAGCACAGGCCAAGCGTGACCTGCTTCCCAAGAAGGGTGACCGTGTCCGCCTGCTGTTGGGCGACAAGAACCAGGTGGGTAAGGAAGGTCGCGTCATTGAGACCCGCAAGACGAGGGCATTCGTCGAGCTCGACACCGGTTCGATCGCATACGCCAAGGTCGCGGACCTCGAGAAGATGTCATGAAGGTCGCGTACAACCGGTCAAGCCGGGCCTACCAAGGCAAGTTCAAGGACACCGACGGTCGGTGGAAGACGAAGAAAGTCCCCGTAAACATCGACTCCGAGGACCTCGCGCAGGACTGGTTCGATCGTTGGGACCACGACCGCCTAAATGGGATCGTGGTTTCACAACCCATCGTCAAGACCCTGCGAACGCTGAGCATCACTTGGGTCAAGCACGTTAGGGCGCAAGGCAACGAGAAAAATGCCAGGGGTGCGCAGAGCTTCATCGACAAGTACGTGCTGACGCACCAGATCGCCGACACACCTCTTGAAGGGGGTGACTTTGACATCGGGCAAGCGTCCGCCTGGGTGCTCTGGATGAAGAAGCAACCGATCGCTCCGCTGACCGTGAGAAACCGTGTGCAGATGATGCGTGGCTTCGTCGTCGACATACGGGGCAACGGGTGGGCCAAGATGACCGAGAACCCGTTCACCGACCCCTACATCAAGAAGGTCCTAGGAAAGGCGCACCAGCTTGCGGGTCAGGGCACGCTTGTCCACCTGTCGACCGAGGAGGCACAGACGCTGATCCTGTGCCCGCATGGTTCGATCCCTGAGCACCGCAAGGTCCGTAATCTGGTCAGCCTTGCGACCGGAGCTCGTCACGGAGAGGTGGCGGGTTGGATGTGGAGCGACGTTGAGCTCGACGCCAAGATCCCGTTCATCCGGATCCAGCGCCAGTACCAGTTCGAGAGAGGCCAGGCGACCTTCAAGCCACCGAAGCGGGACAGCAAGCGCATCGTTCCTCTTCACCCGACAGTCGTTGCGGTGCTCAAGTGGTGGAAGCACGAGGCATGGCGTTGCTACGTAAGCAGGGATCCTAGGCCTGACGACCCAGTGTTCCCCTCGCCGAACGGGGACTTCACAGCTGGCAACTACGCCAACAACTTCCGAAGCGACCTAGCTGTAGCTGGAATAACACCGCTCTACGACGGAAGGGTTCCGTACACCTTCCATGCAGCGAGGCGAACCTTTGCCACGATGTTAGACACACTGGACGTCCATCGGGACGTGATCGGAGCGATGATCGGGCACTCGGCACGCAACGTTACCGACGGTTCCTACATCGCAAAGGTCCTGCCAAAGCACGCTCGAGAGGTCGCCAAGCTCCCGCTACCCAAGCCGGAAGAGCTGCTGTGGCTCAAGTAGAGTCCCTGTTCGCTCCAGGCCAGATCTTGCTCACCCCAGGTGTCATCGAGAACGTCCCTCGGGTCGAGATCCTAGGTGCCTTGATACGACACGTGGAAGGCGACTGGGGTGACTGCTGTGATGCCGACATCAAGGCGAACGAGGAGGCAGTCAAGAACGGGGGACGCATCATAAGCGTCTACATGGACGAGGGAGCCGGTCGCTTTTGGGTGATCACCGAAGCCGTGGACGAGTCCGGCAAGCGTCCGTTCACTACTGTGTTGTTGCCGAGCGAGTATTGATCCAAAAACCCATTGGTTCCTGACCGGTCCGTAGGTTCTTTCCATAGGTTCCTTGCCCCAATTCCAATGCAATCCAGGCCACTCGATGGACCAAACCACCCAAACAAAACCCCTTAAAATGCCGGTAGATTCAATATCTGTTGACTTTTAAGGGGTATCCTGGGAGAATTCGTAAACCGCAGGTCTCGAGTTCAAGTCTCGAAATCGGCTCCAGTTTTCAAGTGGTTTGTGGGGTGGACGGGGTTGGTTCTTTTGGACCATGGGTTCTTTAAGGAACCAAAGAAATAAACTTGGGTCTGCGAAAAATCTACGCATGATTCCACATCCTTTCTGCAGCACGTTTTTTACTGCAGAAAGGAGACCAAAATGACGTTGATTCAACTTTTTGAATTGGCACTAGCTGAAGCTGCAAAGCGGAAAGCAAACATCCGCTACACCAGGTAACCCTGGGTAGTGGGGATTGTCTGGCTATCGTCGGATGATCGGTCGGATTCTGGGGACTGAGTCCCCAGAGACTGGCTTTTAGCCCTAAAACTCCGCCATTGCAGCCAACAGTGGGTCCGTCGGATGCGTCCTCTGGAGCTCGTCAAGGGTCCTGAGCATCCGCTCGCCGTCGTCCTTGTGCTCCAGATAAGCCGGCTTCTTGGTCGGCTCCACCTTGAAGTTGTAGAAGCCGTCCTTGACGATCGACAGCTCCTTGCCGAGCAGTTCCTCGTCGGATGCCAGGAACACGAGCTGCTGTGGGAACACCTCCCAGTAGCGGATGCCTGAGCCTGCAACGTCGACTGCCAAGGCATACGTGGTCGTCAGCTTGATGCCTGTGCGAGTGAAGCCCGCAAGGTCGTGCTTCGAGAACTCCAAGCCGGAGTTGACCTTCATGGTCTTGTACTTGCCATCGACCTCCGGAAACTTGAGCTTCCTGAGCTTCACCGAGGACTCCAGGGGACACACGATGCTGACCGTGCTTGGGACCTCGGTTGGCCACCACTTCTCCACGACTGGGACCTTCTTGACCTCTTCCTTGATTGCATCGAGGTCGATGCGCTTGGGGGAGATCACTTGGAACCTTCTTCCGCAGGCCACTGTTCCTTGGGCGTGACGATCCAACGATCTCCGAGTCTTTCAACGTAACCAAGCTGTTGAAGACGTGCATAGAAGGTCGACTCGAACTTGCGATTCAACACATCGCCAGGTTTGACACGTCCATTTTTGATCGAGCTTATGAAGTCATCAACCTCTTTGAGGTTAAAGTTCTCGTCGACAAAGCGGTTGGTGAATCTGTAGTTTCCATTTTCACCGGTTATGACAGTCATTTCTTTTAGATAATTTATTGGTTCAATGTCGATGCCAACCAACATGTTGTCGGTGCAGGATCCATCCTTCCACGCACCATTGAGTCTTTCTAAAATTGTCGTACATTCTCCACCAGGCCATTGCTTTTTAGGACTAACGATCCAGTTCCCATTGGAATCTTGTTGAATGTAACCAAGCTGCACCAAGCGAGCATAGAATTCAGGATAACCGCTACTGACTAACTGTCTGCCAGATATTATAATTCCATTCTTTGTGTGACGTATGAAGTCATCGACTTTCGTCTGAATGTCGTCGGCCTTATCGTTCCTAGAAAACCAGCTCACTTGGCACCCCCATTCGTGCTTCTCTGAATCCAGTGCTTGCCCTGGTTGATCCTGCTCACCGTGCTGCCGCTTACGTTGAACATCCTGCCGATCTCATGTTGAGGGAGGTCGGTGCTTTCGATGAGGCAAAGGATCTTTGAGACCTCCTCTGTCGTGACCTTGGCCTTGGACGCTGACATCTTGAGGCGAGACTCGGTGCTCATGGGAGCACGAACGATGGTCTTCCTCTGCATGTTGAGGCAGGTCCAACCGGGAAGCTTGTTGATCACCTGGTTGATGCGGTCGTCCTCCAAGCGCTTGGCCTCTTCTTGGCTAAGCCCGGTCGCTATGAGCTCGAGCCAAAAGCTCTCGATGCCGTGCTTGGCCAGCGCTTGAAACACCCGACGCTCGGAGCCTCGCTTGGTTCCGTGCTTTGCCTGGTGGGCATGTGCCATGAAGCGGTTGCTGACCGAGTGACTCGATCCAACGTAGACCAGCCTGTGCTCCTGGTTTATTAACTCGTAAACGCTGTATTTCTTGGGTTCCACATACTCGTAAGCATTTAACGAGTTGAGGAAACCTCGAAGCTTGTTCTCTACAGCCGTATCGATGTCTTCTTTCTTATCGTCCATTGTCTTGATTCCTTGTCTGATTCGAAATCATCATTGACTTCGTAGACATAAGTAATCGTGACAATTTGAGTTATGAACGTCGGGACTGGATTAAGTCGCCTTTGTCAGCACTTGGGAGAAGATGCTTCCTGGCTCGCTTATCTGAGAGAACAACTCCATTGATGAGTGAAGCTTTAGGTCGTCCGGGTAGGGGAACACGACGTTGTGCTCGAGCACCAGCTGAGCATGGTGTCTTAACCTAGGACCTAATATAGGGTGTTCCAGGTAAGCCTTTGCTTCAGCATGAGAGCTGATCGCATATCGCTGTGCCATCTGGCTTGAACCCAAACCTGCGAGCTGCGGGAACACGAACCACATCCAGTGCGTTACCTTGAAACCAGAGCGAAGCTCGGCCTCAACGTCAGCGATGCATTGGTCTTGAGCGTCCACGAAGCGTTGAAGGTTGAAGGGATCTGACTTCATTTGGTCGACCGATACTGAGCGTCCAGGAAGGACTTCCACATCCTGTTGTGCTCTGGGTTTGAGCTTGCCCTGATGTACTCAGCGTTCACCTCGACGGAGAAGCTGGAAGAGCTGGGAGACTCGGACCCACGAATCACCTCGAGAACGCTTCTCAGTGCGACCATCTGTATGCCATGGTCGACGAAGAAGATTGGGATCTTGGGTTGGTCCAGGTCATACGAGGGACAGCTTCTGACGACCTGATCGGAGTACGGTCTGTGGATGCCGAGGAAGATGCCGACGAGCCTTGTTGGCGTCGAGTTGTGCAGAAACCATGCTCGACCCAGGGGGTTGTGGACCACCAGTGCGTCGCCGATAGCGAACGGAAGCCTGATATCCAGGCGCATCTGCCGTTTGACAGCATCCGGGACCCAGGTGAAGCGACAGTCGTTACGAAGTGACATGCAACTGCACTTCTTTGCGAATGTTCATGTGACCCACTCAAGGTCGACGACACGCTCAAGGCTGACACCAATCACAACGTCCCAGACAAGGACTCTTTTCTCGTTGACACGAGAGATGACGAGCATGTTTTTCCTGCTCCGATAGTTGTCGCTGCCGAGCTGGCCGTGAATGTGTTTATCGAGTTCCTCAATGTCAGACTCGAGCAGGATCCAAGGCTTGAACCGGACAAGGTCCCCAGGCTTCATCAATTTGTGTCGCTTTCCAGGAATGGTGGTTCGCCGGTTGAGACACAGATCGACACTGTGTCACCGAACTTCGGGTAGATGCACTTGTCGATTCGAGAACCCTCTGGACACCAGTTAGTGACCATCATCTCACCTTTGCTACGATTGATGCCACAGATCCAGTTGCCGTCGTCTAGAACTAAATGCTTAACCTTCTCGTCTCCAAAGGTCAAAGCCAACTCAACTGGGTAACGGATCACCGCATGTGTTGGGTCTTCGTCGCTCTGGATTGACCATGAGCCGAGGACTTCAGTCTTCCAAGTGTATTGGTCGGCGGGGACTCGATACATCTCGTCGTCTATGACTTTGTAGCCGAGAATAGGCGTCTTTGTGTAGGATACGTCGTTGCTCATTTCTTCTTCTTTCTTGGAAGCGGCTTCTTCTTGCTCATGTCCAACACCTGCGGGTCGTGGGACTCCGGGTTTGGAAGGTCGAGAGCGGGCCACACGATCTGGAGCTGACCGGAGACAACGTCGTTGTCCTCCTCGATCAGAAGGCCGTAGGTCCAGCGAGGTGCCACGTAGATGTCGTTTGCCTTGAAGGCCTCGATCATCCTAAGGGTGTCGCTGTCAGCATGGACCTGAGGGTCCCACGGGGTGATGCTTTGCACCTTGGCCTTGGAGCCAGTGACCATCAGCCAGGGGAACATCAGTCCGTCGGTTCCGGGGAGGTCAAGGCCAACGATTGAACCGCTGAGCGTGAGGACCCGGGGGTATGCATCGTTTGGAACGAGCTCGTCCGGAAGCGAGCGTTGGATGGGTTCGGTTGACATGCGGCCGACGTTGAGCTCGACCGTGCCACCGACCTTGACAAGGGGAAGGGAAGTGCAGCTTCGTGCACTTCTTTGGGGTTTTTTCTTCTTCATTTGTTTGGTTCCTTTGGATCGCACTTCTGGAGCGGGCCAAAGTCCTGGACGTCGAACGAGCCGACGTCGGCAAGGAGGGCACGTTGGAAGCGTGCGGCTTGGTTTCTGCAGTAGATGGGAGCGAAGTGGTCCTCCGATGGATCGGTGTGGACGATGGCCTTTTCCGCAAGGATTCCCATGCAGCGGTGCAACTCCAGCATGAGCTCCAGCTCCCCTTCGATGTAGGAACCGACGAACACGATCGGGTGAGGACGCCTCTTCCTGGTCGCCTGGAAGCGACCGAGGATCAGGGGTTCGTCGGCGAGGGACACTTGGGCTCCTTCACATGAGCGAAATAGAAACCCTCGCTTGGGTGTAACCATGAGTACAGCGCGCTCGTCTTGACGGAACCTACACCTGGAAACTTGACGAACTCTCCACCAGCATCACCGTAGATTTTACCTGTCGTTGGGTGTTGAGCGTAGTAGTTGACCCACATACCGTCAATGCCACAGAGGCGAGCATACTTCCTCCAAGTTCTCCCCTTGTCGTCGACGTACTCGTCGATTGGATCAAACTCGCTCATTTGGACTCTTTCAAGTTGTCGATCGTTGTCAACGTATAGAGCATCTGTTCGATGGTCATGAACTCGACCATGCGTTGAACGCATTTAAGGATCTCTTGGGTGATGGAAGCAGCCACATTTTCCTGGGTGGTGGTTGGAGGTGCAGTTTCCTCCGCTTGTTTGATCAGCTCGCGTTGTTCGCGAAGCTGAGAAGTCTTGTGTTCCAGTTCCTGGAACCTGCTAGCAATTAACGCAGCTCGCTCTGTAGCTTGTTGTGCAGCTCGCTCATTGGCACAGCTGCGGCACTCACATTTGGGTTCGGTCATTATGTTGGGTCCTCTATGTCCAGGACGACCCGACGGTGTTTCAAACGGAAATGTTACAAACCGGTCATAGGTTCTCCCCATGCACCATGCCGTGCAGAAAAGCAGTCATTGCTTTTCTTTCGGTGTCGTCCTGGATAAGAAGACTTATGGAACCCGTTGGGGATTATGAAGATGAAGTGCAGCTCCTTGCACTTCTCGCAGCGACCAACGCTTTTCTTTTATGAAGTGCAGTGGTGCACTTTCAGCAAGGAATGAACTTCGGAAGCTCGTGGTCCGCAGTCTTCCTGATCCTGCCTCTGATGATCGTGCCGTCGGAGATCTTGAGGCAGATGAACAGTGGTAACTTGTGTCCGAACCGCCCGTGCCTCCGCTTGATGATCGTAACGGGTCCTATGTCGTGAAGGTCGATGCTGTCGCCAACGTCGGTGGTCTGATGAAGCTCAACAACGTCCTCGGCATCCTTCCGCGCCTTAAAGGCTTGGCGACGCTCGAGCTTGCGATGGTAAGCAATGAACTCAGCAGGATCTGCACCGTTGTTCTTGGCGATTCGGGTTAGAACCTGGTCGCAGTCTGCACCGGTCTTGGTGGACTCATTGACGCCGATCGAGATGAGTAGATGCCAGTTAGATTTGGGGTGTGGAGTCATATAGGAAGACTTATGGAGCTCCCGGGAAATCAGCCTCACGAAATTTTTGCCCTGTGATATCCGGAGCTCAAGCATGCATGGTCTTTCCCGTTTTGACGTTTCAAGGGGGTGGTTGGTCTGTGCACCTACCTGTCCCTCCACGTTCCACTCGGTGTGCCTGTCTCCTGGTCCTATGCAGGCAACAACCCTTGGGTATGTCGTCGTCCCTGTTGGTCAGCGGTGGGCGGGACATGGCTTGGTGGGCATGCACTCGTCACAGTCGTCCCTGGAGAGGGGTTGTCGGTACTTGACGGTATCTTTCCACGGGTGGCTGTGGTAGAATTGTAGACCGTGCGTTGCAATGGGTCTCAACGAGCTGCTGTATGACAGCGTTCATCGTTGTCTCATTGGATGCACAGTACGTCTTCAGCTTGGTGTGAAGCTCAGCCGGTATGTTGATGTGTAGTGTCTTAGACATTTGGAATATCTATTCCACTTGGATACTATGTATCGTTTGGACTGATTGGAATACTCAGTCCCCTATAGGACCCACAGGGACGACAGGCCACTCAGTCGACCAAGGAACCACACCAAAAGAACCATATGATGGGGAATAGACCGGTGAATTGCCCCGGTTCTGTGGTTTGACAATCATATAGTGAGTGGTTGGACCAGTGGAAAGCAGGAAATGCTTGGTCCTAAGCCACAGAATGGGGCGAAAGTACAGGCATTTGTGGAGAAGAATGGTTCAACATTAAACTATATTGAGAATCGATGGGGATATCCATGGTTCACTAGGGACGCCGATAAGATAGTGGTCCACAGTGCCCAGAGGGGGAATCCTGCTGTCAGCAGAGAGGCACAGAGCTGTACTTTGGGTGCACCTAGAGGTCCACAGAGGCACTATGGGTCCGCAGACTCTGGAATCTGCATCCTCTGAGCGCTTTAGCGTCTGTGGGTCCCTGATGGGTCCGTAGCAATCCCTGCGGGCTCCAACGGAGACCAGTAGTCGTCCCATCCAGATCCCTGGATGCATACGAGTCTACTGAGTGGGTCCCGCTTGTTCCTGTCTGTTCCTCTGCTCTACTCTACGGAAGTGACACTTGCTGCACTTCTTTAGCATTTCTAGAAACAGTCTCCCGTCGTTCAAGGATCACGATGTGTTGAGCGCATAGCGTCCATGAGATCACCCAGACGCTGCAACTCAGCCTCATCAGGTGCCGGCTTAGTCACCTCGAGGATGTACTCCCGTTGAACCTGCGCGTAAGCATGCAGAGACAAGAGTGGGTCATCAAGTATGCCTGCTGCAATGAGCTCTTTTATGATTTCGTCCATCAACAGACTTATGGTCTGCGCTGAGCGTTATGAAGCACGTGCTCAATCCGTGCTGAGGTCCGCGTTTCCGCTCGCCCCAGCCCGTTACCCGTCCTCTCTTCAAGTCCCTTTGAGCTGGGTCAGACCCTAAGGGTCGTCGTGCCTTCTACTTCTGACCGTTCCTCTTCATCTGCCCCAGCTTGGCGTCCACCTTTGCTCGGCTTGGTCCCACCTGCTTCGTCACGTTCCTGACCAAGGGGAGCGGAAGCTTGTGCTTGTCAGCAAGATACTTCTGCTCGTGTGGTTGCATCGACACCAGTTTACCATCTTTACCACGCTTATTCGGATCGTCGGCCATGTTGTTGGTCTTCCTCAAAATGGGCCAGAGGTCAGCCGGACGCGAACTGCGACACGGTGCCATGCCCATCTTTTAAGCATGATGTCGGACGTGGCGACGTGCCACAAAAATCGACGTGCGGACAAGACTGTGTCAGTGGGGGCAGAGTGGCAATCTCCTGGCTTAACCACCTGACCTAAGCGTGTCAACGATCGGGCTTATGCTTCCGGTTCTTTTTGAGGACCCAGATTATCAACAACCTGATGAGGAGGTTCTTCATCAACCCGCCAGCTTGACCGCAGCCATGCCTGCCGCTGCGGGATCCTGGGGTGGCGTCGCCGCAGGGGCGTTCGTTGCATTTGCCTGCTTAAGCAGCCTCATGGCCTCGTCCATGTAGTTCCGGAGGTCCTCGAGCTTGCTGTCGTCCGGCAGTGGTTTGGCCAGTTCCAACGAGTATTCCGTCGATGCCTGGTTGATGCACAGCTGGAGGTTCATGTACTTGTCCGGAGGCTCGTACTCCCCGGTGTCCAGCATCCTATCGAGCTGGGCCTGGACTGCCTTGAGCGGTGCGGTGGAACGCTTGATCGCCGCTTCCACGTCCGGGAAGTCCAACAAGGCCACCGCCGTCTCGCGGTCGAACATGCCTGCTGACACCAGCTCGGTGGCGAACTGAAGCCTTCCTGCCGGCTTGTCCCCAAGCGCATTGACCGGGTAAGGCCTCATGCTGAAGCGGTCCCTGTCCATGTCGATGTCCGACCA
>Ga0307405_10000779_pt1 | contig 12498 bp, 5 predicted proteins | sample 322Cmetagenome_2_FD_203311 | JGI IMG/M metagenome (GOLD analysis project Ga0307405, IMG submission 203311) | Maize rhizosphere microbial communities from greenhouse at UC Davis, California, United States - 322HYB-C-1 | ecosystem: Host-associated > Plants > Roots > Rhizosphere > Soil | place...
GAGCTGACGACGCGCTATCTCGGCAGCGTCACCGGTTTCGCGTGGGCGCTGCTGTCGCCGCTCGCGCTGCTTGGTGTCTACCACTTCGTCTTCACGCATATCTTCCGCGCCACCGGTTTCGCCGGCGAAAGCTTCCTCGCGTTCGTCGCCGTTGCGTTGTGGCCCTGGCTTGCGGCACAGGAGGCGCTGCAGCGCGGCGCCGTGAGCCTCGCCGGCTATTCGGGCATGATCCGCAAGGTAGCGTTTCCGCACGAACTCGTCGTCCTCGCGTCGGTCACGGCGACGTTCGCGCTGCAATTCGCCGGCTATCTCGCGATTCTCGCGGTGCTGCGCATCGCCGGCGAGCCGATCGCGCTGCGCGGGCTCGCCGTCGCCATTCCGGTCTGGCTGATCCTGCTCGTCGCGGTTGTCGGCATCACGCTCATGCTCGCGGCGCTGCAGGTGTTCGTGAAGGACGTCGAGCACGTGCTGATGCCGCTTCTGATGATGCTCATGTATCTGACGCCGATCCTCTATCCACTGACGCTCGTTCCGGAGCGCATGCGCGCGTGGGTGGCGGCCAACCCGTTCAACTGGGTCGTCGGCCGCCTGCGTGACGGCCTGCTCGAAGGACGCATCGCGCCGCGGTGGTCGGACGCGGTGGCGCTCGCCGTCGCGATCCTGCTGTTCTTCGGCGGACGGTGGGTGTTCCGCAGGCTGTCGCCCCATTTCGAGGATTTCGTCTGAGGAACGTTTGAGCGACCTGCTCGCGCTTTCGGATGTCGGCAAGGACTATGCGAAGGTCGAGACGCGCGGCGGGCGCGTCCGCCTCGTCTTCGACCTGCTTCGCGGGCGCGGTGCGGCGCACGTCTTTCGTGCGCTCGACGGCGTGTCGTTCGCGATGCGTCGCGGCGAATCGCTCGGCATCATCGGCGAGAACGGTGCCGGCAAGTCGACGCTGCTCAAGGTCGTCGCGGGCGTGATCCAGCCGACACGCGGCAGAATCGCGGTGAACGGGCGCGTCGGCGCGCTGCTCGAGCTCGGTTCCGGATTCCATCCGGAGTACACGGGACTCGCGAACATCGATCTCGCCGCGGCGCTGCTCGGGCTCGCACCCTCCGAACTCGGCGCGAAGCGCGACGAGATCATCGCGTTCGCCGATCTCGGCGAGCACATCCGCGATCCGCTGAAGCAATACTCGTCGGGGATGGTCGTGCGCCTCGGGTTCGCGGTCGCCACCGCGCTGTCGCCCGACGTGCTGATCACCGACGAGGTGCTTGCGGTCGGCGACGAGTCGTTCCAGAAGCGCTGCATCGCGTGGATGGAGCGCTATCTCGGCAACGGCGGAACGCTGCTGCTGTGCTCGCACAGCATGTATCACATCCAGAAGCTCTGCACGCATGCACTGTGGCTGAAGGACGGCCGCGTCGAGCGCTACGGCGTGGCGGCCGACGTCACGCAGGCGTATCTCGCGTATCACGAGGAGAAGGACGCCCTCGCGCGGCAGCCGGTCGGCACGGACAAGGCGGCCGCGAGCGGCTGGTACGCGATCGAGGCCCTCACCGTGTCGCCATCCGATGCGCTCGCACAGGGCGGCACGCTGCGCGTGCAAGGCGACGTGTTCTCGCCGGACGATCGCGTTCCGGTCGTGCTCGTCGGCATCGTGCGTGCCGATGGCACGCCGGTCTACGGCGTCGCGACCGACATGGAGAACACGCAGCCCGAGCGCATCGCGCGCGGCCGCTATGCTTTCGCCGTCACGTTTCCCGAGCTCGCGCTTCTGCCCGGACGCTATCGCGTGCGGGCGCATGCGCTCGATCCCGAGGGCGTGCGGCTGTTCGACCACGTCGAGCACGCGTTCACGGTGACGGGCGAGTCGCGCGAGCTCGGCCTGGTGCGTCTCGCGCATCGGTGGCAATCGAAGCGCTGAGCGCCGGAGCGATCGGCTAGAATGGCCGCTCGCGAATCCGATGCGCCGTCCCACCCGGAAAACGACAGGGCCTGTTCCCAGATGAGCGACGCCGAGCTCGAATTCACCGGCGAACGCTACGTGCCGGGAACCGCCGGCGAAATCGCCCACGAGCACTGGCATCGCTATGCGTTCGCCCGCGGCCTGATCCGCGGCAGGCGCGTGCTCGACGCCGCCTGCGGCGAAGGCTATGGCAGCGCGCTGCTTGCAACCGCCGCGGCCGAGGTCACGGGCGTCGACATCGACGCGACCACGCTCTCGCACGCGCGCGCCGCGTACGCGGATCGCCGCAACGTTCGCTTCGTCGAAGGCTCGGCGGCCGCGCTGCCGCTGCCCGATGCGTCGGTCGACGCGATCGTGTCGTTCGAGACGATCGAGCACCTCGACGCAGCCGATCAGCCGTCGATGCTCGCCGAATTCGCGCGCGTGCTCGCGCCGGACGGCATCGTCGTGCTGTCGTCGCCGAACCGCCCCGAGTACAGCGACGCGCGCGGGTACGTCAATCCATTCCACCGGCGCGAGCTCGATCGTGACGAGCTCGCGCAGCTGCTCGCGCCGCATTTCCCCGCGCAGCGATGGCACCGCCAGCGCCGCTTCCTGGGCTCGGCGCTCTGGGCGGAAGAGCGCAACGACACTTACGAGGCATCGACCGGAGACGCGACGTCCGCGCATGCGGCGACACCGCCGGCGGCGATGTACTTCGTCGTCGTGGCGGCGCGCAGCGTCGCCGCGCTGCCGTCCGCGTATCCGTCGCTGTCGCTGTTCACGGACGACGACGGCCGCGAGCTCGCGCGCATCGACCATCAGGCGAGCGAAGTGTTGCGGCTCGACGGCTTGCTGCGCACGCGCGACGAGGAGCTGCGCGCAAGCCTGCGCCGCACGCGCGAGCTGGAAGCGGCGCTGACTCGCTGCGGGCAGGCGGTCGGCGAGCACGAGCGTGCGGAGGCGGCGCTTGCGCGCGAGCTCGCAACACGCACCGGCGAGCGCGACGAGCTTCGTGGTCAGGTCGCGGCGCAGGAGCGGATCATCCTCTATCGGCAGAGCGTCCGCTGGTGGTTCCGGCTTCCGTTCGTGCGCGCGCGCTGGCTGTGGCAGCGAATCAACGGAGCATGACCGCAGCGATCGACGTCGTCATTCCCGTCTACAACGCGCCGGACGACCTGCGCCGCTGCGTCGCGAGCGTGCTCGCGTCGACGCGCGGCGACTGGCGGCTGGTGCTGATCGACGACGGATCGACCGACCCCGGCGTCGGCGGCGTCTTTCACGAGCTCGCGCAGCGCGGCGACCCGCGTATCGAGCTGCTGCGCAACGAGCGCAACCTCGGCTTCACCGCCACGGCCAATCGCGGCATGGCGCATTCGCGGGCGGATGTCGTGCTGCTCAATTCCGACACGATCGTCAGCGACGGATGGCTCGACGCGCTGTTGCGCTGCGCGGCATCCGATCGGCGCATCGCGACCGTCACGCCGTTTTCCAACAACGCTGAGATCTGCTCGTTTCCGCGCTTCTGCGAAAACAACCGCTGGCCCGATGGACAGGATCCCGAGCCGGTCCGGGCGATGCTGGCGGCCGCGGCGGTGCCCACCTATCCGGATCTGCCGACCGGCGTGGGTTTCTGCATGTACGTGCGGCGGGCCGCGATCGACGCGATCGGCGATTTCGATCTCGCGTTCGGCGCCGGCTACGGCGAGGAAAACGATTTCTGCCTGCGCGCGGCGCGCGAGGGCTGGCGCAACGTGCTTGCCGACGACGCGTTCGTCGTTCACACGGGCGCGCGTTCGTTCGAAGGCCGCAAGGCGGAGCTCGGCGGGCGCAACCTCAAGCGCCTGCTCGACCGTCATCCCCATTATGCGGACATGGTCGAGCGCTACGTTCGTGACGATCCGTTGCGCCCGCTGCGCGAGGCTGCGCTGTCGCGACGCCTGGCCGGGCAGCCGGAACCCGGCGTGCTGCACGTCGTCCATCACCACGGCGGCGGCACCGAGACGCACGTGCGTGCGCTGATCGCCGCATCGGCATCGCGCTGGCGCCACTACCTCGCCGTGACGCTGGGCGATCGCTGGCAGATCGAAGAGCATCGCGCCGACGGCAGCGTGGTGGCGTTCGAGTTCGAGCGCAAGCCGGAAGAGAGCTTCGCCGCTTACCTGGCAGGAATCGCCGCGACATTCGGCATCCATCTCGTGCATCTGCACAACATTTCGGCGTGCCGCGAAGGCCTGCTCGAAGCGATGGCGCAGACGAGCCTGCCGTACGGGTACACGCTGCACGACCTCAACTTCGCATGCCCGACGATCACGTTCCTCGATCCGCGCGGCCGATACTGCGGCGGCGTGACCGATGCGCACACGTGCCAGGCGTGCGTCGAGGCGCAACCTGACTTCGCCGGCATCGACGTCGCCGGCTGGCGCGCGCAGCATGCACGGCTGGTCGCGCGTGCCGCGTTCGTGATCGCACCCTCGCGGTGGGCGGGCGCGATGTTCCACCGCTATTTCCAGCGTGACGACGTGGCGCTGGTTCCGCACGGCACCGAGCCGCCGCCGCCCGCTGCGGGCGCGCGCGTCTGCGTGCTGATGCCCGACGACGACGTTCCGGTCGTTGCGGTGCTCGGTGCGATCGGCCCGGACAAGGGCGCACGGCGGATCGAGCGCATGATCGAGATCGCGCGCGAGCGCGACGCGCGCATTCGCATCGTTGTGATCGGCTATCTCGACGTCGAGCGCGGGCCGTGGCAATCCGACGATGCTCGCCTGACCGTGCACGGCCGCTACGACGCGCGACATCTGCCCGACCTGCTGCGCTACTACCGCGCGCGCTTCGTGGTGTTTCCGTCGAGCGGACCGGAAACGTTCAGCTACACGCTGTCCGAAGCATGGCAGGCAGGCTTGCCGGCGCTGGTGCCGCCGATCGGCGCGCTCGCCGAGCGGCTTGCCGCGACCGGTGCCGGCTGGATCCTCGACGACACGGAATGGGAAGACGACGCGCGCATGCTCGAGCGCATCGTCGATCTTGCATCGGCAGAGGCAGCGGGCTTGCGGGAACAGGCGGCGGCGAAGGCGCGAGCCGTGACGCACGAGTCGCCACGACGGATGGTGGATGCCACGCTCGCGCGATACGAAGCGGCCATTGCCGGCCGGGCGCGCGCCTCGCACCGGTTTGCGAACGATCGCGTGCGCGATGCGCTCGGATTCACGTTGTGGACGCCACCCGTGATTGCGCGCGAGGAATCGTCCAGCGACGTGCAGGCGTTGGGCGCTGACGACGGGAGCTTCATGAGCCGCTTCGCGCGCCGTGCGCTTGCGATCCGGCGGACGGCGGTTGGCCGCGCGCTCTACCGGATGACGCCTTCGCCGCTGATCGACGCGCTCAAGGCACGCCTCGGCGGGTAATCATCCTCGCCGCATCGCGGATGACGCTCGAACGCTATTCCACCTGGCTTGCGCACGGCCGCGCGCATCAGGCGGAAGGCAGGGTGATCGATGCGCTGCTGTGCTATCGGCTTGCCTTGCGCGAAGCGCCGGACGGGATCGACGCACGGTTCCATCTGGGGGAGATCGCGTGGCATCTCGGCAATGCCGCCGATGCGATCACCGCCTGGGAAGGCGTCGTGGCGCGAGTCGCCGGCCATCGGCCCAGCCTGCATGCCCTGATCGACGCCTATGCCGCCATCGGCCGATTCGACGCGTCGGCGCAGGCTGTGAGCCGCGTGCTCGCGCTTTCGCCGCAGGAGCCGCGTGCCAACACGCTCGCGGTGCTCCTCCGCGTCGCACGCGGCGAGCCTGTGGAGGATCAAGCGCTCGCGCGTGCAGTCCGGTCCAACCGCACGTGGCCGCTGGCGCTGCTGGCGGCGGCCGGTGTGCACGCGCTCGATCGAGCGCAGGACTACGCCATCGCGCTGCCGTTGCTGCTCGATGCATCGGCGGCCGCTCCGGTCACGCAGGCGACCGAGGACGCCTTGCGCGCGCTGGCGCTCGCGGCGCATCGCGCGGGCAACACGACGCGTGCCGCCGCGCTCGCCGATCGCTACGCGCAGAGCTGCCGCGCGCTGCACCGGCCGGCGATGCCGCTGCTGTGGCCGTTGCGCGCGGCCGGATCGTCGATTCGCGTCGGCGCGCTCGTCGGAGGCGACTCGGCGCACGAGGCAATCGCGCGGCTGGAGGCGATCGGCCGGATTCTCGCGGCGCGATGGTCGTGCACGGTGTTCGTTGTCGCGGCGGCGGATGGCGGCGTCCCTGATTCGGCTGCGCTCGACGTGCGTGCGTTGCCGGTCGATCCCGATGTCGCTGCGCGGGGCATCGCGGCGCTCGATCTCGACGTGCTGCTCAATTTTGCCGGCTTGCAGGCGCCGCTCGGTCCGCTGCTCGCGCGGCATCCGGCACGCGTCGTCGTTTTCGTCGATGACGATCGGGGTCCGGTTGCGAGCGGTCTCGCTGACCGCGTGGTGCGCGCTGCAACCGACACGGTCGATCCGGTCGCCGAAGCGCTGGTTGCGTTGCATGCCGACGTCGAGCGGCAGCCGGCTGCCTCGATGACCGTCGGCGATCTCGCCGCGCTGTGGGACCAGTCCGTCCACGCGCATCGCCGCGGCGATGCCGAGACCGCCGCCGCCGGTTATGCGAAGTTCCTCGCCGTGCAGCCGGATTCCGCATCCGCGCGGTTCTTGCGATCGGAGCTCGCGCGCGCTGGCGGCGACATTTCGCAGGCGCGCGAGGATTTGCGCGCCGCCGTGCGCGCCGCGCCCGGCTTCGTCGACGCCGTCGTCGCGCTCGCGAATCTGGAAACTGCGGCGGGCAACGCGTCGGAAGCGGTGGCCGTCGCACGGCGCGGGCTCGAGCATGCGCCCGCCGCAACCGCGCTCCGGCGCGCGCTCGGACAAGCGGCGCTCGCGCGCGCGGACGGAGAGACCGCCGCGGAGGCGTTCGCGGAAGCAGCGCTACGCGATCCGACGCACGCCGAGACGCACTACAACCATGGTGTCGCGCTGCAGATGGCGGGAAAAGCGAACGATGCGGCGCGCGCGTACCAGCGCGCGCTCGCGTTCAAGCCCGATCTCCATGATGCCGATTTCAACCTCGGCGTCATTTTCGACCAGCAGGGCAACGCCGCGGCCGCGATCGCGGCCTTTTCGAACGTGCTGAAGCGCGCGCCTTCGCACGCGCGCGCCTACAAGGCGCTGGCGGAGACGCTGCTGGCCTGCGGCCGCATCGACGCGTGGTTCGCCAACTTCGAGCGCTTCGAGCGCAATTGCCCGAACCATCTCGCGCTCGCGGCACAGGCGCTCGAGGTGTGCGCCTATCGCGCCGATTTCGCGCGACTCGAGCGGTACCTCGACGGCCTGCGCGCGGGTCGCTTCACCGACGGTGCGCAGAACGAGATGCAGGATGCGCTCGAGCAGCTGCTCTACCTGCTGCATTTCTTCGACGTCGAGCCGCCGCTGATCGGCCGCTACGCGCGCACGCACGACGCACTGGCACGCCGGATTCATGGCGAGCCGCGGCCACCGCGCGCGGAGCGGCAACCGGGCAAGCTGCGGATCGGCTACCTTTCCGGCGATTTCCGCAACCACGTGATGGGCAAGATGATGTGGCACGCGTTGCGCCATCACGACCGTGACGCGTTCGAGGTGCTCGGTTACACGACGACCGACGTCCGCGACGATTGGACCGAGCGTTACGAGACGATCTTCGACCGGCTCACGTCGATTGCCGCACGCAGCGACGGAGATGCCGCCGACCGCATCGCCGAGGACGACCTCGATGTGCTCGTCGACCTGTCGACGCACACGAAAGGCGCGCGGCCGGGCGTGCTCGCGCGCAAGCCGGCGCGCGTGCAGATCACGCATGTGGCGAGCGCGGGGACGCTCGGATTGTCGGCGATCGATTACAAGCTGACCGACGCCTGCGCCGATGTCGCCTTCGATCCCGATGCACAGATCGAGCCGCCGCTGGTGATGGAAGGCTGCGTGTACCCATACCGGCACGTGGCTCCGGTGGCGGAAGACCTCTTCACGCGGGCGCAGGCGGGCATTCCCGCGGGCGCGGTCACGATCGGCGCGTTCGTCACGCCGCTCAAGCTGTCGCAGCGCTGCCTTGCGCTGTGGCGCGACGTGCTGTTGCGTGTACCGGGTGCGGTGCTGGTGTTTTCGCCGCTGCACCCTTCGCTTCGCACCGTCTATCAGCGCATCTGCGCAACCGCCGGCATCGAGGCCCCGCGCGTCGCGTTCGTGCCGCAGGGGCGTGACGACGCGGAAAATCAGGCACGTTACCGGCTGATCGACTTCGTTCTCGATCCGTTGCCGTACGGCGGCGTCAACGGCACGCTCGAGGCGCTCGACATGGAGGTGCCGGTGGTGACGCTCGTTGGCCGCCGCCACGCCGAGCGGACGTCGTACTCGATCCTCGCGAATCTCGGCATCGCCGACACCGTCGCCACCACCGGAGGCGAGTACGTCGACATCGCCGCGCGGCTTTCGACGGATCGCGCGTTCGCAACCGATTTGCGCGCGCGCATTCGCGCCGCGCTCGCGCATTCGGCGCTGACCGATATGCCGCAGCATGCACGCAATCTCGAGCAGGCGTACGTGCGCGCATTGCGCGAGCGCGTGCCGAGCGTCGCCGATGAGCTCTCCGAAGCGGCCCGGGCCCGCTGATCCGCGCGACGCTCGGGCGCTCTATGCGCTTGCGCAGCAACAGGAGCGCGCAGGGGAGCGCACCGCCGCGATCGCGAATCTGACGCGGGCCGTCGTGCTCGACCCGGGTTTCGCGAGCGCGCACCAGTTGCTCGGCATCCTGTACGGAGAAGGCGGCGAGTCGGCACGCGCCGTCGCCGCCTTCAGTCGCGTCGTCGCGCTCGAGCCGGACAATGCGCGCGCGTACAACAACCTCGGCAACGCGTTGCGCACGCTGGGCCGTCGCGACGAGGCGCGCGCGGCGTTCGAGCGCGCGGTCAGCTTGCGCCCCGGCTACGAGCTCGCGACCGCGAACCTCGCGATGGCGTGCCGCGACGCCGGCGACAACATGCGCGCCGAACGGCTGCTGCGCGAGGCGCTCGCCCGGGCCGGCGGCAGGCCGCCGTTGCGGGCGATCGTCGTGCTGCTCGCGGGCGTCCTGCGCGAGCGCGGTGCGCTCGACGAGGCGGTGCCGCTGTACGAGCAGGCGATCAGGATGGCCCCCGCCGCGAGCGGTGGCGAATGGTTCAACCTGGGACAGGTGCTGAACGAGCGCGACGACACCGAGCCTGCACGCATTGCATACGGCAAAGCGTACGCGACCGATCGGCGCGATCTTCGCGGCGCGATCGCGGCGCGGCTCGCGCTGCCGATGATCGCGCAGAACGCGTCCGCAATTGCGGACGTTCGTGACGCCTATGCGCGCGGCCTGCTCGATCTCCACACGATGTCCGAGCGCCTCGCCGACGGGCTGACGGAAGCGGAAGCGCTGGACGGACTGCGCTGGACCAATTTCTTCCTCGCCTACCAGGGCGGCGACGATCGCGCGCTGCAGTTGTCCTATGGCCGGTTCGCCGCGGACATCGTGAGACGTCGCGCTCCGGCGTGGCGCGAGCCCATCGCGGCGCGCGATCGCGGCGGCTCGCGCCTGCGCGTGGGCTTCGCGTCGGCGTTCTTCCACGTCGGCACCGCCGGCCGCTATTTCCAGAGCTGGATCACCGATCTCGACCGCGAGCGCTTCGACGTCCGCGTCTATCACCTCTATCCCGGCGAAGACGAGATCGCGACCGCGATCAAGGCTCGCGCCGATCGCTTCGTCGAGTTCGGTGGCAGCCGCGCGCGGCCGTCGGTGATCGCGCCCGTGATCCGCGACGACGCGCTCGACGTGCTCGTCTATCCCGAGCTCGGCATGGACCACACGACGTTCGCGCTCGCGGCGTTGCGGCTCGCGCCCCGGCAATGGGCCGGCTGGGGGCATCCGGTGACGGCGGGCCACGCGACGATCGATGCGTTCGTGACCTGCGAAGCCATGGAACCGGAAGGTGCTGCCGCGCACTACGTCGAGCAACTGGTGCCGCTGCCCGGCATCGGCACCCGCTATCGCCGGCCCGTGCTGCCCGAGCCGGCCGGCCGCGCGCAGTTCGGCCTTCCGGAAGGCCGCTGCCTTTTCCTGTGCCCGCAATCGCTGTTCAAGATTCATCCGGACAACGATGCGTTGTTCGCGCGCGTGCTGGCGGCGAATCCGGGGGCGGCGCTCGTTCTGTTCGATGGCCGCCATCCGCGCGTGACCGGGCGATTCATGGAACGGTTGACGCGGGCGTTCGACAGCCATGGCGTCGCGGTCCGTGAGCGGACGTTCGTGTTGCCGGCGCTTGCTCACGACGACTATCTGCGCGTCAACCTCGCCTGCGACGCGATGCTCGACACGCTGCACTGGTCGGGCGGCAACACGAGCCTCGATGCGCTCGCGTGCGGGCTGCCGGTCGTGACGCTGCCCGGCGCTTTCATGCGTGGCCGCCAGAGCGCGGCGATGCTGCGCATCGTCGGCGCGGAAGCGCTGGTGGCAGCCGATCAGGACGATTACGTGCGCATCGCGTCCCGCCTCGTCGACGATGCGGCGTGGCGCGATGAGCAGGCGCGTGTGATTCGCGGCGGATGCGGCGCGCTGTTCGACCGGCACGAGCCGGCGCAGGCGTTCAGCGATCTGCTGCTGGGTTCGACGTGACGGCTTCGCTGGTACATAAATCCCCAAGCGCGCGCGCGACGTCCGAGATCACGGTGGGCCAATCGCCGACTGACGGCTGACGGAAGAGCCGCGCGCTCGCGTACCACGGCGTGCGCTCGCCTGCGACGCCCCAGCGCCAGTCCGGCGCGAACGGCAGCATCACGAATGTTCGCTTGCCGAGTGCGCACGCGATGTGCGCGATGCTCGTATCGACGGTGACGACGACGTCGAGCGTATCGATCAGCGCGGCCGTGTCGGCAAGCGCCGTCGCGGGGTCGAGTCGTGCGATTGCACTGCTTCCCGGCACCGTGGCGATCGCTTCCTCGCGCGGGCCCTTCTGCAGCGAGAACCACGCAATGCCGGGCAGCCCGAGCAGCGGAACGAGGAGCGATGGTGCGATTGATCGGCGCCGATCGTTCAGATGCTGCGGCGCGCCGCTCCATGCGAGCCCCGCGCGGCGTTTTCCGCCGGCGAAGGCCGCGACGCGAGGCATGACGGTCTGTCGGCGCACGGGATCCGCGCACAGGTATGGCGTGCCGTCGATTGTCGAAGCGTCGACGCCGAGGACCTTGCCAAGCGAAAGCAACGGCAGCGCGACGTCGCACCCCGGTGTGGCAGTGCCCGTCGCCACCGTCGCGGCGACACCGGGAGCCGTCGCAAGCAGCGGACACAGCGAAAGCGGCGCCTGGACGATCACGCGCATCCGACGTTCCGCAAGAGCGCGCGCGAATCGCACGAATTGCACGGCGTCGCCGATGCCCTGCTCCGCCGTCAGCAGCAGCGTGCCGCCCGGCAAATCACCGCCGTCCCAGCGCGGTGCCGGCAGCGCGGGCTCGCGTCCGCCGAGCTCGGGAAGGCGAAGCCGCCATTCGTATTCGTCCCATCCTTCCGCGTAGCGGCCCGCCGCGAGAAGTGCGAGCGACAGGTTCCAGTGTGCGTGCGCGAAGCTCGGAACGGCGGCGAGCGCACGGCGATACGCGTCGATGCTTTCGGGCAACCGGTTCAACGCCTGCAGCGCGAGCCCCAGATTGTTGCAGGCGGTTGCATGTCCGGGAGCGAGCTCGAGCACGCGCCGATACGCCGCAACGGCCTCGTCGTTGCGATCGAGGGCCGCCAGCACGAGGCCGTGATTGTTGTGGAACTCGGGCTCGCGCGGAACGAGCTGCACCGACCGCTCGATCATCGGCAGCGCGTCGGCGAATTCCAGGCGCTGGAACAGCACCACGCCAAGGTAGTGCAGCGCGAGCGGCTGATCCGGATCAGCCCGGAGCGCCGCGCGATACGCGCGCTCGGCGGACTCGACGTCGCCGCGCCGATGCGCCGCCACGCCCTGTTGCGCGAGGGCGAGTGCGGACTGCGCCGCTTCCTGCGCGCGCGTCGGCTGCCCGCGCGTCGGCTGCCCGCGCGCCGGCTGCCCGCGCGCCGGCGCGACCGCACCGAGCGCGCCGTGGCATTGCTTGTAGCGCTTGCCGCTGCCGCACGGGCACGGATCGTTGCGGCCGACGATCGGACCGCTTGCAAGGGCCGCCTCGGCGCGCGCGAGCAGCGCTTTCGTTTCGGCGTCGTCGGGAGACGCGGCAAGGCGGCGGCGCGCAAGCGCGACCGCGGCGGTCGCCTGGCCGAGCGCGATACAGTTGCGAACGAGCTGTCCGAGCTGCAGCGAGCGAGCGATTGCGTCGGAGAATTGCGGGGCGAGCGCGGCGAGCTCCCGCTCCGGAACGACGCGGCAGAAGTTGTACAGACCGTGGAATCCGAACGGCATCCCGGTCGGGTAAGCGGCTTCGAAAGCGAACCGGTCGGCGATCGCTTCGCTCGCATAGCGGATGCCATGCTCGCGCTCGAGCAGCGGCCGGAACGTGCGGCCGATCGTCGTGTCTTCCG
>Ga0307405_10000780_pt1 | contig 12489 bp, 14 predicted proteins | sample 322Cmetagenome_2_FD_203311 | JGI IMG/M metagenome (GOLD analysis project Ga0307405, IMG submission 203311) | Maize rhizosphere microbial communities from greenhouse at UC Davis, California, United States - 322HYB-C-1 | ecosystem: Host-associated > Plants > Roots > Rhizosphere > Soil | place...
GCATCTCCTGTCAAACACCGCCAGTTCGTTCGACGCCGCCCGCGCGTTTGCGGAGCGAGCGATTACCATCGGCGATACGGCGCCACCGGCGCGGCCGATTCTCATCGACATATGCACGAATTAGACACGTCACTGAATCCGCCGCGGTCAGCCTCGAGCCGCCGGCTGCGGTTGATCGCCATCGGGGCGGTGATCGTGCTCGGCGCGGCGTCGTGGCTGCTCGGCCAGGTCGTCGGCTACCGCGGCCAGGCCGCCGCCGGGGCCCTCTGTTTCATCGCCATCGTCGCGGCGTGTTCGCCCGATCTCGGCCGCGTGAACTGGCGCACCGTGCTGTGGGGCATCGGCCTTCAGCTGGCGTTGGCGCTGCTGATTCTGCGCGTCCAGATCGGCGATGTACGGCCCGGTTACGAGTTTTTTGCGGCCGTCGCCCGTGGCGTCGGACGATTCCTCGAGTTCACCAACGCCGGCTCGACGTTCGTGTTCGGTGTGCTCGCGAACCAGACGAAGATGGCCGAGACCTTCGGCCCCGACAACGGCTTCGTGTTCGCGTTCACCGCGCTCCCGACGATCATCTTCATCTCGTCGTTCTTTACCGTTCTGTACTATTTCGGCGTGCTGCAATTCGTCGTGCGGGTGATGGCGCGCGCGATGATGTACCTGATGCGGACGAGCGGCGCAGAGACGCTGTCGGCGACCGCCAACGTCTTCATGGGGCAGACCGAAGCGCCGATCATCGTCAAACCCTTTGTCCCGCGCATGACGCAGTCGGAGCTGCTGGCGATGATGGTCGGCGGTATGGCCACCATTTCCGGCGGCGTGATGGCCGTCTACATCGCGCTTGGCGCGGACGCTATCGCCATCCTGACGACCAGTGTCATGGCGGCGCCGTGCGGCCTCTATCTCTCGAAACTGCTGCTGCCGGAATTCGAACAGCCGGAGACGGCCGGCACAGCGACGGTCAACGTCGAGAAGCTTCACGTCAACGTCATCGACGCGGCCGCGGGCGGAGCGTCGGATGGATTGATGCTGGCGGTGAACGTGGCGGCAATGCTGATCGCGTTCCTGGCGTTCATCGCGCTGTTCGATTTCCTCCTTGGGTCGATCTGGGAAGGGCTGACGCTGGCACGCGTGTTTGCCGTCGTCTTCGCGCCGATCGCCTTTCTCATGGGGGTGCCCGCCGCCGACATCGGGCCGATGGCGGACCTCCTCGGGACCAAGCTGGTTGCGAACGAGTTCGTGGCGTTCGTGAAGCTGACGAGCGAGTACAAGGGCGTGCTGAGCGAGCGCTCGTACGTGCTGGCCACGTTCGCCCTGACGGGTTTTGCGAACATCGCCTCGATCGGGATTCAGCTGGGAGGCATTGGCGCCATGGCGCCGAACCGTCGCGGGGATCTGGCGCGGCTCGGCGGACGAGCGCTGCTGGCGGGATTCCTTGCCACCCTCATCAACGCCTGCGTGGCGTCGATGTTCATGTGATGGAGTCGCTGCCCGACGTCTACGAGCGTGTCGAAGAGACCGCGTCGCACATCCGCAGCCGCTGCGGCACGCTGCCGGACACGGCAATCGTCCTCGGCTCGGGTCTGGGAGACTTCGCCGACCGGCTGGCCGACGCGATTTCGACACCATACGGCCAATTGCCGCACTGGCCGGCCGCGTCGGTCGTCGGGCATAGCGGCCGTCTGGTGATCGGCAGTGTCGGGACCCGTCGTGTGGCGGCGCTGGCCGGTCGCGCCCACTTTTACGAAGGGCATCCGCTCTCGACGGTCACGTTCGCGGTCCGGGTGATGGGTCGGCTCGGCGTCAGGCAGATGGTGCTCACGAATGCCGCCGGGGGCATCAATACCGGCTTCGGCCAGGGGGCGCTGATGATCATCGACGACCATATCAATCTGCTGGGATCGAATCCGCTCATGGGACCGAACGACGATCGCGTCGGCGTCCGGTTCCCGGACATGTCGGAGGTCTACTCCTCGCGGCTGCGCCGGATAGCCGACGAAGCAGCTGCGGCTGCCGGCGTTCCGGTCAAACACGGAGTCTATGTGGCGACAGCCGGGCCGAGCTATGAAACGCCTGCCGAGATCAGATTCTTTCGCACCATCGGTGCCGACGCGGTCGGGATGTCCACCGTGCCCGAAGCGATTGCCGCGCGACACATGGGACTGGAAGTGCTCGGGATCTCCTGCATCACCAACATGGCGGCGGGCGTGCTGCCCGGCCCGTTGAACCACGACGAAGTCCTCGAGACGACGCGACGCGTCCGCGGTTCGTTCATCGCGCTGCTGGAGGCGATCGTTGCCAGGCTCTGATGCGCGATTGCTCGTTGCTGCCGCACGCCGCGCGCGCCGCCATGCCCACGCGCGCTACTCCCGCTTCAAGGTTGGCGCCGCTCTCGAGACAGCGGACGGCACGATTGTCGGCGGTTGCAACATCGAGAACGCCACCTACGGGCTGACGATCTGCGCAGAACGTGTCGCGATGTTCAAGGCCTTGTCGGAGGGCCACCGTCAGTTCACCCGCGTCGCCGTGGTTGCCGACACCGCTGCGCCGACGCCGCCCTGCGGCGCGTGCCGGCAGATCCTGTGGGAGTTCGGCGGCGACCTCGAAGTGATCCTCGCCAACCTGCGCCGCGAAACGGGCCGCCACGCGTTGCGCGACTTACTGCCGTTGCCATTCGATGCGCGGTTACTCAGGTAGAGAGAGCTGGCTCGCCCCACGGCGACAAGTACGGCCTGATATCATCGGTTTCGCGTGCTGCCGACAATCGATTGGAAGGATGACGCGGTCGTGATGATCGACCAGCGGAAGCTGCCCGCGGTCGAGGTCTACGTGACGTGCCGTACGGCGAATGACGTGGCCAAGGCGATCAAGACAATGGTGATTCGCGGGGCGCCGGCCATCGGCGTGGCCGCGGCCATGGGCCTGGCGCTCGGCATGCGCCGCAGCAAGGCGACCGGAACCAAGCAGTTCACCACCGAGTTTCAAAAGCTCTGCGATCTGATGGCGGCGACACGGCCGACCGCGGTCAATCTGTTCTGGGCGATCGAGCGGATGAAGCGGACGTTCGCCAACGCGGCCCACAACGGCTGTTCCGTCGCCGAGCTGAAGGATCGCCTGGACGCGGAAGCACGGAAGATCCACGACGAAGACGTGCAGAGCTGCCGCGACATGGGCGCGTTCGGCGCCGAGCTCGTGCCCGAGGACGCTCGCATCCTGACGCATTGCAACGCCGGCGCGCTGGCGACCGCAGGCTACGGAACCGCCCTCGGCGTGATCCGCGCCGCTGCGGAGCGGGGGAAGCGTGTCGCGGTGCTCGCCGACGAGACGCGACCGTTCCTGCAGGGCGCGCGACTGACCGCGTGGGAGCTGGTCAAGGACGGCATCGACACGACGGTGATCACGGACAACATGACCGCATCGATGATGCGCCTCGGGCACGTCGATCTGGTCGTCGTCGGCGCCGACCGGATCGCGGCGAACGGCGACGTGGCCAACAAGATCGGCACCTACGGCGTGGCCGTGCTCGCGCGCGAGCACGGCATTCCCTTCTACGTGGCCGCGCCCTTGTCCACAATCGACCTCGATACGCCGGACGGCAGCCGGATTCCCATAGAGGAGCGGAGCGACCGCGAGGTCACGCATGTCGGCTCGACACGGTTGACGCCGGAGGGCGCAAAGATCCGTAACCCCGCGTTCGACGTCACGCCCGCGACATACGTCACCGCGATCATCACCGAGCGAGGCGTGGCGCGGGCGCCCTATGAAGAGACGCTGGCGCGGCTGGCGGGGCAGCAGGCGGCGCGCGCCTAGGACCTCGCACTCGACATGGTCGTTCTCGGCCTGGAAACCTCGTGCGACGAAACCGCGGCAGCCATCGTTGACGAAAGCGGCGATCCGCAGCGACCCTGGCGGCTGAAATCGAGCGTGGTCGCCTCGCAGATGGCGCTTCACCGCGAGTGGGGCGGGATCGTTCCGGAGCTGTCCGCCCGTCAGCACATCCGTGATATCTGCGGCGTCGTTCGTGAGGCAATCGGCGAGGCTGGCGTCCCGGCGATCGATGCGATCGCGGTGACTCAGGGGCCGGGTCTCGTCGGGTCGCTGCTCGTCGGGCTCTCGTTCGCCAAGTCGCTGGCATGGGCGAAAGATGTGCCGCTGGTGCCCGTTCACCACCTCGCGGGCCACATCGAGTCGCTGGTGCTCGAAAACGGCGAGATGCCGCTGCCGGCCGTCGTCCTGGTCGTCTCCGGCGGGCACACCAGCCTCTACCGTGTTGAGACGCCCGGCCGTTACGAACTCCTCGGCCGCACGCGTGACGATGCCGCCGGAGAGGCGTACGACAAGGTCGCCAAGCTGCTCGGCCTCGGCTATCCGGGAGGGCCGGCGATCGATCGGCGAGCCGCCCGCGGCGACGATCGGGCGATCCCGTTTCCCAAGACGCGCATTACGCACGCCGATCGCAACGCGCCGGACGTACCGGGAACGCGCGATTTCAGCTTCAGCGGATTGAAGACATCGGTCCTCAGGCACGTCACCCAGCGGCGTGCAGTGCTGGGGCTCGGGGACGAGGCTTTCTTGCCGGACCGCGAGATCGACGACATCTGCGCCAGCTTTCAGCGTGTGGTGGTTGAGACGCTCGTCGATGCGCTGTTCGCTGCGGCCAGATGGTACGGTGCCCACAGCGTGGGAATTGGCGGCGGCGTCTCGGCGAACAGCCGCCTCCGCGCCGAGAGCCGGACGCGGGGCGAGAGCCGCGGGCTGCCCGTGTTCATTCCCGGTGTCGAGCTGTCAACGGACAACGCCGCGATGATTGCCGCTGCCGGTCTAAGAAACTTCAGGGCCGGCGTCACGGCAGATTGGGATATCAGCGCCGACGCCTCGCTGCTGCTGGCGTGAACCACGAAGCTCACGAAGAATCGAAGCACACGAAGAAAACCCTGGTCTCTCATCGTGATCTTCGATCCTTCGTGCTCTTCGTGGTTGTATTTGGGATTGAATGAAGACTCTTACTGAATATTTGTGGTTCAACACCAAGAAGCGCCAGGAGTTCGTCCGGATTACTGACGAGGTCGCGCGCGCGGTGACGAAGAGCGGCGTCAGGGAGGGCATGGTGCTCGTGTCGGCGATGCACATCACCGCTGCCGTCTACGTCAACGACTGGGAGAGCGGGCTGATTCACGACTTCCAGGAATGGCTCGAGAAACTCGCTCCGGCCGGCCTGGATTACCGCCATCACCAGACGGGCGAGGATAACGCCGACGCCCATCTCAAACGGACGCTGATGGGGCATCAGGTCATCCTGCCCGTTACCGACGGAAAGCTGGATCTCGGCCCGTGGGAGCAGGTGTTCTACGCCGAGTTCGACGGCCAGCGGAAGAAGCGGGTGGTGGTGAAGGTGATGGGAGAATGACGCCGCGTGACGGACAGGCGTAAGTACCCCGATCGTCCCTATGTCGGCGTCGGCGCCGTCATCGTCCAGGATGGCAAGGTGCTGATCGTCAAACGCAAGTACGATCCGCTGGCCGGCCAGTGGAGCCTGCCCGGCGGCGGTGTCGAGCTCGGCGAGACGCTCGAGGATTCGGTGGTGCGCGAGATGCTCGAGGAGACGGGACTGCACATCGAGGTTGGCCCGGTGATCGAGGTGTTCGATCGGATCACGCGCGACAACACCGGCGAGGTGAGGTACCACTTCGTCCTCGTTGACTATTTGTGCTGGCCCGTTGGCGGCGAGCTGCAGGCCAGTTCCGACGTCGAGGATGCGCGGTTCGTCGAGCCGGCCGACCTGCCGCACTACAACCTCACGCTGAAGGCGCACCAGGTGATCGAACGCGCGCTGGAGCTCGATCAGCAGGCGCCGAGGCCGGTGCGGTAGTGCCGACCCGGGCCGAGGCGTGGCAGCTGCTGACCGAATGGACGACCGGAGAGAGCCTGCGCAAGCACGCCCTGGCGGTTGAAGCGGCGGTGCGCGGCTATGCACGCCAGGCCGCCGCAAACGAAGAAGAATGGGGTATCGTCGCGCTGCTCCATGACTTCGATTACGAACGGTATCCGACGGCCGCCGACCATCCGTTCCGCGGCTGCGAGGAACTGCGCCGGCGCGGATATCCCGAATGGGTCATGCAGGCGATCCTGTCGCATGCCAGCTATTCCGGCGTCCCGCGCCGGACACCGCTCGAGCACACGCTGTTCGCGTGCGACGAGATGGCCGGATTCGTCACCGCCGCCGCCCTGGTGCGTCCGACAAAAAGCGTGCTTGATCTGGAGCCGCCTTCGGTGATCAAGAGGATGAAGGACAAGGCGTTCGCCCGTGCCGTCTCGCGCGACGACCTGCGCCTCGGGGCGGAGGAACTGAACCTGACGCTCGACGCGCATGTGGCCAATGTCATCGCGTTTCTGCGCGAGCAGGCCGACGCGCTCGGGCTGCGTGGAACTTTATGACCGTCATCGCACGTATCTTTTGGGAGCCTACGCAGTAATGCGAAATTCGAAATTCAAAATGCAAAAGGGAATCGGTCCGAACCTCCAGTTTGCATTTCGCATTTTGCATTTTGCATTACCGGGCACACTCCCTCAATGAATCCAGTCGTCAAGCTCGATCGCGTCACCGTTCGCTACGGACGCCAGCAGGCGCTGCGCGACGTCACGGCGTCCTTCCCCTCCGGCGCCGTCGGTCTTCTCGGACCGAATGGAGCGGGGAAGAGCACCATGCTCCGATCGCTGCTCGGTTTTATCGTGCCCGAGCAGGGCCAGATGCGCGTCCTCGATCGCGACGTCAAGCAGTCGGCGCTGGCGATACGGTCCCGGATCGGCTACATGCCGGAAAGCGACGCGCACATTCCCGGGATGAACGCCGTGTCGTTCGTCGCCTACTGCGGATCGCTGTCCGGACTGCCGCACGCCGACGCGATGCAGCGCGCGCACGAAGTGCTCTACTACGTCGGCCTCGGCGAAGCGCGCTACCGGAACGTCGAAACCTATTCCACCGGCATGAAGCAGCGGATCAAGCTGGCGCAGGCGCTGGTGCACGATCCGGATCTGCTGTTTCTCGACGAGCCGACCAACGGCATGGACCCCAAGGGGCGCGACGAGATGCTCGAGCTCATCCGGGACATCGCGCACAACAAGGGCCTCAGCCTGATTCTCTCGTCGCACCTGCTGCCGGACGTCGAATACACCTGCGACTACGTCGTGGTGATGGACAAAGGCACCGTCGCGACGGAAGGGCCGATCGCCACGCTGAAGGGGCAGGGAGGGCGCGTCTTCGAGCTGCGGGTGAAAGGCGATGCGGCCGCGTTCGTCCAGGTCCTGCACGCGGAAGGCCTCGAGTGTCATGAGACCGAGGAGGACACGATGCGCGTCTTCGTGCCGGGCGACGGGCTGGCAAACGGCGACGACGCGCGGCGGCTGTTTCATCTCGCCGCCGCGCACGGGATGCAGGTGCGGCATCTGCGGGCAAGTGTGCCGACGCTCGAGGACGTCTTCGCGCGCGCCGTCGGGGAGCGTTAGCCGTGCCTATTCACGATCAGGGGTATCGCCGCTACGGCGGACGACGGGAAGCGCACGGCAGGACGTGGCTGGTGATCACCCGCGCCGGCATCATGGAACGGCTGCGCGAGCGCAAGTTCCTGGGCCTGCTGCTGATTGCCTGGCTGCCGTTTCTCGTCCGCACCGTCCAGCTCTACATCGCCGCCAACTACCAGCAGACGGCGCAGTTCCTGGGGCCCAGTGCCGGGTTGTTCCATCAGTTCCTGCAGCAGCAGGGCATCTTCGTCTTTTTCATCACGATGTACGTGGGCGCCGGCCTGATTGCGAACGATCGGCGGGCCAACGCCCTCCAGATTTACCTGTCCAAGCCGCTCACGCGCGTCGACTACGTCGTCGGCAAGCTGGCGACGCTGCTGATCTTTCTGATCGCGGTGACGTGGCTGCCGGGCATTCTCCTGTTGATCATGCAGATGATGTTTGCCGGCAATCTCACGTTTCTGAAGGCCAACCTGTTCCTGTTCCCGGCAATCACCGCCTACTCCGCCGTCGCGGTGACGCTGGCGGCGTTCACGATGCTGGCGCTCTCGTCGCTTTCCAAGAGCCGACGTTTCGTCGCCGTGATGTACGCGGGACTGATCTTCTTCACGGCGGCGATGTATCAGGCGCTGCGCGGCATCACCGGCAGTCGCGCCTGGCTGTTTATCTCGCCGGGCGACGTGCTCGACGTGATCGCCGACAAGATCTTCCGCAGCGCCGCTGAACCGCCCCTTGATTTTGCCGTGGCGCTGCTGGTCGTCGCCGTGCTCCTGGCGAGCTCGGTGTTCGTCCTCGAGCGCCGCGTGCGCGGCGTGGAGGTGGTCACGTGATTGTGTCCACCGACCATCTGTCGAAGTGGTACGGGCAGGTCTCCGGGCTGAACGACGTGACCGTCACGGTGCCGGCGGGCATCACCGGACTGCTTGGGCCCAACGGCGCCGGCAAGTCGACGTTCATGAAGTTGATTACCGGCCAGCTCAAGCCGAGCAAGGGCGCCGTGCGCGTGCTCGGCGAGCCGATCTGGGGCAACCCGTCGCTCTATCAACGCATCGGTTTCTGCCCGGAGCAGGACGCGTTCTACGAACGAATGACCGGGATCGACTGGGTGACGGCGCTGGTGCGGCTGAACGGGTTGTCTGCCGAGACCGCGCGCGCGGCGGCGGAGCGGGCGCTCGACGCGGTCGATCTGATGGATGCGGCGAACAAGAAGATCGGCGCCTACAGCAAGGGCATGCGGCAGCGCGTCAAGATGGCGCAGGCGATCGTGCACGATCCGGATCTGCTGATCCTCGACGAGCCGCTGACCGGTATGGACCCGATTATGCGGCGGCGGACCATCCGCCAGATCAAGGACTGGGCCCGGGCCGGCAAGAGCATCATCGTGTCGAGTCACATCCTGCACGAGGTCGAGGCGATGACGTCCAACATCCTCCTGATCAACAACGGGAGGATTCTCGCTGAGGGAAACGTTCACCAGATCCGCGACCTGATCGATACGCATCCGCATACCGTATTCATCCGCGTCGCCGATCCACGGGCGCTGGCGCGCACGCTGCTGGTCGAGGACGGGGTCATCAGCATGCGCTTCGAGCCGGGGGCGCTCGTCGTCGAAACGGCGCGGCCGGACGCGTTTTACGCACGTGTCACGCAGATGGCCGCCTCCGGAGAGGTCGGCGTGATCGACGAAGTGACGTCGCCTGACGACAACCTCCAGGCCGTCTTCCAGTATCTGGTGAAGCAGTAATGGGGGTTCAGGAGGTTCAGGGGGTGCAGAAGGTGCAGGGAACACCCGGGCCCGAGCGATCGCCGGCGGGATCGTCGCTGGCCGGCGCGGCGCGCATCTTCGACCTCTCGCTGGGCGAGCTGATCTGGTCCCGGCGGACGATCTTCATGGCCCTCATCGTCGGCGCGCCCGTGCTGCTCGCCACGATCGCCCGCATCGTCGAGGCGAGTGGCGTGGCGCCGCTCCGCGTCAACGGTCAGGGTGTCGATCCGGCGAGCATCTTCGGGATGATCATCTGGGTGCTCTTCCTGCGGTTCATCGTCCCGGTGCTCGGCGTCTTCTATGGCACCTCGCTCATTGCCGACGAAGTGGACGACAAGACAATCACCTATCTCTTTACGAGGCCGCTGCGGCGCGGCGCGGTCCTGCTCGGAAAATACCTGGCGTATCTCGCCTGCACCACGCTGGTGGTGCTGCCGTCGGTGATGATCGTCTACTTCATGCTGGTGCCGTTTCGCGATGTCGCGAGAAGCTTTCCGGCGCTTTTAACCGACCTTGGGCTCCTGGCAATCGGCATTGCCGCGTACGGCGCGGTGTTCACGATGGTGGGCGCCTGGATGAAGCGGCCGCTCGTCGTCGGCCTGGTCTTTACGTTCGGCTGGGAGCAGTTTGCGATGCTGATGCCCGGCTATCTGCGGCGGTTCACGCTCGCGCACTACCTCCAGGCCCTGGTGCCGCATGCCATGCCGGCGGACGAAAGCGTGTCGTCGCTGCTCCAGTCCGTTTTTTCCGAGTCGCCATCGGCGCCGCTGAGCCTGTTCGTCTTGACCACGGTCACCGTCCTCTCGCTGGCCTGGGCGATGCGTATCGTCGAGCGAAAGGAATACGTACTCGAGCAATAAACCCGGTAGCCGTGGCCTTGCGCCGTACGGCAAAAAATACGGGACGGGGCGTTACGGGCCGTTTTGTAAAGTCGGGGTAACGTCCCAGGAACATCGGACCCAGGCGCCCCGTATAATCTGTCGTTGGAGTCCCAAATGACCAGACGCACCCAGCGGTTCCTGTTCCTCGGAGTGGCCATTCTGGTGGTTGGCCTCGGAACGGGCCTCCTCGCCTCCTACGTCGGTTTCCCGAATCTGGGGATTACCAGTGACGGGCCGGCCGAACTGGCCTACGTTCCGGCGGATGCCACGGCCGTGGCCTTTGCCAACGTTCGCGAGGTAATGGATTCCGCGGTGCGCCAGAAGCTCATCCAGCAGATTTCCCCGGGGGATGGCGCCGACCAGTTCGAGGCGGAAACCGGCATCAACATCCAGACGGACGTGGATCGCCTGGTGGCCTCGATTACCGGAAGCCCGGACCCGTCGAATCCCGCCGCCAGCCGGCCCCTGCTCGTCGCCCGTGGACGGTTCGATACCGCCCGGATCGAGGCCGCTATCCGTGCCAAGGGCGGTGAGGTCGAGCAGTACAACAAGCAGCGCCTGATTACCTTCCAGAACGAGTTGGGTCTTTCGTTCGTTGAGCCGGACCTCGCAATCGTTGGCTCGCCCGCGTCGGTCAAGAAAGCCATCGACACCAAGGCCTCCGGCAGGAACGTCACCGAGAACAGTGCCTTGATGGGCCTGGTGAAAGACTTCGAGGGCGGCAATGCCTGGGCAGTTGCCCACGTCGAGTCGATCGCCGCAGGAAGCGTCATTCCCGAGGAGATTCGCCAGCAGCTGCCCCCGGTGACCTGGGTCGCCGTCAACGGCCGCATCGACGACAGTATTCGCGCGATGATTCGGGCCGAAGCCCGCGACGAAGCCGCCGCGACCAACCTGCGCGACGTCATCCGCGGAGTCGTGGCGCTGGCGCGCATGCAGGCCGGCCAGCATCCGCAGCTTGCCGAGCTGGTCAACACGCTCGAATTGGGCGGTCAGGGTACGACCGTCACCCTCGGCTTCACCGTGCCGCCGTCCGTGATCGACCTCCTCGGGAAGATGAAGGAGGCGACGGCTCCCGCAGTGCCCGCCGCTGCCGCCCCGCGCCGGCCGCTTCCGCCGACGCTATAAAGACGACGCTGTAAACGGGCCTTTCACGCCCGGCGTAGTTTCGGCCAGTGAGTCCGCCGTCCCGGCGGACCTGTTACCAAAGCGTGGCCGAATTGGTTTTTTTCTACGGGACGCTGATGACCCCGTTCAACCGGACGGGGCATATGCGTCTGGATCGGCACCTTTCCTTCGTCGGTCGCGGCACCATCCCGGCCGCGCTCTTCGACCTTGGCATCTACCCGGCGGCCGTGCCGGCGCCCGACAGCCGTGTCACCGGTGAGGTCTACGAGCTCACTGATCCCTTTGCCGCGCTACGCGCCCTAGACGAGCTCGAGGGCTACCGGCCCGGCGACCACGAGACCAGCCTGTACACCCGCACCAGGACCCCCGTCGCGCTCGAAGACGGCACCACTGTTGAAGCCTGGGTCTATTACTACAATGCTCCGCTCGGCCGGGCCGAGCGCATCGAGTCGGGCGACTATCTCGAGCACCTGAAAGTCCGGTAGCACCCGAGGATCCGGTAGAGCCGACCTTCAGGTCGGCCTTTCACACGCCCGACCGCTCCGCCTTGATCGCCTCGAGGAACTCCGCGATCACCGCGCGAATTCGGTCCGGCACCTCGACGAACTCGAGACCGGAGTAGTAGGTCACGACGTCCTGATCGACGTCGCTGATTCGCGAGTGTACGACCCGCGCCTTGACGACAACCGGCTGCGCGCGCAGCGTGAGCCGCATGTCGTGCAGTGAGTTGAGGTGAAGCGGGAAGCGCGTTTCGACGGCCAGGCCCTTGACGCTCAGCTGCGTCACCGCCATCGGTTCGAACACCATGACTTCGCCAACGAGCTGGCCCAGCATCGGAACGCGCTCGTACTCACGTTTTTTTGTCATGGGGTTCTGTAGGGCGGGTTCCGCCGGAGTGTGCAGCGATCGCCGGCGGACCCGCCAGCTTTATACCGTACAAACGATGGGGCGGCCCGAGGGCCGCCCCTGAAATCGCCAGTAGCACGCGGGCATCGTGCGCGATTTCAATTCATGCGCAGCGCCGGACGCGTGGGAAACGTCTCCTCTTCGTCGTCCGCCAGCTGCGAGATCACCGTGTCGAAATCCTGTCCTTCGTGCTCCGTCGTGCAGGTGAGCACGGGGATATCCCGCGTCTCCTCATCGAGCTTCAGCATGGTCAACAGCTGGAAGCCGTCCAGTTGCTCGATGCGCGTGCACAGA
>Ga0307405_10000782_pt1 | contig 12474 bp, 8 predicted proteins | sample 322Cmetagenome_2_FD_203311 | JGI IMG/M metagenome (GOLD analysis project Ga0307405, IMG submission 203311) | Maize rhizosphere microbial communities from greenhouse at UC Davis, California, United States - 322HYB-C-1 | ecosystem: Host-associated > Plants > Roots > Rhizosphere > Soil | place...
CGAGGCGGCTGATCCCTTTTTCGATCATGGTAACGCCGTAGAGGCGGTGCATTCGGCTCATGGTCACCGCGTTGTGCGTGACGATCAAATAGCGCGTGTCGGTTTCGCGCGTCATGCGGTCGAGTAGTTCGCAGAAGCGCTCGACATTGGCGTCATCCAGCGGTGCATCGACCTCGTCCAGGACGCAGATCGGAGCGGGGTTGGTCAGGAACAAAGCGAAAATCAGCGCGACGGCGGTCAGCGCCTGCTCGCCGCCCGAAAGCAGGGTCAGCGTGGAGAGGCGCTTGCCCGGTGGCTGAGCCATGATTTCGAGGCCGGCTTCGAGCGGATCGTCGCTTTCGACCAGTTCGAGGTGCGCCTGGCCGCCGTTGAACAGGGTCGTGAAAAGGTCGCGGAAGTGGGCGTCGACTTGGCTGAACGCGTCGAGCAGGCGGACGCGGCCTTCGCGGTTCAGGCTGCCGATCGATCCGCGCAGGCGGTGGATGGCCTGGGTTAGCTCCTCGGCTTCCTCGGCGCCTTTGACGCGGGCGTCTTCAAGCTCTCCGAGTTCTTGTTCGGCGACGAGGTTCACGGGCCCGATGCGTTCGCGCTCCAGCGTCAGTCGTTCCAGTAGCGCCGATTGCGCGTCAGGATCGACGATTTCGTCGGCGTCGAATTCCATCTTCTCCGGAAGTCGCTGCGGCAGGCATTCGAATCGCTCAAGGCAGACGCGCGCATATTCGGCGCGCCGGGCTTCCTGTGCTTCGGCGCGAGCAGAGGCTCCGGCGCGGCGTTCTCGGGCCGATGAGAGGGCTTCGTTCGCAGTCGCCACGGCGGCGACGGTCTGCGCGACCGATTGTTCGGCGGCGCGCTCGGACTCGGCGGCGGCCAACGTGCCCCGCTCGCTCTCGGCGCTCTTGGCTTCGAGGTCGGCCACGGCGGCGGCGAGGCGCTCTGGCTCAGCGGAGATCGAGGTCCGTTCCTCGGCCTGCTGCTCCTGGCGCTTCACCGCCTGCGCGAGGCGTTGGCGGGCGTCGGCGAGGCGGCCGCGCCATTCTTCCTGCTCGCGACCGGCGGTGCCATGGCGTTCGCGTGCGGCGGCGGTTTCGCGGGCGCGGGTTGCGGCCTCGGCGCGCTTGTCGGCGACGGCGCCTGCAGCGGCGGAGGCGTTTGCGCGCGACGCTTCCACGTCCTGCTCGAGCGCGGCAGGGTCTGGCAGTCCCGCCAGGACGGCTTCAGCGGCCGTTAGGGCTTCGGTCGAGGCTTCGGCGACTGGCGCAAGATCGGCGAGACGCTGCTCGACGGATTCGCGTTGCGCCTTCAATCGATCGAGGGCTGCGGACGCGGCGTCGGCATCGCGCTCGGCCTGACGAGCGTCGCGCTCCGCTGCGGCACCGGTGCGGCGTTGCTCGTCGGCGGCGTTGCGGCTTTGCTCGACGTCCCTTGCCGCTTGGTCACGTGCGGAGGCAGCCTCTCCCGCAGTGCTTTCCAATTCGGGTAGCTGCCGGGTCAGTTCCGCAAGGCGGTTGGCACGGATCAAACGCTCGGCGGCCGCCGCGCCGCTGCTTTCCGACACGAAGCCGTCCCAGCGACGCAGCCGGCCATCGCGAGTGACGAGGCGCTGCCCAACGGCAAGAGGTTGGCCAGTATCTTCGTCCGCCACGGCAATCTGCTGCAGTCGCCGGAGCAACTCCGCCGGAGCGCCGACGTGGTCGATCAGCGGCTCAACACCTGCACCCAGCTTCGGATCGGCCGCTTGAGCGTCGCTGCCCTGCCAGCGTCGCGCACCCTCACCGCCGATCGCCGCGTCCGCATCTTCGCCCAAGGCGGCTGCCAGAGCGCGTTCGTATCCGGGATCCGCGGACAGGCTTCCGATGGCTGAACCACCGCCCTGCTGCAGCGCGCGATCAAGCGCCTGCGCTTCAGCCTTCGCCGCCGACAGAGCAGCACGGGCAGCGGCGAGCGAGCTTTCAGACGCATCGCGGCGTTCGGCGGCCTCGGCGCGGTCGCGCTCGGCCGCTTCCAGTCTGGTCTCGGCGTCCGCCTGTGCGGTCTTCGCGGCCTCGGCCCGTTTGACCGCCTCTTGGCGAGATTTCTCCTGATCCGCTCCAGACCCGAGCGCTTCGAGTTGGGCCTGCAGCTTGTCGCGTTCCTGGTTGGTGCGTTCGACCTGTGCACGGGCGGCTTCGAGCGAAGCTTCCGCAACTCGGCGCTCGGCGCGCATCGCGGCCTGGCGCGTGAGCAAGTCGGCGAGCGCCGCTTCTGCGTCGCGCGATGCCGTCTCAAGCTCGCCGAGTTCGCGACCGATACGCGTCGCCTGATTTTCCTGGTCGGCGAGGCGGCGGTCGATGGCGGCGCGTTCTTCGTCAAGTTGGGCAATTCGAGCCTCGGCATCGCCGCGAAGCGCTTCCTCGCGCTCGATATCGGAGGCCAGCGACGAGTCGAGCCGGTCGAGCTCGCCGAGCCTCCGGACGATCGTATCGCGCCGCGCACGTGTCGTCGCCAGCTCATGCGCTAAGGCCGTCGCCTGCGCCCGAGCTTCGGACACTTCGGTGCGCCGTTGAGCCAGCATCGCCCCGGCGGCGTCCTGCGCCTGTTGGGCTTGGACGAGTAAGCCTTTCAGCCGGTGCACGTCGCCCTCGGCGGTTCGAGCTTCTTCCATTGCAGCTGCCGCGGCGCGGTCAGCATCAACCCAGCGCGCGTGCACGAGCCGGGCCTCGGCAGAGCGAATACGGTCGCTGAGTTGGCGATAGCGCTCGGCGGCCCGCGCCTGCCTGCGGAGTTGGGCAGCGCGCTGTTCCTGCTCCCCGAGGATCTCGCCAAGCCGCGTGAGATTGGCTTCGGTCGCCCGAAGCTTTTGCTCAGCATCCTTGCGACGGGCGTGGAGACCGGAAATTCCCGCCGCTTCCTCAAGCAGCAGGCGCCGCTCGGTTGGCTTGGCAGCTATGATCGACCCGACCTTGCCCTGGCTGACCAAAGCCGGCGAGTGCGCGCCCGTGGCGGCATCTGCAAACAGCAGCGAGACGTCCTTGGCGCGAACATCGCGCCCGTCAATTCGGTAAGCCGAGCCCGAGCCGCGCTCGATGCGGCGAGTGACTTCGCTCTCGCCTGGCCCGCCACCAGCTTCGCCGCGCTCGATCAGCATCGAGACCTCGGCGAAGTCGCGGGGTGGGCGAGTGGCGGTGCCCGCGAAAATGACGTCGTCCATTCCGCCGCCGCGAAGCGACTTGGGACTGCCTTCGCCCATCACCCAGCGGATGGCTTCCAGCAGGTTGGACTTGCCGCAACCGTTGGGGCCGACGATGCCGGTGAGGCCGGGTTCTACGCGCAGTTCGGCAGGCTCGACGAAGCTCTTGAATCCGCTGAGCTTGAGCCGCCGAAACCTCACGCCAATGTCCCTCCCCCCGGTCTCATCCCGTTAGCTGCCAAGGGCCTCGCGAAGCTTGTTTTCGAGCTGAGGCAGAAGCGGGCTGTTCTCGGTCTCCACCACCTTGCCATTGAGAACGAAGGTAGGCGTACCCGGGATCTGGAAGTTCGAGTCAGCCTCGCTACGCATCTGGACCAGCTTGTCCGACTGCGCCTGGTCCGCGAGGCAGGCATTGGTCTTGGCCGAAGGAAGTCCGCGCTGGGCAGCCCACTGCGGCAGACCAGCCAGCTGGCCGTAGCCGGCCGGCGACTGACTCAGCTCCTGCTGCTGCGCCGCAGGCGCCTGCTGCGCGCGGTCGAACAGCTCGCGCTGGCTCTTGAACAAAGCGTCGGTCAGCGGGAAGAAGCGCTCGGTCCCTCCACAACGCGCGACCAGCGACATCGCCACGTCCATGCCGTCACGGACGAAGTTGCGATATTCGAAGCTTACTCGACCGCTTTTCACAAACTTGTCGATCAGCTGCGGCGCGTCCTTCTCGGCGAATTCGGCGCAGTGCGGGCAGGTCATCGAACCATATTCGATCAGCTTAACGTCGGCCTGTGGGTTACCCATCAGGAAGCCGCCTTCGGGCGTCTGCGTAACCATCTTGGTCCAGTCCCCGCCCTTCGGAGGCGCGACAGGCTTGATTGGCGCGTTGGACGCCGTGTTGGAGGTGGTGCCGCTTTTCTCCGCGTTGCAGGCCGAGGTTGCGAACATCGCCGTTGCGGCGAGGAGCATCAGAGCAGGCTTCATTCATTCACTCCGGGGTGGGTGCTGGAATAGGGTTGCCATCGAGATGATCGATCGTGGGCGCGCCTGTTGTAGCCACAACTCGCGCCGCAAGCGATTCAAGGCAGGCACGAAGCTCCGGATCCTCGATCCGGCGCAGGCCTTCGCCGAGTTCCTTGGGGACCGGGCGGAGCTCTGGACGCTTCGGCGCGAGGGCGGCTGGGGCCGGGCGGCCCTGACGAAAAGCGATCTTGTTGACCGCTTGATAGCCGAAGAACCGATTGACCCGTTCGGTGATCAGCGGCGTCAAATGCTGCAGTAGGGGTGAGTGAGCACCCTCGACCAGAAGGGTCAGCGTGCCGCCCGACTTCTTGCCGGCCGGGAAGCGGATCGATTCGGGGGACGAGACTTTCGCGTATCGTTCGCCGACGATCTCCGCCCAGCGGCTGACGATCGCGCTCTGCACGAAGCCGAAGCGCTTGAACGCTACCCCGCCAACGTCACCGACAAGATCGCCGACCGCGCGGGTGCGGCCCGAGCGGGGAGACTCGTCTGAACGTGGCTTTTGTTTCGCCATTTGAAGGAGGTCATGCCATAGCCTCCGCGTGCGAGCCAACCGCCTGCTCCAACATTATGTGGATAACGCCCGGCACCTGCCGTGGCGTGCGCTGCCGTGCGAAAATGCGCCCGATCCCTATCGCGTCTGGCTGAGCGAGGTGATGCTTCAGCAGACCACCGTCGCAGCCGTGACGCCGCGATTCGAACGGTTCGTGGCGCGTTGGCCGACGGTTGACGCTCTTGCGGCCGCTTCCGACGAGGAGGTGCTCGGGGAGTGGGCCGGGCTTGGCTATTACGCCCGAGCTCGCAACCTGATTGCTTGCGCCCGCGAGGTGACGGCCCGGGGTGGCTTTCCCGATACCGAAGCCGAACTCCGCGAGCTTCCGGGCATCGGGGGTTACACCGCAGCCGCGATTGCAGCGATCGCGTTTGGCAGGCGGGCCGTGGTCATCGACGGCAATGTCGAGCGCGTCGTCGCGCGGCTCAATGGTATTGATGGGCCCGTCGCCGCTAGCAAGGCGCGCATCAGCGAGTTGACGGATACGATGACGCCGGACGAACGTGCGGGGGATTTCGCGCAGGCGATGATGGACCTTGGCGCCACGATCTGCCGGCCAAAGTCGCCGGACTGCGCGGCTTGTCCGCTCAACTCGGATTGCGTCGCCTTCGCCTCTGGGCAGCCGGAGCGCTTCCCGGGCGCGAAGGTCAAAGCGGTCCGGCCAGTCCGATATGGCTTCGCGCATTGGATCGAGCGCAACGGCTGCGTTTGGCTCGTCCGGCGGCCGGCGAAAGGGATGCTGGGCGGCATGGCCGCACTTCCCGGGCCAGACTGGATTGATGAACCGATCGACCTGCCAGCCATTGCGCGGGTGACGCACGTCTTCACGCATTTCAGGCTCGAACTGGCGGTTGTCACAGCAACTGAAGCCACGAGCGAAGGGTGGTGGCAGCCGCTGGATAAACTCGCCGAAGCCGGGCTTCCGACGCTTTACCGCCGCGCAGCAGAGGCGGTTTTGCAGTCACGGAGCAAGCTTGCCGCCTGAACCTTTCTTCTCTTGTCGCGGAATAGACCGCGCCGACTTGGTGCGCACGCAGCCCGAGCGGCTGGCCGAATACATCGCGGCGTCTTCGTCGCGTCAGCTCGTGTGGAACAACGGCCTACCGTCGATCGGCGGCGACGGACGGCTGCGATGGGAAGGGGTAAGTCAGCCCGACCTCTTCCTCGGTATCGCCGACGAGGTGGCGCATTTCTCCGCGACGGAGCAGCCGCACGCCAACGCCCGCGCGGCGTTCGATATGATGGGCATGCTTGCGGCCGAGGAAGCGCCCTTGTTCGCGACTGCGCTCAGCCTCTCGTGGTGGCATTCGCGGCATCGCTTTTGCGCCAATTGCGGAGCGGGCACCGAAATCGTTCGCGGCGGATGGGGAAGGCAATGCCCGTCCTGTTCAACGCCGCATTTTCCGCGCGTTGACCCCGTGGTGATCATGCTCGCCGAGCACGACGGCCGCCTGCTCCTCGGACGGCAGCCGCAATATCCGCCGGGTCGCTATTCCGCGCTGGCCGGATTCGTGGAGCCGGGCGAGAGTATTGAGGCCGCCGTCGCTCGAGAGCTTCACGAGGAAGCTGGAATCGAGGTTGCCGACGTCACCTATGTCGCCAGCCAGCCTTGGCCCTTCCCGTCCTCGCTCATGGTTGGGGCACATGCACGCGCGCTCGGCGATCGGCTGACGGTAGACACCACAGAGCTCGACGATGCGCGCTGGTTTAGCCGGGAGGAAGTCGCGGCCGCAATTGCCGGAGCAAAAGACGCCGCCTTCCTCCCGCCACCTCGCTTCGCAATTGCGCGAACGTTGCTGGAGCACTGGCTTGATGAACGCGGGACTCGCCCCTAAGAACGCGCCCAACCTTGTCGCAAGCCTCGGCAACCGCCGGACGGAGACCCATGGACGACCGTTTCAATACCATCGCCGGCTGGGCGCTGTTCGCCGGAATTATCGCTCTCGGTAGCTCGATCGTCGCTGGTGAGGTGTTCCATCAGGAGCGCCCCGAAGAGATGGGCTATCCGATCGAAGGCGTCGTCGAAGAAGGTGCTGGCGCCGAAGCGGCTGCCAAACCGATCGCCTGCTACATGGCCGCTGCCGACGCGACCGCAGGCCAGCAGGTCTTCGCGAAGTGCACCGCCTGCCACAATGCCGACAAGGGTGGCGCCAACGCGCTCGGTCCCAACCTGTGGGATGTGATCGGTGAGCCGGTGGGCAAGGGCAAGGGCTTTGCTTTTTCGGACGCGCTCGCGAAGCATGGCGGCACCTGGGATTTCCAGAACCTAAGCGACTGGCTCGCAAGCCCGAAGAAATTCGCTCCGGGCACCAAGATGACATTCGCCGGCCTCAGCAAGCCTGAGGATCGCGCAAACGTGATCGCATTCCTTAACTCGCACAGCGATGCGCCGAAGCCGGCGCCTGCAGCCGGTCCGGAATGCGCCGAGGGTGCGGCTCCGGCCGCTGCCGGCGCTCCGGGGACCCCGCCGGGCGCGACTCCGCCTGCCGATGCTTCTTCCGCAAAACCCGGCACAGGCCTCAATGACGGTCCGCAAAAGGCCGAGGACGAGCCGGAAGGCGCGAAGAAGCCAGGTGGCGGCGAAGCGGCCGGCCAGCCGACCAAGCAATAATTATTCGGGCGGGCCGGTCCGTTCCCTGACGGGGACAGGCTGTTCCTCGTAGAAGCGCTGGACGAAGTCCCACGCCTCATCGGCGTCTTCGCACCAGTGGAAGATGTCGAGGTCGTGCGGGGCAATCACGCCTTCGTCGACCAGAGCCTCGAAATCGACGACGCGATTCCAAAACTCGCGGCCGAATAAAAGCACCGGTAGCGGACGCACCTTGCCCGTCTGGATGAGCGTCAGAAGCTCGAAGAATTCGTCGAACGTTCCGAAACCGCCCGGGAAGACCGCGACCGCTCGCGCGCGGAGCAGGAAGTGCATCTTCCGAAGCGCGAAATAGTGGAACTGGAAGCTTAGGTCGGGCGTGACGTAGCGGTTCGGCAGCTGCTCGTGGGGAAGCACGATGTTGAGGCCGATCGTCTCGGCGCCGACGTCGATCGCGCCGCGGTTGGCCGCTTCCATGATCGAGGGGCCGCCGCCTGAGCAGACGACGAAGTGGCGCTGGCCTTCTTCGTCGGGCTCGCACGCGGCGGCGTGCTTTGCGAGGTCGTAGGCGACGTCATAGTAAAGCGACTTGGCCTTCAGTCGCTCGGCGACGCGGCGCTGCTGGTCGTCCGAAGCGGCGGCGACGAGCGCGTCGGCCATCTTCGGCTCAGGGATTCGCGCGGACCCGTAAAAGACGAACGTCGAAGCGATGTTCGCTTCGTTCATGAACAGCTCGGGCTTCAGCAACTCGAGCTGGAAGCGCACGGGACGCAGATCCTCACGAAGCAGGAAGTCGTTGTCCTGGAAAGCCAGCTTATAGGCGCTGCTTTCGGTCTGGGGGCTGGAGGGGACGTGCTTGGCGGCTTTCGCGTCGATCTTGGACGTCGGGAATATGCGCTTTGGCGGTACTGGATCGTTCATGGCGGCGGCTCTAGCCGAGCCGCCGCCTAAGCCCAAGAGCTACGCCACTTCGACGTTGCGCCGCGCGCTCCAGTCGATCCGCCGTGTCCCGTACATCACACCCGCAAGCGCCGCGAAGAGCAGGAGCGAACCGATCAGCAGCGAGAAGGCCTCGAGACTGAGCAGGATGTAGAGAACGGCGTACAGGCCGACCAGCAATCCGCCGATGAAGAGCGCCCTCCGCCAACTGCCGAGGATTGCCGCGGAATAGGCCGTGTTGAGCCCCGCGATCGCGGCCGCCGCGATGATGTAGGCGGGCGTGAAGCCAATCACCTCCGCGAAGGCGAGCAACAGCACGAAGAACAGCACCAGCGCCGCGCCCATCAGCAGATATTCGACCGGGGAGACGCGAACGCCTCCGATCACGTCGAACATCAGCAACGCCAGGAACGTGAAGCCAATGAACAGGAACCCGTACTTGGCCGAGCGGTCGACGCGGGAATAAAGGTCGACCGGCTGGATCAGACTGATGCTAGCGACCTGCGGCGTTCCGCTGTCTCGCGCTTCCGCCACCATGGATGTGGCGTTTGGATTCACCCGGTCGGCGAGATTGCTTTGGCCCGCATCACCAGTCGACACCAGCGAGCGGCCGAGTGCGAGATTGCCTATGCGATAGACCGCATTGAACCCCTTGGGGTCGATGCGTCGCGCCTCAGGGAGGAAATCGCCCCCGAACGACGGATGCGGCCAGGGTGATTTGACGGACCATATTGTCTCACCAGCATCGGGGGCGAGTGTCAGGGAGGAATTGCCCCGAAGCGCATAGCTGTAATCGACGACGATCGGCCGAGAGGTGAGGGTGCCGGCGTCGATCCAGGCAAAGAAGCCGCGGCCCGCGCCGCTTCCGCCGCCCGGCTGGAGGCGCAGTGCCTGCCCATTTGCTGCGACCTTCGGATTTGCGCCTAGTCCGCGCGGATCGCTAACGCCGAAGCGAAGTTCGGCGCGCGGGAGGTCCATGTCGGCGACCGTGACGCCATGACGGGCAAGATCGGGCGGGAAGGCGAAGCGCGCCTTGCCCGACATGGTCGTGTCGTAGACCACGGCCTCGTAGATCGAGCGCTTGCGCCGCTCCGGCGCGACCGATGAGCTAACCTCCGTCACTTCTGGCGCAAGCCGCAATTCGCGCATCACGTCGCGAGTGCGCGTCACGCTGCGCCCATTCTCGATCACCGTGTCGCTGGCAGTCGCTCGATAGGGGATGACGAGCACCGGCCCCGAAACCGCCTGCCGGCCGCCCCAACCTTCGGTGATCGATGCTGTCGCCTGCTGCGCCTGGCTTTGGCGATCGTAGACCAGAAACCAGACCATGAAGATGGGGATGGCAAGCGCTGCGGCGACAAGGATAGCCAGCAGAAGCTTGAAGGCTGGAGTTCGCTCGCCGTCGATCGTCATCATCGCGCTCCTTCGAATCTCAACTCATCTACAGAAATGCACGGTTCATCGTCAAGCTGCAGCCTCGACTGGTTTCAGATCCGCTATTGCGAATGACTATCAATAACGATAGGTGGCTCTTAGATGCTCCGCTAGAGAGCTTGAAGGGGAAGATTTCGTGTCGCGGTCCACCGCCAAGGGCATTCGTTCGTATCGCAAGACCGCATCGCTGATCGCCGGGTCGAGCCTCCTATTCGCCACCGCCGCGGAAGCCGGTGAACCTGAGTCAAACGCCAATCCTTCGGTTGCGGCAGGAGCAGCGGTCTCCGCCGCAGCGGAGGAAGACCAGCCGGACGCGATCGTCGTCACTGGCGAGAGGTTTCGGATCAACACCCTGAACAGCCGCTTGCCCGACGTTCGTGATGCGCCGCAGTCGATCAGCATCATTCCGCGCGAGATCATCGAGCAGCAGGCGGCGTCGACCCTCAACGACGTCCTGCGCAACGTATCAGGCATCAGCATGGCCGCGGGCGAAGGCGGCGGGGGCCCGGCGGGCGACAATTTGACCCTGCGCGGCTTCGGCGCCCGCAATGATATCTTCGTCGATGGCATCCGCGACTTTGCCAGCTACACGCGCGACACGTTCAACGTCGAACAGGTTGAGGTGGTGAAGGGCCCGGCCTCGGCGCAGACGGGCCGCGGCTCGACCGGCGGCTACATCAACCTGTTTTCGAAACAGCCGAAGTTGGACACATTCGTCAACGGCACGGGCGGCGTCGGCACGTCGGACTATAAGCGCGCGACGGCGGACCTCAATGTCGGCGGTGACCCTCTCGGCGTCGGGGCGGGAACCGCATTTCGCCTCAACGTCATGTATTATGACATCGACACGCCCGGCCGCGATCACGTGAAGACGCACCGCATCGGCATCGCTCCGTCGGTCGCGGTGGGCCTCGGCACCGCGACCCGCGCGATCCTGTCGTTCTCCCGGATCGAGGGCGACAACCAGCCCGATTACGGCATCCCGTTCATCCCGAACACGACGACGAACGCGCTGCTGAAGCAGTACATCAACAGAGCGGCGCCAGTGGACTACGACAACTACTACGGGCTGACGAAGCGCGATTACGAGAAGACGGTCGCCAACATCGCGACCTTCGCTCTTGAGCGTGACATCACGTCCGACGTCCGCATCGCGAACACCACCCGCTACGGCCGGGCGATGCGGGATTCGGTCTATTCGTCACCGCGCCTGCTCAACACGACAAGCACGTTGATCACGCCGCAAATCCAGTCGCGCGACACCGTCGACACTATTCTGCTCAACCAGTCGAACCTGTTCGCAAAGTTCGCCACGGGAGGCATCCGCCATGAAGCGGTCGCCGGCTTCGAAATCTCGACCGAGAAGAGCCGCAACCAGCTCCGCGCAATCACCGACGGCACGCCGACCGATCTGTTCGACCCCGATCCGACACGGCCGTGGGATGGTGCCATCGTTGATCGGCCCGGCGAAATCACTCGAGCCAAGGCGGACACGGTGGCCGCTTATCTCTTCGACACCGCGCACCTTAGCGAGCAGGTTCTCGTCACGGGCGGTCTGCGCTGGGAGCGCAACAAGAGCCGGTTCAATCCGGCCCCGTCGCTGGTGACCTCCACGGTCGGCGACATCGAGCGCAAGGACTCCTACCTGACCTGGCGCGCTGGCATCACCTACAAGCCGGTTCGCTCGCTCAGCCTCTATGCGGGTGCCGGCACGTCGGTGAACCCGTCCATCGAGAATCTCACGCAGACGACGCCGACCGAAGCTCAGGGGGCGCTCAAGCCCGAGCGCAGTCGCACCTATGAGGTCGGCGCAAAGTGGGATGGCTTCCGCGGCAAGCTTCTGCTGACGACGGCGATCTTTCGCACCGACAAGACCAACGCGCGCACGCCCGGCCTGCCTGGCGAGCCGGCATTGGTCCTCGACGGCAAGCAGCGCGTCGATGGGTTCGAGTTCGGCGCGACGGGCCGCATCACAGATCGCTGGCAGGTGATCGGCAGCTACACCTATCTCGATAGCAAGGTGGTCAATTCAGGTACCGCCGTCGAAGTGGGCAACCGTCTTGGCAACGTGCCCAAGCACAGCGGTTCTTTGTGGTCGCTCTACAAGCTGCCGCAGGGCGTGGAGATCGGCGGTGGCGTCCGCTACGTCAGCGACCGTTACACCAACCCGAACTCGCTCACGCGCCGCCACGTGGACGATTATTGGCTCGCCGATGCGACGCTCGGATACAACATCAGCCGCGAGACGACGCTGCGGGTGAACGTCTTCAACATCTTCGACAAGCGCTACGCCGACCAGATCGGCGGCGGTCACTTCGTTCCCGGCGCGGGCCGGAGCGCCGTCGCCACGCTCGCTTTCGGACTGTAAGGGCGGGCGATGCTCATCACCGTCCCCGAAGTCCTCTCGAGCGACCAGCTGGCAGAAGTGCGCCGTCTGGTCGAGGCGGGGGATTGGCAGGACGGCAAGGCCACCGCCGGCCATCAGTCGGAGCTCGCCAAGCGCAACCTTCAGCTGGCCTCGTCTTGTCCGAATGCGGCGGCGGCCGGGGAAATCATCCTGGGAGCGCTGTCGGCGAACGGGCTGTTCATGTCGGCGGCCCTGCCGGATCGCGTCTTCCCGCCGCTGTTCAATCGGTATGATGCGGGGTTGGGGCACAAGTTCGATGCCCATGTCGACAATGCCATTCGCTATTTGCCCGACCGTTCCGGCCGCATCCGCACCGACCTGTCAGCGACGCTCTTCCTGAGCGACCCGGAAGATTATGAGGGCGGCGAGCTTATCGT
>Ga0307405_10000784_pt1 | contig 12449 bp, 9 predicted proteins | sample 322Cmetagenome_2_FD_203311 | JGI IMG/M metagenome (GOLD analysis project Ga0307405, IMG submission 203311) | Maize rhizosphere microbial communities from greenhouse at UC Davis, California, United States - 322HYB-C-1 | ecosystem: Host-associated > Plants > Roots > Rhizosphere > Soil | place...
CTCATCAGCTTCCAAGCCCTCCAACATTTCCTGAGCCTTGCCGGTTTTAATAGCCTCTTCGGCAGCAAGGGAAAGCGCATCGAACGCCTCGTCGTGTGATTTTGTTTCTCGGCCACTCATAGCTAGCTTTGCACGTTCGTATGGAAATCGATAGTCGCTCGGATATTGTTTTTCGGTGGTGGCAAAGAGTTGAAGGATCATTAATCGATCTGAGGGTAAGGCGCTGATTCGTCTCTCGCGCAGCTTGCGCAGCTCCTGTTCCGCGGTATCAATCGTTTGAATTGGTTGCGTCTTCGCTTCAGTCACAACAGTCGTCGCCTCTGCCCTCGGCGCTGAATCCGAACCTGGTTGCAAATTTGACACTACTTGTTGAGCCTCCGCATTGCGCCCCAATTGTGAAAGCGGTCCCTTCAGCAGGAATCCTGCGAGTATTAGCAACAGCAATCCACTCACGACGACCGCGATGCGTCGTAGTGTGGAAGATGTCGGAGAAGTCCTGGAAGGCTCTGCTAGCGCCCATGAAAAGATCGGCGCCTGGTTATCGACTAAATCTTGCTGAACAGTTGAATCATCATCCTTCGCAAGAATGCGGTGTGCCGTGGCAATAGTCTGGTTAGCACGTTTCGGAGCAACAGCGTTAGGTTGAGTCGAGTGGCCGCAGTTCCAACAAAAGGCGTATTCGACTTTCACTAGCGCGCCACAATCTGCGCAAGTCATTGCCACTGATTTCTCTATGACTCGCGTAGCTGGTTTTTCAATTGATGCAGGTTCTTCCTCAAGCAGAGATGCGTTGAACAGTGCTGACCTTTCGCGAACTGGAGAATGCGTCCCGATCGGAGTCTCACTGGCCAGAGCATCTGTCTTCCCGTCAGCGTTCACAATTTCAAGAACGCCCATTGATTTTAATTCCCAACCGTCACGAACGCGCTCCACAAAAGCAGGCTCGATGATATACACCTCGCCGGCATCAACATTAGCGCAATGGTAATAATCCTGATAGAGCTCGTAGAAAGGTTTTTTTGAATCAAACCGTAGCGATCGAGGTAAAACAAACGGTTTACCGTCTTGAGTACCATTACTTACCAAAACGAAGTCGCCATCATCCAGCGGAAGAAAGAGCCCGCTTGCGTAATCGAAGGCGACCGTGAGTTGGTTGGCCGCTTTGGTTTTTCTTAAGTACTGGGCGGTCGAAGACGGAAAAACTGGTCCCGCATCTAATTGCTCCAGGCAAATTGGACAAGAGTTAAGAGCAGTTACGAAACGTGCACCGAGTTCATCGCAATCGTGCTCACGCAAATCGCTCGAGCTTTCTTGAAAACACCCAGGGCAGGACGGTTGTGGAACACTATCGGATGTGAGTGTGAAATTTTTAGTTTGAATTGGAGTGCCAGACTCAAAACTAAATGTGAAGCAGCGGTCACAGACGTACAGTAAAGAAATCGGTCGGCCACAAGCTGAACACGCCTCTAACCCCTTCTGGCCTAACTCTATGGGGCAGAAGTGTTCGCAGTTGCAGCAATATTGCCAAACAGTTTCGGCGGGAGCCTTTGCATCGCCGTGGAAAATAAACTCGCCTAATACGTGACCGCGATTCTCACACCTGATCGGATTCCGGCGTGGAGTGAAAAAACCTTTCTTGTGCTCTGGACAGAATACTTTCATTTGGCTACTCCCTTCGACGAGGGGAACTGTTCAAGCTATGCGTTGCTCGAACCATCAACGGTTGACCTCGAGAAATGCCAGCCGGAAGAGTGGCGGCTTCAGGGAGAGTTTCCTGACGAACTTGTCGTCGGATTTTATGGCGAATACGGTTGGGAGAGAGACTTAGCAGCTACCTTGTCGTGAAACTGCAAGTGGTTGTGCGTATAGATTAGTCGCGTTCTTATTAAGAAGACAAGTTCTCGCCGTGGTTATAATGACTATCCGGTTGGTCTGGGACGAAACAGTGACCGTTTCTTCGACTTTGCTTCGCTCTATTTGCGTTTGAGCAGACGTATCCATCTAACTGAAGAGTCGATTTGCAGTTGCTGGCGGAGAGTTTCAACGTCCTCAATCGGTCCGAACTTTGGAGTACCGAATAACGCGTTCGGATCGGGCGTTAACCCGCTGCCAACCTTTGGACAACCTACACAGCCAGGATTTGTTAGGACGTTTGCGCTTCGGCCTTTGAACTCCCGGTTGCGGCTTCTTCGATGATGTCCGCAACGGCCTGAGGTTTAGATACGTAGATGGCGTGGCTGCCTCCGACCTCTCTAACCGTCGAACCGGCACGTCGCGACATAAATTGTTGTGCCGGCGGCGGTATCATCTTGTCTTCGGTTACGACCAAGTACCAACTCGGCTTGGTTTTCCAAGCAGGGGTGGTAACGGCTCCATTGAGAGCGTCTAATCCCCAAGGCACTTGGGAGTTCGCCATGAACTCAGCTTTTGCTAGCGGTACATCCCCGGCGAATGACTCCGCAAATTTCGCTATATCGAGCATGAGAAAGCCGTCAACGGGCGGTAGGATAGGCGGCACGGGCGCACCGGGCGCCGGATTTGCGATCAGTGTCCCAACCGATTCCCCGGCGTCTGGAGCGAAAGCCGTAATGTAAACGAGAGTGTCGACGCTTGCATGGTTGCCGGCTTCGGTAATAACAACGCCGCCGTATGAATGACCTACGAGAACGGCAGGACCATCCTGGGTATCGAGCACCGCTCGCGTCGCAGCGACATCACCGGTTAGCGATATCGTTGGATTCTGAACAACGCTTACGTTGTAGCCGTCACGGTTAAGTATTTGGTACACGTCTTCCCAGCCCGAGCCGTCAACAAAACCGCCGTGAACGAGAACGATATTCTTGGTGGCGCCATCTGATTTTTGAGCCATGATTTTTCTCCTCTTGCAAAAGTGATTCGAGGGATTCAACGAACCGACAAAACCCATCGGCCGGAAAATCCCATTCGGTTTTCTATCTCAGCGATTTGAACCCCAGCGCGCATCTCGCAACGAACAGCTCCGGTTGTTCCCATGCCGCCGGCTATTGCGACAGCTCCATAGCCGCCTGCCTGACGAGCACCATGTCCGGTTCTGTCTCGATGATCGTGGCAAGACCCTGGCGAAAGACCGGATGATCTTCGACACTCAGCCTGTAAATGGGCTTAAGATGGGCCATTCTATGGGCCCCCCACCCGTTACAGAATTTGCCACGCTTGTTTCGGTGTATTCGGGTTATTTGGATCAGATTCTTGAAATATACGTTTCCACTTCAAGCCGACTGCTCTCTTGAACTCGTGCTTGATATCGTCGAGCAGTAAGACAACCTCTGCTTCCTCGGCGAATTGCTTAATCTTACTTGCGCTAATCGACTTAAGCCATTTCGCGAGGACGTAGTCATCATAGATTCGTATCGCGTCCCAGTATTTGTATAGTGATACGTCGAGCACTCCGTCTATCGGTTTTGTGTGAGCGAGTCCTGCTATCTTCTCGAATAAGAACTTAAACTTCTCCTTGTATCGGCCGTCATATTGAAAGTTGCCACACTCAATGGCACCCGTCCGCAGCAAAAAGATTGGCTTATTCGCTTGTTGCTGATGAGCAATCTTGATCTTTATCATGCTTCGTTATGGTCCACTGCTTCACCGCCTTGTCCTACATTTCCCTCGTCCTGCTTGATCTTCTCGATCCATCTTTTGCCCCGCGCTCGAGTCCTTTTTATCTCCTTGCGTATATGCACGGCCGCGTCGTTAACGAATGCCCAAAATCCCCGCACCGTTCCGGGAACACCGCTGCAAGCAATTTACGAACTGCTATGAAAATGACTACCGATAATCGTTTGTTTCGGACTCATACGGGTCCGAGCCCTATACGGAAAATCATTGTATGCAGCGAACGGTGCGTGGTATAAGGTCATTCCCCTAAGGAAATCCCTATCGTAGTCTAGTAACCCCGACCCGTTGCCTTTATGAACTGGCTAATACCTGAGCAATCAGGAAAGTGGTACATAACCACAACCTGTCGAGAGTGTAATACTCGATCTGTCTTAATGCCCGATGATACGAACGGCAAGGGCGACTTTCACATGCCGATCTTTTTCACTTGCCCCAGCTGTAATCATCAAGCGAACCACCAAACCGAACGCTACTGGCATCCGGCGATCGAAGAAATGGAAACCTAGCGGCGACGCTAGTCTCGAAACCAGAGATCGCGATCATCGTTCAAAATATTGTCTAACGGCACGTCGCTCAATTTCCAATAGCGCATCAAGACTGAAACCGGAAGGTCGCCTTTGCCTTTCTCGTACTTCTCGACAGCTTTTCCGTCTTTTGCGTGGACGTGCGGCGCAAATTCTTCCGGCGTGAGTCCGGCGCGCTCACGGATCTGTTTTAGCTTTTCCGGTAGCTTCTTGCGAAACTTGGGCAGCCTTGAATAGTCGATGTCTACAGGCATGTCGCTTCTCCCTGAGGTTGAGTTTTGGTGGGAGCGGGAGCGCGTCTTCTTACTTCTTCGGCAAGTGTAGCTTATCATCGGTTGCGGGAAGAACTAACCGGCCGCCAATGCCGGAGCTAGTTACCCGCATTCGACCAGCCATAAGTGATATGCCCCGACGTTTACTCTTCTGATAAGCATACTGCCTTTGCCGCAATAAGAAAGTCGCTGACTTAGCATCAAGCTACATCCACCTTTGCATATCGCCTTGCGAATTCAGCTATCGGAACCCGAAATGAATCCGAATTACTTCCGCAGATAAAGTAGCAGTTTTATCCAGAACTAGTTGGAGCAATCTCGTCCGAGCTGCTCTTTTACTAACTGCTGAAGACGAGAAGAGTAACGACGACAAGGAAAATTGTTACTGCCGATATATTCCTTGTGTTCAGTGATAAATCCCTTAAACGTGTCCTGCCAACCATCATCGTAAGGTAAGATCTCCAAGATAGACTCAAAGCTGTAGAGCGCGTGACCGACATACCATTGATATTGCTCGTATCTTTCTTTCTCAGTGTTCGAGCTATCCGGCCCGGGTGGTTTTGGCGCAATTTCGGCATTAGCAAGCCACGGCTTCTCGATACTTATTTTCACGTGCTCTTGATAAGCCGTTTAAGCAGAAAGTTCTCTTTGCAGACTGGCACTGGCGTAATAAGTATGGGCAGCCCAAAGCAAGGAAACAGCTGCAGCAACTCCGCCAATTATAGTCGTGATCTGAGCCCAGGTGGCTATGCTGTCTTCTGACATTCGGTGTTTGATCAGGAAGGCAGACAAGACGGCTACACCCAGGAATGCCAGCATCAATATCCAAATCGACCACGTCATAAGCTACCGTCCTCCTCTAGCAAGAATTAAGGTGAGCAGCACTGTCAGTAACCATCGGACCTAAACGTCGAGCAAGTGTCCAAACCACAAATCGATCATCGTTAAGGAGATTCGCTACGGCACATCGCTCACTTTCCAGTAGCCCATTAAGACTGAGATCGGAAGGTTGCCTTTACCACTCTCATATTTCTTGATGGCCTTTCCGTCTTTTGCGTAACTTGCCGCACGAATTCTTCAGGAGTGAGTCCGGCTCGCCCTCGAATCTGCTTAAGTTTTCCGCTAGCTTTTGAGGAAACTTCGGCAAATTTGAATAATCGATATCTGCAAGCATGTCCGCCTCCCTGCGGTTGAGTTTTGTAAGAGCGGGAGCGCGCATTGTCACTTCCCTGGCAGTGCTAAGGCTACTGATAAGTTTGTCGTTCGCTTCGTCGGCGGCACAGGCCCGATTTGCCGGGGCGCAGGGCACGGGTACGGCATAGTCGTTGTTAACCTGCTCACCGGGGCGTTCGAAATCACTATAGTCGGCGATGTCGATCTTAGGATTTACGACCGTGGCTTAAAGGGTGTCTGAAAGTGCTCGGGACAAGCTGAATTATTGATGACGCTATCGTGATCAGTTTGATCTCTTGGGACTTTCAGACACTCCTTGCCAGTTTAGCGATGGAAAGGAAAGGCTTCTCAAGTAATTAGGAACTTATACAACTTGCCTTGCTTCATTTTCAAGAATGATTCCATCGTGAACGCCAAGTATTTGTTCTTCAGCCAATCGATCGTTATCTCTCGTTCTACTGTAACCATCAGTCCTATCGTATTCTCCGAAGGGATGCTATCGGCTGCGGGCAGCGGGACCACTTGTGTCAAGGCGCTTCAAGGCGTAAATGGCAAGCGTCCTGGCGCGTTTGATCTTCTGTGATTGGTCGGGGGAACCACCAACACTCACTCGAAGGAAGACCTCGCCTCTTAAGACGTAAAGCGCACCGGTAACGGGATCTCCGACCCAGAACGCCTCGTCACCCAATCCAGCCAGACGCCTTGGCTCCTGCTTCTTTTCGTCAGACTCTTCGCGCTCGTCGCGCTCCTCGCGCTTAAACTGCGCTTGCCAGTAATCTCGTGGTCCAGAACGTTTGCTGTCCGTTAGTGGAATGCCCAGTGCAACGCTCACCGAACTCGACAACTCCGCTGTTCGATAGAAACACTGCGTGAACCTGAACGATCCCGCCGCTTGTTCGCTCGGGATCTTCTGTGTGGGCGCATGCCCCTGAACCGCGCGCACCTCAACATCGGTGAGCAACCGGCAGGGATCGCGGTGGCGCTGCGCCACCGTGCGTTGCGTGGACGCGAACAAAAGAAGCATCCCGAAAACAACAACTGCGCGCATGTGGACCAAGCCGCACATCAGCGCAACCCGTACGGCGTTGCCGCCACCCACGTTTGCGTGAGATTGGCGCCCACGTTGACTACCTTAACCTGGTACACGCCGGTTCGAGAGATCGTCGTATCGAGAACCGCCGCGCCGTTCACCGCATCAGCAGTCGCCAGAGTTAGACCAGCCGGATCGATGAGAACCAGGCGCAGTAGCCCATCGCCGCTGGCTACAACCGAGATGGACTGCGTGCCGGTGGAAGCATTTACAGACTGGACCATTGAGCCGAGCGCGGCTAGACCAGAAATCGCGCTCGTAGTTGATTGCGGTCCCGTCGTTGGCGCGCTGCTCGAAGCCGCGCTGTCGAGACAGAAGCCGTCCACGTAAACCGCTCCTCTCACATTACGCAACTCGACCGTATGCGGTCCGGCTGACAGACCACCGAAGCGAGCGTTGAAACCGAAGACCGGGTCATTGAGTGATCCCGTGCTTGCATTGAAAGCGATCTGCGACTTGAACGCACCGTCGATATACACGTCCGCCGTGCCTCCCTTGGTACTCTTCGCAAAGTTGTAGACCACTGCGCCGGTCCGTCCGGCGTTCACGTCGAACGTGAGCTTCAGTGAGCCACTGCCGTTCTTGTTGGGGTTGACGCGGAAGTGGCCACCGCTCGCGTCTGAATCCGCGACCTGATGCCAGCCCGACGAGTAGGCGATCTGCTTAGCGTCATCTTCGAAACATGTGGTCGTAGACCCGCAGAAGGCGTTGCCAACTAGGGCGTACGTACTACCGAGGCTGGCCACATCGGAGGCACTGTCACCGCGCAGCGTGACGTCCTGGGCCACTGGATAACTGCGCGCCACAAGAGCGCCAATCACGTCGCCCGCCTTTGGTCCACCCACCTTGTCCGCTGAGATAACTAGCGTGATAGTTCCATCAGCACTGAAATTGCTCTCCGGATCGGCAGGCCCAAAGCGCTCCGCCGGCGAGGCGTTCACCACCACCGCACTCAGAGTTTGAGCAATGCCATACTCAAATGTGGCGACTCCATCGCTATTCACATTCATACCGATGTAATAACGGCCCACGAATGAAGTGGAAGTTGGGTTTCCTGGCACGGGTGCATCCGGGTAGCTCCACAGTATGCGCCACATGCGGTTCGGCTTGAGCGAGGCAAGGCTCGCAACTTTCATTTTGAAAACCAGCTTGCGTGAGCCGCCAGCGAAGAATGGCTCACCAATCGACACCCACTGGATATCCATGTCGCCTTCGAGCGGTGCGCCAATCTGATCGCCGGATGCGTCTTCCAGGATTCGTAGACCATTCGGGTCGCAGGAGCTGCCCACCGGCTCAGCGATAATGGCGTTTGTGCCGCAGGACGTGCCAATGGCATTCGTGGCGCTCACCCGATACGTGTAAGTGCTGGTGGCATCGCCTGAGCTATCGAGGTACCGCCGCGCGTCGCCTCCGAGCGTTGCGATTAACTGCTCAGGCCCGCCTGCGCTTCGATACACCTTGTAACCCGTGATAGGCGAGCCGCCATTCTCCGATTGCGACCAGCTGAGAGTGCTGATCGAGCCATTGCGTATGACCGTGAGCAGTGGAGCACCGGGAACCGTTGCGCTGGTCGGATCCGAACCGAAGAAGAGTCGCCGACCACCAGTCTGACGAGCGATACTGCCATAGGCAGTATAAGAATTTCCGCGAGCGTCATCGCCGGACGGGACGCAGGCGCCGATGCAGCCGTCGGCGTAACCAACTGTCATGCGACCGAACCGATCCACGTCTGCGCCGAAGAAGTCGAGCAGATTGCGATGAATCTGCGAGCCTCCTCCCAGGAAAATTCCTCCTCGCTGGATTGGATCATTCGGCGTAGCGTTAACAGTGATCCAGTGCGCCCCACCGTCGTAGGTGTGCGCGACGTAGAGGTACCAAACAGCTTTGGAGTTGAAATCGTTGACGGAACCCTCCTCCGTGGTGCCATAGAAGGCCATGGCAGCGCGGCCCGCACTGCCGGCGACCATCGCTGGAAACACCGCGTTTTTGACACCTACCATCGCGCCTACGTCGAACATGTTGGTCCAGGTTTTCCCTTTGTCGGCTGACACAGCTACCGCCGGGTATTTGTCCTCGTTCATGAACCCGAGATAGAGGAGACCGCCGTCGTCGACCGCCACCGAGGGATCACTGCCGCCGCCGGCAGTCCCGGGAATCGTCCGCACTTTCCATGTGGTTCCGTTGTCTTCGGAGAGAGCGAAGCCGTTTTCTTTCGGGTTGACTGGTCCAACGCAGGCCGCGTTAGGAACATAGACCGTGCCATCGGGACCGACTTTCACATGACCGTGAAGACCTTCGCACTGACCCAACGTGGCGGTATCGGGCGACACGAGGGTATAGATCGGCACGGCCGGCCCGAATGTCAGCCCACCGTCGATACTCAGAGCGCAGTTAGCGAACGCGACCTCCTGTGAGCAGTAATAGACGGCGTTTTTGTAGCCCGGAAGCGGTGGAACTGGATCGTGGAATGGACCTCCTCCGAGTGTCTGGTGATCGAAACCCGAACCAAAGCCTGCGCCCTGACTCGGAATCCAGTTAGTCCCGTCATTATCGGTTAAAGATGAAGCGTTCGCAGCAGGATCGAGCAGCAGATGCGTGACAAACGTGCGATTCGTCGCGTGGTCCGTGAAGAGAATCGGGTCGAACCCTTCCTGCGACGTGACGGGTGTTACGTCTTTCCAAGTCGTAGGCGGCGTCTGCGGGCATGCCTGATCATCAAACTGCACTCGCAGTGTTTGCATCAGTGCCTGCAACATCACTGCTCCACTACTCCAGTTTACGCCGATGTTCGGTTCGTCCTGCGAGTTCTTTGTCATGCCGGCTTTGATCTGAGCAGCGGTGGGCGTGTGGCTCTGGTAGCGCGGGACGGGTCCGGAGTCGATCGGCGCCGGTGGCAGGACTATCGGGTTGGTCGCTGGGGGCGTAGTTCCGGGAACCGGCGCCTCAGTAACGGTGATTACACCAGCATAGTCGGAGGGCGTCAGCACCGCTTGCCCACCGAATGGACAGACTTCCACCTGATACGTGCCGGCCGCGAGATTACTGCCGGTTCCGTAGTGAATGGGTTCCGGGCTTGTGCCGGTATCCTGCTGAGAGATGACCTGACCTCCGTAGTACAACTTCAGAACGATGTCGTTGACGGGAACGGTCGAGGCAACGACGTCGATCGTTCGGGTGTTCGGCCCAATCACAAAGTCGTGTCGAGGTCCGCAAGCGGGAGCCGTGTACTGCCCCTGAAACGTGAACGCGTTGTTATCGGCTAGGGCCTTTTCGGGAGTTGCTGACAGCAACACGAGCAACGCTAGTAGAAGTGACGAAACGATTGCAATAGCGAGTAGCCGAGACGGATTCATTCTCACAGACCTCCAGATTCGTCGGAAAAAGCCAGGGGTTGTGACACCGAGGGATGGGGATGCGACATTCTTCTGCTGTTCGAGTTGCCATGGGTTGCGAAATCGTGGCATCTCTCGAATAAAAATGTGGTGTTCAGGGTATATACCGATTTGATGGGGTGCCACAGACACCAATCAAAATTGCCCAAAGAGTGCAACGAGGGGTGAGGTTCCGAATTGCGCAGAAAAGTGGGTGCCCCCGCGCGGTTTCAACGCCCGGACTTTCCGCTTAGGAGCCGAACGCTCTATGCGGCTGAGCTACGGGAGCATGAACAAAATAGCCAGCTTCAAAGAGGATCGCAAAAATGTCCGCGTGTGAACGTCGCCGTCAGGTGATGCGATGTATCGACAAATGTTCAATACCCAAAACACAGCTTTGGCCCTAGGGAGTGCCTATTGCTGGCGCAAGCGGGCATTCATAGTTTAAGATGGCCGCATTTACAGCATGATTTCCTTCAATTCGTTGGTCCAAATATTGCTGTAAACTATTTATTCTAAAGGCCCGCTTAGCTCAGTGGTAGAGTTCTCGCTTCACACGCGAGGGGTCAGTAGTTCGAATCTACTAGCGGGCACCAAGTTTTGATCCCATGTCCGTTTGGTGTCCGCATTCGATTGATTACGATGCGGGCATCATAGCGGGCCTGGTCCGCGAATCCGGCAATCAAAGCTGGCCGCAGCGTTCCCTCTTACCGCAACAAGCAACAACTTGCTGTGTCCTTCGTCAGACAGCCGAACTGATGCACCCCAGTGGCTCATGAAGCCCGTGCGCGTTTTCTCGCAAAAAGAGCGCAACCTTCCACAGAAACGCACGCCTAAACTAGTGTGACTGCGAGCATTTGTTGGCAGCCTACCCGGCATGTCGTTTGCACTCTCATTGAGGACAACTTTGCAGTCTTGCGAGCAGAGGCACTCGAGGCAAATCTGTTTAGAACCAGTCGTGTCTCTTCATACCAATAATAACTGAGAGGTGAAAAGAAATGAGTACCATGGTGAGCAAGCAAGCCGATCTCGCCGGCCCAGGGATTGGTAATTACGAGGAGTTGGAGAAAGTTCTACCTCAGGATTACAACTCTTTGCTCAGTCCAAAGGACACGCAGCAGGCGATCACGATCGTTAAGCGGTACATCGAAGATAATCTTTGCCGCCAACTCAACCTCATACGCGTCGAGGTCCCTTTGATCGTTGACGTCGAGAGTGGAGTAAACGATTACCTGGATCGCGATGGCTCTCGCACTCCAATTGAGTTCCACATCTCGAACGATCATGACAAACACCCCGTCGATGCTCAAGTAGTTCAGGCTGCTACTAAATGGAAGCGCGTTGCTCTGAAGCAGTTTGGCATGAAACCCGGTGAGGGCATTATCACTGACATGCGTGCAGTGCGTAAGGATTACTTCCTGGATCATGATCATAGCGCCTACGTGGACCAGTGGGATTGGGAGAAAGCGATTAGAGCCGAGCAGCGTACCTTGAATTATCTGACAGAGACGGTGGAGCGCATCTGGAAGGTTATCAAAGGCGCTGAGACCTTCATTCAGGGACTCTTCCCACAAATAAAGACGGACAAGTATTCAAACTTACCCGACAAGCTAACCTTCATTCACGCGGAGGAGTTACTGGCAAGATATCCCGACCTGCCGCGAAAAGCCCGCGAAACAGCAATCCTACAGGAGTTTCCGGCTGTCTTTATCTACGGCATTGGCTGGATACTAGAGGACGGTTACCCGCATGAGATGCGAGCCGCGGATTACGACGACTGGGTAACTGAAACCACTGATGACGGCGGCAGAAAATTTCACGGACTCAATGGAGACATTCTCGTTTGGAATCCGGTGACCAGGCGTCGCCACGAACTCAGTTCCATGGGTATCCGCGTTAATGCTGACACGCTACAACAGCAACTAAAGATTACTGGTCAACTCGACTTCCTAAAACTTCCTTACCACAAGGCGGTCATCAACAACGAACTACCACTCAGTATCGGGGGAGGCATTGGACAATCGCGTACCGTGATGCTTTTGCTTCGGAAAGCACATCTCGGCGAAGTCAGCGTTACCGTGTGGCCGAAGAAACTAAAAGAGCTTTGCCGCCAAAAGAATATTCGCGTGCTGGAATAGCAACTTCTGTTTGCTTGTAAGTAGTTTTAAATCCGGGGCGCGAGTTCATGACGAATTCAAAAATGCCGACCATCCTGTGTATTGCCAGTTTCTTCAAGGGCAACGAATTCATCCGCGAGTGTAAGCGGCGGGGTGCCGGCGTTGTCCTGCTAACGAGAGAGAAACTGCTTGGCGCCGAGTGGGCTCGTGACTCGCTTGACGATCTGATTGCCATTCCGGGAAAGACAAGC
>Ga0307405_10000786_pt1 | contig 12424 bp, 10 predicted proteins | sample 322Cmetagenome_2_FD_203311 | JGI IMG/M metagenome (GOLD analysis project Ga0307405, IMG submission 203311) | Maize rhizosphere microbial communities from greenhouse at UC Davis, California, United States - 322HYB-C-1 | ecosystem: Host-associated > Plants > Roots > Rhizosphere > Soil | place...
TCGAAGCCCGGCTCGCCGGTGAAGGTCGAGGTCGGGATGCGGCCGTACAGCGAGGGCAGCAGCGTGCCCTGCCACGGGAAGAAGCCGATCATCGAGCCGCTCTTGTCCTTCTGGTAGGAGGCCTGCAGCGTGAGCGAGGTGTCGGCGTTCGGGCGCCAGGTGAGCGAGGGTGCGACGAGGATGCGGTCGTCGGCCACGTGGTCGACCTGCGTGCCGCTGTCGCGGTTGACGGCCACGAGGCGGTACATCCACTTGCTCTCGGGATCGAGCGAGCCGGTGAAATCGGCGGCGATCTGCTTGCGCGAGTGGCTGCCCAGCTGCAGCTGCACCTCGCGCTGCGTCTCGGCCTGCGGGCGCTTCGACACGAGATTGAGCACGCCGCCGACGCCGCCTTGACCGTACAGCACCGACGACGGGCCGCGCAGCAGCTCGACGCGCTCGAGCGTGTACGGATCGGGTTTGCTGCTGTTGTAAACGCCGTAGGTGCGTTGCATGCCGTCCAGGTACTGGACGGCGTCACCGCCGCGCACCTTGAACGAGTCGCCGCGGCTGTCGAAGTAGCTCGACACCACGCCGGCCGTGTAGTTGGTGGTTTCGCGCAGCGTGAGTGCGCCCTGCGCTTCCATCTGGTCGCGCGTGACGACCGAGATGGCCTGCGGCGTTTCGATGAGCGGCGTGTCGGTCTTGGTGGCGGTGCTGCCCCGCTTGGCGACGAAGCCCGTCACGGGGCCCGTCGCGGTTTCACCTGCGTCGCCCGAGACGGTGACGGTTGGCAGCGCCTGCCTGGATTCGGTAGCGGCTTCGTTCCTGGCCTCTTGTGCGTGGGCGTGTGCCACGGCGGCGAGCGCCACGGCGGTGGCCGCGAATGCGGCATAGCCGCGCCGCGTGCGTGGCGTTCCGTGGCGACGATTCTTGAATGTCATGTGCAGCTTCTCCTGTGTCCTGCGTCGGATGTGTCTAGGGCGGGGAGTGGCTGCGGCGGGCGATCGGGCGCGCCATGGCTTCTCCGGTGCGATCAGAAAAACAAAACGAACGAACGCGTGCGTGCCGTGGCACTTTCCGAAAGGAAAGCGCACCGGCTGGTGTTGTGTGTCTACGGCGTCGTGGGGGCAGTGGCCGGGCGCGACGACAGGGGCTGTCGTCGCTCGGGCTGCTGCGTCTTCGTTCCTTCGAAGACGGCTGGCGGCCTCGCGGCGGGCGCGGGCGGCTGGCTGAGGCCGGCGATTATAAAAGCGCGGCTGCGGGGCGGGGTCAGCGGCCCGCGAGGAACTGCGTCATGCGGTGCAGTTCGTCGTCGAGCGCCGCGCGAAAGGCCGCGCCGTGCGGCTTCTTCGCGTCGGCGTAGCCGAAGGCGGGCTGCAACCGGCCTTCCGGCGCGCTCACGTTGGCCCAGCCGATCACGCGGTCGTGCCACAGCATCGGCAGCGCGTAGTAGCCGAACTGGCGCTTCGGCGCGGGCGTGTAGGCCTCGAACTTGTACGTCCAGCCCCACAGCAACTCGAAGCGGCGGCGGTCCCACACCACCGGGTCGAAGGGCGCGAGCAGGCGCACCGCATCGTCGGGCGCATGGCGGCGCGAGGCCGGGTTCTCGTCGGCGGGCCAGTACCAGGTGGTGCCGTCGATGCGGCAACTCGCGAGCTCTTCGCGCGCCAGACGCAGCGCCGCCTGTGTCTGCGCAGAAAGATGCGGCGCGCCGTAGCCGAGCAGGCGCACGAGGTAGGTGAGGCTGGCCGCGGGCAGTGGCGCGTACTTGCGCACGATCAGGTCGATGAGCGCCGCCGCACGCTGCGCGCGCCCGGCGGGGCTGTCGTCGGCGGGCAGATGGTTCACGGCCTCATAGACGCGCGTGCCGCTGTCGCGCCGCACCACGCGCAGCATGCCGCGGTAGTGCATGCCATCGAGCAGGTGCGTGGTGGCATTGCTGGAGCCGCCCCAGTAGTTCTGGATGCGGCCGTGCGCGAAGTGCTGCTCGACCTGGCGCGGATGCACCGGCCCCTGCTCGCGCACATAGGCCAGCACGTCGGCGGCCTTGCGCCGCGTGGCGGCGTCCCAGATTTGCTTGGCTTCGCGCGGATGCATCAGCGCCAGATGCTCGCGCGGCAGGAAGCCGTAGTTGACGAGGCAGTCTTCCTCGATCGCGAGCCGCGCGTAGCGGCTTTCGAGATCGCCTGCGCGGTAGTCCTTCACGCGATGGCGCAGTGTGAGGTCTTGCGCGCGCGCCGGTGCGCGGATCGGGTCGGCCTGCACGAAGCCGAGCTTGCGGATCGCACTCGGCAATGTGGTCGGCTTGAAGAGGGTGCGCGCGACGGCGTAGCGGCGCAGGTCGTCGAGGGTCGGGTCAGCCATGAAGCGAATTGCAGCACAAGCGGCCGCAATTCGCTTCGGCGCACAACGTCAGACTGCGTTGCGGTGTCGTTCGATGCAGACGTCGAGCGTTTCGGCCCCGGGCCGCTGCCACCAGTCCAGGTTCGAAAAGATCTCGACCTCGCTGAAGCCCGCGAAGCCGGCGTCTTCGACCCAGCCGCGGATCTTCTTGAGGTCGACCACCCCGTCGCCCATCATTCCGCGATCGGACAGCAGGTCGCGCGTCGGCGTGAGCCAGTCGCAGACGTGGTACGCCAGCAGCCGTTCGCGGCCGGCACGGGCGATCTGTTGTTGCAGCTTCGGGTCCCACCACACGTGATAGATGTCGAGCGCCACGCCGAGCATGCCGCTCTTGCCCGCGTCGAGTTCGTCGCAGAGATCGAGCGCGTGTTCGAGCGTGTTGATGCAGGCGCGGTCGGCGGCCTGCATCGGGTGCAGGGGCTCGATGGCCAGCGGCATGCCGACTTCGCGGGCGTACTCCAGCGATGCGGCGATGCCGTCGCGCACCTCGCTGCGTGAGCGTCCGATGTCCTTGTAGGCCACCCTTCCTTCGAGCGCGCCGGGCAGGGCGCCGACGACCAGCACGAGGCAGGGCGCGTCGAGCGTCTTGGCTTCGTCGATGGCGCGGCGGTTGTCGTCGAGCGCGGCCTTCAGGCCGGCCGCATCGGGCGCCGGGAAGAAGCCACCGCGGCAGTAGCCCGAGAGGCCGATGCCGTGCGCCTTCAGCTGCTTCGCCACCGTGTCGAGCCCGACGGCCGCGACCTGATCGCGCCACGGGCTGATGGCGCGGATGCCGCGCTCGGCACACTGGTCGATGAGGCGGTCGAGCGGCACCTCGGTGCCCGACTGCTTGCGGATGGTCGCCGTGTTGATCGACAGCCAGTCGTGGTTCTGCGAGAAATCGCGCATGGCCTGGGTCAACCTTCCACGCCGTGCAAAGCCAGCAGCGTCTTCATGCGCCGCACCGCAAGCTCGGGCTGCTCCAGCAGGTTTGCAGCATCGGCCAGACGGAACAGCTCCGCGAAGTGCTGCAACGAGCGCGTGCTCTGCTGGCCGCCCACCATCGTGAAGTGCTTCTGGTGGCCGTTGAGCCAAGCCATGAACACCACGCCCGTCTTGTAGAAGCGCGTGGGCGCCGCAAAGATGTGGCGCGACAGCGGCACCGTGGGGCCGAGGATCGCGTGGAACTTCTCGGTGTTGCCTTGCGCGAGTGCGCCTAGCGCGGCACTCGCGGCGGGCGCGATGGCGTCGAAGATGCCCAGGAGCGCATCGCTCTTGCCATGCGTCGGCTCGTCGCCGAAGCCGTCGCCGGCGATGAGCTCGGCGTAGTTGAAGTCGTCGCCCGTGTACATGCGCACGCCCTTCGGCAGCCGGCGGCGCATCGCGATTTCCTTGTCCTTGTCGAGCAGGGAAATCTTGATGCCGTCGACCTTGTCTGGATGCGCCGCGATGATGCCCACGGCGGTGTCCATCGCCGCATCGACATCCTTCGTGCCCCAGTAGCCTGCGAGCGCGGGGTCGAACATGTCGCCGAGCCAGTGCAGCACCACGGGTTGCTTGGCCTGGCTGAGGATGCGGTCGTACACGCGTTCGTAGTCGGCGGGGCTCTTCGCCACGCGAGCGAGCGCGCGGCTGGCCATCACGATCAGCTTGCCGCCCAGCGCCTCGATGGCGGCCATCTGTTCTTCGTAGCCGCGGATCACGTCGTCGACGCTCTTCACATCGTCGATGTTCAGGTGGTCGGTGCCGCAGCCCGAGGCGACGAGTGCGCCGGGCACGTCTTTCGCCGCATCGAGCGAGCGGCGGATCAGTTCGAGCGACGTGGGCCAATCGAGGCCCATGCCGCGCTGCGCGGTGTCCATCGCCTCGGCCACGCCCAGGCCGAGCGAGAACAGGTGGCGGCGGTAAGCGATGGTGGTGTCCCAGTCGACCGCAGCCTGCAGCCACGGGTCGACGGCCGCGAGCGGGTCGGCCACGACGTGCGCGGCCGAGTAGGCGATGCGGTTGAACTTGACGCCCGCTTCGGGCTTCACCGGCGCGGTGCCGCGCAGGGCGTAGGGCGCGAGCGTGCCGCTCGCGGTGGGGAGGGTCAGCGACAGTGCCATGGCGTGTGCTTCGTCAGACCTTCAGCGCGGGCACGTCGACCCAGCGGCGGTCTTGCCACGACTCGAGCGCGGCCTCGACCAGCTGCACGCCCTTGGCGCCTTCGGGCAGCGTCCACTTGTAGGGCTCGTTCTCGACCACGTGGCGGATGAAATGTTCCCACTGGATCTTGAAGCCGTTGTCGTAGACCTGCGAATCGGGAATCTCCTGCCACTGGTCGAAGAAATTCATCATCTGCTTCTCGTCGGGGTTCCACACCGGGCGCGGCGTGGCGACGCGCGACTGGGCGCGGCAGCTCGACAGACCGGCCACGGCCGAGCCGTCGGTGCCGTCGACGTGGAAGGTCACGAGGTCGTCGCGTCGCACGCGCGTGGCCCAGCTCATGTTGATCTGCGCGATCACCGGCTCGCCGTTGTGGCCGGTGAGTTCGCAGGTGGCGTAGGCCGCATCGTCGGCGGTGGCTTCGTACGGCTGGCCGGCTTCGTCCCAGCGCTTGGGGATGTGCGTGGCGCCGATGCACGACACCGACTTCACTTCACCGAACAGGTTGTCCAGCACGTAGCGCCAGTGGCACATCATGTCCAGGATCATGCCGCCGCCGTCTTCCTTGCGGTAGTTCCAACTCGGGCGTTGGATCGGTTGCAGGTCGCCCTCGAACACCCAGTAGCCGAACTCCAGGCGCACGCTGAGCATGCGGCCGAAGAAGCCCGCGCGGCGCAGCATGTCGAGCTTGCGCAGACCGGGCAGGAAGAGCTTGTCCTGCACGGCACCGTGCTTGAGGCCCGAGCCTTCGGCCAGGCGTGCGATTTCGACGGCTTCGTTCAGGTTGGTGGCGATCGGCTTCTCGCAGTAGACGTGCTTGCCGGCGCGGATGGCCTTGGCCAGCAGCGTGGGGCGCATCTGCGTGGTGCCGGCGTCGAAGAAGATCGTGTCGTCCTTGTTCTCCAGCGCCTTGTCGAGGTCGGTGCCCCAGCGTGCGATGTTGTGGGTCTTGGCGAGCGCTTCCATCTTCTCGGCGTTGCGGCCGATGAGGATCGGGTCGGGCACGACCTTGTCGCCGTTCGACAGCGTGACGCCGCCTTGCGCGCGGATCGCGCAGATCGAGCGGATCAGGTGCTGGTTCATGCCCATGCGGCCGGTGACGCCGTGCATGATGATTCCGAGACGTTGGGTGGCCATCGTTTTCTTCCTTGGGATGCGAGAGGGGTGCTTCAGTAGACGGAACGCATGGCGTCCCACGAGATGCCGGCGCCGGGTTTGCCGGTGGCAAAGCCGGGCGCGGTGGCGAGCGAGGACAGGGACAGCTGTCCGTCGCGGAGGGCGAGGCGCGTGGCGCCGTCGCTGGTTTCGTAGAGGCCGGGGTGCAGCTTCAGCAGGGCTTGCTGCTCCGCCTCGGGCACGGCCGCGAGGCCGTTGACGTAGTGGTGTCCGTTGCGCTCGACGTGCGAGAGGCCGAGCCAGCCGACGAGCGCGAGGTCTTGCTGCACGCCGATGCCGGCCTGCATGGTCAGGTCTTCGCCGGAGAGGAAATAGCGCGGCTTGTCTTCCGCCGCATTCCAGTGCGCGCAACGCGCTGCATTGACCACCGACTTGTAGAAGCCCTTGCAGCTCTTGCTCGACACGCCGGTGTAGCCGAGCGCGCGGGCCTGCACGAAGGCATCGAGCGTGGCGTCGGATTCGTCGATGAGCAGCGGAATGCGCTTGCCCAGTGCGGATACGTCGCGCTGCAAGGCGGCATCGCGGCGGATCGGCTGTTCGACGAAGACCGTCTTCTGCGCGAGCTTCCACAGCACGGGCGTCGAGAGCATGCGGTCGAGGAAGACGGCGAAGTCGTCGGCATCGGCGTACTGCTCGTTGCCATCGAGCGTCACGAGCTGCGCGTGGTCGTCGATCACGCGGGCGATGCGCTGGAGGCGGTCGATGTCCTGCGCGGTGTTGCCGCAGAGCTTGAGCTTGAAATGCGTGAGGCCGTAGCGCTTCACCGCCGCGGCGAGCGTGGCGGGCAGGCCGTCTGTCGGTGCGTCGGGCAGCGCGTCGCTGTCGCCGATCGCATCGGCCAGGCCGACGGTGTGGCGCGCCGCGATGCTGGTGCGCGGCGATTGGCGGGCCAGGAAGGCGGGCATGTCGAAGCCCGCGAGATCATCGACCAGTCCGCTGCCTGCGATGTCGATGCCACACAGGTTGGCGCTCATGGCCGCTGCGAAGCTCGTGCCTGCGTGCAGGCACAGCGCGTCCATCACCGCGCGGTCGATCAGCGCGGGTCCGTAGCTGGCGACCAGCGCCTGCAGTCCCTTGGCTTTCGCGCGGGCCTGCAGCGTGGTGTAGTTCGAGGCGAAGTGTGTCCAGGCGGTCTGCGCGTCGTCTTCACCGACATACGCGTCGCGTGCATCGCGCAGCGCAAAGCGCAGCTGCTCGAAGTTCTGTTCGTTGTTGAGGGCCGGGTTCTTGTCGAACCACTTGGGCACCATCATCTCGGCGGCACAGCCTTCGGCCGTGCCGCCGTTCTCGAAGCGGATGCGCGCCCGCACGTAGACCTGTGGGCAGGCGGTGACGGTGGCCGCGCCGAAGCGGAACGGCAGCCGCAGGGCCACGTCGCGCTCGGCGAAGCGGATCTCTTGGATGTGGAAACGGGGCGCGTCCATGGCTCGCGTTCAGTGGTCCAGGATGCCCTGCGAGAAGAAATGCGCGCGCACCAGCTTCGTGTACTGGCCGAACTCCGGCGAGGCCATCATGTCGAGCGTGCGCGGGCGCGGCAGGTCGATGTCGTACACCGCGGCGATCGAGCCGGGGCGCTCGCTCATCACGATCACGCGGTCGGACAGAAAGATCGCCTCGGGGATGCTGTGGGTGATCAGCATCACGGTCTTCTTCGAGGCCATCCAGATGCGCTGAAGCTCGAGGTTCATCTTCTCGCGCGTCATGGCGTCGAGCGCACCGAAGGGCTCGTCCATCAGCAGCACCGACGGGTCGTGCAGCAGCGCGCGGCAGATCGACGCGCGTTGCTGCATGCCGCCCGAAAGCTGCCACGGGTACTTGCCCTCGAAACCCTTGAGGCCGACCATCTCCATGAGCTCGCGTGCCCGCGCCTGCGATGCGGCCTTGGGCAGGTGGCGCATCTCGGCCTGCAGCAGGATGTTGTCTTCCACGCTGCGCCAGGGCAACAGCACGGCGCTCTGGAACACGATGCCCACGTCCTTCTGCGGCCCTTTGATGGGCTTGCCGGCCAGCGTGAGCTCGCCGCCGCTGATCGGCAGCAGGCCCGCGACCATCTTGAGCAGCGTGCTCTTGCCGCAGCCCGAGGGGCCGACGACGGAGACGAACTCGCCTTCGCGGATGGCGAAGTCGAGCGGCTTGAGCGACTCGACGGGGCCGTCCTTGCTCTGGTAGGTCTTCGAGACGCCGCGCGCTTCGATCAGGTTGACTTGGGACATGGATGCGTGAGGGGGCAGGAAATCAGTTCGGCAGGAAGTCCAGGGTGACGTAGTCCTCGGGCTTGCCGCGCGTCGATGCATCCATGCCGCCGTACTGCACCAGCAGGTCGAGCGAGTCGTTCACGTTCTTCATCGCCACGCGGAACGGCCGTTGGTTCGCCGTGTCCTTCGTGTGATAGAGCGCCACGCTCTGCTTCATGCCGACGATCAGCGTGTCGCGCACGCCGGCCTTCGGGTTGGCCTTGAGCATTGCATCGACCGCAGACTCGGGGCTCTTCTCGGCGGCTTCAGCGGCCTTGGTCGAGGCGCGCATGAAGCGCTTCACCAGGTCGGGGTTCTCGGTCAGCAGGTTCTTGTTGGTGATGATCCCGGAGCTGATCTGGTTCACGCCCGAGTCGGCAAAGCGGATCGGCGTCACGGGCTTGCCGGTGGCGTCCTGCAGCTTGATCGCCTGGTCCATCACGTAGCCGAGCAGGAGGTCGGCCTGGCCGTTGGTCACCGCATTGAGCTTGGTCTGGCCGTCGCCCGAGACGATCTTTACCTGGTCGGCCTTGATGTCGTTCACCTTGAGGAAGAGCGGCCACATCTGCGACATCGAATCGCCGGGCGTCACCGCCACGGTCTTGCCGATGATGTCCTTGGGGGTCTTGATGTTCTTCTCGCTGAAGCCCATGACCGACATCGGGCTCACCTGGAACAGCACGCCGGTCGACTTGAGCGGCGCGCCCTTGGCGGCGGCCTTGATCATGGTCGTGACGTCGATGTAGCCGAAGGTCGCCGACTTGGCGGCCACCGCCTGCGCGGTGACGGCGGAGCCGCGGCCTTCCTGGATGTCGAGGTCGATGCCTTCCTCGGCGTAGAAGCCCTTTTCCTTGCCGAGGAAGAAGGGCGCGTGCTCGCTGTAGAGATACCAGTTGAGCATCAGCGTGACCTTGTCCTTGGGCTTCTCGGCCTGGGCATGGGCCGGCGCGATGGCGAAGGTTGCGAGGGCTGTGACGGCGACGGCGAGCATCGAGGGAAGCAGTTTCTTCATGGCGTTGTCTCCGGGAGTTTTATGGGTATGGCGAAGGAACTCAGTTCGCGTGGCGCTGCGATGCGTGCCACGGAATCATCACGCGTTCGACGAGATCGACAGCGACGAAAAGGACCACGCCGATGCTCGATAAAACCACCAGCGCGGCGAACATCAAGGGCAGGTCGAAGTTGCCGTTGGCCACTTGCAGCACGTAGCCAATGCCCGAGTTGGAGCCGACGAATTCGCCGACCACCGCGCCGACGACGGCCAGCGTGACCGACACCTTCAGGCCGCTGAAGATCGCGGGCAGCGCTTGCGGCAGGCTGATCTTGAAGAAGGTTTGCAGGCGGCTCGCGCCCATCGAGCGGGCGAGGTCGAGCATGTCGGGCTCAACTGACTTGAAGCCCATCACCGTGGACACCACCACCGGGAAGAAGCCCAGCAAGAAGGCGCTGATCACCTTGGGCAGGATGCCGAAGCCGAACCACACCACGAAGAGCGGCGCGATCGCCACCTTCGGAATGCTCTGCGAGAACACCAGCAGCGGATACACGTACGACTCGACCAGCCGCGAATAAGCGATGACCATCGCGATCGGAATGCCGATGAGGATCGTGAGGCCGAAGCCGCCGAGCGTGGCGAGCGTGGTCTTCCAGCTTTCGCTGAGCAGGCGCGGCCATTCGGCGACGAGCTGCTTCACGACCTCCCACGGCGGCGGAATGAGGTAGGCCGGAATCTTGAAGAGGCGGATCGTCAGGTCCCACAGCACCAGCAGCAACAGGATCAGGAAGAACGGGCGCAGGGCCGGGGAGAGCAGGAGCTTGCGGAACATGGCGACGACGGCAGCCTCTTGTGTCGGACTACGGCTGGACCGACAGGCCGGCGGCCTTCACGAGCTGCGCGTTGCTCGCGATCTCGTCCTTGATGTAGGCATCGAACTGCTCGGGCTTGAGCGTCCAGGCATCGGCGCCCAGCTTGAGGAAGCGCTCCTTCACCTCGGGCGTGGCCAGTGCCTTGACCACTTCGTCGTGCAGACGGTTGACGACGTCGCGCGGCGTCTTGGCGGGCGCCATCATGCCGATCCAGAAGTTGAACTCGGAGCCTGGCACGCCGGCTTCGGTGGTGGTGGGCACGTCGGGCAGGGCGGCGGCGCGCTTGGGCGAGCCTACGGCCAGTGCGAGCAGCTGGCCGTCCTTGATCTGGCCGATGACGGGCGCGATGGGCGAGAAGTAGTAGTCGACGCGACCCGACAGAACTTCCGTCACGGCTTCGCCCGATCCCTTGAACGGGATGTTGGTCGCGTCGATCTTCGCGGCCATCTTGAACTTCTCGGCGTTCAGGTGCGTGGCGCTGCCCTGGCCGGCCGAGGCGAAGTTCATGCTGCCCGGCTTGGCGCGTGCGGCGGCCAGCAGCTGCGGCAGGGTCTTGATGTTCTTGCTGGGCGAGATGACCAGCGCGTTGGGCAGCGACGAAATGGGCGTGACGCCCGCGAAGTCGTGCAGCGTGTCGAACGGCAGCTTGGCGAAGGTTGAAGGGCTGACCGTGTGCGACGACGAATGGATCATCACCGTGTAGCCGTCGGGCGCGGCCGTGGCCACCGCCTGCTGGCCGATGGTGCCGCTGGCACCGCCGCGGTTGTCGATGACCAGCGTCTGGCCCATGCTGAGGCTCATCTTGTCGGCGATGGCCCGGGCAATGATGTCCGTCGTGCTGCCGGCGGCGAAGGGAACGATCACGCGGATCGGCTTGGTGGGGTAGCCGTTCTGCGCTGCAGCGAGGCCCGGCAGCAGGGCGGCGATGCAGGTCAGCGAGGCAAGGACGGTGGTGCGTGCAGTGCTGGCAAAGGGCTTCAAGATTTGTCTCCGCGCGGATCGGGCCGCATTCTGGGATCGGTCAATTCACCAATGAGTGAATTAGCGATTTTAGGAACGGCTGCGCCGCAGCGTCAACGGCGGCTGCCTAGTGATTACCCGGAGAGCGAGGAGGAGGGCGGGCGCGCCCGCAGCGGGGCGCGCGCCGGATGGTCGGTCAGTGCAGCACGTAGCCCAGCACCAGATCGGTCATGTGCGAGAGGCGTTGCGCCATCGCCTTGGGGGCACGCAGGTCACGCCCGAAGATGGCCGACAGCGTGTGATTGTTCGAGAGGTAGAAATAGCACAGCGACGCGATGGAGATGTACAGCTGCACCGGGTCGACGCCTGCGCGAAAGAGGTTGTCTTTCTTGCCGCGCTCCAGCACGGTGGCCAGCAGCTGCACCAGCGGCGAATTCATTTCCTGGATGCGGTCGGAGCGCTTCAGGTGCGATGCGCCGTGCAGGTTCTCGCTGTTGAGCAGCGTGATGAACTCGGGGTGCTCCAGGTAGTAGTGCCAGGTGAACGACACCAGCTGGCGGATGGCCTCGACAGGCTCGATCTCGTCCAGGTGCAGGCGCTGCTCGGCGGCGCGGATGTCGGCGTACACGCGCTCGAGCACGGCCAGGAACAGGTCGTCCTTGCTGCCGAAGTAGTAGTAGATGAGGCGCTTGTTCAGGCCTGCGCGCTCGGCGATGCTGTCCATGCGCGCACCGGCCAGCCCGCGCGCGGCGAACTCGTCGCGCGCCGACGCGAGGATGGCCAGCTGCGAGCGGTCGGCGTCGCGCGAGCGCGGCTCGAGCGTTTCGGGCAAAGAGTCCTTGGGGGCCTTCATGACGCGAATTTAACCAATTGGGGAATTAAGACAAGGCGTGGAAGGCGGGCGCACATAATTGCCGGAGACATTTGCAACTGAGGTTCGAATTTTTCATGAGTACATCACAACCCGCCGGCCACCTGATCGTCGAGTGCCTGGTCGAGCAAGGCATGCAGGTCGCCTTCGGTGTGCCGGGCGAGAGTTTCCTGGCGGTGCTCGACGGCTTTCATGCGTACGGCGACCGCGCACGCTTCGTGGTGAACCGGCAGGAGGGCGGCGCAGCCTTCATGGCCGAGGCGCACGGCAAGCTCACCGGACGGCCGGGCGTGTGCTTCGTGACGCGCGGGCCGGGCGCCACCAATGCCTCGATCGGCGTGCACAACGCGTTCCAGGACTCGACGCCGATGGTGCTGTTCGTGGGTGACGTCGGCAGCGACTTCCGCGACCGCGAGGCCTTCCAGGAAGTGGACTACGCCAGCTTCTTCGGCCCGAGCACCAAGGGTTTCGCCAAGCGCGTGGAGCGCATCGACGACGCCGACCGCATTCCCGAGTACATCGCGCGCGCCTTCTCCACCGCGATGAACGGCCGGCCGGGCCCGGTCGTGCTGGTGCTGCCCGAAGACATGCTGCGTACCGAGACGGCCGCACGGCCGCTGGCGCGCGTGGAGGCGGTCCAGCCGTGGAGCGACCCCGGCGCGTTGCGCACGCTGCGCGAGCTGCTGCTGAAGTCGCAACGCCCGCTGGTGATCGCCGGCGGTGGCGGCTGGACGACGCAGGCGGCTCAGGCGCTGCAGCGCTTCGCCGAGAACTGGCGCCTGCCGGTCGCGAACGCCTTCCGCTTCCA
>Ga0307405_10000787_pt1 | contig 12422 bp, 9 predicted proteins | sample 322Cmetagenome_2_FD_203311 | JGI IMG/M metagenome (GOLD analysis project Ga0307405, IMG submission 203311) | Maize rhizosphere microbial communities from greenhouse at UC Davis, California, United States - 322HYB-C-1 | ecosystem: Host-associated > Plants > Roots > Rhizosphere > Soil | place...
AAGGCGGGGGGCATCTGTTCCCAAATTCCCATGGTCCTGTCGCCCTGGACATTGCTGTGCCCGCGGATGGGCGAGGCGCCGGCGCCCGGCTTGCCCATGTTGCCGCGGAGCAGGAGCAGGTTGATCATCTCCTTGATGGTGGCCACGCCCTTTTTCTGCTGCGTGATGCCCATGGCCCAGGTGATGATCACCCGGTCCGCTGCAATGTAGCGGGCCGCCAGTTCCTCGATCTCTTCCAGGCGGAGCCCGGTGGCCTCCAGCACGGTGGCGTCGTCCAGCCGGGCAAGGTGGGCCCGCAACTCCGCCAGCCCGTCACAGTGCTCCTCGAGGAATTTGTGGTCCAGTACGGTCCCGGGATGGGCGTCTTCGGCTTCGAGGACGCGCTTGGAGATGGCCTGCAGCAGCGCCATGTCCCCACCGATCCGCACCTGCAGGAACTGGTCGGCCAGGTCCGTGCCGTGCCCGATGATGCCCTTCACCTTCTGCGGGTTCTTGTACCGCATCAGCCCGGCCTCCGGCAGCGGGTTGACGGCCACGATCTTGCAGCCGGCTTCTTTGGCTTCCTCCAGGGCGGTGAGCATCCGCGGATGGTTGGTCCCCGGGTTCTGTCCCATGACGATGATGAGGTCAGCTTTGGCGAAGTCGTCGTAGGACACCGTTGCCTTGCCCACGCCGATGGTCTGGCCCATGGCCCAGCCGGAGGACTCGTGGCACATGTTGGAGCAGTCCGGCAGGTTGTTGGTGCCGTAGGCGCGGATGAACAGCTGGTAGAGGAAGGCGGCCTCGTTGGAGGTCCGGCCGCTGGTGTAGAACGCGGCCTGGTTGGGGTCAGGGAGCGACCTCAGCTTGTTGGCGATGATGCCGAATGCCTGGTCCCAGCTGACCGGACGGTAGTGGTCCTCCCCCGCCGGTTTGTACACCGGTTGGGTGAGGCGGCCCTGCATGCCCAGCCAGTATTCCGAGCGGTCCCGCAGCTCGCTGACAGGATGTCCGGCCCAGAACTCCGAGCCGATGACCACCGGCGTTGCCTCCCAGGTCACCGCCTTGGCCCCGTTTTCGCAGAACTCGAACGTCTTGCGGTGGCCCGGGTCCGGCCAGGCGCAGCTCATACAGTCGAAGCCGTCCTTCTGGTTCAGCGCCAGCAGGGTCTTCCGCGACCGCTCCACCCCCATGTGCTCCAGCGCCGGCTTCATGGAGTAGTAGACGCCGGGCACTCCGGCAGCCCAGGTTTTAGGGTGGCCGGTCACTTCCAGTTCGGACTCGTCGGCTTCTTCGACCTTCGGGTTCTTGCGCGTCACGCTGCACACTCCTCGGCTGATTCCTGGTCCCCATTACCCACGGCATCCGCCGGCGGACCAGCTTCTTCCACAGTTGTTCAGCGGGTCATGGAAGTCAAGGGATGCACGACGGCGGCTCCTGCCTGGCGTAGGCTGGTTCCCGCGGCTGAAGCAAGCGGCTGCGGGACCCACTGCGCGGAGCTGCCTTCTATATGTCCGACGATCTTGCCCTCGCCGCCCTGGCGGCATCTTCCTTTTCCCTGCCCTCATTGCGGGACGGCCAGCTGGCCGGCATGAGCGCCCTGGCGGCCGGCCGCGATGTCCTGGCCGTGATGCCCACCGGGTACGGCAAATCCGCCATCTACCAGGTGGCCGCCCAGCACCTGCACAAGACGACCGGACGCCCCGCCGTCGTGGTGTCACCCCTCATCGCCCTGCAGGAGGACCAGCAGGATGCCCTGGCCGGGGACCTTGGCCCGGGGGCCGCCGTCGTCATTAATTCCTCGCACAGCGATTCCGAGGTGGCGGCCGCCTGGCAGGCTGTCGAGTCCGGGAAAGCCACCTTCGTGTTCCTGGCCCCCGAACAGCTGGCCAAGAAGGAGACGGTGGACCGCCTGGCCGCCCTGGACATCTCCCTGTTCGTGGTGGACGAGGCACACTGCGTTTCCTCCTGGGGCCACGACTTCCGCCCCGACTACCTTGGCCTGGGCAGCGTCCGGGAACGGCTGGGCAACCCGCCCGTGGCGGCGCTCACCGCCACAGCGGCACCGCCCGTGCGGGACGAGATCGTTGCCCGGCTGGACATGCGGAACCCGCTGGTGCTGGTGCACGGTTTTGACCGGCCCAACATTTCCCTGGACGTGGTCCGCCACCATGAGGACAAGGGCAAGCGCAAGGCCGTGCTGGAGCAGGTCGCGGAGTTCGCGCGGGACGGGCACGGGCTGCTCTATGCCGCCACCCGGAAGGACACGGAGAAGTACGCCGCCAAGCTTGCCGGGCTGGGGCTGCGCAGCGAGGCGTACCACGCGGGCAGGTCGGCCGGGGACCGGGAACGGATCCACGAGGAGTTCCTCCACGACGGGCTGGATGTGGTGGTGGCCACCACCGCCTTCGGGATGGGCATCGACAAACCCAACGTCCGCTTTGTGGTCCACGCGGACATTCCGGAATCGCTGGATGCCTACTACCAGGAGATCGGCCGGGCAGGGCGGGACGGGAAGCCCGCCGCGGCGGTGCTGCACTACCGGTCCGAGGACCTTGGCCTGCGGAAGTTCTTCACCACCAGTTCCCCGGACCCGGAACGCCTCCTGGCGGTGCTGAAGGTCCTCAAGGCCGCGCACGCACCCACCCCCAAGTCCTCCCTGGCTGAATTGACAGGGTTCCCCGCCCGCCGGGTCACCGGGCTGCTCAACCAGCTTGAGGAGGCGGGCGCCGTCGCCATCGGCAGACGGGGCGTCCGGCTCGCCTCCAAGGCCAAGCTGCCCGCCCTGGTGGAGGACGCCGTCGAACTTGCCGAGGCGCGGCAGCGGGTGGAGCAGTCCCGCCTCACCATGATGCGGGCCTACGCGGAGACGGACGGCTGCCGGCGGCAGTTCCTGCTGGGCTACTTCGGTGAGGACCTGCCCGACCCGTGCGGCAACTGCGATGGCTGCGCCGCGGCGGCCGGCCGGCAGGAGGCGGCACAAGCGTCGCACGACGGCGGCGGTCCGGACGGCGAGAAGCCGTCGGACAAGAAAAGCACGGCAAAGAAAAAGGGCCCGTCAGGGAAGAAGGAGCAGGCTGCCAAAAAGCAGGAGGCGAAGAAGCGAGCAGACGATCCGTTCCCGCTGCAATCCACGGTGGTGCACAAGGAATGGGGTCCCGGCCTGGTCATGCGGCACGAGGATGACGTCATTACCGTCCTGTTCGAACAGGAGGGATACAAGACCTTGTCGCGTTCGGCCGTCGTGAAGCATGAACTGCTCAAGCCCGCGTAGGCTTGAAGCATACTGACGACGAAAGGCCTGCCGCGTGGAAGTACCCTCCATAGTCTGGATCTTGACCATCGCAGGAATCGTTGGCCTGCTGGCCTTCGACTTCTTCTTCCATGTCCGGAAGGCCCACACGCCGTCCCTTAAGGAAGCCGCCGTCTGGTCCGCCATCTATGTGGGCATCGCGGTGCTCTTCGGGCTTGGGGTGCTCATCCTGGGCGGCACCACCATGGGCGCGGAGTATTTCGCGGGGTACATCACGGAGAAGGCGCTGTCCGTGGACAACCTTTTCGTCTTCCTCATCATTATGGCCAGCTTCCGGGTGCCGCGCGCCGACCAGCAGAAGGTACTGCTGTTCGGCATCGTCTTCTCCCTGATCGCCCGCACGGGGTTCATCCTCCTGGGCGCCGCGCTGATCAACAGCTTCGCGTGGGTGTTCTACATCTTCGGCCTGATTTTGCTGATCACCGCCGGCAACCTGCTCAAGCCGGGCAGCCACGACGACGACGAGTCCGAAGGCCTGGTGGTCCGGCTCGCCAAGAAGTACCTCCCGGCGTCGGCCCACTACGACGGCGACAAGCTCTTCACCATGGAGAACGGCAAACGGGTCCTCACCCCTATGCTGCTGGTGATGGTGGCGATCGGCGGCACGGACATCCTGTTCGCCCTGGATTCCATTCCGGCAATCTTCGGCCTGACCCAGAACGTGTTCATCGTGTTCACCGCCACGGCCTTCTCCCTGATGGGCCTGCGGCAGCTGTTCTTCCTGATCGACGGGCTGCTGGACCGGCTGATCTTCCTCTCCTACGGCCTTGCCGCCATCCTGGGCTTCATCGGCGTCAAGCTCATCCTGCACGCGCTCCACGAGAACACGCTGCCGTTTATCAACGACGGCGAGCACGTGAACGTCGTGGAGGTGAGCACCGGCGTTTCGCTGTCCGTCATCCTGGGGGTCCTGGTGGTCACGGTGGTGGCCTCCATCTTCAGCCCCAAGGGCAAGGCCAAGAACGCAGTGTCCGGAGCCAAGCGGCATGCCGTGGAGTATCTGGACCTCAACTACGAGACGGACATGGTGGAGCGGGACAAGATCTTCGCCCGAATGTGCCGCGAGGAGGACCAGATCCGCAAGCTTCCGGAGAAGTACAAGCGGCTGATCCGCAACGAGACCGAGTTCCTGGAACTGCTCCGGAGCGCCCACGACGAACACGACAAGGCCCAGGTCCGCGCGGACGCCAAGGGCTGACCCGCCCGGCACAGCAGGGGCAGCGGACGACGGCGGGAGGTCCCGCCGTCGTCCGCTGCCCTTTGAGCGGGTCTACTACGGCTCGCAGTCCTCCAGCGATCCGGCGTGCTGGCGGGCCCCATCCGCGACGAAGCGCCCAAAGGTGTCGTACTCCAGGTCCTTGGCCGCGTCTTTGTAGTCATTTACGTCGAGCATCCCGGCGGGCGCATACGTGGACACGATGATCCCTACGCAGCTTGCGCGATTATTCGCGGCCTGGGCCGGGGCCGCCCCGGCGGTGAAAGCGAACAGCCCTGCTGCGCAGAGCAGGGTGAAACGGCGGACGTGGGTGTTCATGGCTTGACCTCTTCACAACGATGGGGATCCCCATCAAAGGCTGGCATTGTCTGCGGCCGCCGCCGGCAGTCCGGCGGAACAACCAGACGGACCTTCGTTGCCCCCAGGGCGCGGACCAGACGCGGCGTCCCGCGACGGGAACGCCTTCGGCTACCACTGCGGGCGTGCCGACCAATGTACGCCCGTGAGAAGAGTACTGCTGCCGCCGGCCGGCGTCCACGGGTTTTTGCCCGGCCCGGCGGGGCCGGGCCGGGCTTATCCAGCTGCGGTTGAGCTACCGCCCGAGCAGGGCCGCCTCGCTGGCCAGTGCCGTGATCCTGGCCCATTCCTTGGCGGCGACGGCGGCTGCCGGAGTCAGCCAACTGCCGCCCACGCAGGCAACATTGGGCAGCTTCAGGTAGTCAGGCGCGGTGGCCAGGCTGATGCCCCCAGTGGGGCAGAACCGCACGTGCGGGATGGGCGCCCCGATGGCTGACAGGTAGCCGGGACCGCCGGCAGGACCGGCCGGGAAGAACTTCATGGTGTCCAGGCCCTGTTCCAGGACCGCCATCACTTCGCCCACGGTGGCCACGCCCGGCAGCACCGGGACGTCCAGGGCGAGCATCGAGCTGAGCAGGGCGGGGGTGACGCCGGGGCTGACCAGGAACTGGGCGCCCGCCGCCACGGCGGCGTCGGCCTGTGCCGGCGTGAGGATGGTGCCGGCTCCCACCAGAATGTCCGGGACTTCAGTGGCGATGAGCTTCAGCGATGTCAGGGCGGATTCGGTCCGCAGCGTCAGCTCGATGATCTTCACGCCGCCGTCGGCGAGCGCTCGTGCCAGGGGGACGGCGTCCTGGGGGTCGTCAATGGTGACCACCGGAATCACCGGTGAGACGTTCAGGACAGCGGAGGCATCAGCCATGGTTGATCTCGTTTCCCAGGCCTTCCAGCCCGTTGTTTTCCAGAATGCGGTACCAGTGCAGCAGCAGTCCGGTGAAGCCCTCGTGCTGTGCCAGGTCCTGGTCGAAGACGGGCCGGAAGCCCAGCAGCGCCGGCACCACGTCCTCCGGCGTCCGGGCGGCTGGCAGGACGGACTGCAGACCGGCAGCGAGCGGATCGTTGAGATCCGCCGCCGGGGTGGTGGCCACATGCCGCATCCAGGCCGCAATGGCCAGGGCAGCCCAGCGGGGTTCCCGCCCGGCGTCGAGGGTTCCGCGGATGGTGGGAATCAGGCGCAGCCCGATTTTCTGCGATCCGTCGCTGCCCACTTTCGCTGTGGTGTGCCCGAGTGCGGGGTTGGCGAAGCGGCGGAGCACCTCGGCGCAGTACTGCCCGCCGTCCAGCCCGGCAGGCAAGGCGATGGTGGGGAGCGCTTCCTCAAGCATCATCCGGCGGCACGCGGTGCGGAAGGCGGGGTCGGCGACGGCGTCGCTGATGGTTTCCTTGCCCGCTGCGAGGCCGAGGTAGGCCAGCATTGAGTGGCTGGCGTTGAGCAGCCGCAGCTTGGCGGCTTCCCAGACGGGCACGTCGGCGCTGAAGAGGGCACCGGCGTCCTCCCAGCGCGGGCGGCCGGCGGCAAAGTTTTCCTCGATGACCCACTGTTTGAAGGGCTCGGCCACCACGGCCGCTTCGTCCCGCAGTCCCAGTTCCTGTTCGACGGCGGCCAGGTCGCCTTCCGTGCTGGCCGGCACCATCCGGTCAACCATGGTGCTGGGGAAGGTCACGTTGTCCTGGAGCCAGGCCAGCAGCGGCCCGCTTTCCGCTGTGGGAAGGAAGGCAGCGAAACCGCGGACCAGTGTGCCCGTCAGTTCGCCGTTGCCCGGCAGGTTGTCGCAGGACAACACAGTGACCGGGCCTGCCCCGTTCAGGGCGCGTTGCTGCAGGCCGCGGGTGATCTGGCCGATGGCGGTCCGTGGCGGTTGGCCGGCAAGATCAGCCTGGATCTCGGGGTCGTCCAGGTCCAGGGTGTGGGTCCGGGGATCGAAGCGGTAGCCCTTTTCAGTGATGGTCAGGGTGACAACCTTGGTGGCTGCAGCGGCGATCCGTTCCACCACCAGTTCCGGGGTGTCCCGGCCGGAGACGGCTTCGACGATACTGGAAACGACGTGTGCCGGGGCTGCGCCGTCGCCGCGTTCGGCCACGGTGAAGAGCCCGTCCTGCGGGGCAAGCTGCGTGGCCACGGTGTCCGAGCGCTGGGTGACGCCGATGATGCCCCATCCGTAGTCGCCGGCGGCGAGCATGGCGTCCTCGGTGAACACCGCCGTATGGGCGCGGGCGAATGCGCCCAGGCCCAGGTGCACGATGCCCGGCTGCAGCTTTCCGCGATCCAGTGCCGCCTGCCGGCCGTGTCCGGCAAGGGTCGCAAGGCTTAGGCGTGCGATGGCAGCTCTCCTTTCACGGAGTCATCTGCGGCCGCGGAGTCCCCCGCGGCGGCATGCGCCCGCGTCTGGTCAAAGGAGGGGATGAATCCTGTACCGCCCTTGCCGCCCACCACCAGTGACGATGCCGCGGCACCGTAACGGGCCGCCGTCGGAAAACTGTCCCCCAGCACCAGCCGGGCGGTCAGCGTTCCTACGAAGGAGTCCCCCGCGCCTGTTTGGTCCACCACGGCCGGGGCAGGGATCGCAGGGACCCACACGGAGCCGTCCGCGGACTCGAGCTGGACGCCCTCGGCCCCGCACGTGACTGCAACCAGTTCCGTGCCCCGCGCCAGCAGCTGGCCGGCTGCTTCCCGGGGCGACGAAGCGCCCAGGAGTGTGCTTGTTTCGCCGGGGAAGCTGGGCGTGACCAGGAAGGCCCGGGGCGCGAGTTCGGCGAGTACCGCCGTCGCGTCTTCCGGGGTGGTGAGGCGGGGACGGAAGTTGGGGTCGAAGACAAAACGCGTGGCCAGGCCCGCGGCCTTGACGACAGCTGCCCGTGACGTGGCCGAAACCGCGCAGGCGATGCCGCCCGCGACGACGGCCCCCGCCGACTCGAACACGCGGGGGTCGACGTCGTCCGGGCCCAGGGTGGAGCCGACGCTGCCGCTGCGGGCGTAGGAGAACTCACGCTGGCCGTCGGGGTCGCAGTGCACCAGGTAGACGCCCTGCTGCCCGGACCGGAACTTCAGCAGGTCCGTGGAGATGCCAAGTTCCGCGATCCTGGCGGCGATCGCCTTGCCCAGGTCGTCGTCGGTCAGGACGGCGAGAAGCCCCACCCGTGCGCCGGCGGCCGCTGCGGCCGCTGCCACGTTGAGGGCGTCGCCGGAAATACCCAACTGCGCAGGAACCCCGTGGCCGAAGGCCTGGTCGGTGGCGACTTCCACCAGGATCTCCCCCATGGCCACCACATCAAAGTCATCCCGGGTTGCTGCTGCGTTCACCAGTCGTGCACCGATCCGTCGAGCCGGCGGTTGACCGGCAGGTATTTGGGGTCGAAGGGGAAGCGCGCGGCGGCTTCCTCGTCGAACTCTACGCCGATGCCGGGAGCATCTCCGGGGTGCATGTAGCCGTCGTTGAAGGTGTAGGAGGTCTTGAAGACCTCGTTCGCCGGCTCCCGGTGGCCCATGTATTCCTGGATGCCGAAGTTGGGGATGCTCATGTCCACGTGCAGCGCCGCGGCGAACGACGTCGGTGAAAGGTCACCGGCTCCGTGCGAGCCGGAGCGCACGCCGTAGAGGTCCGCGAGCGAGAAGATCCGCCGCAGGTGGGTGATGCCGCCGGCGTGGGACACCGAGGTGCGGATGTAGTCGATCAGGCGTTCGGTGATGAGCTGCTGGCAGTCCCAGATCGAGTTGAACACCTCGCCCACCGCGATGGGAGTGGTGGTGTGCTGGCGGATCAGCCGGAACGCCGACTGGTCCTCCGCAGGAGTCGGGTCCTCGATCCAGAACGGGCGGTACTGCTCCAGGGAGGCACCCAGCCGGCCGGCCTCGATCGGGGTGAGCCGGTGATGGACATCGTGCAGGACGTGGATGCCGTAGCCAAACTGCTCCCGGACGTGCGTCATCATCTTCGGCGCGAAGTCCAGGTACGCGGTGGTTTCCCAGGTGTCTTCCTGCGGAACATTGCTGCTGGCAGGCTCGTAGAGCTTTCCGTCCACCGGGGCGATGCCGTAGGTCTTGTCCAGGCCGGGGACGGCGGCCTGGGCCCGGATGGCCTTGTAGCCGAGGTCCAGATGGTGCTGGAAATCCTCGCTGAGGTCCTCCAGGGTGGTGCCGCTGGCGTGGCCGTAGACCATCACGCCTTCCCGGGCGGCGCCGCCGAGGAGTTCGTAAACCGGCATGCCGGCGGCCTTGCCCTTGATATCCCACAGCGCGACGTCGATGGCCGCGATCGCGGTCATGGTCACCGGTCCGCGGCGCCAGTAGGCCCCCTTGTAGAAGTACTGCCAGGCGTCCTCGATGCGGCGTGCGTCGCGGCCGATCAGCAGCGGGCACAGGTGGTCGGCAAGGTAGGAGGCCACGGCCAGCTCCCGGCCGTTGAGGGTGGCGTCGCCGATGCCGGTAATGCCGTCCTCGGTCTCAATTACGAGCGTGACATAGTTCCGTCCGGGCGACGAAACCACTACCCGTGCGTCGGTGATCTTCACTGGTTGGTCCTTCAGGTTCGGTGGGGTAGGCAATGCAGGTCGCAGTAAGTGTCGTTTTGAGGGCTCAAAACGACACTTACTGCTACTCAGTTGGGTTAGCGGTCGGACGTGACGCTCTGGCCCGCGTGTGCCTGTGGAAGCGCCCAGTCCGCGTATTCGCGACCGCCCAGTCGGCGGGGTGCGGTTTCCGGAAGCAAGCTGAGGCAGACCACGCTGACCAGGATGAGGGCCGAGACATAGATGGCCACGCCGCCAATTGCACCTCCGGAGGCTGCCAGCAGGGCAGTTGCCACCACGGTAAAGGGTCCGCTGGCGATCATGGCACCGAACTGCCACACCACGGAGACGCCGGTGTATCGGCCCTGGACCGGGAACAGCTCAGGGTAGTAGGAGGCCTGCGGGGCGTAGGTTCCGGCATGGCCAAGTGCCAGACCTGCGATCAAGATCGCCACGATGGGGAGTGCGTCGCCGCTGGCGATGGCGCTAAAGGCAGGCCAGATGAGGATGAGGTTCAGCAGTGCGGCTCCGAGGAAAATCTTTTTCCGGCCGAAACGGTCGGTGAGATGTCCCCAGATGGGGATCATGATCAGTTCGGCCACGATGGCGATAATGATCGCCTGCAGGACGAAGGCAGAGTCATTGCCCAAGTGCTTGGAGTAGGCCACCAGGAACACGGTGTAGAAGGGGAACACTGCAGCCTCAACGAACTTCGACCCCATACCCAGGAGGACCTCACGGCGGCTGTTCTTGAAGACCACCTTCATGGGGGCTTGCTGGGCTGCGGCGTTCTCCTTTACGGCCTTGAAGGTTTCCGATTCATCCACCCGAAGCCGAATGTACAGGCCTACGGCTACCACCAGAATGCTCAGGAGGAACGGGATGCGCCATCCCCAGGCGAGGAACTGGTCCTCAGAGAGCTGGGTGGTCAGGAAAGCGAACAGTGCGGAAGGCACAAGGTACGCAGCAGGTGACCCCAACTGGACCAAACTGGCGTAAAAACCCCTGCGGTTGGGCGGGGCCGCTTCGGCTGTGAGCAGGACAGCGCCGCCTTGTTCACCGCCAACGCCAAAGCCTTGGATCAGTCTGACGAAGACGAGGATGACAGCAGCCCAAAGGCCGATAGTTTCGTAGGTGGGAAGCAGCCCGATAGCGAAAGTGCCGAGGCCCGTGAGCAGGAGCGTATAAACAAGGGCCTTCTTGCGCCCGATCCGGTCCCCCACCATGCCCCAGACGATGCCACCCAGGGGCCGGGCAAAGAAGCCTACGGCGTAGGTGGAGAAGGCTGCGAGTGTTCCCAGCAGCGGATCGATCTCGGGGAAAAAGATCTTGTTGAACACCAGCGCGGAGGCTGTGCCATAGATGAAGAAGTCGTAGTACTCCGCCATTGTGCCTATGAAGGACGCAGCAGCGGTGCGCCGCACCTTCTTAATGTCGTGCTGCGCCGGCGCGCCGGAGACCGCACCGGTTCCTGGCTTTGAAACGTCCATTTTTTGCAGTCCTTCTTCCTTGGAGGCTGGGGATCCGGCAGGCCCGTCAATTCGGTCGCGCTGTCGGAGGAAAAGAGGTTTTGTTTACGATGCCCGACATCTCTAGGTGCCGTTTGCTGACTACCATACAAGCACTACCATTCTAGTTTGTCAACGGTGGCTAGACTGGTTCCATGGCAACCGGCAAGAGCGATAAAGGGCAGATTCCACGGCTGTCCGTTCGCGACCAGACACTCGAGGCGCTGCGGCGCCGCATCATTTCCCTGGAGCTTCCTCCCGGCGAACCCCTGTCCGAAAATGAGCTGGCCCAGGAGATGGGCGTCAGCCGGACACCCGTCCGCGAAAGCCTGATCCTCCTGCGCGAGGAAGGCCTGGTGCAGGTTTTTCCGCAAATTGGTTCCTTTGTGTCCCTCGTGGACCTGTCCCGGGTTGCGGAGGCCCAGTTCGTCCGCGAAGCCATCGAATGTGCTTCCCTGCACGACTTTGCAGCCGACGCCGCGGGAATTTCCGGCCTCCGCGACATCCTGGCCAGCCAGCGCGACGCCGAGGCCAAGGGGGACATCGAGGAGTTCTTCCGGCTGGACGAGGATTTCCACCGCGAACTGCTGCGCCTGGCCGGCCACGAATCGGCATGGACGGCGGTCAACTCGGCAAAAGCGCACCTCGACAGGGCACGACGGCTCAGCCTGATCGACACGCGTCCGGTGTCCACCCTCATCGAGCAGCACACCGCGGTGGTGGATGCCCTGGAAGCCAGGAATGTTGCCGAGGCGGACAGCTCGCTGCGGCTGCACCTGCGCGGCGTGTTCGAGGACGTTAAACGGATCCAGGCCTCCTCCCCCAACCTCTTTTCCGACGGCACCGCCCGCCGCCCCGTCCGCAGGAACGTCGCCCGGCTCTCCTAGGGCTGTATTGTCGGCCCCTCTTGCTACGTTTGGAGCAGGTGTAAACCAGGGCCCCAGGAACCGTCCTCCGGCCCGGCTGTCAATGGGGAGGCCCCATGTTTCTACTCGAAGCTGCCAGCGCCGGCACGGCTCCGGACCTGGTGTTTTCCGCCAGCGATCTGGTGGCCGCCAGCGAGTGCGAGTACCGCGCGCTCCGCATCCTGGACGAAAAGCTGGGCCGCGTCCCGAAAGCCGACTTCCCCGCCGATGAGATGCGCGTCCGGGCCGGCGAACTGGGCGACCGGCACGAGCAGGCGGTCCTGGCCAGCCTGATCCGGAAATACGGAGGGTGGGACGCCAGCCGGGGTGCCGGGGTGTACTCGCTGGACCGCGGGGATAACCTGCGCGGCGAAATGCAGGCCAAGCATGCGGAGACCGAGCTGGCGCTCCGGTCCGGAGCCGACGTCGTCTTCCAGGCCACGTTCTTCGACGGCGAGTTCCTCGGCTACGCCGACTTCCTGGTGAACGAGGCCGCAGGAACCGGGAACCCCGGGCGCTACGAAGTCTGGGATACGAAGCTCGCCCGGCACGCCAAAGTGGGCGCCCTGCTGCAGCTCGCCGCCTACGGTGACCAGCTCATCGGCATGGGGCTGGATCCCTCCCCCGTCGACACACTG
>Ga0307405_10000790_pt1 | contig 12405 bp, 9 predicted proteins | sample 322Cmetagenome_2_FD_203311 | JGI IMG/M metagenome (GOLD analysis project Ga0307405, IMG submission 203311) | Maize rhizosphere microbial communities from greenhouse at UC Davis, California, United States - 322HYB-C-1 | ecosystem: Host-associated > Plants > Roots > Rhizosphere > Soil | place...
GGGGCGGCGCAGTTCGATCGCGCTGCGGCATCCGGCAATGGGTCGCCGTCTGCGCGCCGCGCGATGCGATGGGAAAATCGACGGGCCGCATGACCTTGCGGTCCGGCCGCATGGTGCCGGCAACCCGAGGATCGATGCGGATGAGCTCTCCCCTGCCGGCCGACCGGCCCGACGATTCAGCCGCGCCCGCGAACGCCGGCGCTGGGCGACCCCTCGACGTGCCGAGCGGCTTTCGTCCGCTGCGCACGATGGGCGACTTCATCGCGGCGAACGGGCCGCTCTACGTGCGCAGCGAAGGCGAGCGGGTCCAGCTCGGCTTTCGCGTCGAGGCGCGCCACACCAACCCGATGCGCATCTGCCACGGCGGGATGATGGCGAGCTTCTGCGACATGCTGATGCCGATCTCGATCCACCGGAAGAGCAAGGAGATCGGCTTCCGCTTCCTGCCGACCATCAACCTGCAGATCGACTACCTCGCGCCGGCCCGCCTCGGCGCCTGGGTCCAGGGCGAAGCGGACCTGTTGAAGGCGACGCGCTCGCTGGTCTTCGCGCAGGGCCTGGTGACGGCCGACGGCACGCCGTGCGCGCGCGTCAGCGGCATCTTCAAGATCGGCCCGCCGTTCCCGGTCGATCCCGAGATGGTCGGCTGAGGCGGGTCACGGCGCGCGCCCGATCAGGCGTCGACCGATTCCGATCGATCGATCGCCTGGCGCAGCGCACGAACGCGCCGCGAAACGTTCCGCCACCCCGCGACGCAGAATGCACGCCACAACGGGAGACGACGATGACCCTCGAATCGCAGCTGGCGACGTTCATCCGCACGCAGCGCGCCGACGAGCTCTCCGACGAGGCCGCGCGCATCAGTCGGCGTGTCCTGCTGGCGGCGGTCGGCACCGGGATCGCCGGCGCGGCCGAGGACGGCATCGGCCCGCTGCGCCAGCTGCTGCTCGAGCGTGGCGGCACCGCGCAGGCGCGCACGCTCGTCTTCGGCGACCGCCTGCCGGCGCATGCCGCGGCGCAGCTGAACGGCACGATGTGCCGCGCGCTCGACTACTGCGACGCGATGGCGCCGGGCATCCACATCGGCTCGTCGGTCGTGCCGGCGGCCTTCGCGACGGCCGAGCTGGCCGGCGGCTGCAGCGGCGCGGAGCTGCTGGCCGCGCTCGCGGTCGGCTGCGAGGTCGGTGCGCGCTTCAATCTGACCGAGTCGATGTACGACGGCTTCGACCCGACCGGCGTCGCGATCGTGTTCGCGTCGACCGCGACCGCAGCGCGCCTGCTGCGCCTGGACGAGACGCAGACCGTGCACGCGCTGGGCCTCGCGTTCAACCGCTGCGGCGGCAGCTTCCAGAGCAACATCGACGGCACGCTCGCGGTGCGCGTGATCCAGGGCTGGGTCGCGCTGACCGGCATCGAATGCGCGCAGATGGCGCTGCTCGGCATCAGCGGCCCGAGCCGCTTTCTCGAAGGCGTGTACGGCTACCCGCACCTGTACGGGCGCGATCGTCTCGATCCGGCGGCGATGGTCGCCGGCCTCGGCCGCGAGTGGCGTCTCGACCGGATGGTGTTCAAGAAGTACCCGAGCTGCGGCGTCACGCAGGCGCTGACCGAGCTGACGCTCGGGCTCGTCGACGCGCTCGACCTGACGCCGGCGCGGGTGCGCCGGGTCGAGGTGCGGTTGCCGCCGTATTCGCACAAGCTGGTCGGCCACCCGTTCAGGATCGGTACCAACCCGCGCGTCGACGCACAGTTCAGCGCGCGCTACTGCGTCGCCAACGCGATCGTGCGGCGTGCGTCCACCTTGGCGCACTTCCGGCCCGAGCAGGTCGGCGATGCCGACGTGAACGCGCTGATCGAACGGGTCGACGTCGTCGCGGATCCCGCGCTCGATGCGCGCGGCCACACCGCGGTGGATGTCGCGCTGACGACGACCGACGGCCGCACTCAGTTGCGCCAGCTCGACATCGCGCCCGGCTTTCCGGGCAACGGCCTGACCGATGCGCAACAGCTCGCGCGCTTCGAGGACTGCGTCGCCTATGCGGCGCAGCCGCTGCCGCGGCGCCAGGTGGATGCCTTTCTCGGCGGTGTCGAGGCGCTCGAGTCGCTCGACGATGCGCGCCGGCTGATCGACCTGCTCATCCTGCCGCAGCGCCTTCAGCCGGCCTGAGGCTCAGTCGGCCGTTCGCGCGGTGCCGGTCCACTTCAGCGCGCCGATGAAGACGTTCGGGCGGCCGCTCATGAAGCCGGGCTTGGCCGATTCGGTATTGCCGAACCTAGAGCACGACCGGGCAGGGTCGCACTTGATCCGCGCGCAGCATGGGGTGTGATACGAACCGTTGCAATTCAAGACAAGCAGGTAAGCATCCGCTCAGGGTTTTGCCGATGGTCCGTGCCGGACGGTTTCCCTACGCTGGTCTTCACAACAAAGACCTCCGCGCGTCGCGAGAGGTCCACTTTCAGGAGACAACATGCCAGGCTTCATCCCGAAGCGGTGCGCGCTCGCCGCCGCTCTCTCGCTCGCGCTGTGCAGCATCGCCATCGCGAAACCCAACCTACCGCCGAAGAACGTCGAGATCAACGCACTCTCGAACCGTGCCGATCTCGTGAGCGGCGGCGACGTGCTCCTCGAGGTGCGGCTGCCGATCAACATGCCGCCCCATCAGCTCGCGTTGAGCCTGAACGGCCATGACGTGTCGTCGCAGTTCCAGTACCAGGCCGACGAGCGCCGCTTCGTCGGCTTGCTCAGCGGCCTGGTCGAAGGCCAGAACCGCTTCGTGGCCGATGCGAACGGCAAGGGCAAGGGCCGGCCCTATGCGAGCCTGACCATCACCAACCATTCGAAGGGCGGGCCGATCTTCTCGGGACCGCAGATGCAGCCGTGGGTCTGCGCAACGGTGGCCGGCACGACGGTCAACGTCACGGTGCCCGGCACGTCGCTCACCTCGCCGGTCGTCTCGCGCATCAGCGGCCTCGACGCCGACCCGGTCGACGCGAAGTGCAACGCGCCGTCGAAGTTCACGTACTACTACCAGCCGAAGGCGCTCGAAGGCTCGGCGTGCACGTTCACGATCACCGGCGCGAACCCCTGCTTCGTGACCTACAACCCGGCCTCGCCGCCGGCTCGCGACGCGATAGCCGATTTCAAGAACGACCGCGGCGACACCGTGAAGAGCATCCTGCGCGTCGAGCGCGGCACGATGAACCGCGGCATCTTCGAGCTGGTGAGCTTCCACGACCCGGCGCAGCCGAGCAGCGCGATTGCGCCGCAGAAGGGCTGGAACGGCAAGCTGCTGTGGATGTTCGGGGCGAGCGCGGCGGCGCATCGCCTGCAGGCGCCGACGACGCTCAACACCATCTTCAACGACCCCGCCCTCCGAGCCGGCTACATGGTCGCGTCGGCTTCGCTGAACAACAACGGCACCAACGCGAATCACATCCTCGCCGCCGAGTCGGTGATGATGGTCAAGGAGCACATCGCCGAGCAGTACGGCCCGATCCGCTACACGATGGGCAACGGCTGCTCGGGCGGCTCGATCCAGCAGCACACGATCGCCTCCTCGTACCCCGGCCTGCTCGACGGCCTGCAGCCGAACTGCTCCTACATGGACCAGGCCAACATCGAGATGGAAATCAAGGATTGCGGGCTGCTCGCCGGCAACTACTTCGTCAACGGCGCCGGCGCGGCGCTCTCGGCCGAGAAGCGCTCGGCGATCGGCGGCCAGCTCAACCCCGGCTTCTGCCAGGTCTGGGTGAGCTCGTTCGTGCCGGCCTACAACCCGCGGCTGCAGGCGAATTGCGGGCCGGGCTTCCCGGCCGCGCTGACCTACGACCCGGTGCTGCGGCCGAACGGCGTGCGCTGCGATCTGCTCGACCACGAAGCGAACCGCCTCGGCACCTTCGTCGACACCGACGGCAACCGCAAGGCCAACAAGGTGTTCGACAACGTCGGCGTGCAGTACGGCCTGCAGGCGCTGCGCAACGGCCAGATCACCGCCGAGGAATTCGTGCAGGTCAACGAAGGCATCGGCAGCTACTCGCCCGACCTGGGCTGGAGCGGGCCGGCCGGCGCCGCGCCGGCAGCGCGCGTCGCCTCGCTGCCCTCGACCCTGTCGCGCCTGTTTTACAGCGGCATGGCCGGTGATGCGCGCCTGCTGAAGGACGTCGCGATCATCGACCTGCGCGGCAACCAGAACCCGGCCGGCGACATCCACGCCAACTGGCGCAGCTGGGCGATGCGGGAACGACTCGATCGCGCCAACGGGCATCACGACAATCAGGTCATCTGGGCCTTCACGCCCGGCCTCGCGCCGCTCGCCGCGCTGGCGCGCCAGTCGTTCCTGACGATGGACGCGTGGCTGGCGGCGGTCGAGGCCGACGGCTCCGCGCGCACCCGTGCCGAGAAGATCGTCGCCAACCGGCCGACCCGTCTCGGCGACCGCTGCCTGCTGACCGCGGGCGCGACCGATGCGGAGCTGACCCAGGAAGTCGGCCTCGGCACGCCGAGCTGCCCGGTCAAGTACCAGCAGTCGCCGCGCCAGGTGGCTGGCGGTCCGATCAGCGAGGACGTCTACAAGTGCGAGCTGAAGGCGCTCGACTTCACGAGCACCGACTACGCGTCGCTGAACGCAGGGCAGCGCGCCCGCCTGCAGGCGGTGTTCCCGTCCGGCGTGTGCGACTACACCAAGCCGAGCCAGGGCAGGCAGCTCTCGCCGGGCTGGGTGACGTTCGCGAGCGGCGATCCGGTGGCCCTGCCGCCGGCGCCGACCTGGCTGCCGTTCTGATCGGGATCAGATCTGCGCCTGCGGCGCCTTCGCCGCGCAACGCGCCCGGAGCGCGACCGTCACTCGACGGTCACGCTCTTCGCCAGATTCCTCGGCTTGTCCACATCCGTCCCTCGCGCGACGGCGGTGTGATACGCGAGCAGCTGCAACGGCACCACGTGCAGGATCGGTGACAGCAGACCGTAGTGCTCGGGCATGCGGATCACGTGCAGCCCCTCGCCCGACTCGATCTGCGAGTCGCTGTCGGCGAACACGAACAGCTCGCCGCCGCGCGCGCGCACCTCGTGCAGGTTGCTCTTCAGCTTCTCGAGCAGCGCGTCGTTCGGCGCGATCGCGACCACCGGCATCTGCGCGGTGACGAGCGCGAGCGGGCCGTGCTTCAGCTCGCCGGCCGGGTAGGCCTCGGCGTGGATGTAGCTGATCTCCTTCAGCTTCAGCGCGCCTTCGAGGGCGATCGGGTAGTGCAGGCCGCGACCCAGGAAAAGCGCGTTCTCCTTGCGCGCGAACTCCTCGCTCCACGCGATGATCTGCGGCTCGAGCGCGAGCACGCCCTGCACTGCGAGCGGCAGGTGGCGCAGCGCCTTCAGGTGCACCGCTTCGTCGGCTTCGGCCAGGTGCCCGCGCGTCTGCGCGAGCGCGAGGGTCAGCAGGAACAGTCCGACCAACTGGGTGCTGAACGCCTTCGTCGACGCGACACCGATCTCTACGCCGGCGCGCGTGATGTAGGCCATCGCGCATTCGCGCACCATCGCGCTGGTCGCGACGTTGCAGATCGTCAGCGTGTGCGCCATGCCGAGCCCGCGCGCGTGCTTCAGCGCAGCGATCGTGTCGGCGGTCTCGCCGCTCTGCGTGATCGTGACGACGAGGGTGCGCGGGTTCGGCACGCTGTCGCGGTAGCGGTATTCGCTCGCGACCTCGACCTGGGTCGGAATCTTCGCGATGCTCTCGAGCCAGTACTTCGCGACCGAGCCGCTGTAGTAGCTGGTGCCGCAGGCCAGGATCAGCACCGAATCCACTTCCTTGAAGACGCGGAAGGCGCCGTCGCCGAACAGCTCGGGCGAGACGCCCGGCACCGCGTCGAGGGTGTCGGCGATCGCCTTCGGCTGCTCGAAGATCTCCTTCTGCATGTAGTGCCGGTACGGCCCGAGCTCGGCCGCGCCGGAGTGGGCCTGCACGGTGCGCGTCTCGCGCTCGACCGCGCGCCAGTTGCCCTGCGCGGTCGGCCGCGTGACCCAGTGCTTGCCGAGCTGCAGGTCCGCGACGTCGCCGTCCTCGAGGTAGACGATGCGATCGGTGACGCCGGCCAGCGCCATCGCGTCGGACGCGAGAAAGTTCTCGTGCGCACCGTCGAGCGTGCCGACGCCGAGCACCAGCGGCGAGCCGTGGCGCGCGCCGACCACGCGCTGCGGCTCGTCGCGGCAGAACACCGCGATCGCGTAGGCGCCGCGCAGGCGCGGCACCGCGCGCTGCACCGCCTCGAGCAGGTCGCCTTCGTACAGGCTGTCGATCAGGTGGGCGATCACCTCGGTGTCGGTCTGGCTCGCGAAGGCATAGTCTTTCGCCTTGAGGCCGGCGCGCAACTCGTCGTGGTTCTCGATGATCCCGTTGTGGACAAGCGCGATCCGGCCGCTGCGGGCGATGCCCGAGGCCTGCCCCGCGGCGGCCGATGCGCTGTCGTCCGGGCCCGGGCCGTGCGAGAAGTGCGGATGGGCGTTGTGCACCGCCGGCGCGCCGTGCGTGGCCCAGCGCGTGTGGGCGATGCCGGTTCCGCTGTCGATGCCCTCGGCGGCGACGTTCGCGCTGAGCTCGGCGACCCGCGCGGTGCTGCGCGCGCGCCGCAAGCCGCCGCCCTGGTGGACCGCGACGCCGCACGAGTCGTAGCCGCGGTACTCGAGCCGGCGCAGGCCTTCGATCAGGATCGGGACGATGTTGCGGGCGCTGACGGCACCGACGATTCCACACATGGCAGGCTCCTTCGCAGTGCCGGCACTGTAGGAGCGCTCTCGGAAAGATGGATTCGAAATGATGACAGTTTCGATAGAATCCTTCGCATGATGACGAGTTTGCAAGAATCGGCCACATCTGAATTTGAATTGCAGCAATCTATCACTCTGGATCCCACCGATCTGCGGGTGTTGCGACAACTGCAGGAAGACGCCTCACTGACGAACGAAGCACTCGCCGCCCGCGCGCTGACGTCGCCCGCGACCTGCCTGCGGCGTGTCAAGCGCCTCGTCGAGCGCGGCGTCATCGAGCGGCGGGTCGCGATCCTTTCTCCCGCGCGCTGCGGCCCCAGCCTGACCGCGATCGTCGAAGTCACGCTCGACCGGCAAGGCAGCGAGGCGCTCGCCGCGTTCGAGGGGCGCGCCGTCGCCGAGACGGCGGTGCTGCAATGCCATCGGGTCTCGCCGGGGCCGGACTTCGTGCTGACCGTGCAGGTCGCCGACATGCCGGCCTACCACGCGCTGGTCCAGCGCCTGTTCACCGAAGACGCCAACGTGCGCAACGTGAAGAGCTTCTTCAGCATCCACCGCGCGAAGTTCGACACCCGCGTGCCGCTGCCCGAGGCCGCGACCTGAGCGGTCGCCTCACTGCTTGAGGACGACCAGCCCTTTCAGGTACTCGCCTTCCGGAAACGTCACCGTCATCGGGTGGTCCGGCGCCGCGCCGAGGCGCGCGTAGATCAGGCCGTCGACGCCGGCGTCGAGCCCGGCGCCGGCGACGATCTTGTGGAACAGGTCGACCGCGATGCCGCCCGAGCACGAGAACGTGAACAGCAGCCCGCCCGGCTCGAGCAGCTCGAACGCGAGCCGGTTGATGTCCTTGTAGGCGCGTGCGGCCCGTTCGGCGTGCGCTGCGCTGGCCGCGAACTTCGGCGGGTCGAGGACGATCGCGTCGTAGCGCCGGCCGGCCTCGAGCGCGTCGCGCAGGGTCCGGTTGACGTCGGCATCGACCGACGTGTGCCGGCTCGCATCGAAGCCGTTCAGCACGACATGCGCCTCGGCGCGCGCCAAGGCCGGTGCCGACGAATCGACGCTGGTCACGTGCCCGGCACCGCCGGCCAGCGCCGCGACGCTGAAGCCACCGGTATAGGCGTAGCAGTTGAGGACGCGCTGGCAGCCGAACCGGCGCACCGCCTCGGCGAAGTGCAGGCGGTTGTCGCGCTGGTCGAGGTAGTAGCCGGTCTTGTGCCCTTGCGCGACGTCGAGCGTCAGGCGCCAGTCGTGCTCGCGGATCGTGACCTCGGTCGCGCCCTCGCCGCGCAGCCAGCCGGTGCGCGGCTCGAGGCCCTCGAGCGCGCGCGACGACGTGTCGCTGCGCTCGTAGAGACGCGCGGCGCCGCTCGCCTTCAGCAGCGCATCGGCGAGCACGGCCTTCCAGCGCTCGACGCCGACCGACAGGAATTGCGCGCTCAGCATGTCGCCGTAGCGATCGACGACCAGCCCCGGCAGCCCGTCGGCCTCGCCGTGGACGAGGCGCACGCCGTCGCTCGGCACCGCAAGTCGGGCGCGCAGCGCGACCGCGCGCTCGACTCGCCGCTGCATGAAGCCGGCATCGATGCGCTCGGCCTCGTCGAAGCTCCAGGCGCGCAGGCGGATCTTCGACGCCGGGCTGTACGCGGCCCACGCCAGGAAGCGGCCGTCGCTCGCTTCGACCCGAACGGTCTCGCCAGGGTCGGCCTTGCCGCGCTCGATGCTGCTCTCGAAGACCCACGGGTGGCGGCGCAGCAGCGAGCGCTCCTTCGCGGCGCGCAGGCGGATCGTTTTCATCGGCCCTGCACCGCCGCGCGCAGCCGCGCCTTGTCGACCTTGCCGATGCCGGTCTTCGGCACCGCAGCCACGAGGTGGACCTCGCGAGGCAGTTTGTAGCGGACGAGGCGCGCGGTGAGGTGATCGATCAGATCGTCGCTGGTCGCTGCGGCGCCGTCCGCGAGCACCACCGCAGCGACCAGCGCCTCGCCGCGATAGGCGTCGGGGACGCCGACGACCGCGGCCTCGCGCACCGCCGGATGGGTGCAGAGCGCCTCCTCGACCTCGCGCGGGTAGACGTTGTAGCCGCCGACGATGACCATCTCCTTCTTGCGGCCGCGGATGGTCAGGTAGCCCTCCTCATCGAGCTCCCCGATGTCGCCGGTGTAGAGCCAGCCGTCGCGCAGCGCCTCGGCGGTTTCCGACGGCAGGTTGCGGTAGCCGCGCATCACCTGCGGGCCGCGCGCGCGGATCTCGCCGGCAGCACCCACCGGCAGCGGGCCGGTCCCCGATTCGAGATCGACGATCTCGATCTCGGTCTGCGGCACCGCGACGCCCACCGTGCCGACCTTGCGAACGCCGTGGCGCGGGTTGAACGCGAGCACCGGCCCGGCCTCGCTTTGCCCGTAGCCCTCGGCGATCGGGCAGCCGGTCGCGGTCTCCCAGCGCCGCAAGGTCGCCTCGGGCAACGCCGACGCGCCCGAGAAACACAGCCGCAGCGAGCTCAGATCGGTCGACCCGAACGCCGCGCAGCCCATCAGCCCGACCAGGATCGTCGGGCTCGCGCCGAGCAGCGTGATGCGGTGCCGCTCGATCGCATCGAGCACGGCCTCGGGCCGGAAGCGCGCGACGACGACCAGCGTCGCACGGCAGTTCGCCGCGAGATAGAGGCCCATCGAGACTGCGTAGACGTGGAACAGCGGCGTGATCGCGAGCACCCGTTCGTCGTCGGGCGCGGTCGGCAACAGCGCCTCGCGCTGCGCGACATTGACCGCCACCGCGCCATGCGCCAGCTCGACGCCTTTCGCGCGGCCGGTCGTGCCGCCGGTGTACTGCAACGTCGACAGGCCGGCCGGATCGGGCAGCGGCAGGCGGTCCCCGAGTTCCGGCCGGTCGCGCCATGCGATGAGTCGACGCGCGGCCGGCCCGATCTCGATCGGCAGCGCGGCGAGCGCGTCGAGCAGCGGCCGCACGCGTGTCGCCACGACACTGTCGAAGACGACCGCAGCCGGTGCCGCATCGGCCAACATCGGCGCGAGCTCGCTCGCGGTGTAGTCTGGATTCAGCGGGACGACCTGGGCGCCGGCAGCCTGCACAGCGAAGGTCGCGATCGCGATGTCGACCGAGTTGCCCATCAGCAGCGTGACCCGATCGCCGGGGCCGATACCGGTCTCCCGCAGCTCGGCAGCGAACCCCGACACACAGGCCGCGTACTCGCGGTAGCTGAGCGCGTCGTCGTCGCAGACCAGCGCGAGCGCGTGGGGCCGTGCGCGGGCCGCCGCATCGAGCATGTGGACGACGGTCGGCCAGACCGTCGGCAGCGCACCGTTCGTCATCTGCCGCGGTCGCCGACCCGCAGCACCACGGCCATCGACGAATCGCCGGCGGCGCAGCCGGTGAAGAGACCGTGACCGCCGCCGGCCAGCACCAGCTCCTCGATCAGCTCGATCACCGAGCGCAGCGCGGTCGGCCCTTGCGGGTGGCCCCAGACCAGCGACGAGCCGTAGTTGTTGAAGCGCTGCGCATCGATGCCGAAGCTGCGCGCCAGCACGAGGTCGTTGACGACGAACGGGTTGTGCGTCTTGATGGCCTTCATGTCGCCGATCTCGAGCCCGGCCGCGGCGAGCGCACGGCGCGCCGCCGGCACCGGCGCCTCCGGCATGTAACCGCGCTCGACGCGAGCCTGGCCGAACGCGACGATGCGGATGTCGATCGAAGGCTCGCGGCTCAGCTCCGGCACGCGGTCGGGCGTGGTCAGCACGATCGCGGCGCTGCCGTCGGCCGGATGGGTCTGGCCGCCGTGCGTGACGCTGCCGCCGGGCACGGTCGGCTTCAGGCCGGCCAGGCCTTCGGCCGTCGTCGCGTGGATGCCCTCGTCGCCGGCGAGCGTACCGCGCGTGCGCCGGTAGCGGCTGTCGGGCACCTCGAACGGCAGATCCATGTAGCGGCGCAGGAACGCCGCGTCGTCGGCCAGCGCGTCGCGGTACTGCGCATGGCGGTGCAGGGTCAGCGCATCCTGGCTCGCGCGGTCGATGCCGTGCTTCGCGGCGACGTTCTCGGCGGTCTGGATCATCGCGAGACCGGCATACGGATCGCGGCCGAAGTTGTCGAGGATCCAGTTCTCGTGCTCGCCGGTGCCGCCGGGCGCGTCGGGCGCCGGGTAGTACAGGTGCGGGCCGTTCGACGTGCGGTCGGCGGCGATCGCGAGGCAGGTCGTCACCGCGCCGTCGCGGATCTCGGCGGCAGCCGACTGCAGCACGCGCACGCCGGTCGCGCAGGCCTGGGCGATCGTCGGGCCGGCGACGTGCGGCGCGCCGAGCTCGCCCATCAGCCACGGCAGGCCGTAGAACGACCCGCGCTGCGGCACCGTCAGGCCGAGCACCGCATGGTCGAACACCGAAGGGTCGATCGCGCGCCGCCGCAGCGCTTGCTTGGCGACGTGCGCCGCGAAGGTCAGGCTGTGCAGATGGGCGAGGCTGCCCTGCCAGCGCGCGAACGGCGTCGACCAGTAGGCGCCGTACGGGATGGCGATCTCGTTCGCCCGGCCGCTCATGCGCCCGCCTTGCCGGTCTTGCGGCGCGCGCGCGGATGGGCCGCGTCGTAGACCTTCGAGAGATGGCCGAAGTCGAGCTTGGTGTAGACCTGCGTCGTCGCGATGTTCGCGTGGCCGAGCAGTTCCTGCACCGCGCGCAGGTCGCCGCTCGACTGCAGCACGTGCGACGCGAAGGAGTGCCGCAGCATGTGCGGATGGACATGGGTCGGCAGCCCGGCCTGCACGGCCGAGGCCTGCAGCCGCGTGCGCACCTGGCTCGGCGTCAGTCGCGTGCCGCGCCGGCTGACGAAGAGCGCCGTCTCGTCCGGACGCGCCAGCTCGGCGCGGACGGAGAGCCACGCATCGAGCGCGCGCAGCGCGGCGGCGCCGACCGGCACGCTGCGGCGCTTCGAGCCCTTGCCGAGCACGTGCGCGCTCGCATCGGCGCGATCGATCCAGCCGGCGGCTTCGGCGCTCGCCTGCGCGTCGAGGCCGACCAGCTCGCCGACCCGCAGGCCGCAGCCGTACAGCAGCTCGACGATGCAGTGATCGCGCGCATCGAGCCGCGCATTGCCGGTCTCGCTGCGGTGCTCAGCCAACGCGACCGCGTGGTCGACCGACAGCGCCTTCGGCAACGGCTTCGCGGCACGCGGCGCGCGCACGCCGTCGACCGGATTGAGCGCCACCGCGCCGGCCTGCCCGAGCCAGCGGTAGAAGCCGCGCCATGCGGACAGCGCGATCGCGATCGAGCCGGCCGCGAGGCCCTGCCCGTGCAGCTGGGCGGCCCAGCGCCGGACGTGGTGAACCTGCACGGCGCGCGGCGCGATGCCGCCCGCGGCGGCGAATGCCTGCAATCGGCCGAACGCCTCGCCGTACATCGCGAGCGTGCGCGCGGCGAGTCGGCGCTCGACTCGCAGGTGCTCGAGGTGGCGCCGCAGGTCGTCGTCCAGAGCGGCAGCCGGATCGCTCATCGGATGCGTAGGCAATCGATCGGCGGCCGGCGCGACGCAGCGCGCTAGTTCGCAGGCAACAGCCGAGACAGCGCCGCGCTGGCGATCTCGCCGATGCGGCTCAGGAAGTCGGTGCCCATGTCGGCGGTGTAGCGCGTCGCGTCGGGCGACGC
>Ga0307405_10000791_pt1 | contig 12392 bp, 7 predicted proteins | sample 322Cmetagenome_2_FD_203311 | JGI IMG/M metagenome (GOLD analysis project Ga0307405, IMG submission 203311) | Maize rhizosphere microbial communities from greenhouse at UC Davis, California, United States - 322HYB-C-1 | ecosystem: Host-associated > Plants > Roots > Rhizosphere > Soil | place...
ACCTAAGTCACCGGCATCTGGATGCAATGATGGAGGCCCTGAAAAACAGCCGATACATATATCTTTGGGGCCCCGCATGGCGAGGTCGAGGCTGGTTTGGAGGCTGCGTATTGATCATTTCAATTGCCGGCATGGTGGTGTGGCCAAGGGCATATATCCGTATGGGTGATGTGAGCCCTGCTGATATCGAGAATTTCCCGCCCTCCTTGAAGCGTCTTTTGATTATCAAGGTGACGATGACGGTCATTTCCTTCACCGGAATGATAGTTGCAGCTCTGCTGGTCAAGTTCAGATAAATCGATGAAAAAAGTACAGAAGGCCTGCTTCGCAGGCCAGCGGGAGCAAGCTCCCTCGCCACGGGGGCGGGTGGGACGGGTGCCATCGCGAGCAAAGACGCTCCCACAAACTCAGCTGAATCCCATCAGTTAAACGCGATGTAGAAATATCCCAGCGCCGGATCCCGCCCCATCGGCGGTACCCGCGACACGAACACCCCTTCGAGCCTACCCAGCTCCGGTACCTCCATCGCGCAGAGACCATCGACGAAGTCGGTGCTTTCCAGGCTGTTGAGCTCCACATTGAACGGAGTCCGCTCGGCGTTCGGCATCTTGGCCCGTGGTGTTTCTCCCAGGTGTTCGAATCGCACCGGCAGGCTGCTGCCGTCAGGCAGGGTCAGGGTTCGGGTCTGGCCCAGCAGCGATTGAAAGTGGCTGCTATGAACGCGCTGAAGCATATCGACACTCCACAAAGGCCAGAGGGCTTTCGCCCTCCAGCGGGTGATTAATTGCGGGAGGGGAAGAGGCCTTCGAGGGCGATGCTGAAGTTGATCGCCAGGAAAGGGTTCATGATCGCCATCGGCATGTTGCCACCCGTAGGGGAAACCGTTCCGCTGACCGTGGTTGTCACGCCTTGCAGTGGCACCGGCGAAGCGCCCGCTTGATCGGAATAAATCGCCGCCGAACCTGGCCCGGTGCCCGAGGTGCCGATGAACGAGTTGGTGGGCGTCGGCGTATTCACCGGGTTGCTGGCCGGGTTCGCCAGTTGGAGCGTGGTCGAGGCGATGACCCCGACGAGTTCGTGAGTGTGATTGGGCAGGTTGTTGACGGTCGCGGTGACGTTTTCGGTGCCGGCGACCTCGCCAATGGTTCGCGGGCTCAGGCCCAAGCCAGTGCCCATGCCCATTGGCAGGCGACTCTGCAGGTTGGGGAGCGCGAAGGTGTTCTGGCCGTCACCCCCATAGGTGACGCCAAGCAGGGAGAACAGCGCCGAATTTTGAGCGATGCTGATGGTTTGCCCGTTGCACAGCGCCCAACCCCTGGGTGCAAAGTTAAAGGCGAACGATTGGATGGTGCCCATGAATACTTCCATAAATTCCTCGTCCTTCAGGTTTATAGGTCTCGCAATGCCCGGCGTTTGAAAGACAAGAGAGCGATCAGCCTGACTCCTTGATCCCTGGCCTGGTCACGCACGGCTGAGCGTAGACCGGGATGTTTGATTTTGCCGGGCGAAGCGGGTGGAAAAATGTCGCGACACGGCTTAAACGATTCAGGTTCCCCGAGCGTCTCTACCGTCCATCTTTTTTACGGTTTGGGATGAGGTTGATATCAAAGTACTACTAGGCGAAGATTGTTTCCTCGGCTACGCTTGGCGGTACAAAAGGACTACAAACAAGGTGAAGGGATTGCCGCAGTTTCACTTTATTTCCGGTTTACCGCGCTCAGGCTCGACCCTGCTTTCTGCCATTTTGTTGCAGAACCCGCGCTTCCATGCCGGCATGACCAGTCCCGTCGGGACGCTGTTCAGCAGCGTCCTGCAGCAATGCAGCGCCGGCAGCGAGTTCGGCTCGGTGATCGACACCGACCTGCGCCGCCGCCTCTTGCGTGGCCTCTTCGATTCCTACTACGCCGACAAAGCCGATAAACCCGTCATCTTCGATACAAACCGCCAATGGTGCGCGCGCCTGCCTGCCCTGCAGGACCTGTTTCCCCAAGCCAAGACCATCGCTTGCGTGCGCAACGTCGCCTGGATCCTTGACAGCCTGGAACGGCTTTACCGTGCCAACCCGTTCGAAAATACCAAGCTTTTCAACGACGATGATGAGCGCAATACCGTCTACAGCCGTTGCGAAACCCTGGCCCAGCGCAATCGCCTGGTGGGCTTCGCCTGGACCGCGCTGAAAGAGGCCTACTATGGCGAGAATGCCGAGTCGCTGTTGATCGTCGACTACGACTTGTTGAGCCAGGCGCCCGAGCGCGTCATGCGGCTGGTGTACGAGTTCATCGGCGAACCCTGGTTCGAGCATGATTTCAATCATTTGACCTACGACGCGCCAGCCTTTGACCAGGCGTTGGGCGTCGCCGGCCTGCACAAGGTCAAGCCCAAGGTCGCGCCCCAAGCCCGGCGGACCTTGTTGCCGCCGGATCTGTTCGAAAAGTATGCCGAGTTGTCGTTCTGGCGCGATGGCGCTGCCAGCGCGGCCAATGTCATTCGTATGAAAACCGACGCCGCGGTCAGCTGATCGCGGTTTTTTTCATTGGCGTGTTGAAGAAGTTCGAGTCCGGGTGATCGTCATGTGGTGGAGCAAACGCAAATCGCGGGTAACCGAGGGCGCGCAAGCCCTGGCATCGCCAATGATCATGTCCCTGGAGCCGCGAATGCTCTTCGACGGCGCGGTGGCGGCCACCGTGGCCGATGCGGCGCAATCGGACGCGCAACCGACTGCCGAGGCGGCCAAGACGCCCACGGCGGACCAGCCGGCCGAAACCCATGCGCCCCAAGGCCAGGCCGACGCCACCGAGGCTGCCGTGCCGGGCAAATCCGTGGTGTTTGTCGACTCTCGAGTCAAGGACGCTGGCAGCCTGCTGCAAGGCGTCGCCCCCGGTACCGAGGTGGTGCAGCTGGACGCCACCAAAGACGGCCTGCAGCAGATTGCCGATTATCTGGACAGCCACCAGGGCGTCAGCTCGGTACAGATCATCGCCCACGGCAACGCCGGTGATTTGTGGTTGGGCAACAGTTATCTGTCGGCGGATAACGTCCAGGCCCGCAGCGAAGTCCTGGCGCAGATTGGCCAGGACATGAACGCCGGCGGCGACATCCTGATCTACGGCTGCTATACCGCCGAAGGCGACCGCGGCTTGAGCCTGGTCAACTCGTTGGCGCAGCTCACCGGCCGCGACGTGGCGGCGTCCGACGACCGCACCGGCCTGGGCGGCGACTGGGACCTGGAAATCGCCACCGGCACCATCGAAAGCGCCAACGTGCTCTCGGCCAATGCCATGAGCGAGTACCAGTGGGGCCTGGCCACCTGGACCGCCACCAACAACCTCAATTCGGGTATCGGTTCTTTGCGCGCTGCCCTGAGCTCGGCACAGAACGGCGACATCGTCACGTTCAATAGCACCATGACCGTCTCCCTGACCCAGGTGCTGGTGGTCGACAAGAACATCACCATCGATGGCGACCTCAATAACGACAACGTCGCCGACGTGACCCTCGACGGCCAGTACCGCACCCAGATCATGCAAGTGACGTCCGGCACCACGGCCACCCTCGATGGCCTGGTGATCACCCGGGGCATGGTGGCGGGCAACGGTGGTAACGGTGGCGACGACGCACTGGTATCCCAGGGCGGCGGTATCTACAACGCCGGCACCTTGACCCTGCGCAACGTCACGGTGACCGCGAACGCTGCTTCGGGCGGCGGTGGCGGCGGCGGTGTGACACCGCAGTACGCCGGTGGCGGCGGCGGTGGCGGTGGTGCGATCACGGGTGGTACCGGTGGCAAGGGCGGCGACACGCTCAACTCAACAGGTTCCAACGGCACGGCCGGGCAGGGCGGCGCGGGCGGCGGCTTCTTCAACATTGGCGGGCGTGGCGGCTCCACCACGGGGGGCGCGGGTGGTGCGGCGTATCCGGGCTACAGCACCGGTTCGGCCGGTGGCACGGCCTCCAGCGGCGGCTTGTCCATTGGCGGTGGTGGCGGTGGCGACGGCTATAACGACATCGGCGGCGCCGGTGGCGGTGCGGTCGGTGGTATCTACAACGATACCGGCGCGACCCTGCGGATCATCGGCAACTCGGTCATCTCCAACAACGTCGGTGCCGGCGGTGGTGGTGGCGGCGGCGGTGCCGGGGGTAGCTATTACCAGGCGGGTGGTGCGGGCGGCGTCGGTGTCGGCGCCATCTGGAACAAAGGCTCGATCCTGATCACCGCCGCCAACTTCGCCGCCCTGGCCGGCAACGTCGGCGGCAGCGGTGTGGGTGGAACCAGTGCCGGCAGCGCGGGCGTTTCGCCAGCGTCGGTGGCCAACGTCTACGGCGATGGCGGCACCATCAACACCAACTATGTGCCGGACGAGACGCCACCCACCGCGACCGTCGTGGTGGCCAATACCAACCTGAACTCCGGCGGCACGTCGACGGTGACCATCACCTTCTCCGAAGCCGTGACGGGCTTGACCGCGGCGGACCTGACGGTGCAGAACGGCAGCGTCGGCACCTTGACCAGTGGCGACGGCGGCATCACCTGGACCGGTACGCTGACGGCAGCCAGCAACATTGCCGACACCACCAACATCATCACCCTGAACAACACTGGCGTTGCCGACCTGGCCGGCAACGCTGGCGTTGGCACCACCGACTCGAACAACTACATCGTCAACGACACCGTGGCGCCCACGGCCTCGATCGTAGTGAGCGACACGGCCCTGAGGATTGGCGAGACCTCGACAGTCACCATTACTTTCTCCGAGGCCGTCAGCGGTTTCACAGCCGCCGACCTCACCGTCGCCAACGGCACGCTCAGCGGGCTGAGCACCAGCGACGGCGGTATCACCTGGACGGCCACGCTGACGCCGGACGCGCCAGTCACCGATACGTCCAATCTCATTGTCCTGAATAACACGGGCGTGGCGGACCTCAATGGCAACGCCGGCGTAGGCACGACCAACTCCAACAACTACGCCATCGACACGCAACGCCCGACCGCCACCATCGTGGTGGCCGACACTGCGCTGCGTGCAGGGGAAACCTCCGTGGTGACCATTACCTTCAGCGAGGCCGTGAGTGGTTTTACCACCGCCGACCTGACGGTCGCCAATGGCACGGTCACCGGCCTGAGCAGCAGCGACGGCGGCATCACCTGGACCGGGACGCTCACCCCGAGCGCCAGCATCACTGACACCAGCAACCTGATCACCCTGGATAACACCGGCATTGCCGACCTGGCCGGCAACGCCGGCAGCGGTACCACCGACTCGAACAACTACGCCGTCGATACCCAGCGTCCGACCGCCACTATCGTGGTGGCCGATAATGCGTTGAACATCGGTGAAACCTCGCTGGTGACGATCACTTTCAGCGAAGCCGTCACGGGCTTCACCCTGGCCGACCTGACCGTTGCCAACGGCTCCTTGAGCGGGCTGAGCAGCAGCGACGGCGGCATCACCTGGACCGCAACGCTTACCCCGAGCGCCAGCGTCAGCGATGCCACAAACCTGATCATCCTGGCCAATACCGGCGTGGCCGATGCGGCAGGGAACAATGGCAGCGGCACGACCAGCTCCAACAACTACGCGGTCGACACGCAGCGGCCCACCGCTAGCATCGTTGTAGCCGACACCTCCCTGAGCGTCGGCGAAACCTCCCTGGTGACCATCACTTTCAACGAAGCAGTGACAGGTTTTACCGCCGCCGACCTGACGGTCGCCAACGGCACGGTTACCGGCCTGAGCAGCGGCGACGGTGGCATTACCTGGACCGGCACGCTCACGCCAAGTGCCAGCACCAGCGACACCAGCAACCTCATCACCCTGGATAACACCGGCGTGAGCGACGCAGCGGGCAACGCTGGCAGCGGCACCACCGATTCCAACAACTACGCCATCGACACGGCGCGTCCGACCGCCACCGTGGTGGTCGCCGATCCGACTGTCGGTGCCGGCGAAACCTCGGTGGTGACCATTACCTTCAGCGAAGCGGTGACCGGCTTCACCCTGGCCGACATGACCGTTGCCAACGGCAGCCTGAGTGGCCTGAGCACCAGCGACAACATCACTTACACGGCGACGTTCACGCCGAGTGCGGGCGTCAGCGATGCCACCAACCTGATCACGCTCAATAACACGGGCGTGGTGGATGGCGCGGGCAACACCGGCAGCGGTACCACCGACTCCAACAACTATGCCGTCGACACCCAGCGTCCGACCGCCACCATCGTGGTCGCCGACACGGCGCTGAGCGTCGGCGAAACCTCGCTGGTGACGATCACCTTCTCCGAGGCGGTCAGTGGCTTTGACAATTCGGACCTGAGCATCGCCAACGGTACGCTGAGTGCGGTCAGCAGCAGTGATGGCGGCATCACCTGGACGGCCACCTTCACTCCAGCCCTCGGAGTCAGCGATACGTCCAACGTCATCGTCTTGAACAACACCGGCGTCAGCGATGCGGCAGGCAACACCGGTACCGGCACCACCAACTCCAACAACTACCAGGTCGACACCAACGTGCCGACGGCGACCATCGTGATTGCCGACGCCACCTTGAGCATCGGCGAGACGTCGTTGGTCACTGTGACATTCAACTCGGCGGTCAGCGGCTTCGACAATGCGGACCTGACCGTCAGCAACGGTACGCTCAGCACCATGAGCAGCACCGACGGCGGCGTCACCTGGACGGCCACGTTCACGCCGAGCGCGAGCATTTCCGATACCAGCAACGTGATCACCCTGGACAATACCGGCTTGATCAACGCTGCGGGCAATGCGGGAGTTGGCACTACTGATTCCAACAACTATGTAGTGGATACGGTGCGTCCAACGGCGACCATCGTAGTGGCCGACACGGCCATCGGCGCGGGTGAGACGTCGCTGGTGACCATCACCTTCAGCGAGGCCGTGACCGCGTTCACCAGTGCTGACCTGACGGTTGCCAACGGCGTGATCTCGGGGCTGAGCAGCAGCGACGGCGGTATCACCTGGACCGCGACCTTTACCCCGACCAACGGGGTCAACGACAGCAGTAACGTGATCTCGCTCAACAGCGGCGGCATCATCGATCTGGCGGGCAATGTCAATGTCGGTACGGCCGACTCCAACAATTACGCGCTTGATACCCAGCGTCCAACCGCCACCGTGGTGCTGAGCGATTCATCGTTGAGACCGGGCGAAACCGCCCAGGTGACCATCACCTTCAGCGAGGCCGTGACCGGCTTCAGCAACGATGACCTGAGTGTTGCCAACGGCACCTTGAGCGCCGTGAGCAGCAGCGACGGCGGCCTGACCTGGACCGCCACGTTCACCCCGACGCTGGGCGTGAGCGACACCACCAACCTGATCATTCTCGACAACACGGGTGTGAGCGATGCGGCCGGAAACACCGGTACGGGCACCACCGATTCGGCCAATTACGCGGTCGAGACTCGCGTGCCGACCGCCACTGTCGTCGTCGCCGATACAGCGCTGAGCGTGGGTGAAACGTCGCTGGTGACGATTACCTTCTCCGAAGCGGTGAGCGGTTTCGACAACAGCGACCTGACCGTCAGCAACGGGACATTGAGCAATGTGTCCTCGACGGACGGCGGCGTCACCTGGACGGCAACGTTTACCCCGGCAAGCAACGTCACCGACACCAGTAACCTGATCAGCCTGGACACCACTGGCGTGTCCAACGTTTCCGGCAACGCCGGTGTCGGCGTCGTCGACTCCAACAATTATGCGATCGACACCGTGCGTCCGGGTGCCACCATCGTGGTAGGCGACACCACCCTGGGCATCGGCCAGACCACCACGGTGACCATCAGCTTCACCGAGGCGGTGTCCGGTTTCGACCTGTCGGACCTCAGTGTCGCCAATGGCGTGCTGTCCAACCTTGCCAGCAGCGACGCAGGCCTGACCTGGACCGCGACCCTGACGCCGACCGCGGGGATCAACGATGCCACCAACCTGATCCTGCTCGACGCCAGCAATGTGCAAGACAGCGCCGGCAACGCTGGCGTGGGCATCGCCATCTCCGCCAACTATGCCCTCGACGCCACCCGGCCGACCGCGACCATCGTCGTCGCCAATCCCAACCTGGGCGTGGGCCAGACGACCCTGGTGACTTTCACGTTCACCGAGGCGGTGACGGATTTCGACCTGTCGGACCTGAGCGTCACCAACGGCGATTTGAGCAACCTGACCAGCAGCGACGGCGGCAGGACCTGGACCGCGACCTTCACCCCTGCGGCAAATCTCACCGACCCGAGCAATTTCATTGCCCTGGATAGCAGCAACGTCAGTGACTTGTCGGGCAACGCCGGGTCAGGCGTGGCGGTGTCCAACAATTACGCGATCGATACCGTGGTGCCCAACGATGTGAAGCCACCACCGGAGTTCCTGACATCGGACCCGGTGACGGTCATCCCGCCGTCCGAGGTGCCGCTGCAACCGATCGTTTTCACGCCGCCAACGGGCAATCTGGGCTCGCCCCTTGGCTTCCCGCCGCTGTTCGAGCAGCGTGATGTCGGTGGGCTTGACCCCATCGGCAGCATTTTCATCAACCGTGGCGAGTTGGCACCCAGCTATATCGCCCAGGTGTTCAGCAGCGACGCCGCCGGGGACGGCTCGGGCCAGGGGTTCCTGGGCTTTGGCGGGGGCGACGGCGGTGTGTTCGGCAGCAGCACGATTTCCGGTTTGTTCAACCAGGACGCGGGTTCGGAAGGCGAATCGCTGGATGCCTTCGACAACCAGTCGATCAAGGGCGGCGAAGCGTCCCAAGGCATGCGCGGGGTATTTGGCGCACCGACCTTGGGCCAGCAACTGCAGCAACTCAAGGACACAGAACAACGTCAGGTGGATAGCCTGGCAATGGCTTTGAAACAGGCCGGCACCAGCCAAGCGCTGGCTTGAGAATTCCATAAAAAAATACGGCAGCCAGGGGCAATCCAGGGATGAATAGAAGTCAGAAGTTATTCAGTATGAGTTTGCTGGCGTTGGTGGTCAGTGGTTGTGCGGTCACCAGCGAGCCGATCGATCGAAGCACCAGCGAGCATCGAGCCAAGACCGACCTGCAAAACATGTACAAGGACCAGGAGCCCCTCAGCGGTCCGCTGACGTTGCACCAGGCCATGGCCCGGGCGGTGAAGTACAACCTCGAAGGCCGCCTGAAAATCATGGAGGAGGCCTTGGCCAAGCGTCAGCTGGACCTGGCCAGCTTCGACATGCTGCCGCGCATGGCCCTCGATGCCGGTTACGTGGGGCGCAACAACGTCAGCGCCTCCAGCAGCCAGAGCGTGGAGACCGGTACCCAGTCCCTGGAACCGTCGACATCCCAGGACCGCGACCGTGAAGTGGCGGACCTGACCATGGTCTGGAACGTGCTCGATTTCGGGGTCAGCTACATCAGCGCCAAGCAGGCCGGCGACCAGCGGCTGATCGTGCAAGAGCGTCGGCGCAAGGTGATCAACACGATCGTCCAGGACGTCCGTTCAGCGTACTGGCGAGCCATGGCCGCCGAGCGTTTGCTCAAGCAGATCGACAGCCTCATGGCTCGGGTCGAGGCTGCACGCGGAAATAGCCAGAGCATGAGCGAGCAGCGCATCGGTGATCCGGTGCAGGCCTTGGGTTACCAGCGTTCGCTGATCCAGGCCACCCGCCAGTTGGAAGAGCAGCGCCGGGCGTTGTCCTTGGCCAAGACCGAACTGGCGACCCTGATCAACCTGCCCCTGGGCACCGAGCTGACCCTGGCGACCCAGGATGAATATGCCATCCCGGAGCTCAAGGTCGACCTGGCTCGCCTTGAACAGGAAGCCCTGGCCAGCCGGCCGGAACTGCGCGAACAGGATTACCAGACCCGCATCACCGCCGCCGAAACCCGCAAGGCCATGTTGCGCCTGTTGCCGGGGCTGGAGTTCTCCGCTGGCGGGCACTACGACAGCAACTCGTTCCTGGTGGAGCAGGGCTGGGCCGACTATGGCGTCAAAGTCACCTGGAACCTGTTCAATGTCATCTCCGCCCCGGCGGCCATCGACGTGGCCAAGGCCGGTGAAGAAGTCGCGGCGGCGCGGCGTCAGGCGATGTCGATCGCCGTGCTGGCGCAGCTGTACGTCGCCAATGCCAACTACCGCGAAGCCTTGCGCCAGTTCAAGACCAGCCAGGAACTGTCGGATATCGACGGGCAAATCGTCGGTCAACTGCGCAGTCGTCATCAGGCTGCAGGCATCGGCGAACTGGACCTGATCCAGGGCGAGCTGAACACCCTGCAGGCGGACCTGCGACGGGACCTCGCCTACGCTGACCTGCGCAACGCCTACGGGCAGATCTTCGCCAGCGCCGGCCTCGACCCGTTGCCGAACGAAGTGCAATCGACCCAGGTGCAGTCGATTGCCACGGCGTTGGCGAACCGCGAGGCGGCCTGGGCCCAGGGTGACATCACGGTGCCGAAGCCGCCGGTGGCACAATAACGGAGCGCCGGGGATGGCGCTTGCGGCGTTTTCCCGGCTGCCCGTCACGGTCAACCTACCGTTGCTGTTGCAGGCGCTGGCAGCCGTCGAAGAAGATCGTTGGCAAGGGCACTTCAACACGGCCTATCACAGCGGTGACTGGAGTGGCGTGGCGCTGATTTCGGCGGCCGATGCCCTGACCGAACTGTCGCCCGGGCGCGGCCAGCCCCAGCACCGCGCGCCCTGGTCAGAGGATGGTCGCTGGCAGGATGCGTTGGGTGATTGGCCCTTGGATATCGTCTCGGCCCGTCTGCTGCGGTTGGGGCCCGGTGGTCGCATCCATGAGCATCGCGACTATGACCTCGGCGGTCCGGACGCCGACGTGCGCCTGCACGTGCCGCTGCTCAGCTCGCCTGGCGTGGAGTTTTGGCTGGATGGGCAAATCATTCCGATGCGGGTGGGGGAATGCTGGTTTCTCGACTTGGCGCGTCCCCACCGCGTCGCTAACCATGGCGACCAGGCGCGGGTTCATCTGGTGCTCGATTGTCGTCCCGAGCCGTGGTTGGCCCAGCAGATTGCCGATGGGCTGCGTTCCACACCCGAAGCGGTCGTCGGGCAAAGCGATCTGGCCCGTTTTCAACAGCGTGTGGAAGCCGATCACCACCTTGCCCAGGCGCTGCAAGGGCTGCACGACCTGGACGTTTTCATTGAAACCGCGCTGGAGCTGGGTGCGGCACAAGGGCTCCATTTCACCCGGGAAGAGTTGCGCGCCGCCATGCGCCACGGTCGCCGACAATGGAGTGAGCAGTGGAAAGCCTGAATCTGCACGGCTGGTTGCCGATCCGCGTATGGCAGCAGGTGGGCGAGTGGCGTGTCGATTGGTGCTGGTTCGGCGATCGGCAACTGTCGCAGCCATTCTTCGGCGATGCCGTGGAAGAAGCGCTGCGCCTGCCCTTCAACCTGGTGTTCCGCCGCCAGACGCCCTTGAGTGCCTTGGGCCAATGGCAGCAATGTAGCCCGGGCCTGACGCCTAGCGCCTTCATCTTCCACGCCTCACGATGTGGCTCGACACTGATCAGCCAGATGCTTGCCCAATTGGGCGACCACATCGTCATTTCCGAGCCGCCACCCCTGGATACGCTGCTGCGCAGTGACTTGCCGCCCGCCGAACGGCACGCGGCGCTCAAGGGGCTGATGTCGGCCTATGGGCAGCGCCATCGAGGCGAGGAGCGACGCCTGGTGATCAAGCTCGACGCGTGGAACATCGGTGAATTGGCGCTGCTGCGTGAGTGCTTTCCCGATACGCCTTGGCTGTTCGTATACCGCGACCCCCTGGAAATTGCCGTTTCACATCTGCGCCGCCCTGGCATGCACATGGTGCCGGGGTTGATCGGGGCCAGTGTGCTCGACGACGCATTGCCATTTGGCGGCCGCGAAGACTTCGTTGCGCGACGGCTGGGACGACTGTTGCAGGCGGGCTTGGAACACTGCCGGGCCGGGGGCGGAGTGGCGGTCAACTACAGCGAGCTTCCCGAGGCGATGGCGGGTAGGTTGGCGGCATTTTTCCAGTTGGACGCAGCACAGCGCAGGCACGCATTTGCCGCAGTGGGCCGGCATGCCAAGCAGCCGGCGCAGGCGTTTGCCGGTGATAGCGAAGACAAGCGTCGAGAGGCTTCGCCATTGTTGTTTGAGCGCGTGAGGTACTGGGCGCAAACGCCTTACCAATCATTGGAGCGGCTGCGCAGTCATTCTTGTGGCGAGGGTCGTGCTTGCTCATTGAAAGGCTAGACTGCAAATAACGCCCTGCCACCTCTTCATCTCCAGGAGCCACACATGGAACCCCCAGTCCATAAGCTTCCCGCGTTATTCAAACAACTCGGCCTGCCCGACGACGCCCTCAGCATCGACCAGTTCATCGCCAGCCACTCGCCGCTCAAGCCTGGGCTGCATCTGGCCGACGCGTTCTTCTGGA
>Ga0307405_10000792_pt1 | contig 12391 bp, 11 predicted proteins | sample 322Cmetagenome_2_FD_203311 | JGI IMG/M metagenome (GOLD analysis project Ga0307405, IMG submission 203311) | Maize rhizosphere microbial communities from greenhouse at UC Davis, California, United States - 322HYB-C-1 | ecosystem: Host-associated > Plants > Roots > Rhizosphere > Soil | place...
TCATCCACTGGATGAGCGAGTAAGCCCGGTCCATAACTCTTAACCCTTAGCCGTAGTTGGATTAGCTGATGAACAAACTGATCGTGAGTCTGCTGTTGACCTTGGGGATATCCGGTGTAGCCCACGCCGCAGGCGATGCTGCCGCAGGCCAGGCGAAAGCCGCCGTGTGCGGAGCCTGCCACGGTCCGGATGGCAACAGCATGGCGCCCAACTTTCCGAAACTGGCCGGCCAGGGTGAGCGTTACCTGGTCAAGCAGTTGAAGGAAATCAAGGACGGCAAGCGTGTCGTGCTGGAAATGACCGGCCTGCTGAACAACCTGAGCGATCAAGACCTGGCGGACATCGCGGCCTACTTCGCCAGCCAGAAAGGCAGCGTCGGCGCCGCTGATCCAAAACTCGTGGCACGCGGTGAGGCGCTATTCCGTGGCGGCAACCTCGCCAAGGGCCTGCCAGCCTGCACGGGCTGCCATTCGCCTGACGGCAAGGGCAACGCCGCCGCCGGCTTCCCGCATCTGGGTGGCCAGCACGCCCAGTACATCACCAAGCAGTTGACCGATTTCCGCAAGGAAGAAGGCGGTCGTGCCAACGACGGCGACGCGATGACCATGCGCACCATCGCCCGCAAGCTGAGCGACGAAGATATCGCGGCAGTCTCGAGCTACATCCAGGGCCTGCATTGAGGCGGCTGCAAGGGGGAAATCTCTTGCAACGTTAACGCCCGATTAATCTGTCGGTGCAAACATCAAAAGGGTGGCTTTGGCCGCCCTTTTTTGTGGCCGCTGCCGTTACACTAGCGAAACTGAACCCGTGGCGGCCTGTCTGAAAAACACGCCCCGCGAGGCCACCTCATTGTCCAGGAGTAAAGCATGCGTAATCTGATCATCAGCGCCGCGCTCGTCGCCGCCAGCCTGTTCGGCGTGACTGCCCAAGCGGCTGAAAAGCCCGCTGCCCCTTATGTCGAATTGACCAACCCCGTTCCGGTGGCGGTGCCTGGCAAGATCGAGGTCGTGGAGCTGTTCTGGTACGGTTGCCCGCATTGCTATGCCTTTGAGCCGGTCATCAACCCATGGGTTGAAAAGCTTCCTTCGGACGTAAATTTCGTGCGCATCCCAGCCATGTTCGGTGGCCCTTGGGACGCCCACGGCCAGATGTTCCTGACGCTCGAATCCATGGGCGTCGAGCACCAGGTTCACGCGGCGGTATTCAACGCGATTCAGAAAGAACACAAAAAACTGACCGACAAGAACGACATGGCCGACTTCCTCGCCACCCAAGGCGTCGACAAGGACAAGTTCCTGGCGACTTTCGACTCCTTCGCTATCAAGGGCCAGATCACCAAGGCCCGCGAGCTGGCAAAAAAATACGAAATCACCGGCGTACCAACCATGGTCGTCAACGGCAAATACCGCTTTGACATCGGCTCCGCTGGCGGCGCGAACGAAGCGCTGCAACTGGCCGACCAGCTGATCGCCAAAGAGCGGGCGGCCACCAAGGCTGCCGCCAACTAAGCGCGGCCACGTCCATGGCCCGCTGGAGTACCGAACGCATCGTTGGCCTGCATGAACCGCGGGTCAACGAGCATCACGTCACGTCCACGGGCCTGCCCGCCGACAATCGCCTGCGGTTGCTCAGCTTCAACATCCAGGTAGGCATCAGCACCGAGCGTTACCGGCACTATCTGACCCGGGGCTGGCAACACCTGCTGCCGCACACCGGGCGAGCCGGCAACCTGCAAAAGATCGGCGACCTGCTGAAGGATTTCGACCTGGTCGCTTTGCAGGAAGCCGACGGCGGCAGCCTGCGCTCCGGCTACGTCAATCAGGTCGAACACCTCGCCCAACTGGGCGCGTTTCCTTATTGGTACCAGCAACTCAATCGCAACCTCGGTCGTCTCGGCCAGCACAGCAATGGCGTGCTGAGTCGTCTGCGGCCCTGGGCGATCGAGGATCACCCGTTGCCGGGCCCCAAGGGGCGCGGAGCGATCCTGGCGCGTTTCGGCGAAGGTCCGGAGGCGCTGGTAGTGGTGATGATGCACCTGGCTCTCGGGGCTCGGACCCGAACCATGCAACTGGCCTACATTCGTGAGTTGATTGGCGGCTACAAGCATCAAATCCTGATGGGCGACATGAATACCCATGCCAATGACCTGTTGCAGACCTCACCGCTGCGCGACCTTGGCCTGCTGGCCCCGCAACTGGAAGCCACGTTTCCCAGCTGGCGCCCCCAACGCTGCCTGGACCATATCCTGCTGAGCCCTACCTTGGCCCTCGAACGGTTCGAAGTGTTGGCCCAGCCCATTTCCGATCACCTGCCGGTCGCGGTCGAAATACGTTTGCCGGGTTCGCTCACGGCCGATGCATTTCCCGCGCTGAGTCCTGCCCCTCGCGGATCCGATGAATGAGCGACGACGCCGAACGCTGGAGAGAGAAATACCTCAAGAGCATCGAGCAACAGGAAAAGCTCGAGCGTCGCTGGGACGCCCGGCTCGACCTGCTGCGTCGTGGCCTGGTGCGCAGCACCCTGGCCGCCGAAGGCACCGATCGCGCGGTAGACCAGTGCATGAAGGAGATGCGCGAAGTGGTGCGCACCGATGACATGGACGCCGCCCTCGCCGCCCTGCTGCCGCGCCTGGAAAAAGCCGTACTCGATTCCGAGCAGCGCCGCGAGACCCGGGTAGAACAGATGAGCGCCGCGCTGACCGCCCTGGTCGCGCAATTGCAAAAGCTGCCGCTGCCGAAGGACGTCAGCCGGCCCTTGAAGAAATTTTCCAAGCAACTGGAGACCCGGGTTGGCCAGGCCCGGGAAATCCCGTTGCTGCTCAGCGAGCTGAGCAGCCTGCAGGGCAAGGCCCTGGGGGCGCTGGACGCGCCCGACGAGCCGAGTCGCCCTGGCCTGCTGCAACGATTGTTCGGCGGCCATGCCCATGAAGAGCCGCCGCTGCCGTCACCCGAGCCTGCCCAACCCGGCGCTACGCCTGAGCCAGCAACGGTTGTATCGCCGCCTCCGGAACCGACAGTCGAAGCGCCCTCCGTCGCACCTGAACCTGCACCGGTGGCTGAACACGCCCACACACCGGATGCGCCGTTAGCACCAGCCGAGTCCCCTGTGCCGGTCGACGAGCCTGACCCGGCGACCGGGCCAGCATCGGTCGCCCCAGTGGCCCAGCCGGCCCAGCCGAGCGCCGAGCCCGTACCGATCGACCCTGAGCCCACCGAACCGGTACCGACACTCGAAAATCCTGACGAACTGACGCCAGCTGAAGCGCCGCTCGACGAGGCACCGGTCGCCCCTGCGGAACCCGCCGAACCCGCGGTTCCCGAGGCATCCGCTGATCCCGATGAGACCCACTACGCTCTGCCCGACTCCCCGGAACCCTCCTACAGTTCGGTCGCCAGGCATATCGAAGACACCTTGCTCGGCCTGCTGGGCGACCTGACGCTGCCCGAGCGCCACCGTCCGCAAGCCGAGGCGATGCGCGAGCGCCTGCGAAACGGCTTGAACTGGTACGAATTACTGCCGATCCTCGACGATTTGGCGGTCCTCATGCTGGCGATTACTGACAGTGGCCAGCATGAATTCGAAGCGTATCTGCAGCGACTCAACGATCGACTGGAATCATTCCAGAGCACGTTGCAGGCCGCCAGCGAGGACCACGCCGATAACCTGTCCGCCTCCAGGGAAATGAACAACCAGATTCGCGAGCAGGTGGATGGCTTGCAGAGCAGCGTGCAGCAAGCCGACGACCTGGAAGGCCTCAAGCAGGTACTGGAGAATCATCTCGAAGGCCTGATCGGCACGATGGATCAGCATCAGAAGCAGCGTGACCAGCGTGAGAAGGAGGTTTCAGCCCGTCTGAAGAGCCTCGCCGAGCGCGTTGCGCTGATGGAACAGGATGCCCTGATTGTCCGGGAGAACCTGGAAGAGCAACGGCAGAAAGCGCTCATCGATCCGCTCACCGGGCTGCCCAACCGTGCCGCCTGGACCGAGCGTCTCGAACATGAGGTCGAGCAGTGGCAGCGGCACGGCAACAGTCTGTTGATCGCCATGCTCGACCTCGACCATTTCAAGCGGATCAACGACAACTACGGTCACTTGGCCGGTGACCGAGTGCTCAAGCTGATTGCCTCGGTACTGCGCAAGCGCGTGCGCGGCGGTGATTTCATCGCCCGTTTTGGTGGTGAGGAGTTTGTGCTGCTGGTGCCCGATACGACATTGGCGGCGGGCGCCAAGCTGGCCGAGGCCTTGCGCGCCGCCATCGAAGCCTGCCCGTTCCATTTCAAGGGCGAACCGGTCACGGTCACGGTATCCATGGGCATGACGGCATTCAAGCCGGGCGAACACAGCGATCTGGTGCTGAAAAGGGCCGATCAGGCGCTGTATCGGGCTAAAAGCGCGGGGCGCAACCGGGTGGAGTTGGGCTGAGGCGGACCGTCCTTTTGTAATTTCCAATTACCGGGCGGATCCTCGCTGGGCGATACGTTACACTGTTGCATTATTTTATTCGGGCATGTCCTCGCCATGAAATTTCTCCCGATCATTCTTTCGTTGATCGCCCTCGCCGGATGCGCCAGCGGCCCTCGGCTCGATACCAGCCATCCTTCCGTCAACCATGACAGTCGCATCCAGTTCGTGGTGGTTCATTACACCTCGGCTTCGCTGGAACGCTCCCTGGCGTTGCTGACCCATGGCGAAGTCAGCGCCCATTACCTGATCGGCGACGATAAGGGCGCAACCATCTATCAACTGGTGGATGAAAGCCGGCGCGCCTGGCATGCCGGGGAAAGCGAATGGCAAGGTCGGACATGGCTCAATTCCAGCTCCATCGGCATCGAAATCGTCAATCAGGGCTATGTCGACACGCCGGAAGGACGTCGTTGGTATCCCTACAGCGAAGCCCAGGTGCAATCATTGATTGCCCTGCTCAAGGACATCACCCGCCGTAACGGGATCAATCCGGTCAATATCATTGGCCACAGCGACATCGCTCCCATGCGCAAGCTGGATCCCGGGCCGCTGTTTCCCTGGAAGCGCCTGGCGCAAGCGGGCCTGGGTGTCTGGCCGGACGAAGGGGCCGTCGCGCGACAGCAGGCCGCTTATGCGGGACAACTGCCGAGCGCGAGCTGGTTCCAGGCTGAACTGGCCCGCCTGGGCTACCCGACGCCACGGACCGGCGAATGGGACGTTGCCACCCATCAGGTACTGGCCGCCTTCCAGATGCGCTACCGGCCGAGCCGTTTCGACGGCGCGCCGGACGCCGAAAGTGCGGCGATTTTGCAGGTCCTCAATCAGACAAAATAATGACGCTCGTCCGACTTTTCGGGCCGAATCCAAAACAGCAGCTATAACTCATTGGTAACTTTCGGATTGCCCTTGATGACAGCTGCACGCGAAACCCTGCAGAGTTGGTTCCATCGCCCTATTTTCCTGGCGATGATGGCGGCTGCCCTGAGTACGGTGTTGCTGCTGGCCGGGAGCCTGTTCGTGGTCATGCAGCAGATCCAGCAGCGTGAAAGCGAGCAGATGAATGCCCAAGGCGAGCGTTTCCTGCTGCGGCTGGAACAGCTTTTCGGGCAGTTGCGCGAAAGCCTCGACGATTTGCAGGCGCAACCGCTGCGCGGCTGCAACGATGACATGATCGCCACGCTGCAACAGGTGAGCTTCAACTACCGCTTTGTCTATGAGGCGGCTTATCTCGATGCCAACGGTGTCTGCTCGAATCGACCGCGCCAGAGCGGTATGTCGTTGGTTCGGCCGCCCGATTTGCGCGGCCCGGCCTACAGCTACTGGCTCAACACCACCACCGAGCCCGACGAAAACCGCGCGGCGTTGATGTTGGGGCGCGGCAATTTTCGCGTCGCTACGTCTCGCGGGCACCTGACCGATGTGGTCGACCTGCCGCCGGGCAGCAGCCTGCTGGTGGTCCTGGACCATGGCGAGCGGGCGATCCCGGTGTTGGGCAGCGGGCAGCGTTGGCCCCCGACGGAGCCCTGGCCGCTGAAGAGCCAGCAGTCCTTGCAAGTGACCCAGACCCGGCTGATCTATCGGATGCCGACCGACAATCCGGAATATCAGCTGGTACTCATTGCGCCGCGCAACGGCCTGCGTATCCCGGCCAGTGCCTGGTGGATGTTGCCTGTCAGCCTGATGCTGGGGTTGGGGATCGGCTTCCAGGTCTTCCTGCTGGTGCGCCAGCGCCAGTCCATGGATGCCGAGCTGCACGGCGCGATCCGGCGCGGTGAATTGCAGGTCTTGTACCAGCCGATCTTCGACCTGCACAGCCGCAACTGCGTCGGAGCCGAAGCGCTGCTGCGCTGGCGGCGGCCGGACGGCACGCTGACCAGTCCGGACCTGTTCATCCCGATGGCGGAAAATACCGGGCAGATACGCCAGATCACCGATTTCGTCCTGCAGCGGCTGTTCGACCAGTTGGGCCAGCTGTTGCGGGCCAACCCGCACCTGTATATCTCGGTGAACCTGGCGGCGTGTGACGTGATGGTGCCGCGCATCGGCGAGGTGATTGCCCGCTTGTTGGCGCTGCATCGAGTGTCGGCGCGCCAGATAGCCTTTGAAGTGACCGAGCGCGGGCTGGTTGATGTGCTGGTCGCGAGGGATAACTTGCAATCGCTGCGCGATGTCGGGCATCAGGTGCTGATCGATGACTTCGGCACCGGCTATTGCAGCCTCGCCTATCTGCAAACGCTGCCGGTTGATTGCCTGAAAATCGACAAGGCCTTCATCGATGCGCTGGGTCATGACGCCGCCAGCAGTGGCGTGGCCCCGCACATCATCCGCATGGCCCACGCCCTGGAACTCAAGGTGATCGCCGAAGGCATCGAGCATGAGGCCCAGGCGTCCTACCTGAGCAGTGAAGGCGTGAAGTTCGGCCAGGGCTGGTTGTTCGCCCATGCGCTCAGCGCGGTGCAGCTTATCGAATTGATTACACGCGGGCGGCGTCTGCTTGGACGGCGCCTGGACAACGAAGCCTGATGGCTCCTCAGACGGTCAGGGCCATGTAGAACTGAGTACCCTGCCCTGGCCTGGAATAAACGCCCATGCGTCCACCATGGAGCTGGACGATTTCCTTGCACAGCGCCAGACCGAGGCCGGCGCCGCCCTTCTTGCGCCCGACCTGGACGAAGGGCTCGAAGATCCGCCCTTGCTGGCCGTAGGCAATGCCCTCGCCGTTGTCTTCGACGCTGACGATCACCCGCTCGCCGTGGCGCCGGGCTTGCAGGCGGATCTGGCCGTCGCCGTTGGTGTGGCGCATCGCGTTGTCGATCAGGTTGTCCAGGACCCGGTCCAGTTGCGCGGCATCGGCGTGCAGGCGCGGCAAGGGGCCCTGGATCTCCACGAGCAGCTCGATGCCCTTCTCTTGCGCCTGCCTGGCAAAGCGCATCCTGGCCGTTTCCAGCAGGTCTTCGATGGAGCAAGGCGCCAGGGTGAGCTTTTGCAGGCCATTCTGGTAGCGAGAAAAATTCAGCAGGTCGTTGATGAGCTGCATCAGCCGCTGCATTTCTTCGTTGACGGTGTTGAGCAGGTCCGCCTCGCGTGAATCTTCAGGGAAGTGCATGCGTTCCTGCAGCAGCCCGAACGCCATGTGCATGCCTGTCACCGGTGTGCGCAACTCGTGGGACGCACGCAAGACGAACTCGCTGCGCACCCGTTCGAAGGCGCGTTGTTCAGTGACGTCGTGCAGGATCATCACCGCGCCGAGAATCTGGCCTTGGGTATGGATGACGGGCGTGAGGCTGTAAGTCAGCACCCGGGACTCTCCATCCACTTCGATGCTCAAGTCGTCCGGTGCGCGCTCCTGGGTGCCACCGCGCAGTACCAATTGCAGCTCTTCATCCAGCTCGACGCGTCCAAGGGCCTCGCCCAACCCCTGGCCCAGTCGCTCCTCGTCCCAGCCCAGTTGTCGCTGGGCCACCGGGTTGAGGTGTTCCAGGCGGCCCTGGCGGTCGATCATCAGCAAGCCGTCGTCGATGCTGTCGAGGACCGCTTGCAGGCGCTGCTGGCCGGCGAGCAATTCGTCGACATTGGTGGCCTGATGTTCCCGTAATGCCTGGGCCATGATGCCGAAGCGACGCGTCAGCAGGTTCAGTTCAGCCGCCGAGGAAACCGGCAATGTCACTTCGAAATTGCCTTGGCCGATATCATCCGCCGCTGCGGCCAGGGCCTCGATCGGCGCACCGAAACGCCGGGCGATGCCGTGGGCGGTAATGAAACCGATGATCAGCACAGCCAATCCCACCAACCCCAGCAGGCCGGAAATCAGCAACGCTCGGGCCCGGGCGCGGTCCTGGGTTTCGCTGATCTTGTTCAGGGCATGGCGGTAGCCTTCGATCAACCCTCCGCGCAGCACGTTGAATTTTTGCGTCAGGTCCTGGATGCCGGTCAGTTGTGTCGGTTGCCGACGAGAGGCCTCGAAGGCCTCGAGAAAACTGAGGTAGTCGGCTTTCGCGCGACTGAAGCTGGTGGTTGATTCAGCCAGTTGCTGCTCATGGGCAATGCCTTCATCCAACAACTCGAAATACTGCCGTTTGGATTGTTCCAGCACTGTCAGGTCGGGGTTTTCCTCCAGCATGATCATTAATTGATCACCGAGTGTCTGACGCAGCTTGAGGCCCAGGTCCAGCAGGAAAAAGTTATCACGCACCGATTGTTCCTGGGTATTGGCCATCTGCATGACGCTGACCAGGCCGAGCAGCAGTCCCAGCAACGCCACGGTAATCAGTGCCGAGATACTGAGAAACAGCCGTGTGCGCAGCTTCATCGCCAGTTTCATAAGATGGCGCTCATAAGTTGTATTGCTTGCGTTTGCGATACAGGGTGGAGGCGTCGATACCCAGGGTCTTTGCCGCTTGGTCCAGCGTGTCGGCGGTGGCCAGCACTGCGCCGATGTGAGCTTTCTCCAACTCGTCGAGGCTCAGCGCCGCGCCGATCCGCGGGGCGTTGTTGACCGGTTGTTCGGCCATGCCCAAATGGCTGATCTCGACTTTTTCCTGTGGGCAGATAATGCTGGCGCGCTCGACCACGTTGCGCAGTTCCCGGATGTTGCCGGGCCAGCGATAGCCCAGCAGCGCTTCGCGGGCCTCCTCGCTGAAACCCCGGGCCGGGCGCGCATATTCCTTGACGAAGCGCGCCAGGAAGCGATCGGCAAGGGTCAGGATGTCTTCGGCCCGCTCGCGCAATGGCGGCAGGTGCAGGGTAATCACGTTCAGGCGATACAGCAGGTCCTCGCGAAAACGCCCGTCGCGCACCATGTCCTCGAGGTTGAGGTTGGTCGCCGCGAGAATCCGCACATCGGCACGGCGAGTGACCGGGTCACCCACTCGCTCGTATTCCTTGTCCTGGATGAAGCGCAATAACTTGGGCTGCAGTGTGAGGGGAAAGTCGCCGATCTCGTCGAGAAACAGCGTGCCGCCATCGGCCTGGTTGACGCGCCCCAGGGTGCTTTCGCTAGCGCCGGTAAATGCGCCACGGCTGTGGCCGAACAGTTCGCTCTCCATCAGCTCGGTGGTCAGCGATGGGCAGTTGATGGTGACGCAGGATTTCTTCGCGCGTTTGCTCCAGCCATGAATGGCCCGCGCCAACTCGCCTTTACCAGTGCCAGACTCGCCAAGAATAAGGATGTTGGCGTCAGTGCTGGCGACCTGGCGGGCGGTTTCCAGCACCACTTTCATCGCCGGGCTGTGGGAGTCGAGTCCGTCCTTGGGCTTGCGCACCTCGCCTTCGAGGGCTTCAAGTCGGGCGGATAGTTGGCGCACTTCCAACTGCTTGGCCGTTGCCAGGCGCAGTTGGTCAGGGCTGCACGGCTTGACCAGGTAATCAGCGGCGCCGGCCTGGATCGCGTCGACGGCGGTGTCCACCGCGGAATGCGCTGTAACAATGACCACGCGCATCCATGGCGCCTGGATGCGCATCTGCGCCAACACATCGAGGCCGTTGTCCTCACCCAGGCGCAGATCCAGAAAACACAGGTCGAACACCTGGCGCTGCAGTAGGGCTTCGGCCTGGGCTGCGCTGTTGGCGGTAGCGACGGTATAGCCTTCGTCTTCCAGGCAATAACGGAAGGTACGCAGGATGGCGGACTCATCGTCTACCAGCAGAATGCGGCCTTGATGCTCAGTGGCGGATTCCATTTTTCCTACGCTCCTTAAAGAATGATGATGATTAGTGTCAGAAAAATCGGGCAAGTTGCATGGTCGATTCTGACTGAATATTACCCATCGAGCGTGCGTCTGTGGACCGTCGGTTCACAACAAGCTGATTTTAAACCGGTTTTTCCCCGCCTCTGGGCTTCATACGGTTCGGCTCGCTCATTCCGACATCCATTTCCGACTTTCAATTCAAAAAGAATCTTACGCCTCTTCTGTAGGTAGTCGTGCAGAACGCACGATACTTGGCTGGGCCATCGTGCAGGATGCGCCCCGGCACGCTTCTATGTTGTTTATAACTAATTGATTTTAAAGGGGTTTATGCGCGCTTTATTTCTGGCACGGCGACTGCAATGTCTTAGTCAACGTGGCGTTTGAGCGCCTCAACCAGATCACCGCTAGGGTGGGGAGGAATTCCAGGATGAATCGTCAATGTGCCGCCCAATTTCGCATCAGCCCCCTGCATATCCAGCAGGGCCTGTGGGCTGTCGTCGCCCTGTTGTTTACACTCGTGGCCGGTCAGCAATTAATGCTCTGGCACGAAAGCCAACAGCCGGAAGCGCCGCTGGTATCGGTTCAACGAGCTCCCCAGACCCATTTCACTTCCGTCAGCAACCTCGCCGATGCAGCCGCTTCGATGCGCATGATGGAAGTTGACCAGGCGCAGACCGCCAACGACATGCCCCGTGAAGAACGCTGGGTCTTCTGACCCGCCGAACCGGCTGTCCGTTGTGTCGGAACCATTACCGCCAGACCCTAACTAAATAGAAAAGTGTAAGGAGAATCATCATGTTGAGCTGGGCAATTACTTTCCTGATCATTGCCATCATTGCTGCCGTACTGGGCTTCGGTGGTATCGCGGGCACCGCCACGGGCATCGCCAAGATTCTCTTTGTCGTGTTCCTGGTCATGTTCATCGCTTCGTTCTTCTTTGGCCGTCGCGGCCGAGGCTGAACATGAATCGGTCATTAAAAGGACTGGCTGCCGCCCTGCTCTTGGGCGGCAGCGCCATGTCAATGGCTGCCAATGATGGACAGATGCGGGTCAATCAACTGCTTCAGGCAGACCCGCAGTACCGCGAGACCTGGCAGCAAGTGGTCAAAAAGGAGGAACGTCTGCCGGAGTGGGTCATGAACCTGAGCGGTACTTCCGAGCAGATGAATGCGGTCGAGGAGGACGGCGATAAATATCTGGTCGGACCCTTGTGCGAAACCCAGGATACCTGCCGCAGCAAGCGCCTGTTCGTTGCCTTCAGCTTCGACAAGGACGAGGCCTACGCGTTGTTGGTAGAGGTCCCCGCCGGGCTGCCGGCCGACAAGTCGCCAACCCGCCACGCGGACTACCGCTTTCTCGGCAACCCCGACGAAGGTATGCAGGAAATGTTGATGGAACAGCTCAAGAAAGATCCGAATTGGTACTGACTTGAAAACAAGGAAGACAGCCATGTCTTTCTTTCTGCGAGGCCCGAGGAGGGCCGTCGCATGACCAGGGGGCTGGGACGTTCTGACCATTGAAGGTCGGAGTGACCTACGGGCACAAGGGGTGCCTGCGAAAGGGCCGGGTCAGGTAAAAAGCTGCGACGCAAGTTCGCAAAGCCATCCTGGCTTTAGCGAACTTGCGGAGAGCTTTAGCTGCTGAGGCTTGTGCCAGAGCGGTTGCTTCCTTGCCGCGAGAGTCCTCGCATGTGTTGCGGCGTATCGCCTCGCCAAATTCCTTTCTCCATTGATGCCTGACCGTATATCGGAGAGCGCCCGCGGCGTTTTCATGATAAACGCAGGCTCGATGCGCTGTCCTTTCATCGCTTTCCGCACAAGCCAGGTTGAGCCCGGCTACGCTGAAATGGCCGGTCCACGGCAGTTATACCCGCATAAATGGCGTCTTCGAACCGACTGGGACGCGCGTTTCATTCGCGTAATCTCATGCCGATTCGGCATAGGGTAGGCGTTTACGGCATTAGACGATCCCCCCTTGCATCGCAATAGTTGCGCCTTTTTTCGCCTGCCAGTGAGCCGCCGTGGCCGCTCGGGGCAACCTTATACGGGGGCAGAGGACACGAATTGCGATCGTCTACGCTGATCGGTTCAGGTCACTGCCCGAGTCAAACTGAAGTAAGGGTAATGATATGAAGAAGGCACGACTAAGCCTCGCCTGGCAGATCCTCATCGGTCTGGTGCTCGGGATTGCAATCGGTGCGCTGCTCAACCACTTCAGTGCCGAGAAGGCCTGGTGGATCA
>Ga0307405_10000794_pt1 | contig 12385 bp, 14 predicted proteins | sample 322Cmetagenome_2_FD_203311 | JGI IMG/M metagenome (GOLD analysis project Ga0307405, IMG submission 203311) | Maize rhizosphere microbial communities from greenhouse at UC Davis, California, United States - 322HYB-C-1 | ecosystem: Host-associated > Plants > Roots > Rhizosphere > Soil | place...
AAGTGACTGTGACTCGCGAACCCGAGGTCGACGGCGAGCGCGCCGATGGCCGCGACGCCGTCGCCGAGTCGCTCGAGCGCGAGCGCCAGCCGCAGCCGGAGGAGGTACTGGTGGACGGGCAGTCCGGTGCGGTCGCGGAACACACGCGCCAGGTGGAAGGGTGACGTCCCCACCAGGCGGGCGAGCGCCGTGAGCGGGTGCGAGTCACCAGGCCGGGCGGCGAGCACTTCCTTCACGGCCTCGGCGAGATCCTGGTACGCGCGCAAAGTCCGCGTGCCCAGCCTCGGGGCACCCTCAGGAGCGTCCGCACGGGCTGCCGAGAGCATGGCGCCGAGGAGCGCCAGCGACTCCTCTTCGGCGGCCAGCTCGCTCACCGGCGCCCCACCCGCCGCGGCGCGGCGCAGCGCGCGCCGCAGGCGGTGGTAGCCAAGAAGTGCGGCGGGCGGCACGAGCGCGTGGGTGCGGTCGAACGGCCGGTCGGGTCGATCGGACGCGGCGGGCTGGTACGCGGCAGCGACCTCCACGGCCGCCTCGGGCGCGAATGCCAGCTCCGTGCACTCGTCGCCGCCCGGCACCGGGTGGCTCACGCGGTAGCGCTCGCCCGCGTTGAAGAAGAGCGCCCGCGACGGCTCGGCTACTACCTCGCGGCGCCCGCGTGCCGCGGCGTGCTTCACGAACACGCCCGCCCGCGTGAAGATGAGCTGGTGCGCGCTGGCGTACTCCTCCTCCCCGCACGGCGCCACCGGCGCGCGGCACCGCACGTCGGTGACGGAGACCAGCGGGCCGTCGTAGAGCGTGGACACGTCGAAGTGCGGCATCGGGACACGGGCCTCGGCGGTGGGCTCACCTCCGGAAAGGTAGTCGCGGCGTCCGGACTGGAAAGGCGTGGACTCGCGGCCGCCCGGAGCACGGCGCAAGATTTCGATAGCCGGAGCGCGTTCCCCCGCGCATCGTATCCCAATCCTTCCCTCGACGGCGCGGGCGCTCCTCGCGCGATTCGACGCGCGGGCCGCGCACTACGAGGTGCTGCTGGTTCCCGATGGGCGCGCAGCCCGGCGCCGCGCACGAGCGCTCGTCCCTTACCGCGGAGGATCATGCTGACCACCCCGAGATCCCGGCCCACGCGTTTGACCGCGATGGCGACGCCGATCGGCGAGCTCCTGATCACCAGCGACGGCGAGGGACTCACCGGCGTGTTCATGGAGTCGGACCGGAGCTCGCCACGCCCCGCGGCCGCGGGCGGGAGTGATGGTGACGACCCCGTGCTGCGCGCCGCGCGCGAGCAGCTGGCAGCGTACTTCGCGGGAGCGCTCACGGCGTTCGACCTCCCGCTCGCCGCGCGGGGCACGCCGTTCCAGGAGCGCGTGTGGGCGGCGCTCCGGGGCGTGCCCTTCGGCACGACCGTGAGCTACGGCGACATCGCCCGCCGGATCGGGAGCCCGGCCGCGGTGCGGGCCGTGGGCGCGGCGAACGGGCGCAACCCGCTCCCGATCGTCGTGCCGTGCCACCGGGTGGTCGGCGCGGACGGGTCGCTCACGGGCTTCGGCGGCGGAGTGGCGCGAAAGCAGTGGCTGCTCGCGCACGAGGCGCGCGTCCAGGGCACGCAGCTCGACTTGCGCTAGTGGACGCGGCGATCGCGAGGCGCGTACTCACCGCGTGAGCGACGACGCGACCAGACGGCTCGTCGCCACCGCGCTCTGGCGGAGGCGCGACGTGCCCGGCCTGGAGCACGCGCAGCTCCGGACGGGCGCCGATGGTCCGCGCCTCGCGGGCACCGTGCTCCTCGCCGAGGCGGGCGCGCCGCTGCGGCTCGACTACGAGGTCGCCTGCTCCGCCGATTGGGCGACCCGGCGGGTGTCGATGACGTTGGCCCACGGTCATGCGCTCCGCGGCGTGGAGCTCGTGACCGACGCCCTGCACCGCTGGTGGATGGACGGCGCCGAGCTCCCAGGCGTGGCCGGCTGCGCGGACGTGGACCTGAGCCTCACGCCGTCGACGAACACGCTGCCGCTCCGCCGGCTCGGCCTGCTCGATCTCGCGCTCGGCGAGTCGCGCGACGTGCGGGCGGCGTGGGTGCGCTTCCCCGAGCTGGGCGTCGAGGCGCTATCGCAGCGCTACACGAGGATCAGCGAGCGCGGCTTCCGCTACGAGAGCTGGTCCGACCGCCGCCCGGCTGGCTCGGCGAACGCCTTCGTCGCCGACCTGGAGGTCGACGCCCTCGGGCTCGTGGTGTCGTACCCGCCATTCTGGGAGCGCGTCGCCGTCGGGTAGCCGCTGTCTCAGCCGGCGCGCCCTCGCCCCGCGCCGGCCGCGATGGCAACTTGAGGACATGACCGAGCCTCACACCGACGCCGACGGTCCGCGGCGGAGCCAGGCGCGCACCGCCGTGGTGATCGGCGGCGGGATCGGCGGCACCGCGGCGGCGCTGCTGCTCGCCCGGGCCGGCCTCGGCGTGACGCTCTTCGAGCGCGTCGCCGAACCGGCGGCGGTCGGCGGCGGCCTCCTGCTCCAGCCGAACGGCCTCGCGGTGCTCTACGCCCTCGGCCTCCGCGATCGGCTCGCCGCCCGCGGCAGCACCGTGACCGAGGCGACGATCCGCGACGTGTCCGACCGCGCGCTGCTCTCGGCCCCCATCGTGGACTTTGGCGAGGGGCTGGACCACGCGCTCGTCGTGCGACGCGGCGACCTGTTCACCGCGCTCCTCGACGCCGCGCGTGCGGAGCCAGCCATCGACCTGCACCTCGGCTGCGAGGTGGTGGAAGTCGCGCCTGACGACGGAGCGGTCCTCGCGGTCAGGGCGGACGGCCGCACCGCCCGGGTCGAGGGCGACCTGGTCGTCGCCGCGGACGGCGTCCACTCCGCGGCGCGGGCCGCCGTGGATCCGGCGGCCCGGGTCGAGAAGTCGCCGCACCTCTACGTGCGCGGTGTGGTGCCGGCGCCCACTTCGCGCAGCGTCGAGGTGGGGGAGTGGTGGACGCCGCTCGGCCTGTTCGGCGCCGCGCCGCTGAGCAGCGGCGAGCGGCCCGAGGTCTACTTCTTCGCGTCGGCGGAGCCGGGCCCGGTGGCGGACGCGGTGGCGCGGCGCGACCTCTCGATGTTCGCGGCGGTGTGGCGGGCCACGCTGCCGGCGGCGGCCCCGGTGATCGGCGAGCTGCGGTCGTTCGACACCCTTCTCGTCACCGAGGTTCGACGCGTGGACTGCACGACGTTCGTCAGCGGGCGCGCCGCGCTCCTCGGCGACGCGGCGCACGCCATGGCGCCGAACGCGGGCCAGGGGGCGAACAGCGCCCTCGTCGACGCCGCGGTGCTGCGGCTCGCCCTCAACGAGCACGCCGACGTGTCGGCCGCACTCGCCTGGTACGACGCCCGCCGCCGGCCGGCCGTTCAGCGGGTCCAGCGCACGTCGGACGCGCTCGCGCGCTTCGCCCACGCCCGCGGCCTGCGGCAGCGCGCGCTCCGCGTCGCCTTCCTCGCGATCGTGCGGAAGCTGAGCGGCAACCGGCAGGCGCTGCTCGCCGCGATGCAGGAGGACCCGGCGTGGCTGTACCGCGCGCTCCGCGACCTCGGCGCGGATCGGCCGGCGCCGCGCGGCTGACCTGCGGCCCCGGGCGTTAGGCAGCGGACTCGCCGCCCGGCGGGCCCCAGAAGACGACCCACAGCACGAGGTCGTCGGAAAATCCCTCGAAGCGGTGCTCGCGCCCCGCCGGCGCGAACAGCACGTCGCCCGGCCCGAACGCGGCTCGCCCCCCGTCGAGCACGAACTCCCCCGTGCCGCGCTGGACGACGTACAGCTCGTCCTGCTCGTGCGGCGTCTGGTAGTCGCGCCCGCGCGGCGTGAACAGCAGGAGCGACATCGTGCCGTGGCGGAACGCTTCGACATCCCACACGCCATCGGGCCACTTCGGCGTCGCGGGCTGCGGCAGCGATCGCAGGGTCTCGGCGAGAGAGATCTTCATTGTCGTCCTCGGCGGGTCCGGCGCGGCGCGCGACCCTCGCCGCGCGTCGCACGCACGTCCGTCACCGCGCGATACGTGCCGCTCGCCGCGCGATTCCGGCGTCTCTGGGGCAAGGGGTGCCTGACGTCTCAAGTGTGACTTGGTTGCGAGACGCCGAGCGCCCACGCGCCCGACGCACTTGCCCACCGCCCAATTACGGTTCACCTCGCATCAAGGTTGTCTGCAGCCATGAAGATGATGTACAACGCACTCCGCCTCACGCGCGTCCTCGCCAGCGTTCTCGTCGCCACGGCGTGTTCCGAGTGTTCCGACACGCCGACCGGTTCCCGCCAGTCAGCGCCGCGCCGCCGTCCCGTCACGGATTCGGCCCCGGCTCGACCCCGCCCTGACTTCCGGCGAGCCAGCCCACCGCTTCGGCCGCGAGCGTCGCCGGCACCGCGTGCGGACCGTCGAACTCACGGTACTGCACTTCGTAGCCCGCGCCGAGGAGCGCCGGCACGATCTGACCGCGGGTCACCTCGACAGAGAGGATCTGATCCTGCGTGCCGTGCGTGATGAAGATGCGCGGCGTGCCGTGACGCGTGCCGGGTGCGACCCCGCCCGGTGAGAACGCGACGACGCGGCCGAACAGGTCGCCGTTGATCAGACCGAGCGAGAGCGCGTACGATGCGCCGTCGGAGAATCCCTCGATGGCGACGCGCTCCGGCGCGATGGCCACCGTGTCGAACACGAGCGCCAGCGCCTGGTCGATGAACGCCACGTCCGGCCCGTACCCTCCGACTTGCACGACGTCCCACGTGCGATACTGCGACTGGGGCGCCAGCAGGACGAGTCCGGCGTCGTCCGCCCGGTGGCGGAACGGCAGCATCCCCCCTTCCGGGTTGCGGCCGGCGCCGTGCAGCATCAGCACGAGCGGCGCCGGTTGGTCGGCCCGGTAGCCGGCGGGCACGTAGAGCAAGCCGTCGCGGCCGGCGCTCAGGCCGAGCGCGTGCAGTCCGGGAGAGGCCGCGCGCGTCGGCGTCGCCGGACGCGCGAGCAGGCGGCCCTGCACGGCGGCGGACGGCGGGCCGCTTGGCTCCTTGGCCTCCGGGCCGCATGCCTCGGCCACCGCCGCGGCCACGCTCCCCGCGGCGGCCGCGACGAACCGGCGGCGGGTGATCGACGCGCCCGCGCCTGTGGTGTCGGTCATCCAGGTCTCCCCGCTGGGCGGTCGACGTGCACGCGACACGCCACGGCACGCGCCCGCTGGGCGGCGTGCGTGCCGTGGCCTTCACTCACGGACCTCACCTGGCCCGGCGAGGTCACCCGAGGTGCTGCAGTCGCGGCGGTCTCCGCCGCCGTCACCGCCGCGTCGGGAAGTCCCCCCGCGCGAGCACCGCGGACGTCATGGGCCGCGCCCCAGGCCAGCCTCGCCGAGCTCCCGCTTCAGCCAGACCTTCGCGAAGTCCCACCGGCGGCGGGCGGTGGCCACCGACAGGCCGAGCACCACCGCGGACTCCTCGAGGGTCAGGCCGGCGAAGTAGCGGCACTCCACGAGCTGGCACGCCTCGTCGTTCACCTCCGCCAGCCTGCCGAGTGCCTCGTCGAGCGCGATGAGGTGCTCCGCGCGCTCGTCCGACATCAGCTCGGGGACGTCGTCGAGCGAGACCGCCACCGCCCCGCCGTTGCGCTTCGCGGCCGAGCGCGCCCGCGCGTGGTCGACGAGGATGCTGCGCATCGCGCGTGCGGCGATGGCGAAGAAGTGCGCCCGGTTCTGCCACTGCACGCTGCCCTGCACGATCAGCTTGAGGTAGGCCTCGTGCACGAGCGCCACCGAGTCGAGCGTGTGTCCGGTGCGCTCGTTGGAGAGCTGCCGGCGCGCCACCCGGCGCAGCTCGGCGTAGACGATCGGAAGCAGCTTGTCGAACGCGGCGCGGTTCCCACCGCTCGCGTCGAGCAGCATCCGGGTGATCTCGTGCGGCTGCACCCCAGGCATCGGTCCCCCGTCGGCAGCGCCACTCGCCCCGCCCGCGCCGACGTCGGCGGCGCCGGGGGCACCGCAGGCGCTCCCATAGATACGCGCACCGGGAATTGGTGCAAGATGCCCGTCGCCGAGCGTGGCCGCGGCGGGTGTTGCCGTTGCCGTACCCGCGTTCAGCCGCGGCCTACCTCAAGGGCTCCCGGTGGCGCGGTAGATGGGGAGTGGATCGAGCGGCGTGCCGTCCCACCAGCGGCGCGGGTCGTCGGAGCGGGCGATGGCGAAGTGGAGGTGCGGCACGTTCGGTGGGGCGTTGCCCGTCGTGCCCACGTAGCCGAGGACCTCGCCCTTCCGCACCTCTTGCCCGTTGGCGAGGCCGGCGCGGTAGGCGTCGAGGTGCGCGTAGTAGTAGATGAACCGTCCCGTCGGATCCCCGACGTAGACGCTGAGCCCCCCGCCCAGGCTCGTGTCCACCTGCGAGACTCGGCCGGCATCCGCACTCAGCACGGGCGTGCCGCGCGGGGCCGGGATGTCGATCGCGCCGTGGAGCCGCGTGCCGCGCCGCTCGTGGAAGGTGTCGAGCAGGTCGGCCACCCGCACGCCGGCCACCGGCACGGTGAGCTGCTTGGCACGCAATGCGGCGAGGTCGCTCTCGGTGACCGAGGGCTTGGCCGGGTCGGGACGCGCCGGCGGCTGCCCGAGCGCGGTGGCGTTCCGCGCCTCGGCGACGCGCGCCGTGTCGGGGGGGGGCCCGAGCGCGACGACCGTGTCCGTGAGGTACAGCGTGTCGGTCACGGTGTCGACGCGCACCACCGTGTCAACCCGCGCCACGGTGTCGGTGCGCGGCGGGCGGTCCGCGCCCCGCGCGCTGTCAGGTGACGCGTCCTGGACGACGGTGCAGGCCGCGCCTGCGAGTGCCAGGGCGAGGCCCGTGGGTCCGAGATGGTACGAGGTCGGAGCTGGCATGGCGCTGCGCTACCGCAATCACTGCACCGCACCGACCGTCCGCGCTCCTCGGCCGCCGCCGGTCCTCGGCCGCCGGCGCGGCTGCGTCGTGGCGTCCGTCCTGGGCGCCGGTACCGCCCGTCTCAGCCCCGCGTGCCGAAGCCGCGCGCCATCCCGACGGCGAGGAACACCATAACGACGACGAGCCCCGCCTGGACGAAGCTGATGGCGGCGAGCTTGCTCGCGGTGCCCGCGACCACGACGGCGTCCGGGGTCGTGCCCCGCCCCACGGCGCGCCGCCAGCGGATGAGCGTCATCATCGGCCAGGCCTCGAGCGCGAGGATCAGCACGAGGAGACCCATCTTCGCGAGGAACAGGTGGTTCCCGTTGTAGTAGGCCGTGCTCTTCTCGGTCTCGCCGAGATAGCGCCACAGCCCTGTTCCGATCCAGAGGCCCGCGGCGACGCCCCACTCCGTGTCGAAGTGGAAGGTGCGTCGGAGTCCCTCGGCGCTCGGCGGGTTGCGGAGCGAGGCGCCTCGGGCCAGGACGGCTCCGAAGCCGATGCCGAGCGCTAACAGATGAAGCGCGGCGAGCGTGATCCGTAGCATGGGGCCACTTCCCTGAATGCGGTCGGCGCCGGGCACCCGGCGCTAGAATTCGAACGCGTCGTGCTCGGAAATCTGGAAGAAGTCGCGCGTGAACGCCGTGGCTTCGGCGGTGTCGAACTCCGCACACGTGTAGAGAATGGCCGAGATGAACCGACGGCCCGACCAGACGCAGACGTAGATGCCGGAGTCGATCAAAGGCACGAAGGCGTCGTAACCCTCGTTCTCGGCCTTCCCCTGACCGCTGGTGCGATGCACCACGGGGTCGGCGTAGGTCCGCAGGCCGAGCCGCGAGGTCAGGAAGGCGAAGTAGTCCACCAGCGTCTCGTCCGTGACGCCGTCCCGCGCGAAGAACCCCTCGATGAGAAGCCGCTTCCGGAAGATCTCGGGGGCGATGCGGGGCATGGACCGCGTCCTCCCCTTCCCGCGCCCTACGCGCGGGCGACGGGCGCGGGGGCGGCGCCCGAGTTCGACGACGCGCCGAGGGCCGGAAGTCCGAGGGCGGCGCGCACGTCGGCCACGACCTGCTCGAGCGTGGGTCGAACCCAGTCGCGCGTTGTCGATTTGGTGTCGACGCGGCAGGCGTAGAGCGCGAAGGGGTCGACCGTGAGCTCGAGCTGGGCGCCCGGACGCCGCCACAGGAACGTCACCCCGCCCTGGGGCGTCATCCCGATCCGCTCGAGCACGGCCTCGTCGCTCCACACGTGCGGCAGCAGGTGCCGCACGCGGACGAGCGCGTCATAGTCGACGCCGGGACGGTCCGCCGTGATCTGGGCCGCGCCGGCGATCGGCAGCGAGTCCAGAGCGGCGAAGGCGTGCGCCAGCGTCGGGTAAGGTTTCGAGTCGCTCATCCAGCCATACGACGACTTGCCCGCCGCCGGGGACACTGCGGCGCGGTCGGCGTCGAGGAGAAGGTTTAGCCCAGCGCCCGACGTCGGGCAGGAGGGCCCCGGTACTATAGGCCCGCCCCGGACGCGCGTCGAGTGGCGCGGCAGGGCCGCGGCCGGGTCGCCGCGTCGCGTCAGCCGGGCGGCGAGTCCTCGAACCGTTCGAGGTCGGCCAGCTCGGGCGGCGCGCTGGCCCGGGCCGCGGCCAGTGCGCTCGCGACCCGGGCCGTCGCCGCGCGCACCTCGTCGTAGAGGACGTACAGCCGCTCCCTGGCCCGTTCCGCGTCCTCGATCAGGCCCGTGTAGCGGTCGTCGGTGCGGACGGCCTCGTCCACCATCGCCTGGGTCACCCGCCCCTCGAAGTCGGCCAGGCGAGCGCGGTACTCGACGGCCAGGGCGGCGCGCAGGTTCTCGCGCACTTCGGTGAAGGTGCCGCCGGGCCCGAAGCGAGCGTGGAGCGGCGCCGCCGCCCGCACCAGTGCGGCGCGGGCGGCGAGGAGCGCTTCGAGATCGTCGGCGCGGCGGTCGGGGGCCGGGGTAGTCATGACGTCGGAAGGTAACGCCGCGACCGGCAGAGCGCAGCCGACGGAGCTCGTTAGGCGCCGCGGCCCCGGGTGGGCGCCCGGCCCCGGTCGAGCGCGGCGACCAAGGCGGGGAGCTGACGGAGGCTGCGGAGGTGGTACGTCGCGCTCTCGGCCCGCGCCGCGCCCCGACGGAGCACCTGCACCGTTGGTATCCCCAAGCGATTACCCGCCGCGATCTCGGACTCGGCGCTGTCGCCGACCACCAGCGCCTCGGCGGGCGCGAGCCCCAGCTCCTCGAGCAGCGCCCCGAAGATCCCCGCCTTCCCTGCCCGCCCGGGCTCCCCGAGCGCGTCCACGACCACACGCTCGAAGAGCGGCGCGACGCCGAGCGCGGCGACCTTGCTCTCTTGAAAGCGCCGGAACCCAGTGGTGACCAGCACGCGATGCACGGCCAGGTCGCCGAGCGCCCACACGTCGGCGTAGGGCCGGAGCGGCACCGTGACGACCAGCTCCGCACTGGCGGCCTCCCACGCCGCGCACAGGGCGGCGGGCAGGCCGCGATCCCGCGCGACCACGTCGAACGGGCGGTGCCACGTGTCGGCGAGCACTGTTGCGAGCACGGCCGGCTCGAGTGCGTCGGGGCCGCGGTTGGCGGCGACGAGCGCCGTGCGCAGCGGTCGCACCACCGCGCGCGGGATTGAGCGCGTCCGAAAGAGCGTGTTGTCCAGATCGACGAAGAGCGCGCGAATCACGACGCCCTCCGGCCGCGGCAGCCCGGCCGCGACCGCGGCCGCGACTGGCGGGGGCGGCCGAACCCTGGGGGCAGGAGGAGCCGGCGCCTCATGGGCAGAATCATACACTCCGGTGTCCCCACGTGCCGCGGCGTGGCGCCGCGTGCCAGCCCGCTTGCCGAAGCATCGCGCAATCCTGATGTTCGGGCGCATGTCGCCGCTCGTCGTCGCGGGCCTCGTGGTGCTCGTCGTCGCACCAGTCCTGGTGGCGCTCTTCCGCCGCCCCCTCCAGCGCCGGGCGGACCGGATCGCCGCCCGAGCCGCGCTGCGCTACCGCGCGCGCATCGACCGGTTCAAGCTGGTCGGGCGGCGCTACGTGCGCGAGCGCCTGCTCCAAGACCCGCAGATCGCCGACGCGGTCCGCGAGCACGCGCGCGAGACCGGAACGGGCGAGGCCGACGTGTGGCGCACCGTCGACGGGTACGTGCGCGAGATCGTCCCGTTCTTCAACATCATCGCCTACTACGAGATCGGCTTCCGCGTCTCGCGCTGGCTGCTCGGCCTGTTCTACAAGGTGACGGTGGACTACGAGGACCCGGCCGCCGTCCGGCGCCTGCCGCGCGACGCGGTGGTCGTCTATCTGATGAACCACCGCTCGAACGCCGACTACGTGCTCGTGGGCTACGCCCTGGCTGGCCAGGTGGCGATCTCGTACGCCGTCGGGGAGTGGGCCCGCGCCTTCCCGCTCGAGCAGATCTTCAAGGCCTTCGGGGGCTACTTCGTGCGCCGGCGCCACCGCGAGCGGCTGTACCACGCCGTCCTCGAGCGCTACGTGCAGCTCATCACGCGCGAAGGGGTGACGCAGGGGATCTTCCTCGAGGGCGGGCTCACGCGTGACGGGCGGCTCCGCCCGCCCAAGATCGGGCTGCTCGACTACGTGCTCGGCATCGGGCGCGACCCGGAGTACCGGGGGCGGATGTACGTGGTGCCGGTGGCGGTGAACTACGACCGGGTGCTGGAGGACCGGTCGCTGCTGCGGGAGCTCGACGCGGGCGCGGGGGGTCGTCCGCCGGGCCGGCTGGCGCAGCTCCGCGAGGTGGTGCGCTACCTCCTTTGGAACGCCGGCCGACTCGCCACGCGCCGTTGGAAGCGCTATGGCCGCGCGGCGGTGATGATCGGCGCGCCCGTGCAACTCGCGCCCTGGTTCGCGAGTCGGCCGGGCCTGTTCGAGCTGCCACGCCACGAGCGACTGGCACAGGTGCAGGCGCTCTCGGACCAGATCATGGACCGCATCGGGCAGCTGATCCCGGTGACGCCGGTGCCGCTGGTGTGCGCCGCGGTCCAGAGCCTTGGCGGGGACGCGTTGCCGCACGCGCGGCTCGTCACGCGCATCGGCGAGCTGCGCGACGCGCTGCTCGAGCTCAACGCGCGTGTCGTTCGCGCCGACCGCGACGCGGAGGAGACGCTCGACGTCGCGCTCCGCATGCTGCGGATGCGGCGCGTGCTGCTGCCGCAGGCCGGGACCTACGTCGTGCTGCCGCACGGGCGCGAGCTGGTGAGCTACTACGCAAACAGCGTGGCGCACCTGCTCGGCCCCTACGCCGCCGCGGTCCGGGCGCGGGATGCACTCCCGGCGGAGCACCTGGCGGGGTAGCGCCGGCCGTCACCAGGGACCGGCGCGCGTCCCGGGAGCGCGGCGCCCCCGACCCGGCGCGATGGTCGTTAGGCAGCGCCGTCGGTCGCGGGCGGGGCCGGCAGCCCTTGAGCGAAGCCGCGGGCCTCCGCCTCGGCGAGCCAACCGCGGCGGACGTGCTCCGCCGGCACGCTGGTGAGGTAGGGCTTGATGTCCACGATCGGAGTTCCATCCAGCATGTCGAGCCCGCGGACCCGCAGCCGCGGGCCGTCGCGCTCGAGGAGCTGCACCACGGTGAGGCCGATGGGGTTGGGGCGCCGCGGCGCGCGCGTGGCGAACACCCCGTGCGGGCGGTCGTCGGTCGGAGGCTGCGAGAGCAAGTCGCAGCCCTCGGCGCGGTCGAAGACCCAGATGACGTACAGGTGCGAGAAGCCTTCGATGTCGGTGAGGCCCGCCTCGAGCTCCGGACGAATCTCCAGCACGCCCTCGGCTTCGTGCCGCGCCGCCGGGCCCTTCGGAATCTGGGCCCTGTCGGCGTAGGGACTCCGGACCGTGCCGATGGAATTGAGGATGAACATGAGCCTGAATGGGAGACGCCGCGTGACGCCCAATCCTGCCCGAAAAGTCGCTCGCCGGACGCCCCCAGGAAAGCCGAGCTGGTGCCGATCTGGTGCCGACTGGCCGTGCATGCGGTAGCTTGGCGTAGCGACCGTGGCGCCGGTCAGCCCCCTCGCGCCCCACGAAACGGCGCGCCAGCGACTCGCGTAGGTTCGGTACGCGTGCCCGCCCCCGAACCCCACTCCCGCGTCCCGCCGCATGTCCGCTGTTCTTCGTCTCTGTCCGCTCCCCCGCGTTCTCGCCGCCGCCTGCATTCTCGCCGGCCCCGCCCTCGCCCAAGTGCCGGTGACGCCCGCCTCGAGCCCGACCGCACCACCGGATCTGCCGCTGGCACACGCCGCGCGCTCGAAAGGGACCATCCACCTCGACGGCAAGCTCGACGAGCCCGCATGGGCCAACGCTTCCGTCACCGACCGCTTCACCCAGATCGACCCGAGCGAGGGGCAGCCGGCGAGCCAGCGCACCGAGGTGCGCGTGCTGTACGACGACGCCGCGCTCTACGTGGGCGCGCGGCTGCAGGATACCGGCA
>Ga0307405_10000796_pt1 | contig 12368 bp, 13 predicted proteins | sample 322Cmetagenome_2_FD_203311 | JGI IMG/M metagenome (GOLD analysis project Ga0307405, IMG submission 203311) | Maize rhizosphere microbial communities from greenhouse at UC Davis, California, United States - 322HYB-C-1 | ecosystem: Host-associated > Plants > Roots > Rhizosphere > Soil | place...
GCCGCGACACGCGCTGTCTGGTGTTCCCCTGGCCCGCCTTGGTCTACGATCGGGAGTCGGGCCGGTGGCGTTGGGAGGAGTGAAGAAGGCGGGAGCGGCAGCTTACGCGGCGTCCTCCGCGGTCAGCCGTCGGAACTCCGCGTCGAGCTGGTCGAGGTGCTCGCCGTTCATGCCACTCATCACTCCGAGCTCCTCCCGGGTGGCCCAGCCGACGGAGCGTCGATAGTCCAGCTTCCGTCGCTGCGCCCGGTCGGCCGCGGCGATGACCTCCGCGAGGGTGCCATGGCGGACCGGGGCCGTCGAGGCGGAGAGGCGCGCCAGTCGCGTGCGATGCGCCGCGACGAGCGTCTCGATGAGCGCGTCGGTCGGCCGGGCGTCCTCCACGAGCTCACGCTCGATCCAGGGTGGGACGACGAGCCGCCGCAGCCCCGCGCCCGCGGCGGTGACGCCGATGCGGCCGTCGGACAGCTCGGTCGACAGCGCGACGAATGGCCTGCCCATCCCGCTCGCCCTGCCGAACAGCCCGACCGGCGTCCACCGGAGGGCGAGCCGCGAGAACTCGGCGACGACGGCGCCGTCGCTACCGACGAACATCCGCACCATCGTGGGGTGCATGGCGGCCGGCATCGGGGGGATGCTCACGACGTGCAGGTCTCCCACGTGCTGAAAGCCCTGCCGCTCGAAGAGCTGCAGTGCCCGGTCGTAGGCCCGCCAGTCGGCGTACGGGTGCGTCTCGGGCGTCGCGGGCCGCGTCTCGTAGCGGCCGGGGTTCGCGTCGCGGAGCAACGACAGGAGCCGCCGCGCCAAGTTGCCGTAGAGCGTCATGTCGAGGCGTGCTCCCAAGTCCGCCGCTGCCGTGATGCCGTGCCAGCCGGCATGGCCAGAAGCACCGGGGCGGTGCAGCCGCGGCGCCGATCTCGAGATAACACGCGCGACGACCGGGGTGAGTCACGGCGGTCCGCGGCGCCACCTTACGCGCCGGCGCGTGGGCCCATGGACTCGGGCAGCGGCACCGCGACTGCTGTCGCTCGCACCGTGATCTCGCCGTCGACGGTGACCCACGCACTGACCTCGACTTTGCGAGCGCCGGTTGCTTGCACGCGCCCGCGGATCTCCAGCTCGGGGCCGAGCGGCGTTGGCCGTAGGTAGTCCACCCGGAGCATGGCGGTGACGTAGCGCGGGGCCGGACCCACCCCGATCTCCCGGCCGGCGCGGCGCTCGTGGTCGGCGGCGGCTGTCGCCATGGCGTGACAGTCCAGCAGCGAGGCAAGGAGGCCGCCGTACACGAAACCCGGAACGGCCATGTGATCGGGCCCCGGGGTGAACCGGGTCACCGTCTCCTCGCCGTCCCACCGCGTCTTGATGTGATGGCCGTGCTCGTTCAGCCGGCCGCACCCGTAGCAATGGGCGAAGTCGTCCGGATAGAAATCCTGTACCGCGGCAGATTCACGAGTGGTCACGGCAGCCTCTCGCAGGGCGGGCAGGGCGGGCGGGTCGTCGGGCGGCGGGGCCGTCTCGCCCGCCGCCTCAGGTGTCGAACCGCGGCTCCCACGGCGTCAGCGGGCGCTGATACTCCTCCGCCGGCGCGAACTTCGGGTTGTGCCCCTCGCTCCACCGCACGCGCATCAGCCCCGTGTACCGGCCGAGATCCGGCTGCCGCTCGAACGCCGCCGCCGAGTAGTAGAAGCCCCCGAGCCCGATCGAGTGCACGAGCACGCGCTCGGGCTGAACCCACTCCGCCTCCGTGACGACTCGCAGGGCACCGCACGCCGGGTCCGGGTCGTCGTGATTGATCGTCGGAGGCGCGACGCCGCGGCGGATCGACAGGCACGCGCCCACCGCCTGCAGGCCCGACGACCCGGCGCCGTGCTGTCCCAGCATCGACTTCTGCGAGTGGACGCGCACCTCGGGGAGCGCGTCCCCGAACAGCTCGCCGAGCGCCGTTCCCTCCAGCCGGTCGTAGAGCACCGACGACGAGCCGTTGGCGTTCACGAGGTCGACGTCCTCGGGCGACCAGCCGGCTTCCGCAATCGCCGCGCGCAGGGCGCGCACGCAGGGTCGGGTGTCGAGCTCCGGGTGATCGTGGCTGTACTGGCGGTTCTGGCCCGCCGCGGCCACGTGGTAGCCGGCCATGCGAGCGTAGGTGCGCGCCCCGCGCTGCGTGGCGTGCTCCTCCGACTCGAGCAGGAGCCCCGCGGCGCCCTCACCAACGACGTTGCCGTCGCGGCCTCGATCGAAGGGGCGCGAGGCGCGACCCGGAGTGTCGTTGTAGCGTGTGGTGAGCGACCCGGACGCGTTGAGCGCCGCCAGCACCTCGGGCACGAGCTCGCAGTCCGTGCCGACGACGAGCATCGCGTCCACCGCACCCGCCTGGATGAGCCGCATCGCCTGGCCGAGTGCGTCCAATCCCGAGTTGCACCCGGACGTGGTGGTGTGCACGGGGCCGCGGATGTTGAAGAAGCTGGAGAGCACGCATGCGGCCGAGTGGTTGAAGCAGTGAAACGCCGTGTACGGCGGGACGGCAGCGTAGTCGGTCGTCCGCGCCCTGATCGACATGACGACGTCGAGGTTCCCGATCGACGTGCCGACGAACACGCCCAGGCGCTCGGGGTCGCACGCGTCGAGGTCGATCTCGGCGTCGTGCAGGGCGAGAACGCCCGCGGCGAGGGCGAGCTGCACGGCGCGCGGCGTGCGCCGCCCCATGACGTTGCCGTGCGTGATGTAGCGCTCGAGGCGGAAGTCCCTCACCTCGGCCCCGATCTTCGACGGCGACCCCGACACGTCGCACAGCGTGACCGGCCCGAACCCGTGCTGGCCGGCGGTGAGCGCGCTCCAGAACTCGTCGCGGCCGCTGCCGATGGCAGTGACGGGGCCGAGCCCGGTGACGACGACGTTGGTGGGCGTCATCAGGCTGGTATACGCGCTGTCAGCCTGTCGTGCAAGGCTCCGCGTTCATCCGCACGGTTCCGCGCTCATCCGCCGCTGCCTGGAAGGAAGAGCGCCATGAGCACGTCGTCCTCGTAGGCGCCGTCCAGCTTCCACGCGCGCCGCCTGACGCCTTCCTGCACGAAGCCGAGCCGCTTGTAGAGGGCGATCGCCCGCGCATTCGAGCCGAACACCTCGAGCTCGATGCGCTCGAAGTCCTTCGTCCGCGCGGCGTCGATGGTGGCGGCGGCGAGCCGACGTCCGAGCCCGTGGCCGCGGGCGCTCGGCAGCAGCCCCATGCCGAGGCGGCCGGCGTGGCGGAAGCCGTCCCGCTCGTGCCGGGCGATGTCGCACCAGCCGACGACACTCTCGTCCGGGTCGAGCGCCACGAGGTGTACGCCGCCGTCGGCCACCACTTGGCGCACGAAGGCGGCCGAGGCGGCGAGCGGCGGCCCGGTCACCAGGCCGATGTACCGCCGCTCGCGCGCCACGACGTCGACGCACCGGTTGAAGCCCGCGATCTGGGCCTCGGTGCTTGTCGGGACGATGCGGATCGGGTCCACGCGCCAGCCGCGTGCTACGGCTCCGCGCGCCGGACCGGCACCGCGTCCCGCTCGGACGCTCGGATCGGCTCCGCGGGCGGCTGGCCGGCGGTGAGCGCGCCCGGTGCGTGCGCATCCGAGAGGATGCGCGTCACGTACCGCTGCCCCTCGGAGACGCGCTCCACCTCGATGGCGACCGTGTCCACGGCGTGCTCGAGATGCTCGAGCCGCGCCGCGACCTCCTTCAGCTCCCGTGAGGTGGCCGGCGGGACCGCGGTCCTCCACAGTCGGCGGGCGACGGCGATCGCCAACGGCGCCAGCACGAAGAGCGTGAAGACGATCGCGATGGCCGTCATCTGCCCGGGGGGCAGCGAGCTGGAGGCCAAGGGCACCATGGTACCGGCCTCCGTGGTGGCCACCAGACCGGCCGGCGCCGACGTGAGCTGGCGCCCCGTCTCGGCGATGTCGGACTCGAGCTGGAGAATGCGCTTGTCGAGCAGGCTGATTCGCTGCTCGAGGCCCTCGCGGGCGGCTCCGTCGGCCTCCTGGAGCGCCTCGGACAGGCGCTCGCGCCGCGAATCCGCCGACTGGAGCTGGTTGGAGAGCTCCGTACGCCTGGCGCGGAGGGACGAGATCTCCCGGGCCGTGAGTGGCCGGCCGGGAGCGCCTGCGATGACGGGCTCGCCGCTGGCGCCCGGCGGCGGTGCAGGTGGTGCGGGCGGCGCGGGCACTTGGGGAGTGGAGGGAGGTGCTTGCATGACGTTCCTACGCAGGGGTAGCCCTCGGGGTTGCAGAGCGGCGGCATCCCCGCCAAGGAAGTGCATTCACTCGTCGCCCGGCGCGAGGTGCGTCACGCGGACCGGGAGTCGGGAACCCAGGGCGGCGGCGACCAGGCTGCGGTGGCAGTGCGCGGGATCGGCCTCGAGACACAGCAGGCAGACACGGCGGCCGGCGCGGACCAGGCCGGCCAAGGTCTCCAGCTCTGCCTGGGCGCCGGGCGTCGCCAGGTGCGCGAGGTAGATCGCACGCAGCTCGTCGTAGCGGCTGGCGCGGGCGGCGGCGCGCCCGTCCGCCGGCGTGCCCAGGCCGCGCAGGTGCAGGTATTCGATGCCGACCGCCTGCACGCTCGCGGCGAGCCGGGTCTTCGCGAAGCCGGGCCGGCGCGAGCTGGCGACCGCGCGCACGTCCACGAGCAGGTCCACGCCCGCACCCTGCAAGGCGTCCAGGAAGCTCGGTACGGTCGCGGCTTCGTATCCTATGGTGGCGATCCAGTCCATATGGACGGCAGGCGTTCATCACGGTGCATCAGGCGGCAGCGTGCGCGGCGGCCGGGCGCAAACCTGAGCAAGCTCGGTGCACATGGCAAATCGGGAAGCGTCCCTCCACCCGCTGATGGTAACACAGCCGCCCCCGGGTGACACATTGTGTGAGCCGCAGGGCGACTCTAGTTTCGGGGACACCAGCACTGGTTCGGGTCAATGCGAGCGAGATTACGAGGGGCGCTCCAGCGCGAAATGACGCGGCAGAACAAGGCCGGGGCTGTCCTGGCCATGCTCACCTGCCCGTGCCATGCCGTGATGCTCGTCTTCGTGCTCACGGGTACCACGGCCGGCTCATGGCTCGCCGCCCAGCGGGCGTACCTGTATCTGGGCTTCACCCTCGCCTTTCTGCTGGGCCTCTGGCTCATGGTGCGCCGCACCGCGGCATGTGCCGACGGAACGTGCGACGTGCCCGCCCAGAAGCCCGGCGACGCTGCGCCGCAGGGCGAGCGAGCGGCCGAATCCGGGAGCGCGTACTCGCGGCCGACGTCCGCGTAACGCCAGGATCGAGCTACAAGGGAGTGGTCCTCCGAGTCCGCGAGGCGGACGAGAGCCCGGCGCCAAGCCTACTGCGCTTGCGCCGTCGCGGCGCCGATCGGCCGCGACATTTCCACGAGCGGGATCGCGGCCCCGTTCGGGAGTCGGTCGACGTACCGGCGGTCTGCGCGAAAACCGAGCGCCGCGTAGAGCGGCACGCCCGGCAGCGTCGCCGTCAGCACCAGGCGCCGGAACCCCGCCGCGGCGGCCGCGGCCCGCGCGGCCTCGAAGAGCCGCCGCCCGACCCCGCGCCGCGCCCAGGCCGGGCTCGTGAACATCGCGCGGATCCGCGCCGGCTCCGCGGCCGGGTCGAGCAGCGCGTCGGGATCGCCCAGCGACCGGTCACCGACGTCGCCCGCCGCGAGGGCCGCCTTGTACTGGTCCCCGCCGTGAAGGGCGCGGCGCCGGCTCCAGCCGCCGGCTCCGGCGAGGGAGCCGTCCGGGGCGACCGCGACATAGTAGGTGCCGTCGGCGATGAGCTGCGTGTCCGGGCCGACCACGAAGCGGAGCTGGGCCTCGATCTCCTGCGGCGACAAGTAGCCAACGCTCAAGGCGCGGACGGACGTCTCGATCAACGCCCCGAGCGCAGGCAAGTCGTCCATCGTGGCGGGCCGGATGCTGACGTCCGACGTCGCTGCTGGCATCTCACTCGGTCGGTCGGTGAGGTTCCGTCCTTGGGACGATCACCGCCGCGGGCGTGTGGACTGCTCGATCGATCCGTGAGCCCGCGGGTGCCTCACGGCCTGAGGAACTCCTTGACTTCGGCACTCCGGAGGAGGGCCGCCCGGATCGCCGCGTTTCGGGCCTCGTGGTCCTCATAGGATCCGGTCGACTGGCACGGTGAGCCGGGAAGTGTCACCGCGGGGTCGACCCGGAGTGGCGGCCTGAGGTCGGGTGGCCCGCCGACACCGTCGGCGCGGTCGAGCAGCACGACATTGGCGTGGTGTAGCGGCACGCGCCGGCCCCCGACCCACGCGATGTCATTCGCCGCGTCGTAGAGCAGCGCGAAAGTGTCTGCTGACGCGCCGGCCAGCATCGGCGTGCGCTCGCCCGGCTCGGTCGGCATGGTCTGCGGCAGGGGACCACGGTCCTGAGCGCCGCGGTCCCACCCCGGTTGACCGCGGGCGAGCATCGCCGCCGTCAGACGCGTACCAGCGCTGTCGAACTCCAACGCGTACGCGAGTGTCACGCGGTCGGAGAGCGCGAAGCCACCCCCTTCGCTTCCGCTGCACGTTCGAGGCGCGGGCGACTGCGCGCGGTGGGGTGCAATCGCGGCAACTGTGGCGAGCGCGGCGCCCGCGAGCTGGGGGGCGCGGAGGCATGAGCGCAGCGCACTGTGACTCCATGTCATCGATGCCTCCTCGTGTCTTGACGGCCCCGCTCACGTGCGGGCGCGGGTTCACGAGATGACGCGGCGAGCGGTGGTGCAGCGCGCGCTGACCAACCGCGGCGAGCGACCGGCCCACGGCGGCGCCTCGGTATGCTCTGGTATGCTACGGCGCGGCGTGGCGAATGGCGAGTGCGGTGACCTACCGCCGCTAGCCACCCCGCGGAGCAGCCTCGCTCGCACCCGGTTCCTGCAGCGGGGACTGGTTCACTGCCGCTCCCGTGAGGACAGATGAGCACCGACCTGCCAGGCACCCCCGACCGACCCGAGCCGCCTGAGCCGGCTGACCCGACTCGGCCCGAGCCCGGGCATTCCTGTCGAGAACGGGGATGGGCGCGCACGCGGCCGCCTGGAGGGCCCGCGCGCCGCCGTCGCACGAGACGTCTAGTCCGCCTTCCCCCGCGCCCGCACCATCCCCGCCGGGTCGTTCGTGATGATCCCCTGCACGCCGACTCCCCAGAGTGCCCGCGCCCGCTCCGGCTCGTCGATCGTCCACACGTGCACGGTGGCACCTAACGGCCGCAGCACCCGCGCGAACCACGCGAGCGGCAGCGAGATCCCGCGGTAGCGCGGCGGCACGCTCAGCACCCCGAACGGCTGCCGCTGGACGCGCACGCCGGCCAGCATCGCCGCTAGCAGCCACGCCGCCTCGCGCCGCGTCGCGCCGAGCGGGAACGCCGACCCGCGGAACGCCGCCAGGCAGGCATTGTCGAACGCGCCCACGATGCACCGTCCGGCGGCCCCGTGCCGCTCCAGCACCTGGCGCACGGCAGCGGACGCGCGCGGCGTCTTCACCTCCACGATCATCGGTGCCGTCGGGAACGCGCCGAGCACCTCGTCGAGCGTCGGCACGCGGACGCCGCGGCCGCGGAACGGGTACGACACGCCGCCGTCCGGCGTGAACCGCGCCCCGGCGTCGAGTGCGCGGACGGTGGCGAGCGACAGTGCCGCGATCGGACCGGTACCGTCGGTGGTGCGATCGACGGTCCCGTCGTGGTGCACCACCGGCGTGCCGTCGGCCGTGACGTGCACGTCGAACTCGAGCGCGTCGGCGCCCCCGGCGAGCGCGCGCTGGAACGACTCGAGCGTGTTCTCCGGCGCGTGCGCCGCGGCGCCGCGGTGCCCCACGACGGGCCGCGCGTCGGGGTCGAGCAGGACGTTCGAGCGGCGCGCGACTGACACGAGATCAGCGGGCGGCGAGCGCCGCGGCGAGCTGGTCGGCCGCGCGGCGGATCGCCGGCGGGGCGAACGCGGCGTAGCCGAGGAGCAGCGCGCCGCGCGCGGGCGGCACGAGGGCGTAGCGCGAGAGCGGCGGCGCCTCGATCCCCGCGGCCACCGCGACGGTCGACCGCTCGCGGTCGTCGGGCACTCCCCCCGCGCGGCCGCGGCGCTCGCGCAGCCAGCCCATGAGGTGCATGCCGGCGTCGGCGGGCCGGAGCTCGAGGTGCTCGCCCAGTCGCCCGCACTCGGCCGCGTCGAGCAGCGCCGCCTGGCGCTCGGCGTAGAGCGCGCGCATGCGGCGCACGTGGCGGGCGAAGTGCCCCTCGGCGATGAAGTCGGCGAGCACCGCCTGCTCCATCGTCGGGGCGTGACGGTCGGCCACGGAGCGCGCCGCGGCGAATGCCTCGGCCAGCGCCGGCGGGGCGACCAGGTAGCCGAGCCGCAGGGCGGGGAAGAGCGTCTTGCTGAACGTGCCCACGTACACCACGCGTGACGCGCCGGCGGGCGCACCACCGCCGGTGACGTCCATGCCTTGCAGGCAGGGGAGCGGGCGGCTCGCGTAGCGGAACTCGCTGTCGTAGTCGTCCTCCACGATCCAGGCGCCGGCGCGTGCGGCCCAGGCGAGCAGCTGCAGCCGCCGCGCGGCGCTCATCGTCCCGCCGAGCGGGAACTGGTGCGAAGGCGACACGTACGCCAGGCGCGCGTTCGGGGCGCGCCGCTCGCCCTCCCCCACCCCGAGCCCCTCGCCGTCGACGGGCACGGCGACGACGCCCGCGCCCGCGGCCTGGAGGGCGCTCCGCGCACCGAGGTAGCCCGGGTCTTCCATCCACACCTGGTCGCCCGGGTCGAGGAGCACGCGCGCCACGAGGTCGAGCGCCTGCTGCGCGCCGCCGACCACGATCACCTGCTCGGGCGCGCAGCGGCCGCCGCGCGCCGTCGTGACGTACGCGGCGATCGCCTCGCGCAGCGGCTGGTAGCCGGCCGGCGCGCCGTACGCCAGCAGCGCCGACAGCTCCGCGGGCGGCCGGCGCCAGCGGCGCGCGGCGAGCCGGGCCCAGAGCGCCGCGGGAAAGGCGTCGATGGCAGGGAGGCCGACGCGGAACGCGCGCGGCACGCCCCACGGCGCGGTGGCCGAGGCGACGGTGAGCCCGGCGAGTCGCTCGCCCCGCGCCGACAGTCCGGGCTGGGGAGACTGCAGGTGCTGGACCCGGGCCTCGGCCAGTCGCGTGCGACCGTTGGCCGAAGCGATGCCGCGCCTCCCGCGCCCGCTGAGCGACGACACCGCGAGCGTGCGGTCCGGAATGGTGGCCGCGACGAAGGTGCCGGACCGCGGCCGCCCGGTGACGTAGCCCTCCGCCCGGAGCTGGTCGAAGGCCAGGGCGACGGTGGTGCGCGACACGCTCAGCTCCGCGGCGAGGAGGCGCGTGGCCGGGAGCTGCGCCCCCGCCGCCAGCCGGCCGGCGAGGATGGCGTCGCGCAGCCCCGCGTACAACTGCTGCTGCAGGGTCGCCGACGCATCGGGGTCGAGCGCGACGAGCATCGCGGGGGCGCTGGGCGTGCGGCGCGGACGCATCGGCGGGGCGGAGAATTCTGGCCTGAAGGATTGTGCGAAATCTGGCGCTACACGCCAGGCCACTCTGGACCTAGAGTAAGGCAGTGATCGCGGTGGTCAAGACGGCGTCGCGAATCACGGGCTCTCGGCTCTCGGCGCTCGGCTCTCGGCTGACTGCGGGAACGGCGGAGGACGTGCCTCACGCCGAGGCAGTTCCTCGTCACCGCCCCAGCCGAGAGCCGAGCGCCGAGAGCTGACCCGAAGCGTGCCCAGCACGGCCCCATCATCCTCAGCTTCGTGAGGAGCACCCAATGACCAGCGCTACCCCCGCCCGCTCCCGTATCCGCATCCACGCCGAGCGCTCGGCGCCGAGTGAGGTGACTCAGGTCCTCGCGACCGGGCTCGTCGCGCACGTCGGCTTCGCGGTGGACGGGCAGCCGTACGTCATCCCAATGACCTACCACTTCGATCCCGACGACCCGACGCGGCTCTACCTCCACGGCGCGCACCACAGCCGGTTGATGCAGCACCTCGACGCCGGCGAGCCCGTGTGCGTGGAGGTCACGATCGTGGACGGGCTGGTGTACTCCCGGACGGCGCTGTATCACTCGGTCAACTACCGCAGCGCGGTGGTGTTCGGGCGCGCCGTGCCGGCCGAGCTCAGGCCGCCCCCCGCCGCGCAGCGCGCGCTCCTCGAGGCCATGATCGGACGCTACTACCCCGGGCGGATCCCCGGGCGCGACTACGAGCCGATCCCCGACGTGCACATGGTCGCGACGGCGTTCGTGCCGCTCGAGATCGAGGAGTGGAGCGCGAAGGTGCGGCGGGGTGGACCCAAGGGGCCGCGCGACGAGGATCCCACGGCGCCGGGGAGTGCGGGCGTGGTCCCGGTGGTGGGCGCCCACGCCGACGCGTTCGCCGCGTCGCCCGGCCGAGCGCGCACGATGGCACCGCCGGGAGCGGCCGCATGACGGCACCAGGCTCCGCGCCCCGCGCCGGCGACGCGCAGCGGCTCGCTTTCGACGAGGTACCTGGTGCGGAGATCGAGGCGGCCGACCTTGGGAGCCACGGCTGGCCGGCGGAGGAGATCCGGCGCGTCGGGTATCAGGTGGTCGACCTGATCGCCCAGTACCTGACGGCGCTGCCCGCCGGCCCCGTGTTCCAGCCCGTGCCGGCGGCGCAGGTGGAGGCCTTCGCCGCCGCGCCGCCGCCCGAGCACGGCGCGGCCCCCAGTGCCGTGCTCGACGAGTTCGCGCGCACGATCGCGCCGTACCCGTTCGGCAACGGCCACCCGCGCTTCTACGGCTGGGTCAACTCGCCGCCGGCGGTGATGGGTGTGTTCGCCGCCGCCCTCGCCGCGGCGATGAACCCGAGCGTCGCCGGCGGCAACCACGCCGCGGTGTACGTGGAGCGCGAGGTAGTGGACTGGTTCCGACGCGTACTCGGCTTCCCGGCGGGAAGCATGGGGCTCCTCGTGAGCGGCGGATCGGCCGCGGCCACCACCGCGCTCGCCGTCGCCCGGCACGTGGCGGCGCGGCGGCGCGGGTGGGACGTGCGCGCCGCGGGCGTGCAGGCACCGCCGGGGCCCGGCGCCCCGGCTCGGTTCATCGTCTACCAGAGCGCCGAGGGGCACGGGTGCCACCAGAAGTCGGTGGAGCTGCTCGGGATCGGCAGCGCGAACCTGCGCGTGGTGGAGTCGGACGCCGAGCTGCGGCTCTCCCCGCGGGCGCTCGACCTGGCGATCCGCGACGACCTCGCGCGCGGCCACGTGCCCGTGGTCGTGGTGGCGACCGCGGGGACGGTGAACAGCGGGGTGGTGGACCCGCTCGACGCGATCGCCGACGTGAGCGCCGAGCACGGCGTGTGGCTGCATGTGGACGGCGCGTACGGCGGACCGGCGATCCTCACGCGCCGGTACCGCGACGCGCTGGCCGCGGTGGCCCGCGCCGACAGCGTCGCGCTCGACCCGCACAAGTGGCTCTACGTGCCCGTGGACGCGGGGCTCGTGCTCGTGCGCGACGGCGCGGCGATGCGCGACGCGTTCAGCCTCGTGCCCCCCTACCTCCGCACCGACGACAACGCCGCGGGCATCGCCGGCCCGCCGTGGCTCAGCGAGTACGGCTCGGAGCAGACGCGCCCCTTCCGCGCGCTCAAGGTGTGGATGACGCTCAAGCAGCTCGGCCTCGGCGGCTACCGACGTCTCATCGAGCGCGACATCGCCCTCGCCGAGCACCTGGCCGCGCGCGTGCGCCAGGCGCCCGACCTGGAGCTCTGGGAGCCGCAGGGGATGAGCATCGTCTGCTTCCGCTACGTGCCCGAGCGCGGGCGCGGGAAGGAGGGCAAAGCGGGCGCCGACGGCGCCGCGCTCGATGCACTCAACCGCGCCCTGCTGGAGGAGCTGCAGCTCGGGGGCCGCGTCTTCGCCTCGAGCACCGTGATGGCCGGCCGGTTCTGGCTGCGCGCGTGCATCGTCAACCCGCTCGCCGAGGCCGCGGACGTGGACGCGCTCGTGGACCTGGTGCGTGAGGTGGGGGGGAGACTGCGGGTCGGGTAGTGCGGGTCGGGTAATGCGGGTCGGATAGGGCGGGTCGGAGGGTCTGGAGGGCCCTCGACCCGCCGCACCCGACCCGCCGCACCCGACCCCAGACATCAACCCTCCACCTCGTGACACGCATCCGATGACCGACTCCACGAACCTCCTCGTCTTCATGGCCGCGACGCTGGCGCTCAACCTGACGCCCGGGCCGGACATGCTCTACGTCATCGCGCGCAGCGCCGGCGAGGGGCGGGCGTCGGGGGTGGTGAGCGCGCTCGGGATCGCGGCCGGGTGCATCGTGCACATGCTCGCCGTCGCCTTCGGCGTCTCGAGTCTGCTGCTCGCCGTA
>Ga0307405_10000797_pt1 | contig 12360 bp, 10 predicted proteins | sample 322Cmetagenome_2_FD_203311 | JGI IMG/M metagenome (GOLD analysis project Ga0307405, IMG submission 203311) | Maize rhizosphere microbial communities from greenhouse at UC Davis, California, United States - 322HYB-C-1 | ecosystem: Host-associated > Plants > Roots > Rhizosphere > Soil | place...
GCGGCTCTTGCGGAACCAGGGTTCGAGCGGAATCTCGTCGAGCGAGACGAAGGCGAAAATGAGCTTCTTCACCTTGCCCGCCGCGCACAGCATGCCGACTTCGGGGCCGCCGTACGAAACCAGAGTCAGATCGGTGAGGTCCGACCGCAGGATCTCGCGCACCAGCGCCATCGGCTTGCGGCGCGGGCCCCAGCCCCCGATCCCCAGCGTCATGCCGCTCCGCAGCCGCGAGACCACCGCAGCGGCGTCCATCGTCTTGTCAATCGTCGGCATGGCCGGTCGTTCGATCCTCACTTCCCGGACCGAGAGATGAGGCTGGGGGCGATCGGCCGATACCCCCATTTGGTGACGGCGGGTTGCGGTGCCCGGGGATAGGCTCCAGACGAGGCCAGAGAGGATGGAAACCACGGCATGAGCGAACGCGTCGCACTGATCAGCGGAGGAACGCGCGGCATAGGACGCGCGATTGCCGAACGACTGCTCACCGACGGATGGCAGGTCGCCGTCTGCGCGCGCCGTGCGCCCGAGGAGCCGGTAGTGGCCGCAGGAAGAGAAGTGCTGTTTCTGCCAACCGACGTGCGCGATCCCGCCGCCGTCGAAGCGCTGGTGGCGGCGACAACGCAGCGATTGGGGCGCCTCGACCTGCTGGTCAACAACGCCGGTGGAACGCCGGCGGCACCGGTCGCCGATTCTTCGCCAGAACTGCTCGAGAAAGTGATTGCCCTCAATCTGACCGCGCCGCTGGTTCTCTCGCGCGCGGCATACGGTGCCTTGCGCGAGGCGAGCGGTTCGGTGGTCAACATCGCCAGCATCTCAGGCCTGCGCGCGGCGCCCGGCACGGTCGCCTACGGGGCCGCGAAGGCCGGGCTGATCAGCGCCACCAAGGGCCTGGCAATGGAATGGGGCCCGGGCGTTCGGGTCAACGCGATCGTGATCGGCCTGGTCGAGAATCCCGATCAGGTCGAGCATTACGGCGGTGCGGACGGTGTCGCGCGGCTCGGCGCCACGCTGCCGATGAAGCGCATGGCGCGCGGGCACGACGTGGCCGCCTGCGTGGCCTGGCTGGCCTCGCCAGAGGCCGCCTACGTCTCCGGCGCGGCGATCGAGTTGCACGGCGGAGGCGAGATTCCGGCGTTTCTCGCACTCGCACAGGATGGCGGCGGATGACGGCGCGGGTGAAGACCGAAACAATGGCACTCGATCCCGAGCTGCTGGCGACGCTCTATCGCGGCCCGATCGAGCTCGAACCATGGCGCGCCTTCCTGCGTGCGCTGGCCGAAACGGCAGGGTGCGACAACGCGGCGATCTCGCTCCAGCTCAGCCGCAAGGGGCTCGCCTCGGTCACGCTGTGGGCGGAGCCGCCGGCGGTCGATCCGGAAGTGGCGCGCACGATCCACTCGCGCCAGGCGGCCCTCGGCGATCTCGACCCGATGAGCAATGCGCTGAAGCGCACCGGCGAGATCCTCCTGCTCGAGGAAGTCGCCCCGCGCGAAGGGCTGGAGCGCGACGAGTTCTACCTGGAGATCATGAAGCCTTACGGCATCGCCCAGGCGCTCGGCATGTATGTCGCGGAGCCCGGCGGGATCGAGTGCAACCTCGGGCTGGTCGCGCATTCGGAAAGCTTCCGCTTCACGGCGCGGCACAAGGCGCTGATGGCCGCGCTGCGGCCGCACGTGCAGATCGCGCTGGAGCTGTTCTCGCGGATCCAGCGTGATGAGAGCCAGATCGGCGTGCTCACCTCCACGCTCGACCGCCTCACCATCGCGACCTTCATCCTCGACGGCCGCGGCCGGGTGCTGCGGATGAACAAGGCGGCGGAGGCGAAGATCGACCGCGGAGAGACCTTCCGCCTCGCCGACCGGCATCTCGCGGTGGGCGGACGGACCGACTCGCGCAAGTTCGAGCGGATCTTGAAGGAGGCGCTGCTGAGCCGGATCGAAAGCACGGGCGCCGGTCTCGTCCGCGCCTTCCGCTGCGCCGATCCGGCCAATGAGGGCCTGGGCATCCTCGTGCGCGCGATAGAGCGGGAACGTGCGGCGCCGATCGACGCCAGCCCCGGCGCGATCGTCTATGCGACCGATCCGGCGCCCGGCGCCACGTTCGAGCAGTTGATCGCCGCCCTGTTCGATCTATCGCCGTCCGAAGCCGGCCTTGCCGCCCTGCTCACGCAAGGGTTCTCGCTGACCGAGGCGGCCGAGGAACTGGGCCTGACCGAAAGCACCGTGCGCTCCTACTCCAAGCGGATTTTCGCCAAAGTCGGGGTCAGCCGCCAGACGGAGCTGGTTCGCCTGATCCTGCGCAGCGTCGCTATTCTCGGCTGATCGTCCAGCGAGGCGTCAGCCCTCCGAATAGGCCATGGTCGTCAGCAAAGCGACTTCGCTCTTCCGCGAATCCAGCCGCGAGTGCTGCACTACTATCGGTGCATCCGCCTCGATGACCGAAGCGTAGTCGGTGTCGCGCGGAACGGGCTCGGGATCGTCGAGATCGTTGAAGCGCAGGTGCAGCGTGCGCCGGGGAGGAACCGTGACCCGGTAGGGTCCCGCGGGCTCGCGGTCGGTGAAATAGAGTGTGATCTCGACCCTCGCTTCCCGGTCGCCGGCGTTCAGGAGGCAGGCAGTTTCGTGCGAGGCCAGCGCAGGATCGTCGAAACTGCTCTCGCTCGGAATGTAGCCTTCCGCGATAGCCCAGCGGGTGCGCCCGATCTCCGGCATGACGGCCTCCTTAAACGATCTGCCAACGGCCGGTCCCGCTCTCGCGTTCCATGGGCAGGCCGCCGTGCTACCGCCGGCGATGGCTGCGCATGGCGAAGCTTGAGGTGATGCGCGAGACCCCCGGCAGGCGCGAGAGAACGTCGCGGTGGAACTCGCCGTAGTCGTCGATCCCGGCGATCTGGATGCGCAGGATATAATCGCCATTGCCGGTCATGAGATACCACTCCTGGATCTCCGGGTGGCGGCGCAGGGCGGCTTCGAAGCGGGCCAGATATTCCTCGGTCTGCCGCTCAAGTTCGATTTCCACGATCGCGACCGTCCCCTCGTCCGGCCCCGTGCCGGAGACGATCGCGGTGTAGCCCCGGATCACGCCGGACTCTTCCAGCAGCTTCACCCGCCGCAGGCACGCGGACGGCGAGAGGCCGACGTCCGCGGCCAGCGCGCTGTTGGTGATCCGCGCATCGAGTCGCAAGCGGTTGAGGATCCGCCGGTCGGCGTCGTCGAGAGCTTTCATGCAGAATGTTCCACAGTTTCGCAGATTGTGCCGGTTATATGATGGTCGGCGGCGCTTAGTACACCAGATTGGCGAAACATTGAGCAGGATATGCCGTATTCCCCGCCTGAGGAGCCGGGAATGCCATCAACAACCGCCATCGACGCATTCTCAAGCCGGCTCGGCATCGATCTCGATGCCATCCGCGCCAATTATCGCACGATTGCCGATCGCATCGCACCGGCGCGCTGCGGCGCAGTCGTCAAGGCGAACGCCTACGGCCTTGGCGTGACGATGGTTGGCCCGGCCCTCTATCGGGAGGGCTGCCGCACTTTCTTCGTCGCCCAGCTTTGCGAAGGGGAGCCGCTCGCGCAGGTGGTGGGCGGCGATACGGAAATCTTCATCCTCAACGGCATCGATCCGGGAAGTGAGGCGCTTTGCGCCGAACGGGGTCTCGTGCCGGTTCTGAATTCGACAACGCAAGTCGAACGCTGGCGCACCCTTGCCCGCACCAAAGGCCAACGGCTTCCGGCGGCGCTGCAGGTCGACAGTGGTATGTCGCGCCTGGGCCTGCCGCCGGCGACCGCAATCGATCTGGCGAGCGATCCAGCATTCGCACGCGACGTCGATCTTCGCCTACTGATGACCCATCTCGCCTGTGCAGACGAACCGGCGCGCCCCGCCAACGCGGAGCAGCTTGCGCTGTTTCGCGCGGTCCACGCGCATTTTCCCGGCATCCCGGCCTCGATCGCGAACAGCGGCGGTACGTTTCTCGGGCCTGAGTTTCACGGCGATCTCGCGCGGCCGGGCGTCGCCTTGTTCGGGGTCGATCCTGGCCCCTTGGCCGAAGGACTGCGACCCACCGTCCGGCTTGACGCACGCGTACTCCAGATCCGCACGATCGAAGCGGGTACCGGCGTCGGCTACGGCTTCCAGCACATCGCGGCGGCGCGGCAGCGGCTGGCAACGATCGCCGTCGGTTATGCGGACGGCTGGCCGCGCTCTCTCGGCGGCATCGGCGCCGCCTGGCACGGCGGCAAACGGCTCCCGATCGCGGGACGCGTATCGATGGACAGCACGACCGTCGACATCAGCGCACTGCCCGAGGAAGCGTTGCACGAGGGCGACTTCGTCGAGCTGATCGGTCCTTCCCAGCCGCTCGATCAGGTTGCGCGCGATGCAGGGACGATAGCCTACGAGATTCTGACGCAGTTGGGTGCGCGGCATGCCCGCATCTATCTCGAGAACGGCGCAGCGCAGGTGCAGGCGCCAGGAGACCATCGATGAGAGTGATCGTTCTGGGCGCCGGCGTGGTCGGCGTGACCTCGGCCTACTATCTGGCCGAGGCGGGGCACGATGTCGTGCTGCTCGACCGCCAACCGGGGCCGGCGATGGAAACCAGCTTCGCCAACGCGGGCGAGATCTCGCCCGGCTATGCCTCGCCCTGGGCGGCGCCCGGCATTCCGGTAAAGGCGCTGCGCTGGCTGCTCATGAAGCACGCTCCGCTGATCCTGCAGCCCCGGTTCGACATGGCCATGCTGCGCTGGGTCATGGCGATGCTGCGCAACTGCACCGCCGAGCGCTACGCGCTCAACAAGAGCCGCATGGTCCGTCTTGCGGAGTTCAGCCGGGATGAACTGGTCGCGCTGCGCGGCAGGCTCGGCCTGGAGTACGATCAGCGCTCGCTCGGAACGCTCCAGCTCTTCCGCACGCAGAAGCAGCTCGATGCAAGCGCGAGCGACATCGCCGTTCTTGAGCAGTACGGCGTCGCTTACGAGCTGCTCGACCGCGACGGCTGCATCCGCGCCGAACCGGGTCTTTCCGCCTCGCGCGACCGCTTCATGGGCGGCCTGCGACTGCGGGGGGACGAGACGGGTGACTGCCACGTGTTCACCCGCCTGCTCGCAGAGCGGCTGCCGGGCATTGGCGTGGACATGCAGTACGGCACGAATATCGAGGCACTGGAGCAGGACGGCGACCGCGTGACCGGCGTCCGCACCGACCGCGGCATCGTGCGCGGCGATGCCTATGTCGTCGCGCTCGCCAGCCATTCGCCTACGCTGCTGCGTCCACTCGGGCTTCACCTGCCCGTCTATCCTGTAAAAGGCTATTCGATCACGCTGCCGGTGGCCGACACTGCGCGCGCGCCCGTGTCGACCCTGCTCGACGAGAGTTACAAGATCGCGATCACCAGGTTAGGCGACCGCATCCGGGTCGGCGGCATGGCCGAACTCGCGGGCTTCGACCGCACGCTGTATCCGCGGCGTGAGGCGACCTTGCGCCACTCGCTCAACGATCTGTTCCCCGGTGCGGCGGCAAACGATGCACCTTCGAACTTCTGGAGCGGACTGCGCCCCATGACGCCGGACAGCACCCCCGTCGTGGGCGCGACACGGATGCCGAACCTGTTCCTCAACACGGGCCACGGCACGCTGGGCTGGACCATGGCCTGTGGGTCCGGCCGCCTGATCTCGGCCGTCGTGGGCGGCGAGACCCCGCCGATCGAGCCCTGCGGGCTCGGCCTCTCCCGCTACGGCCGCTGATCGCGGACCGCCGCCGCAAGAGTCGCGGCAGCGCCATTCCGAACCAGTTCCCCGAGCCAGCCGGCGATCTCGTCCGCCGCAGGGCTTCCGGCGAGCGCCGGCGGAAAAATTGCCTCGATTGCCAACAGACGGCGCGCCGCGTCGTCAGGATCGGCAGCGGCAGCCCAGATCGCGGCCGTGCGATCGGCCAGCGGATCGTCGACCGCGTGGCGGGTGCCGTCGTCAAAGCGCCCCGCCTGCCATCGCATCCAGGCGGCGATCGCGAGGCTCGTCATCGGCGAGGCGAGGCGCATGTCCTGGCGCGCGACCAGCGAAGCAACCAGCCGCTGCGGCAGCTTCTGGGACCCGTCCATCGCGATCTGGCGGGTCCGGTGCCCGAGCGCGCCATTGGCGAAGCGCGCCATCAGCGCCCGGCGATAAGCGGCAATGTCGAGCTCCGCCGGCGGCGCAAGCGTCGCCTCCGCCTCGTCCCACAGCGCCTCGACGAATGCAGAACCTGCACCGATCGCCACGAACCGGTCGACGAACTCGATCCCCGCCAGCGCGCCGAGATAGGCGATGCCTGAGTGCGCGCCGTTGAGGAGGCGGAGCTTGGCCGTCTCCCAGGGCGCGACGTCGGCAGTCACCTGAACGCCCACCGCTTCGAAATCGGGCCGCTCGCCTGCGAAACGGTCTTCGATCACCCACTGCGTGAACGGTTCGGTCTTGACCATCGCGCGGTCGAGCAATCCGGTCCGGGCCGCCAGCCGTTCGATGTCTGCCGCATCGGTCGCCGGCACGATGCGGTCGACCATCGTCTGGGGAAAGGCACCCTCTTCCGCGATCCAGTCCCTGAGCCCCCGGTCTCGGCGCCCGGCCATGGCGAGCACCGCCGCCTCGAGCCGGCGCCCGTTCTCGGGAAGATTGTCGCACGAGATCGCCGTGAACGGCGCCAGCCCCCGCTCCCGCCGCAGCGCGAGAGCGGCGACGAGAAACCCCGGCGCGGTTTTCGGAGCGTGAAGGTCTGCGAGGTCCGACGCCAAGTCGCTGTCCGCCTCGATCAGTGCGCCAGTCGCCGGATCGAGCTTGTAGCCCTTCTCTGTCACCGTCAGGGTCACGAGATGGGTTTCTGGTGCCGCTAGCGCCTCGACGAGGTCAGAGGGATTTTCAGGCGCCAAGAGCACGTCCGCGACTGCGCCGATGATGCGCACCCGCTCCTCCGCCCCGTCGCGCACGACGAGGCTGTAGAGCCCGTCCTGAGGCGCCATGGCATCGCGCGTGGCCGGCGAGCGAAGCGAAGCGCCGCGAATGCCCCATCGCATGTCGCTGCGCCCGAGGAGATCGTCGAAGACCGCCGCCTGATGGGCGCGGTGAAAGGCGCCGATGCCGAGGTGAATGACGCCCCTTCGCATGGCCGCGCGATTGTACGCCGGCCGTTCGACGTCGCCCGGCAGGTGCTCGACCGTGGACTCGGCCAGGCGCAAGGTCATGCCGGCCTCACCGGTCGGAAATCAGCGCCTCGATAAGGCGGCTCATGTTGGCGATGTAGGTTGCGGTCGAGATGCCGATGACCGGCGTCTCGGTGGTGTAGGGCGAAGTATCCGTCGCATCGCCCACATGGCTCGACCGGAAGTCGCCGGACGCCGGTTCGGCAGGGCCGTCCCCTCGGTAGGGGTTGCTCGTCGCCCGGAGCAGCGTGGGCCACCAGCCATCCTCGTTCAGCGTGCGGACGAGATCGTCAGGTTCGGCCCCGCCCTGTGCGTTGAGATCGGAGCCGGTCTCGAGGTCCACCACGAAATAGCGCGGGAGCGGCGTCTTCCCCGTCGCGCGTAGCGGCGAGCCGCGTACTGCTTCCTCAGGCGGCAGCGCCTTCAGCACCTCATACTCCCGTCTCAGCGCCGCAACATCGATCGCGCGGTAGGCGGAATAGTGCCCCAGCGGCGCTTCGGGGCTGTAATCCCAGTAATACTCTCCGTTCACGACGTTCGAGCCGCGGCGGTGGACATAGATCGGCCGGTTGGTGCCGAGTTCGATAAAAGTCGGGAAATGGCGGTCGCCGCTTCCCTGCCCTTCCGGCAAGCGCACCGACTCCAGCCAGTCCAGCGCCTCCGGAACGCGGGCGAGGAACTTGGTCTCGCCGGTCATCCGATAGAAGTCCATGAGCTGCCGCACATTGGCCGCCGTCGTGCCCGTGTGGAGCGCCTTGGGTTCGTAGGTGCGCGCAGCCGCTGGCTTCAGATCGAGCGTATATTGCAGGGCCCAACCCGGCTGCGGCGCCCCGAGCTGCATCACCACGAAAGCGTTCATCGCCCGGATGACCGGCTCCACCACGCGCGGATCGCCGAGCGTCTGGTGAACCATGAGAAGGAACTTGATATTCTCTGCCGCCACGTCGTCGTTGAACGTGATGTAGCGGGCGTATTCGGGATACTCGGGGTCGTAGGGCCAGCGTTGGGGCCAGCCCCCGATCGGATACTGGCTCTCCAGAACGAACCCGATCGCCTTGTCGAGCGCCGGGCGGTATTTCGGGTCCAGCTTCTCGACGTAGAGGCGCAGGAGGAACTGCATCGCCTCGGAGGTGCCGGCATCGTCGAACGTCGCGTTGTCGGCGTAGTGCTGAAATTCCTCCATCCGCCAGGCATTCCGGCCGACAGTCTCGTACCAGTGGCGGGTCGAAGCAGGGCCGGCGAAATCGACGAAGTAGTTCCAGCCGCCGCTCCGGTGCTGGCCCCAGATCAGCGCCGCCGCAACCTTCTCGGCCGCCTGGTAATAGTATTCGTCGCCGGTCGCGTGGTAGGCGTCGAGAAACAGGTGTCCCATCGTCGCGGAGCCCGGCGGCTGCACCCAGATCATGCTCGGCTTCGCCTCGAGCTCGCCCCAGCGGCGGGACATGTCGGGCAGGTAAGACCAGACATAGCCCCCATTGGTCGAGGCTTCCTCGACCATGAACCGGGTCGCGCGCTTCATGGTCTGCTCGATCTCGTCGCGGCTCTGCGCGTGCGCCTGTGGCATGGCGATCAGGATCAGCGCGAGCGCGCAGAACAGGCGATAGATCATGCCCACAGCCCCTGTCCTCGGCCCCAGCGGTGGAAGAGATGCTCCCAGCCCTCGACGGTCTTGCCTTTGGCCAGGCGCAGGCCGAAGCCGTGGCCGCCGTCGGCGTAGAGGTGCGTCTCCGTGGCAATACCCCGCTCGCGCAGCGCGGCGCGCAGCATCAGCGTGTTCTCGACGACCACCGAGCCATCATCCTCCGCGTGGAGGAGGAAAGCGGGCGGCGCATCGGCGGGCACGTTGAAGCTGGGCGTGTGGGCCCGCTCGAGTTCCGGAGACGCCCCTTCCCCGACCAGGTTCTTGCGCGACCCGGCATGGGCCGTGGGAGCCGTCATCGAGATGACCGGATAGATCGGAGCTGCGGCATCCGGGCGGGCGGAGAGGCGGTCGGCTGCATCGACCGGATCGTAGACCCTGGCGTCGAAGCGGGTCATCAGATCGGCGCACAAGTGGCCTCCGGCGGAAAAGCCCATCGCCGCCACGCGCTTCGGATCGAGGCCGTAAGCATCGGCGCGATGCCGGATCAGACGCATGGCGCGCTGAGCGTCCGACAGCGCCACGTCAGGTCCCGCGGTCCAACCTTCGTGCGGCAACCGGTAGAACAGCACGAAGATCGTAATCCCACGCCCGTTCAGCCAGCGGGCCATTTCGTAGCCTTCCTTGTCGATCACCACCCAGCTGTAGCCGCCGCCGGGCGTTATCATCACCGCAGCACCGTTCGGGCGTTCCGGGCGGAAGACGGCCAGACGCGGCCGCGAGATCCCGAACACGTAGCGGTCGTTGAACGCCGGATCGGTGCTCCGCTCCTTTACCGTCTCGACCGGCAGCGTCTCCGGCGCACCCGGAGCACCCGCAGGCCACAGATCGATCGTCTCGGTCGGATCGGGAAACGTCAGGTGGGGAGACGCCGAGGTAGCCGGCGCCGCGGTCTGACCCGCCGCGCGCGATGCGAGGCCCAGCGCCACGCCGCCCATCAAGGCCGTTCTACGGTCGAACCTCATGCCAGCGCCTCATACGTAAAGTTGGAGAACCGCCCTTCGCCACGACCGGCAACGTAGAGTGCCGGGCGGAGGCTGAGGAAGTCGTAGGCGACGTTGTGGTGATAGCCCGAAACTTCCATCTGCACGTCGAATTTCTGCCAGCTCCGCCCGCCGTCCGGGCTGGTGTGGATGGTGAGGATGTTGCGGTCGTTGGTCAGGCGAATGCGCAGCCTGTTCACCGGCGCGCCGCCGTTGTCGCGCTGCCCCGGAATGGCGCCGCGCGCGCGCTGCAGGCCGTAGCGGTGCATCATCAGCCCCTTCGCCCCGAAACCGAGCCCGGCATAGAGCCGCCGGTTGTAGAACAGGAGCAGCCCCGCTTCGGCGCCCGGATCGACCTCGACATCCGCCTCGATGCGATAGCGCTGGTCGCCGTTGACGAACGACAGCGGTGAGCAATCGCTCGGCGTGCTTCCCTTGCCGCGCATGTGAAGCACGCCGTTCGCCCGGCGGAGGCGCTGTGCCTCGTCCGGCGCGGGATCGTAGAAGCTCCACTGAATGCCGAATTTGTCGGTCGTGAAATCGTCGCTCAGCGGCATCCCGTGCTGCTGGCCGGCGAGATCGAGCGGCTTCTCGATCGGTTGCGACAGATCGCCGCCAAGCGGCCTTATCCAGCCGTCCTCGGTCCATTCGACCGGCTCCAGCAAAGCCTGGCGGCCGAGCGTCCAGTAGCCGTTCTCGTAGCCGTGGTAGATCATCCACCACTGGCTGCCCGGCCCTTCGAACAGGGTCGCATGGCCGCGCGACCACCACTTCTCGCGCGCGCTCTGGGTGCGTATCTGGGGATTGTTGGGCGCGTGCTCCCAAGGACCGTGGATCGAGCGGGCGCGGGCCATGATGACCATGTGTCCAGTCGGCGGCCCCGCCGTGCCGCCCACGGCCGTGGTCATGTAGTAGTAGTCGCCCCGCCGGGTGATCTTGGGCCCCTCGGGCGCGAAAGTCTCGACCACCCATTCCTCGGGATAGCGCCAGGGGTCGTAGACATGCTCGACCTCGCCCACGACCGAAAGGCCGTCGGGCGCCAGGCGCACCCGGTCGCCGCCGGAGAGGAACAGCCAGCGGCTACCGTCCTCGCCCACCGCATGGCCGGGATCGATATGATCGGGGAGCTTGAGGTCGATCGGGTCGGACCACGGCCCTTCGATCCGCTCCGCATGGATGACGTAGATCGACTTGTAATCGGGGAACCGCGCCGGGATGTAGAGGAAGTAGCGGCCGTCGTGCTTGACCAGTTCGGGGGCCCAGACGGAACCGATCGGCTTGGTAAGCGCGGCCGTCACCGGCTGCCAGTTCACCAGATCGCGGCTGTGCCAGATGACCAGGCCCGGATAGGCGTCGAAGCTGGAGAAGGTGAGATAGTAATCGTCCCCATCCCGCAGGATGGTCGGGTCCGGATGGTCGCCGGCGAATACCGGATTGAGGAACCGTCCGTCACCAAGGTCGGCCTTGCGCTGCCCTTCAAAGCCCTTGCCCCACACCATGTGCGCATAGGGGTCGAGCGAGGATGTCGCGCGTGACCCCTGCGCCAGCGCGCGCGTGGGGAGGAGGTGGAGGATACCGGCGGCTGCGACCGCCTTCAGGCCGGTCCTTCGATCGAACATGCTGGAGAAACCTCCTTGCAAGAAAGAAATGGCCGGCCGCACCGATCGCGCGAGCCGGCCAAGTGGGGAGTTACCTGACGAGGCGCATCACAGCTTGAAGCGCACGCCTGCCATGATCACGCGGCCGAAGTGATTGTTCTCGTAGTTCCGGCGCGCGAAATCGTCGGTCCAGCGATACCGGTAGTCGTCGGTAAGATTTGTGCCGTCGAGCGACACTTCGATCTGGTCGGTAACCTGGTACCGGATGGCGGCATCGAGGTTGAGCGAGCTGCCAAACCCTTCGAAGATGTTGCTGTTGCCGCTCGTGCCGGTGAGATAACCGCCGCGATAGGCGGCCGACACGCGGATCGAGAGCTTGCCGTCGTCGTAATAGACCGTGCCGTTCGCCGACTTCTTCGACAGCCCCAGAAGCGGGCGAGTGTAGATTTCGTCGTTCACCTCGTAGTCGACGTCGCTCTCGATCAGTGTCACGTTGCCGAGCACGCCAAAATGACGCAGCACGCTCGAGTCCGAGAACACCGAGAACGGCAGATTGAGGCCGAACTCGACACCCTTCAGGTTTGCCCCGGGGCCATTTCCGGTCGTCCTGAACTCGAATTCGCGATCGGGATCGGTGCCGTTGACGATGGCGTCATAAACCGGCGTTCCAGGCGTCAGCAGGGACGTCGGCAAGCCACTGTCGGCCCAGGTGCCCTGCTCCGAATCCGCCAGCGGGAAACTCACAATGTCCTTCGCGAACAGGGCGATGGACGCGAGAGCCCCAGGGGCAAAGTACCATTCGAGCGCCACGTCGTAATTGGTCGCGCGATAGGGGTCGATGTAGGGATTGCCGGTCGAGATGCGGTAGTTGAACTGATCGACCGAGCCGCCGGGCGTGAGCGACCCCAATCCTGGCCGGGTCATCACCTTGGCGATGGCGCCGCGCAGGATCAGATTGTCGGCCAG
>Ga0307405_10000798_pt1 | contig 12359 bp, 13 predicted proteins | sample 322Cmetagenome_2_FD_203311 | JGI IMG/M metagenome (GOLD analysis project Ga0307405, IMG submission 203311) | Maize rhizosphere microbial communities from greenhouse at UC Davis, California, United States - 322HYB-C-1 | ecosystem: Host-associated > Plants > Roots > Rhizosphere > Soil | place...
AGGCGATCGTCGACCGCGTGATGGAAGGGCAGGCGATTGCGTCCGGGCAGCTCGTGTCCGACAAGCTCTTCGGCAACGTCCCGGGCCTGAAGGCCGACGCGTACGACCCCGAAGGGGCGAAGAAGCTGCTCGCTCAGGCCGGGTATCCGGACGGCTTCAACCTGACGATCCACGGTCCGGCGGGGCGTTACGTCAACGACGAGAAGATCGTGCAGGCGGTGGCGCAGATGCTGACGCGCGTCGGCATCACCTCGAAGGTCGAGACGGCGCCGATGGGTCCGTACTCGGGGCGTGCGAGCAAGCAGGAATTCAGCTTTCACATGGTGGGCTGGGGCGCGTCGACCGGCGAGGCCTCGTCGCCGCTGCGCTCGCTGCTCGCGACGTTCAATCGCGACAAGGGATTGGGCGCCGTCAACTGGGGCCGCTACAGCAACGTGAAAGTCGACTACCTGATCGAGCAGGCGCTGCAGCAGGTCGACGACGAGAACCGACGCACGATGCTGCAGCGCGCGACCGAGCTCGCGATGTCCGATCTCGGGCTGATGCCCGTTCACTTCCAGTTCACGATCTGGGCGACGAAGAAGAACGTGCAGTACACGCCGCGCACCGACGAGTACACGCTGGCGTTCCAGTTCCGGCCCACATCGAAGCAGCCTTGAAAACCGCGGACGAAAGTGGACCCCTGCTTTCGTCCGGCGAAATCACCGCCGAATCGCCGGCAGGGCCCGTCGATTCGGCGCGGCCACCGCACTAGAACGCCGCCGTGCTGGTATTCGTCATTCGCAGGAGCCTGCAGAGCGTCGTCGTACTGCTCGTGATGTCGCTTCTGGTGTTCGTCGGCGTCTACGCCGTCGGCAATCCGATCGACATCCTGATCAACCCGCAGGCGGACCAGCAGGATCGCGAGCGCGCGATCGCGGCGCTCGGCCTCGACAAGAGCCTGCCCGAGCAATATTTGACGTTCCTTTCCGGCGCGTTTCACGGCGATCTCGGCCGCTCGTTCGTGCACGCGACCTCCGCGCTCGGCCTGATCCTCGAGCGCATGCCGGCGACGCTCGAGCTCGCGGCGGCCGCGATGCTGATCGCGATCGTCCTTGGCATCCCGCTGGGGTTGTGGGCGGGCCTGCGCCCGACCAGCGTCGCGGGACGCACGATCATGGCGGGCTCGATCCTCGGGTTCTCGCTGCCGACATTCTGGGTCGGCCTGATGCTGATCATGGTGTTCTCGGTGATCCTCGGCTGGCTGCCGTCGAACGGACGCGGGCCGACCGTCGACCTGCTCGGCGTGCCGGTCTCGTTCCTCTCCGTCGACGGATGGCGGCACCTGGTCCTGCCTGCGACGAACCTCGCGCTGTTCAACGTCGCGCTGCTGATCCGCCTCACGCGCTCGGGGGCGCACGAGGCGCTGCTGCAGGACTACGTCAAGTTCGCGCGCGCCAAGGGCCTCACGAACCTGCGCGTGATCGGCGTGCACGTGCTGCGCAACATCCTGATCCCGATCGTGACGGTGATCGGCCTGCAGTTCGGCGCGCTGATCGCGTTCGCGATCGTCACCGAGAGCGTCTTCGCGTGGCCAGGGATGGGGAAGCTTTTGATCGACTCGATCAACCTGCTCGACCGCCCGGTCATCGTCGCGTACCTGCTCGTCATCGTGACGTTCTTCATCGCCATCAACCTGCTGGTCGACATCCTGTATTCGATCCTCGATCCGCGCGTGCGCCTGACCGAGACCGGGACCGGGACGTGAGGACATCTTGAGCGCGCAGGGTGATCCGATGAGCACGCTGGTGGAGGCGCCGATCGTCGCACCCGCGATGCGCGACGGCGCGTCGCCGTTCAAGCGGATCGCCAGCGATTTCCTCGCCAATCCGATCGCGGTGGCCGGGCTCGCGCTGCTCGGCCTCGTCGTGGCGGCGGCGATCTTCGCGCCGCTGATCTCGCCGCAGAACCCCTACGACCTCGGTCAGATCGACATTCTCGACAGCAAGCTGCCGCCGGGGTCGCCGTCCAGCACGGGCGGCACGTTCTGGCTCGGCACCGACGATCAGGGCCGCGACATGCTGTCCGCGATCTTCTACGGCCTGCGCATCTCGCTTGCCGTGGGCGTCATCAGCACGGTGCTGGCGCTCGTGATCGGGCTTGCGGCCGGGCTCACCGCTGCCTACGTCGGCGGGCGTATCGAGCAGGTGATCATGCGCATCGTCGACATCCAGCTTTCGTTCCCGTCGATCCTGATCGCGCTGATCCTGATCGCGGTCCTGGGCCAGGGCACCGGCAAGGTGATCACCGCGCTCGTCACCGTGCAATGGGCGTATTACGCGCGCACCGTCCGCTCGGCCGCGCTGGTCGAGAAGCGCAAGGAGTACATCGAGGCCGCGCATTGCCTCGCGCTGTCGCCTTCGCGCATCGTGTTCCGGCATCTGCTGCCGAACTGTCTGCCGCCGATGATCGTCGTTGCGACCGTGCAGGTGGCGGCGGCGATCGCGCTCGAGGCGACACTGTCGTTCCTGGGCCTCGGCCTGCCGATCACCGAGCCGTCGCTCGGCCTTTTGATCGCCAACGGTTATCAGTATCTTCTTTCGGGCAAATACTGGATCAGCTTCTTTCCCGGCCTTGCGCTGCTGCTGACGATCGTCAGCATCAATCTCGTCGCCGACCAGTTGCGCGACGTGCTGAATCCGCGTCTGCAGCGATGACGCCTGTGCTCGCGGTCGAAGGGCTGCGCACGCATTTCTTCACCAGGCAGGGCGTGGTGAAGGCGGTCGACGACGTGTCGTTCACCGTCGCGCGCGGCGAAGTGCTCGGACTCGTCGGCGAATCGGGCTCCGGCAAGTCGATGACCGGCTACTCGATCATGGGCCTGATCGATCCGCCCGGGCGCATCGTCGACGGCGCGATCCGCCTGAACGGCGCCAACCTGCGCACGCTGCCGGCGGAAGGCCTGCGGCGCATTCGCGGCAACCGCGTCGCGATGATCTTCCAGGACCCGATGATGACGCTGAATCCGGTCCTGCGCATCGACGTGCAGATGATCGAGGCGATCGCCGCGCACGAGAAGACGACTCCGGCCGCCGCGCGGGCGCGGGCGCGCGATGCGCTCGCGCGCGTCGGCATTCCTTCGCCCGACGAGCGCCTCGCCGCGTATCCGCACCAGTTCTCCGGCGGGATGCGCCAGCGCGTGGCGATCGCCATCGCGCTGCTCAACCGTCCCGATCTCGTGATCGCCGACGAGCCGACCACTGCGCTCGACGTCACGATCCAGGGCCAGATCCTCTACGAGATGCAGAAGCTGACGCGCGAGACGGGCACCGCGCTCATCTGGATCACGCACGACTTGTCGGTGATTGCGGGACTCGCCGACCGCGTTTGCGTCATGTACGCCGGGCGCATCGTCGAGCAAGGCAGCGCGACCGCGGTACTCGGCGCGCCAAGCCATCCGTACACGCGCGGACTGCTCGATTCGGTGCCGTCCAACCATCCGCGCGGTGGGCGCCTCGCACAGATTCCCGGCATGACGCCGTCGCTGCTCGACCTGCCGCCCGGTTGTCCGTTCCGCGAGCGCTGCCCGCGCGCGCAACCCGACTGCGTCGTTACGCCGCTCGAAACGACGCGGGACGACGGCCGCACGATCCGCTGCCATCATCCGCTGGGGACCGCCGTTGCGTCCATGGCGAGTGTTCGATGAGTGGCATCGCCACCGATGTCGCGCGATCGACGCCCCTGATCGAGCTGCGCGGCGCGTCGAAGCGCTTCGTCAAGACGCTGGACCTCGCCGCGAAGATCGGCAACCGCCTCGGCGCCAACGTGCGCGAGGAAGTCGTGCACGCGGTCGACAACGTCGACATCGCCGTGCACCCCGGCGAAGTGGTCGGGCTCGTCGGCGAGTCCGGCTGCGGCAAGTCGACGCTCGGACGGCTGGCAGCCGGCCTTCTTGCGCTGTCCGCGGGCGAGCGCTACTGGCGTGGCCACCGCCTCGGTGGAGAGACGCCGGCGGAAGCGCGTCGCCAGCAGCTCAAGTTGCAGATGATCTTCCAGGATCCGTATGCGTCGCTCAATCCGCGCATGCGCGTCATCGACATCGTCGGCGAAGCGCCGGTCGCGCATGGGTTGATCGCTGCGACGAAGCGCCGCGACTACGTCGCCGCGATGCTGGATCGCGTCGGCCTCGATCCCGGGCTTATGCGCCGCTATCCGCACCAGTTCTCGGGCGGCCAGCGGGCGCGCATCGGTATCGCCCGCGCGCTCGCGGTGCAGCCGGAATTCCTCGTCTGCGACGAATCGGTGGCGGCGCTCGACGTGTCGATCCAGGCCCAGGTGCTGAACCTGTTCATGGACCTGAAGAGCGCGCTCAACCTGACCTATCTGTTCATCAGCCACGACCTCGGCGTCGTGCGCTATCTGTCCGATCGCGTCGTCGTGATGTACCTCGGGCGCGTCGTCGAGACCGCGCCGACCGAGGTGCTGTTTGCCGCGCCGAGCCATCCGTACACGCAGGCGCTGCTGGCGGAGGTCGGGCGCGTCGAGCCGAAAAAGCGCACGTACGTGCCCATCAAGGGCGAGATCCCGTCGCCGCTCGATCCGCCATCCGGATGTCATTTCCATCCGCGCTGCCCGCATGCGATGCCGCGCTGCCGGGAGAGCGCGCCGCCACTGTTCGACGTCGCACCCGGGCGTCGCAGCGCCTGCTGGTTGGCCGAGGGTGTTAGCTGATATTCTTCGACCGCACACGACCGCACACCACGGAGGAGGAACCGAAATGCATCGCCTGGCTCGCATTTTCGCCGCCGCATTGCTCGCGCTGTTTACCGGTACCGCGCTCGCCGCGTATCCGGAGCGCCCGATCACGCTGATCGTGCCGTGGGGCGCAGGCGGCGGCACCGACGCCGTCGCGCGCTTCTTTGCCGCCTATCTCGAAAAGGATCTCGGGCAGCCGGTGAACGTCGTCAATCGCACCGGCGGCAACGGCGTCGTCGGACACAGCGCGATCGCGCAGGCGGCGGCGGACGGCTATACGTTCGGCCTCATCACCGTGGAGATCACGATGATGCATTGGCAGGGGTTGACGGAGCTGTCGCCGACGTCGTATCAGCCGCTTGCCCTCGTCAATGCCGATCCGGCGGGCTTCCAGGTGCGCGCCGATTCGCCGTACAAGACGGTGAACGACGTGATCGCCGCGATCAAGGCAAACCCCGGCAAGTTGAAGGCGTCGGGAACCGGCCAGGGCGGCATCTGGCAGCTCGCGATCGCGGGGCTGCTGAGCGATCTCAAGATCGACCCGAACGCGGTGCCGTGGGTGCCGTCGAACGGCGCGGCGCCCGGGCTGCAGGATCTCGTCGCGGGCGGCGTCGACATCGTGCCATGCTCGATTCCCGAAGCGCGGGCACTGATCGACGCGGGCAAGGTGAAGTCGCTCGCGATTTTCGCCGACAAGTCGCCGGCGCTCTATCCGAACCTGCCGACGATCAAGCAGGCGACCGGCAGCGACTGGAAGACGGCCGCGTGGCGCGGCTTCGCGATGCCGAAGGGCACGCCGAAGGACATCGTCGACAAGCTGACCGGCTCGATCGAGAAGGCGTACCAGAGCAAGGAGTACAAGGACTTCCTCGCGCAGCGCGGCTTCGGCGGCGAATGGGCGCGCCAGGGCGACTTCGCGAAATACATGGCGAAGGGTGACGCCGACATGGGCAAGGTGATGAAAGCGGTCGGCATCGCCAAGTGAAAATCAACGACGCCGTTTTCGGCGCGCTGCTGCTCGCGCTCGGCGTCGGTATTCTCTGGCACGTTCAGTCGTTTCCGAAGATCCCGGGCCAGGATGTCGGCCCGGGACTCTTTCCCGGGACGATTGCCGGCGTGCTGATCGTGTGCGCGATCCTGCTGATCCGCGGCGGCGCACGCGATCGCCCGGGCCGGCCATGGATCGAAATGCTGCCGTGGGTCGCATCGCGCGGCCACGCATGGGCGTTCGTCTCCGTCATCGGCTCGACGATCGCCCTCATTCTGCTGTCGAACAGCGTCGGCTTCCTGATCGTCGCGCCGCTTGCGCTGTTCGCGATGTTCATCGCGTTCGGCGTGCGCACTGTGCCGGCGGTCGTGATCGCGATCATCGGCACGGCGGTCATCTGGTACGCGTTCTACAAGCTGCTGCGCGTGCCGTTGCCCTGGGGCGTGCTCGAGCGCTTCGCGTTTTGAGCGTGCCGCCGAGAGTCCGGCGTCCCGCCGGCGCGCAGGCATCGCGCTTGCGCGCCCCTCGCACCTCCTCTGCGCTTTTGATTCGCTGACGCATGCACGAGATCGGCATTGCGATGCAGATGGTGTTCGACCCCTACAACCTGTGGGTCATGTTCGCCGCGTCGCTGTTCGGACTGTTCGTGGGCGCCGTTCCGGGGCTCACCGCGACGATGGCCACCGCGCTGCTCGTGCCGGTGACGTTCTTCATGGCGCCGATCCCCGCGATCGCGGCGATCGTGTCGGCGACAGCGATGGCGATTTTCGCGGGGGACGTTCCGGGATGCCTGCTGCGGATGCCGGGCACCCCGGCGTCGGCCGCGTACACCGACGAGGCCTATGCGATGACGCGCAAGGGCCAGACCGAGCTCGCCCTCGGCGCCGGCCTCGTGTTCAGCGCGATCGGCGGGCTGTTCGGCACCGCCGTCCTCATCTTATCGGCGCCGGCGCTCGCGGACTTCGCGCTGCGCTTCTCGTCGTTCGAATACTTCTGGCTCGTACTGCTCGGTTTGTCGTGCGCGATCGTCATCACGGCCGAGACGCCGCTCAAGGGCATGGTGTCGCTGCTGCTGGGCCTGCTCGTCGCCTGCGTCGGGCTCGGCAACCCGGCCGGGTATCCGCGCTTCACGTTCGGAAGCACCGAGCTGATGGGCGGCGTGGGACTCATCCCGATGATGATCGGCATGTTCGCGGTGTCCGAGATCATCCGCTACGCCGTCGACACGTCGCCCAGGCTCACGATCGTCGACCAGCCGATCGGCAACGTGTTCACGGGGATGTGGACGCTCACGAAGCGCTATCCGATCCAGATCATGCGGGGCAACGTCGTCGGCACGCTGGTCGGCGCGCTCCCGGGCGCCGGCGCCGACATCGCGGCATGGATGAGCTACGCGATCAGCAAGAAGTTCTCGAAGGAACCGGAGAAATTCGGCACCGGGCACGTCGAGGGCATCGTGGAGTCGGGCGCCGCGAACAACAGCGCATTGGCCGGTGCATGGATTCCCGCCCTCGTATTCGGGATTCCAGGCGACTCGATCACGGCGATCGTGATCGGCGTGCTCTACATGAAGAACATGAACCCGGGCCCGACGCTGTTCACGCAGAACCCGCAGAACATCTACGCCGTCTACCTGCTGTTCATCGTCGCGAACATCCTGATGATTCCGCTCGGCTTCCTCTGCATCAAGGTGGCGAAGCAGATCCTGCGCGTCCCGCGCAACGTGCTGATGCCGCTGATCATGCTGTTCTGCGTCGTCGGGACGTTCGCGATCAACAACACGATGTTCGACGTCGGCGTGATGCTCGTTGCCGGCGTCGCCGCGTACGTGCTCGAGGAGAACGGCTTTCCCAGCGCGCCCGCGATCCTCGGGGTCGTGCTGGGCGGCATGCTGGAGGAGAACTTCGTCACGTCGATGATCAAGTCCGAGGACAATCTGCTCGGATTCTTCAGCCGGCCGATCGCAGCCGCGCTCGGCGCGCTGACGCTCGCCGCGTGGTTTCTTCCGCCCGTCATCCGGCGCCTGCGCCGGCTGGCAGGCGCGTGAAAAGCGCATAGCCCGCGCGCACGCGCTGACCGCCGCGCCGCTGGCCCTCGCGGAGCGCGGCCTCCGCAGATCCCCGTGGTCGCGGGCCCCGGCGCGGGCGTCGCGTTGCCCCGGGTGCTGCGACGCGGTAAAATCTATGGCTTTGGCTTGCGCTCCCCTTGCGCGGAACGGACGTGCGTCGCAGCCTCGTCGTCGGCAACTGGAAGATGAACGGCGGGCTCGCCGCCAATGCTCGCCTGCTCGGCCGCCTCGCGTCCGAATGGACGGCGACGCAGTCGCGCGAGCTGGCCGTTTGCGTGCCCGCGCCGTACCTCGTGCAGGCGCAGGCGGCGCTGACCGGCAGCGCGGTGGCGTGGGGCGCGCAGGACGTCAGCGAGCACAAGCAGGGCGCCTACACGGGCGACGTGTCGGCGGCGATGCTGGCGGAGTTCGGGTGCCGGTATGCGATCGTCGGCCATTCCGAGCGGCGGCAGCTGCACGGCGAGACGGATGCCGTGGTCGGCGCGAAGGCGCGCGCGGCGCTCGATGCAGCGCTCGTTCCGATCGCGTGCGTGGGCGAGACGCTCGCGGAGCGCGAGCGCGGCGAGACGGCCGCGGTGATCGAGCGGCAGGCTGCGGCGGTGATTGCGGCACTTGGCGCCGACCTCGCGCGCATCGTGCTTGCATACGAGCCGGTGTGGGCGATCGGCACGGGGCGCACGGCGTCGCCGGAGCAGGCGCAGGCGGTGCACGCGGCGCTGCGCGCGCAGCTCGCAGCGGCGGGCGGCGCGGACGTCGCGGTGTTGTACGGCGGAAGCGTCAAGGCGGCCAATGCCGCGGCGCTGTTCGCGATGCCGGACATCGATGGCGGACTGGTCGGGGGCGCGTCCCTCGACGCGGATGAATTTTTGACAATCGCGCGTGCCTAAGCGGTTGCGCGCGAACGGGGAAGAGCAATGAATCTCGTGGAATCGGCCGTACTGGCGTTGCACGTGCTCACGGCGCTTGCCGTGTGCGGCTTCGTGCTGCTCCAGCACGGCAAAGGCGCGGACATGGGCGCCGCATTCGGCAGCGGGTCGTCCGGAAGCCTGTTCGGCGCCGCCGGGTCGGCCAATTTCCTGTCACGCACGACGGCCATCCTGGCGACGGTGTTCTTCGTCACCAGCGTCGCACTCACGTATTTCGGATCGCAGCATTCCGGTGCGCCGCAAGGCGTGATGGAAAAGGGCGTGATGGAAAGAGGCGTCATGGACAAGGGCAGCGCGGTGCCCGCCAAGCCGAGCGACGTGCCGCAGCCCGCACCCGGGCCGGCGGGTACGCCAACCCCGGCCGGCGCCGCGAGTCCTGCGGAAGTTCCGAAGTAGGTGAGAGACAACAAAGCCGACGTGGTGAAATTGGTAGACACGCTGTCTTGAGGGGGCAGTGGCGCAAGCCGTGGGAGTTCGAGTCTCCCCGTCGGCACCATTTTCAGGTATCGGGTATCAGGCATCAGGTATCAGCAAAGCACGGCCAATCCAGAGCTCTCGCCCATACCGACAACTGATACCCGATACCCGATACCCGAGCATGCTCGAACAATACTTTCCGATCCTGCTGTTCATCCTGTTCGGGCTCGGGCTGGGGGCGCTGCTGCTCGGCGTGGGTCGGTTCGTGTCGCCCAATCGCCCGGATCCGGAAAAGCTGTCGCCGTACGAATGCGGCTTCGAGGCGTTCGAGGACGCGCGGATGAAGTTCGACGTGCGCTACTACCTCGTCGCCATCCTGTTCATCCTGTTCGACCTCGAGATCGCGTTCCTCTTCCCGTGGGCGGTGGTGCTGAACGACATCGGCTTCTTCGGATTCGCGGCGATGATGGTGTTCTTGCTGATCCTCGTGATCGGCTTCATATACGAATGGAAGCGCGGCGCACTCGAATGGGAATGAGCCCGGCGGGCGAGCGCAGCGAGCCAAGGCCCGAAGGGCGCGTCACCGGGCGGGTTCCGCGAGGCCGACGTGTCGGCCTTGCCCGCCCGTGAGGCATCGCAATCAGGCCGAGGGAGTGAGACCGAACTGAAATGGCGATCGAAGGCGTTCTCGAAAAAGGTTTCGTCACCACGTCGCTCGACAGCGTGATCAACTGGGCGCGCAACGGCTCGATGTGGCCGATGACGTTCGGCCTCGCGTGCTGCGCCGTCGAGATGATGCATGCGGGCGCGGCCCGCTACGACCTCGACCGGTTCGGTGTCATCTTCCGGCCGAGCCCGCGCCAGTCCGACGTGATGATCGTTGCCGGCACGCTCTGCAACAAGATGGCGCCGGCGCTGCGGAAGGTCTACGACCAGATGGCCGAGCCGCGGTGGGTGATCTCGATGGGCTCGTGTGCCAACGGCGGCGGCTACTACCACTACTCGTACTCGGTCGTGCGCGGCTGCGACCGCATCGTGCCGGTCGACATCTACGTTCCGGGGTGTCCGCCCACCGCGGAGGCGCTGCTGTACGGAATTCTCCAGCTGCAGAACAAGATCTGGCGCACGAACACGATCGCCCGCTGATGGCCGCCGAAACCGGACAACTGGTCGCGGCGCTCGGCGCGGCATTTCCCGAGGGCACGCTCACGAGCGTCACCGATGCGTTCGGCGAGATCACGGTCGTCGTCGACGCCGACCGCTACATCGACGTGATGCGATCGCTGCGCGACCGCGCCGACCTGCGCTTCGAAATGCTGATCGACCTGTGCGGCGTCGACTACTCGAGCTATGGCGGTACCGCGTGGGAAGGCGCCCGCTATGGCGTCGTGTCGCACCTGCTGTCGCTTTCGCACAACCGCCGGCTTCGCGTGCGGACGTTCGCGCCGGACGACGATTTTCCGGTCGTTCCGAGCGTCATCGACATCTGGCCGGCGGTGAACTGGTTCGAGCGCGAGGCGTTCGACCTGTACGGGATCATGTTCCCGGGGCACCCCGACCTTCGCCGGCTGCTGACCGACTACGGATTCGTCGGCCATCCATTCCGCAAGGATTTCCCGCTGTCGGGCTACGTCGAGATGCGCTACGACCCCGAGCAGGCGCGCGTGATCTACCAGCCGGTGACGATCGAGCCGCGCGAAGTCACGCCGCGCATCGTCCGCGAAGAGAACTACGCGGAAAACGAATAGTGGCTGAGATGAAAAAGCTTCGTCCCTCCAGCAACGTCGATTTGCGCGTAGAGCTTCGTGGCTGAAATTCGTAATTACACGATGAACTTTGGGCCGCAGCACCCGGCGGCCCATGGCGTGCTGCGCCTCGTGCTCGAGCTCGACGGCGAAGTGATCGAGCGCGCCGACCCGCACATCGGCCTGCTGCACCGCGCCACCGAGAAGCTCGCCGAGCACAAGACGTGGATCCAGTCGCTGCCGTACATGGACCGGCTGGACTACGTCTCGATGATGTGCAACGAGCACGCGTACTGCCTCGCCATCGAGCGGCTGCTCGGCATCGAGGTCCCGGTGCGCGCGCTGTACATACGCACGATGTTCGACGAGATCACGCGGATCCTGAACCACCTGATGTGGCTCGGATCGCATTCGCTCGACATCGGCGCGATGACGGTCTTCCTCTATGCGTTCCGCGAGCGCGAGGACCTGCTCGACATGTACGAGGCGGTCTCCGGCGCGCGGATGCACGCGGCGTACTACCGGCCCGGCGGCGTGTATCGCGACCTGCCCGACCGGATGCCGCAGTACCAGGCGATGAAGTCGCGCAACGCGCGCGAGATGAAGTCGCTGAACGAAAACCGCCAGGGATCGCTGCTCGACTTCGTCGAGGATTTCACGCGCCGGTTTCCCGCTTACGTCGACGACTACGAGACGCTGCTGACCGACAACCGGATCTGGAAGCAGCGCACGGTCGGTATCGGCGTCGTCACGGCCGAGCGGGCGCAGGCGCTGGGTTTCACCGGTGCGATGTTGCGCGGCTCCGGCGTGCCGTGGGATCTGCGGCGCAAGCAGCCGTACGCCGCGTACGACCAGCTCGAATTCGAAATACCCGTCGGCATCAACGGCGACTGCTACGACCGCTATCTCGTGCGCATCGAGGAGATGCGCCAGTCGAACCGCATCGTCCGCCAGTGCATCGACTGGCTGCGCGCCAATCCGGGCCCGGTCATCGTCGACAACCACAAGGTGGCGCCGCCTTCGCGCGAGGCGATGAAGGAAAACATGGAAGAGCTGATCCACCACTTCAAGCTCTTCACCGAAGGGATGCACGTGCCGGCGGGCGAGGTTTATGCGGCGGTGGAGCATCCGAAGGGCGAGTTCGGCGTCTATGCGATCTCGGACGGCGCGAACAAGCCGTACCGGATCAAGCTGCGGGCGCCCGACTATGTCCATCTCTCCGCGCTCGACGAGATGTCGCGCGGCCACATGATCGCCGACGTCGTCGCGATCATCGGCACGCAGGACATCGTGTTCGGGTCGATCGACCGATGAGCGCGGCGGGCGAGCGAAGCGAGCCGAGGCCCGAAGGGGGAGGCGCCGCGCGAGTCGGAGAGGCCGACGCGCCCGTGCCGGCCCCGCGTTGCCGGTGCAATGAGGCCGACCGATGAAGATGTTGTCCGACGACGCGCTGCGTCGCATCGACCGCGAGGTCGCCAAGT